>CAJHYV010000458.1_pt1 | contig 17389 bp, 15 predicted proteins | sample 9198851 | NCBI WGS metagenome assembly CAJHYV01 (sample SAMEA7708375, study PRJEB35096) | sediment metagenome | biome: marine neritic benthic zone biome [ENVO:01000025]; feature: sediment [ENVO:00002007]; material: shallow marine sediment [ENVO:03000034] sea grass bed [ENVO_01000059] ...
AAGGATTCAAGCGTATCCATCCGGCTGAATTGGTCCATGTCGCCATGCAGGGCGCCGGCATCGAAGCCGTGGCGCTTAAGTGAGCGATGCAACACACCGATATCCCGCTTGCGATTGCAGAAGATCAATGCGTTCGCGACGTTGTCATGGGTGAGGAAGTTCCGCAGAACGTTTCGCTTTTCTTTCGCATCGACGATGATAAGCCCCTGTTGCACCGTCTCCGCGGTCGTCGCTGGCGGGCTTACGGTGATTTCCTTGGGATTCATCAGGAATTTGTCGGCGAGGCGGCGAATTTCCTTCGGCATGGTGGCCGAAAACATCAGCGTTTGCCGCAGCTTCGGCATTAATTTAACGATGCGCTCGACATCCGGAATGAAGCCCATGTCGAGCATTCGGTCGGCTTCGTCGATGACGACGATCTTCACATCGCTGAGCAGCACCTTGCCGCGCTCAAAATGGTCGAGCAAGCGGCCGGGCGTCGCGATCAGGACGTCGACGCCGCGATCGAGCTTGCGCTCCTGATCGTCGAAGGAAACGCCGCCGATCAGCAATGCCATCGAGAGTTTCTGGTACTTGCCATAGATTTCGAAATTTTCGGAGACTTGGGCGGCCAATTCGCGCGTCGGCTCCAGAATGAGCGATCGCGGCATGCGTGCCCGCGCCCGGCCTTCGGCGAGGATATCCAGCATAGGCAGCACAAAGGATGCGGTCTTACCGGTTCCGGTTTGCGCACAGCCCAGCATATCCCGATTCATCAGGACATAGGGGATCGCCTGCTCCTGAATCGGTGTGGGCTGTTCGTAACCTGCGTCGCCGATGGCACGCAAAAGATTATCTGTTAGGCCGAGGTCTGCGAAACTCATGGGTTTCGTTGTTATCGCGTCCAAGTTCTTAAGGGACGGTAAATGGTTGACGGCATAGTGATGATTGACGGCGGTCTGTCAACGATACATTTGGGTCCCCATTAGAGCGGGTATTCCCGACCGGGTAGGACCGCGTTGTGTATATTCGGCGCCACGGGTACCGTGGCCTCTATTTTCAGGTAGGGTGGCATCGCATGCTGATCAAGGCCTCCGAAAGCTGTTTATTCGTTGTAGATGCGCAATCGCGGCTATTGCCGGTGATGTACGATCCCGATGGCCTTGTGCGCAATTGCCGGGTCCTGTTGCAGACCGCCCGGCGTCTGGAAATCCCCATCCTGGCGTGCGAGCAGTATCCACAAGGCATTGGCGCAACGGACGAGGCGTTGGCCGGCCTTATTCCCACCGGCAGTGTGGCGGAAAAGATACATTTTTCAGGCTATGCGGACCCCGCATTGCGGGACCGGATCGATCGGGCCGAGTGCCGGCAATTCGTGCTGTCCGGCATCGAGGCGCATGTCTGCGTTCTGCAGACTGCGCTCGATTTGGCGGAGGCGGGATATGAGACCTTCGTGGTCGCGGACGCCACATGCAGCCGCACGAAATCGGATCATGAAGCAGCGCTGCGGCGACTGCGTGATTTTGGCGTCACGATCGTCACGACGGAGATGGTCGTGTTCGAATGGCTGCACAGGGCGGACACCCCAGTTTTCAAGGAAATCTTGCAGCTCATCAAATGACCGAAAGAATTCCACTGGTGCTGGTGCCCGGTTTGCTCTGCGATGGGGCGCTGTGGGGGCATCAGGCAAAGCATCTTGCCGACATTGCCGACATATCGGTGGGTGAAACGACCCAGGATGAGACGATCCCCGCAATGGCGCGCCGGGTGCTTGAACACGCTCCGCCGTCTTTCGCGCTCGCGGGCCTTTCCATGGGAGGATATGTCTGTCTCGAAATCATGCGGCAGGCGCCCGGGCGGGTACGAAGGCTGGCGCTGCTCGATACGGCGGCAATCGCCGATGACGCCGCCAGGCGGAAGCAGCGGCAGGACCTCATTTCCTTGGCCGAAACGGGAAAATTCAAGGGCGTTACGCCCCGGTTGCTTCCTTTGCTCATCCATCCCGAGCGCCTGGAGGACAATCCATTGACGGAGGCCGTTATGGCGATGGCCGGACGGGTTGGGAAGGCGGCGTTTCTACGGCAGCAACGAGCGATCCTGAGCCGTGTCGATAGCCGGCCGGGGCTTCGGGCCATCGGCGTGCCGACCTTGGTGCTGTGCGGGCGCCAGGATGCCCTGACGCCCGTAGCGCGGCACGCGGAGATCGCGTCGGCAATTCATGGTGCCCGTCTCGGTGTTATAGAGGATTGCGGCCATTTGCCGACCATGGAACGGCCGGAGGCGGCCACCGCCCTGATGCGCGACTGGCTATTGCGGAATTGATGACCGCGGCAGTCGTGCGCAGGGCTCTGGCGTCCCCTGGCAGTCATCCCGTAAGGTGGTCTGGAATTCCGTTATTCCGCGAGGAGCATAGCGATGCCGCAATCCGATATAACAGGAAAACAACCGGAGCTTCGACCGGTCCCCGGCATGCGAATTGCGACGGCGCAATCGGGCGTGGGCTACGACAATCGGCCTGATCTGCTGATGGCGTCATTCGACCCCGGAACCACGGTTGCCGGTGTGGTTACCACTTCTTCCACGGCGGCGGCACCGGCACGCTGGACGCGTGCAAGACTTGCGCGGGGCGATGAGCCGCGTGGACTCGTTGTGAATGCGGGAAATGCCAATTGTTTTACCGGCCTCGCCGGGACGCGGGCGGTCGAGGAAACCGCCGTGCTGGCGGCGGGTCTGCTCAAATGCCGGGTGCAGGAAATATATATTGCATCCACCGGCACGATCGGTAAGCCGCTGGAGATGACGCGACTGAGCGCCGGCATAAAATCGGCGCATGCCGAACTGCATGAGGCCAACTGGGTCGCGACGTCGCGGGCGATCATGACGACGGACGCGTTTCCGAAATCGGCCTCGGCGACGGTGCCGATCGGTGGGGCGACGGTGACCTTGCAGGGGATCACGAAGGGCTCCTCGATGATCAGTCCAAACATGGCGACGACGCTCAGCTTTTTGTTCACCGATGCACGGATTCCGGCGCCGGTGATGACCGTGGCGCTGCGCGAGGCAGCCGGTAACAGCTATAATATGATGAGCGTCGACAACTCCCAATCAACGAACGATACGATCCTGCTGTTCGCGACGGGAACTGCAGAGGGACAGCCGGACATCGGCGATATCGACGATAAATCCTTTCAGCACTTTCGCGCGGCCCTGCAATCTCAATTGCGCGACCTGTCACAGCAAATCCTGAGCGATGCGCAAAAAGACGGTATCAAGATCGAGGTGGCGGTGCGTGGCGCAGAAAGCGAGCAGGCGGCGCGTCGTATCGCACGGTGCGTCGTGAATTCGTACCAAGTCCGCAGTCTGGCGCTGCGCGGTGCCAATTTCAGGCTGGGCCCGGTGATCGCGGCTGTCGGCATGGCGGGTGAGGCGGTCGATGTTGACCGGCTCACGCTGAAGGTCGGCGGCGAAATTCGGGCGCGCGAAGGGGCCTTCGTCGGCGATGCATCGGTGCCGCGGAGTTTCTGCATTCATGAAGGAACGCTCAGCCTTTCGGTCGATGTAGGCGTCGGCGAGGCGGCGGCGATTGCCTATGGGGTGACACACCATGATCTGGTTTGACGCGATTGGAATATTCGCGAGATCCGCTGCGTCCGGAAGGCTGAGGCGCCGAACGATTTGGCGGCGGTTTCATCTGGCGATCGGGTTTCTGTTGTGCTGCGCCGTGCCGGCCGGAGCGGACGAAAGAGCGGTTGATGTCGAACTTGCCTTCGTAGTGGACGCTTCGGGCAGCATCGATGAAGCGGAGACACGCCTGCAGCGCCAGGGATACAGGGATGCCCTGATCAACAGGCGGGTACTTGATGCGATCACCGGCGGCTTGCATGGCGCGATTGCGGTCGCCTATATCGAATTCGCGGCGGATGGCTGCGAGCGCTTGTCGGTACCGTGGACCCGCATCGCCAACCAAAAGGACGCGGCAACCTTCGGGAATGCGATTCTTGCACAGCCGCTGATGGACTGTCAGGGCGGCAACGCCGTGGCGGACGCCCTGTATTTTGCGGCATCGTCGATCGAGAGCAACGCATTCAAGGGATCGCGGCGCGTCATCGATATTTCCGGCGATGGACCAGATACCACTGGCCGGCCGGTGCGGCTTGTCCGGGATGCGATCGTGGCCCGGAGAATCGTCATCAACGCGTTGGCGATAGAACGGCCGCTGATGCCGGAATTACCGGAATATTTCCGCGAGGCGGTTACCGGCGGTCCGGCCTCGTTCGTTATCAAGGCCGAAAACCGCACTGCCTTTGCCGCGGCGATTCTAAAGAAAATGATCCTGGAAATCGTGGGCGGACCCGGTGGGCCCGATGTTGCCGTCCGCTAGAGTGGCGTGCGCCCAATTGGGCGCACATAAGCTGCTCTATCTCTATAGAATCGATCAACTTATCTGCCTTTAAATGATTCCATTTAAAGGCAGGTTGATCTAGGCCACTGGGCCGGGATACCAAATCGCCGCAGGCGGCCTACAGCCTGCCTTATTCATGGCTGTTAGCTTAAATTCAATGTTTTGTTAACGACTCCGGTAACACTCTGTGGCCGGGCGCGATGTGCGCCGATTGGTCCTGCCGGAGTATCTCAATCATGCGGCCATTGCCGTCGCTGATAGCACTGTTTCTGTCCCTAACGGTCGCACAAGTGGGCTTGTCGGCGCCTACGCCGCAGGTACCGCCGGATATCCGGTGGCTCCGCGGCGGAGACGCGCCGGAATGGGCGGTCGCGGCCATAGGACGCGTTTTCCCACGGAGCGTTGCCGGCATCCTGAAGAACGAGGCAATCATCGGCATCGCCGGACTCGGCGGACCGCGGGAAAACCCGGCACTCGTAGTCCTTTGGACCGGCAAGGACCGGTGCAACATAAAGGGATGCGCCGTCGAGATAATCGGCCATCGTCGGGGCCGATACCAATTCTTGGGTTCCGCGTTGCGCGGCGAGCGGGAAATCGTATCGCTGGGTACTATCGGCGCATCCGGCTGGCGGGAGCTGCTCGTGGGCGGGCGGCGGCTGAGCTGGAACGGCGCTGGATACGAAAAGGCCGGCACGAACCGGGCCCGCACGCCGGATCGGCACAAATCCCAGCTCTTTGCCCTGACCAAGCGGGGAGACATTCCGCGTCTCCGCAAGCTGTTGCGGCGTGGCATCGATCCCGACCTGCGCGATAAGAACCTCCTGACGCCGCTCATGCTGACCGTAGCGTCGGGCCGCAAGCAAGTCGCGAGCCTGCTTATCACTGCCGGTGCCCGGGTCGATGCCCGCGCCGTCGGCGATGTCACGCCCTTGCATGCCGCGGCGATCAATGGGCAGGTCGACATGGCGGCGATGCTGATCGCCAATGGTGCCGACACGGCGGTTCGAACGGTCTACCGCGAGACGCCGCTACATTGGGCGGTATCGGGCGACGTCCGGCTGATTCCGCTGCTGGCCGCCAATGGAGTTGCGGTCGATGCGCTCGACCGCAACGGCCGCACTGCCCTGCATCTGGCTGCGATGAAGGGTAATCGCGATGGCGCGATCGCCTTGTTGGGCGAGGGCGCCGATCGAAATTTACGTGACAACAATAACGAATCTCCGGCGGAGCTTGCCGCGCGGCACGAACACTGGGAACTGGTGACGGTATTTCGCGACGGTGATTTTCCGACCCGCCCGCTGAGCGGCAACGTCAACGCCCGGCCTTTGTTGTCCAATCGGGAAAAGCAGGGCTTGAGCCGGCATTTGGCCAATGCCTGGCAGCGTAACCGCGTTTGGAGCTACCGCAAAGCCATCAACGATGTCGGCGGCAGGAGTAAGGAGGCGGCGTTTGCAAAAGCGCTGCTGCGGACCGCCGAGACGGTTCGCCGGGAGGATCTGCGCGGCGCGCGCGGTTATGTCGGGCGGCTCGTCCGTATCGACCGGGCCGGGGACCGCCTGGTTATTGCCTTTGACAACCCGGTACAGCTTCCCGGACGGCAGCTTTCCGACGCCTCGATTGGTCCGATTTCCGAGCAGGCGTATTTCCCGAAACCGTTGGTCGAAGGGGGCCGTGTCGAGCTCTATGGCGGGCTCCAGCGCTCAGGCGCGAATAAAGGGCAATGGCTCACCGTGCATGTCCGCATGATGGATTGACCGCACATTCGCCTTAGTGGGGCATCAATGCGCCGCCGTTGAGCTGGATCGTCTGGCCGGTGATGAAACGCGAATAGGGTCCCACTAGGAAGCGAACGAGATCGGCCATGTCTTGCGGCACGCCGAGCCGGCCCATGGGAATGTTGGTCGGTGCCCGTCGCGCCCTGGGTTCGCCGCTGCTACCGGCGCGTTCCGTATCGAATGGCCCGACCACTGCGATATTCGCGGTGACGCCATGCGGTCCGAGATCTTTCGCAATGCCCCGGATCATGCCGGCCATGCCGTCCTTGACCGCCGATCGATGCGCGCCGCCGTCGCCGGCCGAATAGGAGTTCAGGCCATGGATGCCGACGATGGAGCCGCTGCCGCGCTTGACGATGTGGGGCGCGCACGCCATCGAGACGCGGAACGCACCATCCAGCGCCACCGCCCGCAGCCGCTCCCAATCCTCGAACGCCAATTCGGTGAAGTTGCGCTTGTTTCGCACTGCCGCGTTGTTGATCAGGATATCAATTCCGCCGTGTTCGGACACGGTCTGCTCGACCAGACGCTGCACATCGGCCTGATGGGTGATATCCGCTTTTACCGCAATCGCTTGCCCGCCGGCATTTCGAATGCCCATCGCCACTTCCTCGCAGAGATCGCCGGCGCTCACGGCGTTGATCGTGACCGCCGCGCCGGCGCGCGCCAGTTCCTCGGCCACGCTGCGGCCGATATTCCGCGCGCTGCCAGTGATGATGGCGACCTTGCCTTCTAATTCTCGGTTCCGGTCCGTCATGGTCGTTGCTCCCTGTATCCTGAATTCAGTAAAGCCTATAATATGGCGCGTGTATTGGCACGCGAAGCACCCTTGCCTTTCGGGGCGATTGGGTCATCTAATATTGAGATAGCGGGAAGGGATAAGTTCATGTTGCGTCTTGTCGTGTTGGTTGCCGCGCTCATCGCGATCTTCGTCTATGTGCCATTCCCAGTTGCCCTTTTTTGGGCGGCTATTCCGGGCTTGTTGCTATTTACGTCATTGTTTGAGGCGGGCCGCCGCGGCCGCCGGTTGCTGGCGAAACGCAAGAAGTACGATGCGATGGACGAAGCATCGCGCCTTGCCGCGGGTATGATCATCTTTCACGGAGTCTGGCTGGGGCTTACTTCGGGTCAGGCCGGCGCCGAGCCAATGTCCGGTGACGGCATGGTCAACGTCGATCCCGGTTTCTCGGGATTCGATGGCGATATGGGCGGCGGTGGTGACGGTGGCGGCGGCGGCTTCTAAATATCCGTTGTGATGCGGTTTCAGCAGCCGGTATTGTTCGACTAGTTTGAGCAGTATGGTTAATAACTATCTGTAAATATTCAAATTTATATTAATAAGCCTCTTGTATTTTGAGGCTTAGTGCTTACCTGATTTTGTGGTCCGATGGCATTTAGAAGGGATGCGACGATGACTCGCCTTATCCTGTTATTCGGCTTGCTTATCGTGACTGCCGCGACGTTCGCGCATGAACCGATGCCCGGTGCCTTGTACTGGTCGGCGGTGCCGTTGCTTCTCACGGTCGGCCTGCTGGTTGAGGTGATTTATCGCGGTCGGCGGAATCAGCGAAAAGACGTTGGCGTTTCCACTGCGGCCCTAGGCGGCGCTTTCAACGAGTCCGGCGATATGCTGGATTATGTGTGGGACGGATTTCGCGACAATCCGCACGAGCGTAAACCGAACAATGCCGATGGTACTTTGGAGACCGATATAGAGCCATTACCCATCGAAAGCGATTTCGGTGATTCGCCCGTGGATACAGTTGGCGGCGGCGCTGGCGCACACGACTAGGGAACGCCCGCGATCGCCGTTCGCTCGATTCCCGTTTGGTAATTTGCACAGTCGGCCGCTTATTTGCTCTACTCCGGGCATGAAGCTTTCCCTTTCCGTTCGTATCGCCGAATCGCCGAAACGCAAGGACGTGGCTGCGGTGCCAATAGACGTACTCGCGCCCCGGGCGGCGGCGCTTGGCTTCGATGGCCTGTCGATGCGGGCTTCCGTGGTGTCGGTGGACTCACCGGCGGAACGCGTGGCCGAGGTGAAGCGCTTGCTCGATCAGCACGGTCTTGCGGTATCCTTGGTGACCGGCGACATCGCGCTGGCGGCCAACACTGCCGACGCCACGACAGCGCTGCTGAACATTACGCCCTATCTCGACCTGGCGGAGGCCATGGGCAGCCGGCTGATCCGGGTCATGGCGCATGATGCCGAGGATATCGGGCGCATGCGCCGCGCCGCCGACATGGCCGCCGAGCGGGACCTTGCAATCGCCCACCAAACCCATTGGGGCACGCTGTGCGAAACCGTGGATCAGGCGCTCGAAGTCGTCGCCGACGTCGGCCGCGAAAATTTCGGCGTGACCTTCGACCCGGCGAATATCATGGCGTGCGGCGGCGACTACGGGCCGGACGCGGTGCGCCGGCTGGCGCCGCACCTGTTCAACGTGTTTTTCCAGAATGTGCGGCTCGATCCGGGCTCGCCGATCACTTTCCCATCGCGGCGCATGGGTGCGGCGGGCGTCCGCTACGTCCCCCTGGACGATGCCGGCGGGGTCGATGTCCTGCAGATCATCGAGACGCTGCGCGCGGTCGGATACGATGGCTGGTTTACCGTGCATCAACCGTTGCGGGACGGCCAGTCCGTCGATGACGCGATGGAAGAGGCGGCGGGATTCTTTCGGCCGCTGATAACCTAAGACCGGCCTATTTCGCTAAATCCCGGGTGCCCGCGCGTTTGGCCCGGTTGATCGTGGCCACGCCGGTCAGGATGAGGATCAACCCCACGGTGGTGGACCAGCCAACGGATTCGCCAAGGAACGCCACCCCGACAAAGACGCTAACCGCCACGCGGAGGTAGCTGTTGGTAGACAGGCCCAGCGAGCCCAGCGTGCGAATCAAGCGGAAATACAGGATCAGCGCCAGCGCGGTGCTGAACGCGGCCAGGACGAAAAGCGCCGCCAGCGACGCGGCGGAGGGCGACAATGACCACGGCCGGTCAAAGACAAGGCATAACGGCACCAGCACAACGGCCGCCCAGGTCATCGTCCCGGCGCCGGTGACCGCCGGCGGCACTGCGTTGAAGCGGCGGCCGTAGATGGCGGCGAAGCCGTAGCACAGGCTGGCGGCCGTCACGGCGAGCTGTGCCAGGGCGCTTTGGCCCAGGCCCGCCAAGGCGTCGACCCCGATCATCAGCGCAACGCCGCCAATGCCCGCGGCAACGCCAAGCAGGCTGGATCCGGTAATCGGCTCGTGCCGGGTCCAGAGATAGGTAATCAGGAGCACGAAAATCGGCGGCGTGGCGTTGAGAATGCCCGCGAGACCACTGTCGATATACACCAGGCTCCAGGCAATCAGCGTGAAGGGTAGAATGCTGTTCAACAGGGCCTGTATCAGCAGGGCGGGCCAGTGTCCGCGCACGGCATCCAGGCGGTGCCCCTGGGCCTTTGCCACGGCAATCAGGATCAGGCTTGCGAGCAGGGCCCGAATGGCGATGGTGGTGAGGGGCGGCACGGTCTCCACCGCGATCTTGATGAAGGCATAGGAGCTGCCCCACAGCACGGCCAGGAGCACCAGCAGGGCATAATCCAAGGCACCGGGGCCTTCGGACATCAGGGTTTTCGTTTGGCTTGGATATGCGTCTTCGATCGGCGTCACGGATTGCTCCCGGCTGGAAGTGAGTTCGGACTATTCCGCCGAGGATACGCATCGAGGTGCTTCGATGGTTCGGTCGACATCGAACTAAGGGAGAGGCCGTGACTATCCCATCCGCAGCATGCCGTTTAAGTGGATCGGGGCTAAACGTCCAGGTCGCGTACGAATTGCGCGTTTTCCTGGATATATTTGAAGCGCTTTTCCGGTTTGCGGCCCATCAGGCTCTCGACCAATTGCGCCGTTTCCCGGGACTCACTTTTTTCGGCCTGATCGGGCAGGTTGACCTGTAGCAAGGTGCGCGTCTCGGGGTTCATCGTCGTTTCGCGCAGTTGCGCCGGCGGCATTTCGCCGAGCCCCTTGAAGCGGCTGACATCGATCTTGGTCTTGCCCTTGAATACCGTCTTCTCAATTTCGTCCTTGTGGGTGTCGTCGCGGGCATAGGCCGTGGTGCCGCCATGGGTCAGGCGATACAGCGGCGGCATCGCGAGAAAGAGCCGGCCATCCTGAATCAAGCCGGCCATCTCGCGGTAGAAGAATGTCATCAGCAGGGATGCGATATGCGCGCCGTCGACATCGGCGTCGGTCATGATGATGATTCGTTCATAGCGCAGTTTGTCGCCGTTGTAGTCGCTGCGGGTGCCGCATCCGAGCGCCTGGATCAAGTCGGCGATTTCCTGGTTGCCGGCCATCTTGTCGGCGGACGCGCTGGCGACGTTGAGGATCTTGCCGCGTAACGGCAGCACGGCTTGGTTCGCCCGGTTGCGCGCCTGTTTGGCGGACCCGCCGGCGGAGTCGCCTTCGACCAGGAACAATTCTGTGCCGGCCGATGAACTCTGCGAGCAATCGGTGAGTTTGCCGGGCAGCCGCAGTTTCCGGGTCGCCGATTTTCGGGCGAGATCGCGGGAACTGCGTTTGCGTTGACGTTCGTCCGCGCGTTCGAGCACGCGTTCCATCAGATCGCCGGCGCTGGCCGGGTCGCCGGACAGCCAAAGCTCGAAATGGTCGCGCACGGACCCCTCGACCAGTTTGGCGGCGGCCGGTGAACTCAACCGTTCCTTGGTCTGTCCCTGGAATTGCGGATCGGTGATGAAGACGGACAGCATCACGCAGGCGCCGCCCAACACGTCCTCGGCGGTGATCGCCGAAGCTTTTTTCGTGCCGGTCATGTCGGCGTAGTTCTTTAATCCGCGCGCCAGCGCCGAGCGCAGCGCGGATTCATGGCTGCCGCCTTGCGGGGTCGGGATGGTGTTGCAGTAGGAGTGGACGAAACCGTCGTCATCCTGCGGCCAGCAAATCGCCCATTCGACCTTGCCGACGCCGTTGGTTACCCGACCGGCGAAGGCATTCGGCGTGATGGTCGGGCGCGCGTCGACGGTCGCGGCGAGATAGTCCTGCAAGCCGCCCGGGAAATGCAGCTTGTCGTTCTGCGGCGTTTCATCATCGCCCTTGAGGAGCTTGGCGTCGCAGTTCCAGCGAATTTCGACGCCGCGAAACAGATACGCCTTCGAACGGGCCATGCGGTACAGGGTCGCCGGTCTGAACTGGGCCTTGTCGCCGAAAATTTTCGGATCCGGATGAAATCGCACGGTTGTGCCGCGGCGATTGTTCACCTCGCCGCCTTTCTTCAGCGGTCCTTTCGCTGCGCCGCGCGCGTAGGTTTGAACATGCAGCTTGCGGTCGCGCGCGACCTCGACGGTCATGGTATCGGAAAGCGCATTGACGACGGAGATTCCCACACCGTGCAGGCCGCCCGCGGTGTCGTAGCTCTTGCCGGAAAATTTACCGCCGGAATGCAGCGTCGTCATGATGACTTCCAGCGCCGATTTTTTCTTGAATTTGGGATGCGGGTCGATCGGGATGCCGCGGCCGTTGTCGCGCACGGTCACGAAACCGTCCGCTTCCAGCGACATCTCGATCCGGCTGGCGTGACCGGCCACCGCCTCGTCCATGGCATTGTCCAGGACCTCGGCGGCAAGGTGATGCATGGCGCGTTCGTCGGTGCCGCCGATATACATACCGGGGCGGCGGCGTACGGGTTCGAGCCCCTCGAGGACCTCAATATCTTTGGCAGAGTAGCTTGAGGTCTTGCGCTTGGGCGCGCTGTCAAAAAGATCTTCTGGCATGGCGGCGATTATATGGCCGCGGGAGCGTAACGCAAGCACGATGCAGTAGATTTAAAGACTTAAATCCACAACATCTTGTGTTTTTGTTGAACGATTATTTGCGCTGCAAAACGGGCGTTTCGGTATCCCTAGGGGAGTTCGGCGATTTGGCCGTCACCGTAGCCGCCCAGCCGCTCCGAAAGCCGTTGCAGCAGGGGCCGGATGCGCGCGCCCATGTGCATTTGCGGTTCCGAGGCCTTCAACTGTTCGGACTCTTCGCGCGCGGCTATGGATTTCACCGCCGTGTCGAAGGCGTCGGCGAAGGAATAGGTTTGGCGGAGCGCTTCGTCGAAATAGGCTTTGCCAAAATACGTCCACTCGGCCAGATCGCTGCAACCGAATGAATTCGCCGTTGCACTCGATGCGGTCAGCACCAGGGTATTGGCGTCGCGGAGCGTGTCGATAAAGCTGCCCGAATAACACGCAGATACCACTACGACCCGCCATTTGATGCCGGATTTCGCAAGAGCCACCTTCAGGTCATCGGCTGTCAGATCATTGAGGCCCAAGGGATAGAATTTTGTCGACAGCAAATAGGACGACCCGTGCGAGGTCAGGAACAGGAACAGGATATCCTGCTCCGTGTCCATTCGCGCGGCGACTTCCTGCAGCGCGTTTGTCAGGTTGTGGCGGTTTGCCAGCGGCGTGGTGTCGATCGTCGACGGATTGTTGATCAGCAACAGCGACCGATGCTTGGTGTCGAAGCGCTTGTCGAACAGGCGGCGCACGGAGCGGACCTCTTTCATGAAGACATCCTGATGGGCGTGCCCGGCGAAGCCGATGAAATAGAGGTCGGTCGCATCCTCGCGCTGCGGCGCAAGCGCACGGGCCGCTGTCGCCAGCAACGCCGGCTGCCGGTAGTAGGCCGCTTCCACATCGGGATCGAATTCGATCGCCGTTTCTGCCGATTCCGGCTCCTCGGCGATCGAAATCCACAGCGCCTCCTTCGGCACGAAATTGTAGGCGAAAATTAGAATGAGCATCGGGGCGGCGAGGGCGCCGGCCTTGGCCAGGGACCCGCCGAAAACCACGTGAACCGCACGAATGATCGCGACCAGGCAAAGCCCGGCGATGGCCGCGTGAAGGACGCCCAGGTTCTTTTCGGTCAAATACGGACCGGCCGCCCAGAGCATCTGCAGGACGACGCCCGCGACCAAATAAATGATAATCAGGGCGCTGGCGGATGTCGCCAGGATCGTCCCGTACTCGTAGGCACGGCGGTGCAATCGAGCCGCCGCATAACAGGCGAGCAGCAACGCAAGGCTGGTGACGCCGATCGTGGCGAGGCCAAAACTGTTGAAGACCCGGTCGGGCTTGGTGACCGCGAAGGAGAGGAAGACGCTGGCGAGCGACAACAGGATGACGAGCAACACGGACTGGTCGGGACCCGGCCTGATTTGCCACCGATCGACCGGCATGAATCCGGCCAGCCGCGCGCCGGCCGCCAAATTGCCGTGCAGGTCACGGAATAGCTTCACGATAATCCCCTCTTCAGACGACGATCCGGGCGATGGAGCGGCGTCTTGGCTATGATACTGTTTGGGCCATTGTCGCGTGTTAAGCCGCCGGTTTTCTCGCGTGCCGGTCGTGCTCGAATTATATCATTTCAACCTAATTGGTCTTAACGAATAGTTATGATCGGCCGGGGACGGACGCTGAATTTCCCGCCTGCCGATACATTGAATTTAGATATCAAAGATGTACCGGTAACTGCTTGATGTAACAAAATGCCGTAGGGTCCGCGGCGTATCCGACAGGGGCGATATCTGATGAAGTCGATCTGCATCCTGCGCTATGATGGCGGCGGCGAACCGGGGAGGACTGCATGAATGGAATGATACGGGGACTGGTCCTATGCCTGACGGCCGCCTTCGTGGCGCCGGCAAGCGCCGGCGAGGCGGATGTCTTGAAGGTCGAGGCGCGGAAGGATGGCGGCGGCACATACAGTTTCGACGTGACGGTCAAACATGCGGATACTGGCTGGAAGCACTACGCGAACAAATGGGACGTGGTGTCATCGGACGGGAAAACAGTGCTTGGCACGCGGACCCTGTTTCACCCGCATGAAGATGAGCAACCTTTTACCCGTTCGCTGTCCGGCGTTCGGATCCCGGCCGGCGTTGATGCGGTGTTGGTCCGCGCCCATGACTCGGTCCATGGTACCGGCGGCAAGACGGTGCGGGTGAAGGTGCCCCGTTAGGCTGCTGACGGCGGTCGCGAAATAGCAAAAGGGCCGCCAGGATTGGCGGCCCTTTCTTTACGGTAGGCTTTCGATCGATGGTGTTAAACGCTGTAGTACATCGCGTATTCGACCGGATGTGGCGCGTGCTCGAACTGGAAGACTTCTTCCCATTTCAGGTCGAGATAGCCATCGATCAAGTCGTCGGACATCACGTCGCCCTTGGTCAGGAACTCCCGGTCCGCGTCCAGCGATTCCAGCGCTTCGCGCAGCGATCCGCAGACCGTGGGCACGCCTTCGAGCTCCTCGGGCGGCAGGTCGTACAAATCCTTGTCCATCGCGTCGCCCGGATGGATCCGGTTCTCGATTCCGTCGAGCCCGGCCATCAGCATGGACGAAAAGGCGAGATACGGGTTGGCGGCCGGGTCCGGAAAGCGAACTTCGACCCGCTTGCCGTTCGGGCCCGTAACATAGGGAATACGGCAGGAGGCGGAGCGGTTCCGCGCCGAGTAGGCGAGCAGCACCGGCGCCTCGAAGCCGGGAATCAGGCGCTTGTAGCTATTCGTCGAGGGATTGGTGAAGGCGTTGATCGCCTTGGCGTGCTTGATGATGCCGCCGATGTAGAACAGCGCGGTTTCCGACAAATCCGCGTAACCGGAGCCGGCGAAAGTCGGTTTCCCGTCCTTCCAGATCGACTGATGCGTGTGCATGCCGGATCCGTTGTCGTCGAAGACCGGCTTCGGCATGAAGGTCGCGGTCTTGCCGTAGCGGTGGGCGACCATGTGCGTCACGTATTTGTAGATCTGCATGTTGTCGGCGCTGCGCACCAGGGTGCCGAACTTGAGTCCCAATTCATGCTGCGACGGCGCGACCTCGTGATGATGCTTTTCCATGTCCAGGCCCATTTCGACCATGGTAGTCACCATTTCGGCCCGGAGATCGGTACCGTGATCGACGGGGGGGACCGGAAAATAACCGCCCTTCGCCTTCGGCCGGTGACCGGGATTGCTCGGCGGCATATCGGCGCCGGAATTGTACGGTCCTTCGATCGAATCGATGGCGTAGAAGGTCGAATTCTGAGAAACCTCGAACCGGACGTCGTCGAATACGAAGAATTCCGCTTCCGGTCCGAAATAGGCGGTGTCGCCGACGCCGGTCGCCTTGAGGTGCGCTTCCGCCTTCAACGCAATGGATCGCGGGTCGCGGCTATAGGGCTGTCCGGTGGAGGGCTCGTAAATTGAACAGAACAGAATCATCTGGGGTTGTTCGGCAAAGGGGTCCATCACGGCGGTCGCCGCGTCGGGCATCAGGATCATGTCGGATTCATTGATCGCCTTCCAACCGGCGATCGATGAGCCGTCGAACATGATGCCGTCCTTGAAGACGTCCTCATCGACGGTCGAGACGTGCTGCGCCGTATGCTGCCACTTCCCGCGCGGGTCGGTGAACCGGAAGTCGACGTATTGGACATCATTGTCTTTAATCATCTTAAGTGCGTTTGCCACATCCGACATGTTGTTTTGCTCCTCGGAGTCAGTCTGTTACGGAGTTTTCTTCAAATTTAATAAGAGGTGAGGGGCCGGCCGGAGCCTTAAACCGCTTCGGCGCCACGCTCCCCGGTTCTGATGCGAATGGCTTCGCCCACGTCCGACACGAAGATTTTGCCGTCGCCAATCCGGCCGGTCCGCGCGGCGTTCTGAATCGCCTCGATCGCCCGGTCGACAAGGCCTTCCTCGAGGACGACCTCAAGCTTCACCTTCGGCAGGAAATCGACGACGTATTCGGCCCCGCGATAAAGTTCCGTATGGCCTTTCTGGCGGCCGAATCCCTTGGCCTCGGTCACCGTGATGCCTTGAATACCGACATCTTGCAGCGCTTCCTTCACTTCATCGAGCTTGAAGGGCTTTATGATGGCTTCGATTTTCTTCATTGCGATGATCGCTTCCCATGCTCGTGACGATCTGTGCGCGGCGCGGCCGCCGCGCACAAACAAAGTGCGTTCGATAAGAGAATAAGCATGTGCCGTGCCAGAACGGCAAGGGGCAACGGATTTGGGAAATCCGCGGGTCTTGCCGGAATTGCCGTCGAATTGCCCATGTCCGAATGCCTAATATTTAATCGTATGCCTATTTTATAGGCGGTCACTGCAGGCATTGTTTGATGCGTGCGATCGCGTCGCGAATGTTTTCGACGCTGTTGGCATAGGAAAAACGGATATAGCCTTCGCCATAGTCGCCAAAGCTCGTCCCTGCGACGGTTGCGACGCCGGCTTCGGTCAACAGCTTGTCCTGCAATGTGCGGGCATCCAAGCCGGTGCCTTCGATATTGGGAAACGCATAGAAGGCGCCGCCCGGGTCGACGCAGCGGAATCCAGCGATTTGATTGAGTTCTGAGACGATTACCCGGCGCCGTTCGTCGAACGCCGCGACCATGTCGTGCGCCGCGTCCTGCGGCCCCTCCAGCGCGGCGATACCGGCGAACTGGGTCGGCGCGTTGACGCAGGAGTGGCAGTTGACGGCGAGTCGTGTCGCGCGCTCCGCCAGCGCCTCGGGCCAGACCGCGTAGCCGAGCCGCCAGCCGGTCATCGCATAGGTCTTCGACCAGCCGTCCAGCATGATGACCCGGTCGCGCAAATCGCCGTATTGCAGCAGACTGACATGCTCCCGGCCTTCGTAGAGCATTTGGCTATAGATCTCGTCCGACAGGATTGCGACGTCGGGATGGGCGGCGAGACCGTTGACCAGCCGGTCCCATTCGGCCTTCCCGACTGCGCCGCCGGTCGGGTTGGCCGGGCTGTTGAGGATAATCAGCCGGGTCTTCGGTGTGATCTGGGACAGCACGTCCTCGGCACTGAAAGCGAAATCATTCTCCTCGCGCAACACGATCGGCACCGCCTTGGCGCCGGAATAGTCGATCACCGATTTGTAGATCGGGAAGCCCGGATCGGGATACATGATCTCGGCGCCCGGCTCTCCGAACATCAGGATGGCGAAAAACATGGTCGGCTTGCCGCCCGGCTGCACCACCACATGGTCCGGATTGATTTCGACCTCGTGGCGTACGTGCAGGTCGGCCGCGACCGCTTCGCGCAGCGGCAGGATGCCGTTCGCCGGGGTATAGCCGTGATGGCCGTCCCGCAGCGCCTGGATCGCCGCTTCGACGATGTGGTCCGGCGTCTTGAAGTCGGGCTGGCCGATGCCGAGGTTGATGATGCTCTGGCCCTGGGCTTCCAGCGCGGCCG
>CAJHYV010000328.1_pt1 | contig 17377 bp, 12 predicted proteins | sample 9198851 | NCBI WGS metagenome assembly CAJHYV01 (sample SAMEA7708375, study PRJEB35096) | sediment metagenome | biome: marine neritic benthic zone biome [ENVO:01000025]; feature: sediment [ENVO:00002007]; material: shallow marine sediment [ENVO:03000034] sea grass bed [ENVO_01000059] ...
CGGCGCCCGCGAGGTCGGCGAGGTCGACGCGCCGACGCTCGTCCGCACGGTGCGCCAGCTCGCCGAGCAGGCCGAGCTGCCCATGCCCAAGGTCTACGTCATGGAGACCGAGCAGCCGAACGCCTTCGCCACCGGCCGCAACCCGGAAAACGCCGCGGTGGCGGCGACCACCGGGCTGCTTCGGTTGATGAGCGACCAGGAGGTCGCCGGCGTGATGGCGCATGAGCTCGCCCATGTGAAGAACCGCGACACGCTGATCATGACGATCACCGCGACGATTGCCGGCGCGATTTCGATGCTCGCCAATATCGCCATGTTCTCGAGCCTGTTCGGCGGCGACAACCGCAACAACCCGCTGGGCTTTGTCGGGGTCCTGCTGGTCATGTTCCTGGCCCCGATGGCCGCCGCCCTGGTACAGATGGCGATCAGCCGCACCCGCGAATACTCAGCCGACCGCCTCGGCGCGGAAATCAGCGGCCATCCGCTGTGGCTCGCCTCGGCGCTGGAGAAACTGGAGCGCGGCGCCCAGGCTATCGACAACGAGGCCGCCGAGCGAAACCCGGCGACGGCGCATATGTTCATCATCAACCCGCTGCACGCGCATGCGTCCGACAAGCTTTTTTCGACCCATCCCAACACCGAGAACCGCATTCGCCGCCTGCGCGAAATGGCGGGCGCGGTTGGCCCCTGGGGCTGACGGGCAGGCACGCGATCGCCCCCAATTCCAACGCCAACATCGACGCGCGCCGCGTCGCCCTCGACCTGATGCAGGTCGTGCTCGTCAAGCAGCAGCCGCTCGACAGTGCGATCGCCGCCCATGACAAGATGCGACAGCTGGAATCGCGCGACCGCGCCTTCGCCCGGTTGCTGGTCGCCACCGCATTGCGCCGGCTGGGCGAGATCGATGCACGGGTCGACCGCCATCTGCACCGCGCGATACCGGCGAAATCGGTGCTCGTGCGCCACGCGCTCCGGCTCGGCGCGGTGCAACTAATCTGCCTCGGCACGCCGCCGCATGCGGCAGTCGACCGCACGGTCGGCTTGCTACGCGGCCGGCTGGCGGGATTTCGCGGCCTGGTCAATGCGGTGCTGCGCAAGCTGGCCCGTGAATCCGCCGAAGACAATGCCGCGCCGGGTTCCATCAACACGCCGGACTGGCTGTGGCAAAGCTGGGTGGAGAGCTATGGCGAGAAGACCGCGGCGGCGATCGCGGCGGCGCATCTCAACGAAGCGCCGCTCGACATCACGGTCAAGGAAGATGCGACGGGCTGGGCCGAGCGGCTCGAGGCGGTGGTTCTGCCGACCGGCGGCCTGCGCCGCGCGTCCGGCGGCGATCCCGCGGCGCTGCCGGGCTATGCCGACGGCGGCTGGTGGATCCAGGACGCGGCCGCCACGTTGCCGACCCGTTTGCTCAATGTGCAACCGGGCGAAACAGTGATCGATTTGTGCGCCGCGCCCGGCGGCAAGACGGCGCAGCTCGCCGCCGCCGGCGCCACGGTAACCGCGGTCGAGCGGTCGGCAGCCCGCATCGTCCGGCTGACCGGTAATCTCGAACGGCTCGGCCTGGACGCCCGGATTGTCCAGGCCGACGCCGTCTCCTGGCGCCCCGATGCGCCGGCGGACGCGGTGCTGCTCGACGCACCATGCAGCGCGACCGGGACGATCCGCCGCCATCCGGATATCCCGTGGCTCAAACAGCCGGAGGACGTGATCCGTCTCGCCGATCTCCAGGATCGCCTGTTGCGCGCCGCGATCGATATGACCAAGCCGGGCGGGCGCATCGTCTTCGCGACCTGCTCGTTGCAGCCGGAGGAAGGGCCGGCGCAGATTGCCGCCCTGCTCGACGGCGATGCGCCGGTGACGCTCGACCCGGTACGTCCGGACGAGCTACCGGGGCTGCCCGACGCCCTCTCCGCGGACGGCACCGTGCGCACCCTGCCCTGTTACTGGGCCGCCGATGGGGGGCTCGACGGCTTCTATGTCGCCCGGTTGCGGCGCCGCTGATTGCCCGCCCTTGCGCCCGCCAGTGGAACCGATTAGGAAGGATGCATGCAGCAACCCGTCCGCATTGCGCCCTCCATCCTATCGGCGGATTTCGCGGCGCTCGGCGAGGAGGTTCGCGCGGTGGACGCCGCCGGCGCGGATTACATCCACATCGACGTGATGGACGGGCATTTCGTGCCCAACATCACGATCGGGCCGGATGTGGTGAAGGCCCTGCGCCCGCATAGCGGCAAGGTCTTCGACGTGCATCTGATGATTTCGCCGGTCGATCCCTATATCGAGGCGTTCGCGGACGCCGGTGCGGACATCATCACCGTGCATCCCGAAGCCGGCGCCCATACCCACCGCACGGTCCAGGCGATCAAGGGCTGCGGCAAGAAAGCCGGCATATCGCTCAACCCGGGAACGCCGGTCGAGGCGGTGGATTATCTGCTGGGAGATGTCGACCTTGTGCTCGTCATGTCCGTGAATCCGGGCTTCGGCGGGCAAAGTTTCATCGAGTCGCAGATCGAAAAGATACATGCGCTGCGCCGGCGCATCGACACGCTCGGCCGCGCGATCGACCTGGAAGTGGACGGCGGCGTCAATGCGGAGACGGCGCCCCGCGCGATCGCCGCCGGCGCCGACGTGCTGGTGGCCGGATCGGCGACATTCACCGGCGGCGCGGGCCAATACGCGGAAAATATCCGCCGGCTGCGCGGCGAAGCGTAACAGCGGGCGTATTCGGGGGCCGGGCCGGCAGGCACGGCACCGTGACGGAGAGCGACGGAGAGCGACGGACGGACGGTTTGACGAACGGCATTTCCAACAGCGTCTATCGGTCACGGCTCTACAAGCTCGCCTTGAAGGGACGCGGCCCGACGACCCTGATCGCCCTGCCGCCCGACTATGCGGTGCGCGGCGTCGCCGCGGGCGATGCCGAGCGCGGTGACGCCGTGCTCGACGGACGCTACCGGGTGCTCGGCCAAGAAAGGACGCTTGGCGCCATTCCCTGGCAGGGGCAGGACCTCGATGACGCGAGCCAGGCCAATTTGCATCGGTTCGACTGGTTCGGCGACCTGGCAGCGCTCGATGCCGATGCGGCACGGCGGCACGCCGCGCTCCTGCTGGAAGACTGGGACGACCGGTTCGGCACCTACGTGCCGGTCGTCTGGGACGTCGATGTCCTGTCCGCCCGCCTTATCAACTGGTTGTGCCATTACGAAGCCCTGTTCCGCCGGTCCGAGCCGGCCTTCCGGCTGCGATTCTTGGACAGCGTCGCCCGGCAGCTCCGCCATCTTCGCCGGGTCGCCGTCGCCGATACGGCGGGCGACAGACGGTTCGCCGCGCTGTCCGCCTTGATTTACGCCGAGGTGTGCGTCGCCGACGAGCCGGAACGCCTGGAGCGCGGCATGACCCTGTTGGCCGAAGAGCTGGAGCGCCAGGTGCTGAGCGACGGCAGCCACCCGTCGCGCAGTCCCGCGCGGCAGCTTGCCGTGTTCGAGCGTTTGGTCGACATCCGCGACCTGCTGACCACGGCAAACCGGGAAGTCCCGACGGCGCTGCGCAACGCGATCGACCGGATGGCCCCGATGCTACGGTATTTGCGGCTCGGCGATGGCGGGCTCGCGAGCTTCAACGGCGGCGCCCGCGCCGAAGCGGCGCGGATCGATAAACTGCTCGACCGGTCCGACGCGACCGGCCGGCCGCCGCAGCGCGCACCCTATGCCCTGTTCGAACGGATCGAGATGAAGGATCTGGTGGTCGTGCTGGACGGCGGCGGCGCGCCCGCCGAAGGGTTCGACCGGGACGCCCATGCGGGGACGCTGAGCTTCGAAATGAGCGCCGGCGCCCAGCCGCTGTTCGTCAATTGCGGCGCGGCGCCCGACGACGAGCCGGACTGGTGGGGCGCGCTGCGGACCACCGCCGCGCATACCGTCCTCGCGGTCGGCGACACCAATTGCTGCGGACTGCGCGACCACGGCGACGGCGGCGGTATCGACCGCCCCATCGGCACCGTCGAGTGCGACCGCGGCGAAATCGACGGCAATGTCTGGATCAGCAGCAGCCATGACGGCTACCTCGACAAGTTCGGCCTGACCTACCGGCGGCGGCTCTATGTGGACCAGAACGGCCGCGACCTGCGCGGCGAAGACATCCTGGTCGGCGAACAAGCCTGTGAATTCGCAATTCGCTTTCATCTGCACCCGAAGGTTACCGCCACGCTCGGCCACGATGGCCGGACGGTCGCGCTGGCGCTGCCCGGCGAATCGCCCTGGCGCTTCCGCATCGGGATTCCCGCGGCGCTGGAGGACAGCGTCTATTGGAGTCCGGCGGAAGGCCCGCAGCCGACCCGGCAAATCGTCGCCGCCGGCCGCACCGACGGCGCGATCACCACCGTCAAATGGGCGCTGTTGCGCGGCGATTGAGGCAGGCGGGACACGATGGGGGACCGACAGAACACATGACAACCCTTGCCACTGTCGCGAATGTCGCCGCCATCCTGACCGCGCTCATTGCCGCATGGGCCGGGATCTATGTCATGGTCGACCTTCGCAAGAAACGGCTGAAGCTGGAGGAATACCTGCAGGAGGTTCATGACAACGCCACGGGCGACGATAAGGGACAGCGCACCATCCTGCATCTCATGACGCGGCTCGGTCTTACGGAGGCTGAAATCCTGCATGCGTCATTCCGAAGCAAATGTATCAAGCGGAGACTTGCCGCGGACAAGGAGACGGGCCGGGCCGACGCCATGCTTCTGCAATACGACAGCAAGTCTTCAAGTCAAAATGCAACCCGTCACGCTTGACGTTCATCCTATGAACGCAGTATGTTCACAAAATGAACGCTGTGGGCGGCGCAGGCTCGAGCATTCCTAGAAAGGCGCGGATTTTAGCGGCTTGACCGACCGGGGGACGGCATTGGCGGGCGATGGAAGCCAGCACGAGGCGATGGATGCGGAGTCCGAGATTACGCTCGGGCTGCTCACCGCGGTGCATGAAAACAGCGGCCTTACCCAGCGCTCGGCCGCCAAGGAACTCGGCATCGCGCTCGGCCTGACCAACGCCTATCTCAAGCGCTGTGTACGCAAGGGCTACATCAAGGTTCGCCAGATCCCGTCGAACCGCTACGCCTATTACCTGACGCCGCAAGGTTTTTCGGAAAAAGCCCGGCTGACCGCCGAATACCTGTCCTCCTCGCTCACCTTCTTCCGCCAGGCGCGGTCGCAATGCGCCGAGGCGCTGCAGCATTGCCGGGCGCAGGGGCTGCGCCGTATCGCCCTGGCCGGCGCCGGCGACCTGGCCGAGATCGCGACGTTATGCGCCCGCGATGTCGAGGTGCAGCTTGTCGGCGCGGTCGATCCGGGCGAATCGGGCAGCCGGCTGGCCGGGCTGCCGGTGGCAAACGATCTGTCGGCGTTCGGGCCGGTACACGCGGTGCTGGTGACAGACCTCAAGACGCCGCAGGAAACCTATGAAAGCCTGCGGGCGATCCTGCCGGCCGAGCGGATCCTGACGCCGGCGCTGCTGCATGTCGTGCGCGACCGGCGTGCCGATGAAGGGCCGCCGCCATGAACCAGTGGTACGTGGTCCATACACACACCGGCCGCGAGAAATTCGCCGCGGGTCATCTGGAACGCCAGGGTTTTGCGACCTATCTGCCGCTGTGCCAGCGCCGCCGCCGGCATGCGCGCCAGACGACACTGGTCCGGGCGCCGCTGTTCCCGCGCTACCTGTTCGTCCAGGCCGACCTTGCGCACGACCGCTGGCAGTCGATCAACGGCACGCACGGCGTGCACCATCTGGTCTGCATGGGCGACCGGCCGAGCCCCGTGCCCGACGGCGTCGTCGAGGCGATCCGGGCGCGCGAGACCGAAGACGGCGTTATCGACCTGCCGCGGGATCCCTTGTTCGGCCAGACCTTCGACAGGGGCGAGGCGGTGAAAATCACCGCCGGGCCGCTGGCCGATCAGGCCGGACTCTTCGATGGGCTCGACGCCCAGGCGCGCGTGATCGTGCTGCTCGACATGCTCGGCCGCAGGGTCCGGGTGCCGCTGCGCGCCGACGCCATCGGCCGCTTCGCCTGACCTTGCCGCGGTAGCCTCCGCATTTTACGAGATTGGCCGCGCCCGGCCCGCCGGGCTATAACCCGCCCATGATCTGGTTGTTTCCCGCCGCCCTCGCCGTCGCCCTGGCGAGCGCCATCGCCACCGGCCTCCTGCTGACGCCGCTGCGCCGGCGGGCCATCCTCGACCACCCCAACCATCGCAGCAGCCACCAGACGCCCACGCCGCACGGCGGCGGGTTGGCGGTCATCCCGATCATTCTCGCGGCCTGGGCCGCAACGCTCCTGATCGAACCGCAGCCCGCGCTGATCGCGGCGCTGGTCGGCGCGGGCGGGCTGGCGGCGCTGTCCTGGATTGACGATCTGCGCTCGCTGCCCGCGGCGGGCCGGTTTACGGCACAGGCGGTTGCGGTCGCCTTCGGCATGATCTGGCTGGCCGGCGGCCAGAATACGGCGTTCCAGGGTCCGGTGTTCCAAGGGTTGCTGCCCTTCTGGCTCGATACGGCCGCCGCGGCGATCGCCTGGTTGTGGTTCATCAACCTGTTCAATTTCATGGATGGGATCGACGGAATTTCCGGCGTCGAGGCGGCCAGCATCGGACTCGGGCTCAGCGGCCTCGGGCTGCTTACCGGGCATGCGCCGACGTCGATCTGGCTGCCGCTCAGCCTCTCCATGGCGGCGCTGGGATTCCTGCGGTTCAACTGGCATCCGGCGCGGATTTTTCTCGGCGATGTGGGCAGCGTGCCGTTCGGGTACCTGCTCGGCTGGCTGCTGCTGCAGGCCGCGGCGGCCGGATATTGGGCGCCGGCGCTGATCCTGCCGCTGTATTACCTGGCCGATGCGACCCTCACCCTGCTGCGCCGCGCCGCGCGGCGCGAAAAATTGTGGCAGGCCCACCGGGAACATTTTTATCAACGGGCGGTCCAGAAGGGCCGGAGCCACGGCCAGGTCAGCCTCGCCGTGCTCGCCACGAATGCCGTGCTCGCGGCGCTTGCGCTGCTCGCGGTGGCGCAGCCCGCGATCGCGCTGGCCGCCGCCGCCGCGGCGGTCGCGCTCCTGCTGGCCTGGATGCGATGACGCGCGAAGGGGCCGCCCCGGTCCTGGTCACCGGCGCCACCGGTTTTCTCGGAAAGGCGCTGTGCCCGCTGCTGACCGCGCACGGCATGCCGGTGCGCCCCGCCGGCCGCGGCGAGACCGGCGATATCGGACCGGAGACGGATTGGCGGCGGCTGCTCGACGGCGTCGAGACGGTGATCCATCTGGCGGCACGCGCGCATGTCATGCGGGACCGGGCGGCCGACCCGCGGGCGGAATTTCAGCGGATCAATACCGTGGCCACCGCGACGCTCGCCCGGGCCGCTGCCGATGCGGGGGTCGCGCGATTCGTCTTCATCAGCACGGTCAAGGTGCTGGGCGAAACCTCGGACCATGCGCTCACCGCCGATGACCCGGCGGCCCCGCAGGACCCCTATGCGGTGTCGAAATGGCAGGCGGAACAGGCGCTGGCCGAATTCGCCGACGCCTTCGAGTTGGTCATCCTGCGCCCGCCGCTGGTCTATGGCCCGGGCGTCCGCGGCAATTTCCTCGCGCTGCTGCGGGCGATCGACCGCCGCCGGCCGCTGCCGCTGGGCGGCATCGACAACCGCCGCAGCCTGATCCATCGCGGCAATCTGGCCGATGCGATCCGGGCCGCACTGACGGTTGCGCCCGGCGTCTATCTGCCGAGCGACCGGGAGGACCTGTCGACGCCCGAAATGATCCGCCGTCTGGCCGCCGCCCTGGACCGGCCCGCCCGCCTAATCGCGGTGCCGCCGGGGCTGCTGCGGTTCGGCGCCGAAATCACGGGTCGCGGCGCCACGATGGACCGGCTGGCGGGGTCGCTGACCGTCGACGGCGCGCTGCCCGGTTGGGCGCCGCCGCACACACTTGCGGAGGGATTCGCCGAGACTGCCCGGTGGTTTCGGGACAGGGAAAGCGGAAAACTGTAACCGGTCGCGCCGTTGCGCTTGCCACGGCCCGAGCCGCCATTTAATAACCGGAAGCATGGCGATCCACTTCAGGCTGGGCAGAGCCCGCATCGCGTTTATTCACGACGTTGCGATGGCGGCGATCTCCTTCCCCCTTTCCATATACCTGCGATTGGGGGATCTGACGCTCGCCTACGCGGCGGATTACATCCTGACCGGCACCGTCCTGTTCGCGGCGGTCGCCGCGCCGATATTCTGGTTCTGCCGGATGTACCGCGGAATCTGGCGCTATGCGTCGCTGGAAGATCTGGTCGCGATCACCAAGGCAGTAACGCTGACGATCCTGGTCTTCCTGCCGCTGCTGTTCGCGATCACCCGGCTCGAGCTGTTCCCGCGATCGCTGCCGTTCATCAACTGGTTCGTGCTGATGTTCCTGCTCGGCGCGCCGCGCTTCGCCTACCGTCTGTTCAAGGATCGCCGGATCGAGAATTTCCTGAAACGCACGGATATGCGCCGGGTGCCGGTGCTCTTGGTCGGCGCGAACGATGCCGCCGAACTGTTCATTCGCCAGCAGAACCACGATCCTCAATCGACCTATAAAATCGTCGGTCTAATCGACGATACCGGCCGCCGCGTCGGCCGGTCGATCCATGGCGTGCCGGTGCTGGGCCGCCTGTCCGATCTCGAGGACATCGTCGAGCACAGCAACGACCCGCGCCCGCAACGGCTCGTGCTGACCGATCACCGCACCGATGGCGCGCAAGTGCGCGACTTGCTGGGCCGCACGGAAGTCCTGGGCCTGAACCTTGCCCGGCTGCCGCGGCTCGCCGATTTGTCCGGCGGAGTCGACGACAAGATACAAACCCAGCCGATTGCCATCGACGACCTGCTGGGCCGGCCACAAGCGGTGCTGGACCGGGACGCCATGCGGCGTTTGATCGACGGGTGCACCGTGCTCGTAACCGGCGCCGGCGGTACGATCGGCAGCGAGCTGGTGCGCCAGATCGTCGAGCACAAACCCAGCAAGATCATCTTGCTCGATGCGTCCGAATTCAACCTCTATACCATCGACGGCACCCTCGCCGAACGCTACCCGGCGCTCGACCGGGCGGCGATTATCGGCGACGTGCGCGACCGCGGCCGGCTGGACGAGGTGATGGCGGTACATGCGCCGGACCTGGTGTTTCACGCCGCGGCGCTCAAACACGTTCCCATGGTCGAAATGAACCCGCTGGAAGGCGTGCTGACCAACACCGTCGGCAGCCGCAACGTCGCCGATGCCTGCGCCGCGGCCGGCGTCCGCATGATGGTTCAGATCTCCACCGACAAGGCGGTCAACCCGACCAACGTGATGGGCGTGTCGAAACGCCTCGCCGAAAGCTATTGCCAGGCGCTCGACCGTGCGAGCCACGACACCGGCGGCACCCGCTTCATCACGGTGCGCTTCGGCAATGTCCTGGGCTCCACCGGTTCGGTGGTTCCGCTGTTTCAGCGGCAGATCCGCGACGGCGGTCCGGTCACCGTGACCGACCCGGAAGTGACCCGCTTCTTCATGTCGGTCCGCGAGGCCGTCGAGCTGGTCCTGCAGGCCTCGGCGATCGGCGAAGCGGACGACACGGCGAACGGCCGGATTTTCGTCCTGGAAATGGGGGAGCCGGTGCGCATTCTCGATCTGGCGCGGCAGATGATCCGGCTCGCCGGCATGCGGCCGGATACGGACATCGCCATCGAATTCGTCGGATTGCGGTCGGGCGAAAAGATGTATGAGGAATTGCTGCACGAATCCGAATCATTGCTGCCGACGGTCCATCCGAGCCTTATGCTGGCCGATCCGCCGCGCGCTGAATTGCCGATCCTGCAACGCGCGCTCGACGAATTGGAGGACGCCGCACGGATGCGGCGGCACGACCAGGTGCTGGCAATCATCAAACAGCTGGCCGCCGAACATGGCGGCGCGATCAAACCGGAGCGCAGCGCCGCCTCGCACTGACCCGTATGGCAGCGGCCGCGTCGGCAGGAACCAAATCGACACGGAACAATCTTCCCGATGAGCAAAATGAGAAAGATCCCTTGATGGCAGATGTCACCGTCGCCCGCGCCCTGATCTCGGTATCCGACAAGACGGGCCTGGTCGAGTTCGCACAGACCCTGGCGTCCTTCGGCGTTGAAATCCTTTCGACCGGCGGCACCGCCAAAGCGATCGCGGAGGCGGGCATCGCGGTCACCGAGGTCGCCGACCATACCGGCTCGCCGGAAATTTTGGACGGCAGGGTCAAGACGCTGCATCCGAAGATCCATGGCGGCATCCTCGGCCGGCGCGATCTTGCCGATCATGTGAGCCAGATGGCCGAACACGGGATCGCGCCGATCGACATGGTCATCGTCAATCTATACCCGTTCGAGGCGACCGTCGCGCGCGGCGCCGGCTTCGACGAATGCGTCGAAAACATCGATATCGGCGGCCCCGCGATGATCCGCGCCGCCGCCAAGAATCACGGCCATGTCGCCGTCGTCACCGAGCCCGCGCAATATCAGGAAGTTGCCGCCGAGCTGGCCGCAAAGAAGGGCGCCACCGGCGCCGAACTGCGCCGCCGGCTGGCGCAAGCGGCCTATGCGCACACCGGCCATTACGACGCGATGATCGCCACCTGGCTGGCCGGCGAAATCGGCGAGGAGACGCCCGCGCGCGCGGTGTTCGGCGGCACGCTCAAGCAGAAGCTGCGCTACGGCGAAAACCCGCACCAGTCGGCCGCGCTCTATACCGGCGGTCCGGCCCGGCCCGGCGTTGCGTCGGCGACCCAGATCCAGGGCAAGGAGCTGAGCTACAACAACCTCAACGATACCGACGCCGCCTTCGAGCTGGTCGCCGAATTCGAGGCCCCGGCGTGCGCCATCATCAAGCATGCCAACCCGTGCGGCGTGGCCGCGGGCGGCGCGCTGGTCGAAGCCTATGAGCGGGCGCTGGCCTGCGACCCGGTCAGTGCCTTCGGCGGCATCATCGCGCTGAACCGCAGCCTCGACGGGGCGACCGCCGAGCACGTCGCCAAGCTGTTCGCCGAAGTGGTGATCGCGCCGGACGCCGATGCGGACGCCCGCGCCATCCTGGCCCGCAAGAAAAACCTGCGGGTGCTGCTGACCGAAGCGATGCCGGATCCGGCCGCTGGCGGTCGGATGATGAAGACCATTGCCGGTGGCTTCCTGCTGCAGTCGCGCGACGGCGGCCGGATCGGCGCGGCCGACCTGAAGACCGTCACCAAGCGGGCGCCGACCGCGGACGAGACCGCCGATCTGCTGTTCGCTTTCACGGTGTGCAAGCACGTGAAGTCCAACGCGATCATTTACGTCAAGGACGGCGCCACGGTCGGCATCGGCGCCGGGCAGATGAGCCGGGTCGATTCGTCCCGCATTGCCGCGCTGAAATCGCGCGAAGCGGCGGAGGCCGCCGGCGAGCGCGGCAGCCGGACCGAAGGATCGGTGGTGGCGTCGGACGCGTTCTTCCCCTTCGCCGACGGTCTGATGGCCGCGGTCGATGCGGGCGCGACCGCGGTCGCTCAGCCCGGCGGTTCGATTCGCGATGACGAAGTGATCGCCGCGGCGGACGCGGCCGGCATCGCCATGGTGTTTACCGGCATGCGCCATTTCCGGCATTGATCCGGGCGCACGCCCCACAAACGGATTTAAGGAGACCGACATGCTCGTCACCACCACGCCGACCCTGGAAGGCCGCAAGATTACCGACTATCTCGGCCTGTGCAGCGGCGAGGCGATCTGCGGCGCCAACGTTTTCCGCGACCTGTTCGCCAGCGTGCGCGACATCGTCGGCGGCCGCTCGAGCGCCTATGAAACCGTGCTGCGCGAGGGCAAGGAGCTGGCGCTCGCCGATATGTGCGCCGAAGCGCTGGAGATGGGCGCCAATGCGGTGATCGGCGTCAGTCTGGATTACGAAGTGCTCGGCGAAAAAGCCGGCATGCTGATGGTCGCGGTCAGCGGCACCGCGGTGCGGGTGGAATAGGGCCGTCTCGGCCGGGCCTTACGCCGGGTCGAGCGCGCCGGAGACCTCCGCCGGACGCACCGCCGCGCCCCGGCCGGCCACCGCCAGCGACAGCAGCGACAGCACGGTGCCGGTCGAGACGATCAGAATGACGAAGCAGGTTGCGTGCAGGGCCGCCGCCGGATAGAGCATCGGCGTTCCCGCGGCCGAATGTGCCGCCGCCGTCGCTGCGAGGCTGACCAGTTCCGGTGGCAGCAGCACCAGAATCGAAGCGGCCGCGAGCCGCCAGCCATTGTTCCGGCTTAACCGCCAGGCCTCCTTCAGCGGCCGGCCCTGATCGGTGGCGATCGCCGGCAGCACGAGGGACAACCGGACCGAGACATAGACCGCCACCATCATGCCGCACAGAAATCCCACGACGGAGAGCAGGGTGAACTGCCCCGCCCGGCCGAGCGGCGGCAACTCGACCGCGCCGGCGATCACGAAGCCCAGCTTGGCGACAACCAGGACGGCGAACCCACCCGCCAGAACGACGAGATAGGTCAGCACCAGGACGGCCGCGAAGACCGCGCTGAGCAACACCCAAAAGCCGAGGTAACGGACCTCGCGCCGGCCGACGCTGAGCCCGACCATCGCGGCGGTTTCCCCCTGATCGAGCATCACCACCCGATGCCACGCGACCAGCAGCACCACGGCGATCACGGTTTGCGCGGAAAATGTAAAAATCAGTTCGGCCAGCCTGGCCCGTACCGGTTCCTCCACCAGGGACGCGAATCCCGGAAGCGCGCCGCCAGCGGCCAGGTCGACCAGAAAGAGCAGGAGAATCGGCAGCCAACCGACACGCATCAAGGCACCGGGCCGCAGCAGCACGAACCGGTAGCTCGCGCCGACGGTGGACCAAACCGAGACTTTCTTGTCCCCGAACACGGGACTCCCCTGGAAATTCGCCGCGATCCGCGTGGTTCCCGCGATTCTCCAAGGCAAACGTTAAGGATTGCTTGAAACGGCGGTATCGCGGCCGGCCGCCCCGCTACACCGAGACGAGGCCCCGCAGCTCGCGATTGGCCACGGTCAGCATCGCCAGATCGACGGAGCCGTGCTGCTCAAGCTCGGATACCATTTCCTCGACCCGGCTGATCGCCTCCTTGTGGGCACCGACCCAGCTGTCGATCGCCTTGGCGCCGCAATTGCCGTTGGTCAGGACCTTGCAGGTGAGGTCGCCCTGGGTACCCCACATATCCTCGATGATCGCGCCCAGCGCCATCTGATGCCAGGGATTTTCGGGCGTCATGATGTTGGCGTTGTGGCGCAGCCAATCGAGCTTGAAACGGCTGCCCAGCATGAAATAGGTCTGGCCGATATCCGACACCGGCCGCTTCACCATGTTGGCGATCTTGACGATATCGCAGGTCGTCGACAACGCCTTGAGCTGGCCGATCTGCCGCGCCAGGGTCTTGGGAACGCCCGGCTCTCCGAACCGGTCGGCCCGCGCGCGGGTATCCGCCATCTGATCCGGCGCCGACAGGGTTTCCAGGTTGTCACGCAATACCTGAACGCCGGGACGGTACTGGTCTATGTGCTTCCTGATGTCCAGCGGATGCTCGCCATTGCGTAGGAACCAATGGGTCATGCGGTCGAGCGTACGGCCGGTTTCGGCCAGCATCTGAATCTGCGCGTCGGTCGGCACCTTGTTGTCGAGCGCTTCGATCGCTTTCCATAGCGGCCGCAACTCGAACACCTCGCGAACGATGGTATAGGCGCGCGCGATGTCGGCCACCGACCGGCCGGTGCGGTCGCGCATTTCGTTGATGAAGGTCGGACCGACGCGGTTGATCATCGAGTTGGTCACCACCGTCGCGATAATCTCGCGGCGCAGCCGGTGCCGTTCGATCGATTGCGGGTGGTTCTTCTGCAGCGGTTTCGGGAAATACCGCGTGAGGTCTTCGCTCAGCATCGGATCGTCCGGCAAATCCGAATCGAGCAAGCGCTCGTAATTGACGTTCTTGGAATACGCCAGCAAGACCGACAGTTCGGGCCGGGTCAGCCCCTGCCGGGCCGCTTGCCGATCGGCGATCTCCTCGTCGTCGGGCAGGAATTCGATCTGCCGGTTCAACAGATCGGCGCGCTCCAACGCACGCATCATGCGCTGTTGCTGATCCAGCACGCGATAGGACCGCGCCTGCGTCACCGACAGGGCCTGACTCTGCTGATAGTTGCTGCGCAGCACCAGCGCCGAAACCTCGTCGGTCATTTTGGCGAGCAGGCTGTCCCGCTGTTTCATGGTCATGTCGCCGCGCTGCACCACGTCGCCCAGCGCGATCTTGATGTTGACCTCGTGGTCCGAGCAGTCGACGCCGGCGGAATTATCGATCGAATCGGTGTTGAGTCGCCCGCCATTGCGCGCGAACTCGATGCGGCCCAATTGCGTGGCGCCGAGATTGGCCCCCTCGCCGACCACCTTGCAGCGCAGCGCGCGGCCGTCGACGCGCACCGAGTCGTTCGCCCGGTCGCCGGCGGCACTGTGATCCTCGGTCGAGGCCTTGATATAGGTACCGATGCCGCCGAACCACAGCAGATCGACTTGTGCCAACAGCATGGCGTTGACCAGTTCGTTCGGTGTCAGTCGATCAGCGGTGATGTCGAACAGCGCCTTCATTTGCGGCGATATATCGATCGACTTGGCGCTGCGTTCGAAGATGCCGCCGCCCTTGGAAATCAGAGCGGTATTGTAGTCGCCCCACCCCTTGGCCAGATCGAACAGACGCTTGCGTTCGGCGAAAGTCTTGGCCGGGTCGGGATCGGGATCGACGACGATGTGCAAATGGTTGAACGCGCCAACCAGGCAAATATGTTCGGACAGCAGCATGCCGTTGCCGAACACGTCGCCCGACATGTCGCCGCAGCCGACCACCGTGAAATTCTCGCTTTGAATATCGCGGCCCATTTCGCGGAAATGGCGTTTTACCGACTCCCAGGCGCCGCGGGCGGTGATGCCCATTTTCTTATGGTCGTACCCGGCGGAGCCGCCCGACGCGAAGGCGTCGTCCAGCCAGAAGCCGCAATCCCGCGCCACCTCGTTGGCGAAATCGGAGAAGGTCGCCGTGCCCTTGTCCGCCGCCACGACGAGATAGGGATCGTCCTCGTCCTTGCGCAGCACGGCCGAAGGCGGAACGACGTCGTCGCCGGACAGGTTGTCGGTCACTTCGAGCATCGCACTGATGAAGGTTTTATAGACGGCGATGCCTTCTTTCATGAAGCCGTCGCGGTCCGATGGCGCTTTCTTGAGGATGAAGCCGCCCTTTGAGCCGACCGGCACGATAACCGCGTTCTTGACCTGCTGCGCCTTGACCAGGCCAAGCACTTCGGTGCGGAAATCCTCGCGCCGGTCCGACCAGCGCAACCCGCCGCGGGCGACAAAACCGAATCGCAGATGCACCCCCTCAAAACGCGGGCTGTAGACGAAAATCTCGCGCAGCGGGCGCGGCAGCGGCAGCTCGTCGATATTGCGGCTGTCGAACTTGAAGGTAAGGTAGGGCTTCGGCGCACCTCCCTCGACGCTCTGGTAGAAGTTGGTCCGCAAGGTCATCATCACCATGTTCAAATAGCGGCGGATGATGCGGTCTTCGTCGAGGTTGCTGACCGACTCCAGCCCCTCGCTGATTTCGTCGGTGATCTTGATTTCCGCCGCCTGACGCTTGCCCTTGAAGGCCGGGTCGAACCGGGTGTGGAACAGCTTGACGATGAGCCCCGCGAGGGTCCCGTTCTTGGCCAGGGTCGATTCCATGTATTCCTGACTGAACGGAATGCCGGCCTGGCGCAGGTATTTGCAATATGCGCGCAGAATGACGACGTCGCGCCAGTGCAATCCGGCGCCCAGGACTAGCCGGTTAAACCCGTCGTCCTCCATCTCGCCGCGCCAGATGCGCTCGAAGCTTTCATGGAACCCGTCGCGGACGGCATCGAGATCCACCGCCGCGCCGTCGCTCGTAACCAGTCCGAAATCGTGAATGCGCACCGCGGCATTGGCGCCCGCGGGTGTCACCTCGAACGGAATCTCGCTCATGACTTTGAGGCCCATATTCTCCAACACGGGCAGGACGTCGGACAGCGAGAGCGCCTCGCCCACATTGTAGATCTTGAAGCGCAGTTCGGGTTCTGCCGTCGCATCCGAGTGATACAGGTTCATGGCAAGCGCGCCATGGGCCAGCGCCGCCTCGACATGTCCGGCATCGACGTCCGCCGTTTGCGCGGTCGAGCGTTCACGGTAGGCGGTGGGGAAAGCGTCGGCATAGCGCCGGTAGATGTTGTTGCCGGCTTCTTCCCCATGGCCCTCCGCGAGCACCTCCTGCAAGCGATCGGCCCAGGTGCGCCCCGCGTCTTTCAAGCGGGCTTCGATCTTGCGGATGTCGTAATCGGGAATAGCGCCCGGTCTGGTAGCAATCGTGAAATGCAGCCGGCCAAGCGGATCGTCGCCGAACTGGGTGTTGTGCTGTGCGACGATGCCGTTGAACTCGGACGCGAGAATCGATTCGAAGCCGCGCCTTAGGGCGGGATTATAGCGCTCGCGCGGAACATAGACGAAAGCGGAGACGAACCGCTCGAACGGATCGCGGCGCACGAACAGCGCGATCCGCTGACGCTCCTGCAAATTGACCACGCCGATGCCGATTTCCTCGAGCGCGTCGGGCTCGATTTGCAGCAATTCGTCGCGCGGAAAGCTCTCGAGCACATGCATCAGCGCCTTGCCGCTGTGGCTGCGCGGATCGAAACCGGACCGGGACAGCACCTCGTCGACCTTGCGGCGCAACACCGGAATGCGGCGCGGACTCATGCTGTACGCGGTCGACGTGAACAGGCCGACGAAAATCGATTCGCCGATCACCTTGCCGTCCTTGCTGAATTTCTTGACCGCAATGGCATCGAGCGGCGCCGGCCGGTGCACCGTCGAGCGCAGGCTCGATTTGGTGATCAGCAGCGGCTCCGGCTTTTGCAGGAAATCCTGCACTTCCGGCGGTATATTGCCCATCTGTCGCAGACCCGAGAACACCTCTACGGCATCATCGCGGAGAATGCCGAGACCGGTTTTCGGCGTAATCGCGACCGATGTCTTTTGACCCTGCCGCGTAATATCGACATCGCGGCAGCCAATCAGCGTGAAGTTGTTGTCGTGAATCCATTCAAGGAAGGAAAGCGCTTCGGCCAGCTCCTCCTCCGGCACCGGCGGTGGCGTCTTGCGAAGCGTTTCCGTCACGTCCGAGACCCGCGCCAGCATCGCGCGCCAATCCTGTACCGCCACACGCACGTCGCCCAGAATGCGGCGAATATTGTCTTCGATCTCACGCAGCGCTTCGGGCGATGTCTGCTCCTC
>CAJHYV010000056.1_pt1 | contig 17260 bp, 11 predicted proteins | sample 9198851 | NCBI WGS metagenome assembly CAJHYV01 (sample SAMEA7708375, study PRJEB35096) | sediment metagenome | biome: marine neritic benthic zone biome [ENVO:01000025]; feature: sediment [ENVO:00002007]; material: shallow marine sediment [ENVO:03000034] sea grass bed [ENVO_01000059] ...
CAAGGTTCGCCGCAACGCTTGGCCCAGCGGCGCAAGACGAAATCCTTGAGAATTTTCTCACGCGCCTTCTCGTCCGTGGCCGAGGCATTGACGAGCTTCATCTTGCCGGGCTTGCCTTCGGTGCACTTGCCCGTGCCCGTGTTGCAGATGATGCCCATGTTGTCCTCTTGCTTGGTCTTTGCCCACATCCGGTCTTCAAGCGCCTTGAGCTCCTTGGTGAGGAATGCCTGCGTATCCTTGTCCAGCTTGTTCCAGCGCTTCAGGCTGAAGGCGCCGAACGAGATACCCCAGCCGACCCGGAGTTTCATCACATGGGTGATGACTTCGTGCCATTTCGCACGGTAGGCCGGCATTGTGCCGGTGATGCCGCAATCGGCGACGCCCTTCTGCAGGGCCGGCACCACTTCGGCGAACGCGATGGTCACGCTGCTGGCGCCCGCGCCCTCGATGAAATCACCGAGCGTTGTGCTGTAGGTACGGATGCGTTTGCCCTTGAGATCCTTGACGCTGTTGACGTTGGCGTTGCACCAAATCAACTGGCTGGGAAACGGGTACATGACCAGCAGCTTGGCGTTGAAGGTCTTCGCGAACGCTTTCTCCAGGATCGGACGATAGATTTTCGTCACTTCGCGCGCCGATTCGATGTCCTGAGCGATGCCGGCCAGGTCGACGCCCTCGAAAACCGCGTCTTCCGAGGCGACGTATCCGATCACGCCATGGGCGAAGTCGAATACGCCTAGTTTCAACAGCCGCATCACCTCGAAACCCTTGAGGCCGAGCTCGGTCAGCGGCGGCGCATGCGCCGTTAGCGCCCCACCGGATTTTTCGGTGATGAGCTTATTCCAGAAGGGGCCTTCGTGAATTTTGTAGTTGCTCAGATTGCCCCAGGTTCCCACCACCTTGAAGGCATTCTTCTTCAGTTCGGCGGCGGATGCGTCGCCTGTGAATACGGCGCCGCAAGCGAGGATGCCTGCAAGCGCGTATGCGATACTCTTTTTCCTCATTTAGCTCTCCCTGTCGTCATATGCCGTATCCGGCTTATTAAACGGTGCCGGCCAGTCGTCGGCCGGTTTGTGCTGCAAATTCCATCGATACCGCAATCCGGCGGTGGAATACCTCGCCCCAAAGGCATCCGGTGGTTACGCTACCAGTGTTGCAACCGTATCGTACGGAAAACGCGGCGTCCACCGGAAGCTCGCCCGCTTCCACGGTGTTATTGGCTGTAAGCATTGGCGAGGCCAAGGGAGGAATATGTGTGGTTTATCGGCGTTGATGTTGGCGGCACCTTTACGGATTTCTATGCCTTCGACGACGAAACCGGGTCGGAGCATGTGCACAAGACGCCGTCGACGCCGGAAAACCCGGCCGAGGCGATCCTTTCGGGGTTGGACGCGCTATGCGACAGCAAGGGGATCGACCGGGCCGCCATCGGTCGTCTCGGCCATGGAACGACGGTGGCGACAAATGCGCTGATTCAGCGCCGCGGTGCGACGGTGGCGCTGGTCACGACCGAAGGCTTCCGGGATTTGCTGGAAATCGGCCGCCAAACCCGGCCAAAAATGTACGATCTGCAGGCCGACTATCCGCCGCCGATCGTGCCGCGGGAGCACCGCTTCGAAATCGCCGAGCGCGTCGGGCCGGACGGCGCGGTGGTCATGCCGCTGACCGAGGCCGCGTTGCAGGATATCGTCGCGGCGGTTCGTGCGGCGTCCGTCGAGGCGTGCGCGGTGTGCCTTTTGTTCTCCTTTCTCAACCCGGAGCACGAGCGGCGCATCGGTGATGCATTGCGCGATGCCTTGCCCGATATGCATCTGTCCCTGTCGTCGCGGGTACAGCCGGAATTCCGCGAATTCGAGCGCAGTTCGACCACGGTACAAAACGCCTATCTCCAGCCGGTCATCGCCCGTTACATGCGCGATTTGCGGCAGGGGCTGTCCGAGCGGGCGCCTGAGGCGGCGATCGGTATCAACCAATCGAGCGGGGGGTTGATGTCCATTGAGCGTGCGGAGGGCTTTCCGATTCGAACGGCATTGTCCGGGCCGGCGGCGGGGGTCGTCGGCGCCGTGCATGTCGGCAAGCTGGTGGATCGGCCGGATGTCATCACCCTCGACATGGGGGGGACCAGCGCGGATGTCTGCCTGATCCGCGGCCATGAAGCCGGCATCAGCCATGAACAGGAAGTGGCGGGGTTTCCGATCCGCCTGCCGATGGTGGACGTTCACACGGTCGGCGCCGGTGGCGGCTCGATTGCCTGGTTCGACCGGGACGGCCTCCTCAAGGTGGGGCCGGACAGCGCCGGTGCCGTGCCAGGGCCCGCGTGCTATGGCCATGGTGGCGACCGGCCGACCGTCTCGGACGCCAATTTATTGTTGGGGCGTCTTTCACCCCGGGGGCTGCTCGGCGGCGCGATGGCGCTCGATACAGAGGCGGCGCGCCGGGTCATGGCGCCGGTCGCCGAACGGTTGGACGCGACGCTCGAGTGGACGGCGGTCGGGATGCTGGGCATCGTCGTCGCAAGCATGGTGCGGGCAATCCGGGCGATCTCGATCGAGCGTGGTCACGATCCCCGGACCTTCGCCCTGATGGCGCTCGGTGGCGCCGGGCCGTTGCACGCGACGGAAGTCGCGCGGGCGCTCGGCATCGGCGAAGTGATTGTGCCGCCGTCGCCCGGTATCCTCTGTGCCCAGGGGCTCGTCGTTTCGGACCTGAAAGAGGATTTCGTGGCCAGCGGCCGGTATCCGGTTGACCGGGACGGTCTCGCCGCCGCGGCCGATGCGATTGCCGGTCTTGCGGAGGAGGCAGCGCGCTGGGCGATTGGCGGGGCCGCGCAGGCGTTGTCCCATCAATTGTCGCTGAGCTTCGATATGCGATACGCCGGTCAAAATTTCGAGCTTCCCGTTCCGGTCGGCGAAACGGAGGGGGTCGGGATGCCGCCTGCGGTTCCCGATATGGCGACGCTGCGCGGCCTGTTTTTCGACGTCCATGAACGGAGTTACGGGTTCCATAATCCGGAGGATCCGATGGAGATCATCAATATCCGTCTTACCGCCCATGGCCGATTGCCAAAACCGCAACCGCCGAGGGAGGAAAACACGCAGCCGCCGGCGCCAACGCCGGATGATCATCGTCCGGTTTGGTTCGATGAAAGCACCGCCGTCGAGACGCCGGTGTATGCGCGGCCGGCGCTGCGGCCGGGCCAGCGAATTGACGGCCCCGCGGTTATTGAGCAGCTCGACGCGACCACCGTGGTATTCCCTGGCGACGCCGCCACGGTCGATGGGCGGCGCAATCTGATCCTCCGGATGGGGGCGGCGTTATGACGGCGACGAAGCTCGATCCGGTAGCGTTGGAAATTCTGTTCAACGCGCTTCGGTCGGTCACGGACGAGACGTTCATCGCCCTGATGCGCAGCGCGTACTCCACGAACATCAAGGAACGGCGCGACCACTCGACCGCGATTTGCGACCCGCAGGGGCGCCTGGTGGTGCAGGCGGAGCATTCGCTGCCGATCCATCTGGCGTCGATGATCGGCATGATGGAGAGCCTGCACGCGAAGTATCCCGCCGAGGAAATCCGCGAGGGCGATCTGTTTGTGGCCAATGATCCGCACGTGGCGGGCGGCACCCATCTTCCGGACGTCAACATGGCGATGCCGGTATTCGATGGCGGACGGCTGATCGCCTATGTCTGCAATATTGCCCATCACGCGGATATCGGCGGCATGGTGCCCGGTTCGATGGCCGGTGGGATGTCCGAAATCTATCAGGAAGGGCTGCGCATTCCGGTGGTGAAATTATTCGACCGGGGTGCCCTGCAGCAGGATCTGTTCGAGCTTCTGTTGCTCAACGTGCGGCTGCCGGAGGAGCGGCGGGGCGACTACAACGCGCAGATCGCCGCCTGCCGCCTGGGGGTGCGCCGGTTGAGGGAGCTTGCCGCCCGTCATTCCGCGGATACCCTGCTCGATGCATTCGGCGAAATCATTTCGCGCACCGAACGGCGCATGCGGGATGCGATCGCCACAATTCCGGACGGCGTCTACCGGTTCGAGGATGTCATGGACGATGACGGCTTCGGCACGGTCGATATTCCTATCCGGGTCGTTGTCCGGGTCGCCGGCGACCGGATCGACTTCGATTTCACCGGTACCGCGCCGCAGGTTCGCGGCAATGTCAACGTGACCATGAACGCCACCCAGGCGTCGGTGTGTTATACGCTGAAGGCGCTGCTCGACCCGGCCGTGCCGAACAATCACGGCGTCCTGGCGGTATGCGATATCACTGCCGAGCCGGGCAGCCTGGTCGATTGTGTAGCACCGGCGCCGGTGGCGGCGCGCGCGAATACCTGCCAGCGCATCGTCGACGTCGTCATTGGCGCACTGGCCGACGCCCTGCCGGACGCGGTGGTCGGCGCGGCCAACGGGGCCAATACCACGGCGGTGTTCGCCGGGCGCGATCCGCGCAGCGGGACGGATTATCTCTATCTCGAAACGCTGGGCGGCGGCTTCGGCGGCCGGGCGAGCCGGGACGGGCGCGACGGCGTGCAGGTCCATATTACCAATACCTCCAACTTGCCGGTCGAAGCGATCGAGATGGAGTATCCCTTGTGTGTCGAAAGCTACGGTTTGGTGGAGGATTCCGGCGGCGCGGGCCGGTACCGCGGCGGCCTGGGTCTGCGCCGGGTCATCACCCCGGTGGGCCATACCTGCACGTTCAACGGGGCCGGGGAGCGGTTTCGCAATGCCCCCTGGGGTGTATTCGGTGGCGGGCCGGGCGGCCGCGGCCGCTTCGTCTTGCGAAACGCAGCGGGAGAGGACACCGCATTGCCGATCAAACCGAGCGGCATCGACATCGACCCGGGCGACAGCATCGTCGTTGAAACGCCGGGCGCCGGCGGCTACGGTCCACCCCGGGATCGGGATTCGGAAGCAGTGGCGGCGGATCGTCGGAGCGGCAAGTTTGGCCAATCCTGGGCCGAGGCGCATCGCCGCAGCGGCAAAAGCACAAAAGACTAACAGCCATGGATTGCAAGGGCACCGAGCTTCATGACCACGCGCGACACCAACGCTGACCGGCCGGTGCGGATCGCCGTCGATATCGGCGGAACGTTTACGGATTTGCAGATATTTGACGGCCGTTCGGGCACCGTGTCGGCGTTCAAGGTGCCGACCACGCCGGCCGACCCCTCGGATGGGTTCATGAACGGTATAGCCGGTGCGGCGCAGCGGTTCGGCTTCGCGCTCGATGACGTCGGCCTGGTGCTACACGGCACGACGATCGCCACCAACGCGGTGCTCGAGCGCAAGCTGCCGCCGGCCGCGCTGTTGACGACGCGCGGATTCGAGGATGTGCTCGAAATCGGCCGCCATGTTCGTAAGGACATCTATAGCCTGAAGGCCGAGCCGCGGCCCGTTCTGGTACCGCGCCGGCGGCGCTTCGGCGTGTCCGAACGGGTTCGCGCGGACGGCAGCGTGGAAATCGATCTCTCCGGCGACGATGTCCGTACGGCCATCGCCGCAATGCGCGCCGGCAATGACGCGCCGGTCGAAGCGGTGGCGGTCTGCCTTTTACACGCCTATGCCAATCCGGCGCATGAACATGCGGTACGGGACATTATCCACGCCGACTGGCCCGAGCTGGCGGTGTCGCTGTCCAATGACGTGAGCCCGGAAATCAGGGAATTCGAGCGGTCGTCGACGACGGCGCTGAATGCGCTGCTGGTGCCGGTGGTGGCGCGCTATCTCGACCGGCTGTCGGCGCGGATGCAGGAAGCCCGTTTCGATCCGCATCTCTATCTGGTGCAATCGAATGGTGGGCTGGCGACGCCGGGGGTCGCCGGAGCGCAACCGGTGCGGCTGCTGCTTTCCGGGCCGTCCGGCGGCGCGATGGCGGTCACCCAATTGGCTGCGGATGCGGACGAACCCAACCTTGTCGGTGTCGATATGGGCGGTACCAGTTTCGATGTGTGCGTCGTGCGGGACGGCACGAGTTCGGTAATCACCGAGGGCGACGTCGATGGGCTGCCGGTTCGGCTGCCGATGATGGAAATCCGAACCGTCGGCGCCGGCGGTGGCTCGATTGCCTGGATCGATCCCGGCGGTGCCTTGCACGTGGGGCCGCGTAGCGCCGGCGCCAGCCCCGGGCCGGTCAGCTATGGCCAGGGAGGCGAAGAACCGGCGGTCACCGACGCCAATGTCGCGCTGGGCCGTATCGATCCCGATTTCTTTCTGGGCGGCGCCATGCGGCTCGACCGTGATGCGGCGGCGCAGGCAATTATCGGACGGATCGGCGAGCCGCTCGGGCTGTCGATGGAGGCAGCGGCCGAAGGCGTGCTGTCGGTGGCGAACGCCAATATGGCGGCGGCGATTAAATTGAGTCTTTTCGAGAAGGGACTGGATCCGCGGGATTTCGCGCTTGCGTCGTTCGGCGGGGCGGGCGGGCTTCACGCGGTTGCCCTCGCCGAGGAATTGAGTATGGACCGCGTCGTGTTCCCGCGCGATCCGGGCACTTTGTCCGCATACGGCATCTTATTTTCGGACATCACCCATGATCTGGCGCGGTCGCGTCTTGTGCCGGCGGAGCCGGAATCGCTGCCGGCGCTGCAGAGCCTATTGGACTCTCTAATGGCCGATGGCGCGGACTTGCTGGACCGGGACGACATCGCGCCGGACAATCGGGATTTCGCAGTTGCCGCGGATATGCGCTATCGCGGCCAGGCCTTCGAACTGTTGGTGCCGTGGCCCGGCGCGGAAATCAGTTCGGCGGGCCTGGATCGGCTCATGCAAGACTTCCACGACCAGCATCTCAAGCAGTTCGCCTACAACGAGCCCGGCAGCCCGGTGGAAATCGTGACGTTGCGGGTGACCGCGATTGGGCGGCTGCCGAAGCCGCGGTTGCGGGCGTTCGAATGTCAGGGCAAATCGGCGCCCAAGGCGCATCGCCGGATTTATCTGGATGGCCGATGGCGGGAAACGCCGGTCTATGATCGGGAAGCCCTGACCTGGGAAGCGCCGGCCATGGGACCTGCAATTGTCGAGGAGGAATACACAACGATCCTGGTTGCCGACGGGTGGTCAGTCGCGCCGGGCAAGACAGGCGATCTGATCGCCCGGCAGCAGTCCGAGCAACGTGGGGGAGACGCAGAATGACCGATGTAGACCCGATCCAGCTTGAGATCATCCGCAACGCGCTCGTCGCCGCGTCGGAGCAGATGAGCGTCACCATTTGGCGCACCAGCCGATCGACCGTGATTCGCGAAATGCTCGATTTTTCAACGGCGATTTTCGACGCCGAGGGGCGCAATATCGCCCAGGCGACGCGGATTCCCGTGCATCTCAATTCGATGGCGACCTGCCTCGAGGATATTCTCCAAGGGCACATTCCCCTTTCCGAGTGGATCGAGGGCGACGTGATTGTCACCAACGATCCGTATTGCGGCGGCCAACATCTGCCCGATATTCTGGCGTTCCGGCCGGTCTATGTGGATGGCGTGGCGATCGCGATTGTCGGCGCGCTATGCCATCACATCGACGTCGGCGGCGGTGCGCCCGGCAGTTACGATCCGATGGCAACCGAGATCTATCAGGAAGGCCTGCGCATCCAGCCGCTCAAACTCTATGACGGCGGTCGGCGCAACGAGGCGGTGTTCGGGCTGATCCTCAATAATAGCCGCGAGCGGGAAAAGCTGTCCGGTGACCTGGCGTCGCAAATGGCGGCGCTGGAAATCGGCGCGGCGGAGCTGACCCGGATTGCGCGGCGCTATGGCGTAGACCCGCTGCGCGCGGCCACCGAACGCATCATGGATCAGTCGGAACAGGCGATGCGGGCCGCGCTGCGGGCGATGCCCGACGGCGTGTATGAATTCGAAGACGTCGTCGACGATGACGGGTTCAGCGACCGGCCCTTGCCGATCCGGGTGTCCCTGACCATCGAGGGGGAGCGGGCGGTGGTCGACTTCACCGGCTCCAGCCCGCAGGCGCGCGGGTCCGTCAATTGCACGCTCAATATGTCGAAATCGGCGGTATACTTCGCGGTTATGAGCGCGGCGGGGGGCGACTTCGCCGCGAATTCCGGCTGCTACCGGCCGATCGACCTTATCGCGCCCGAAGGCTCCGTGGTGAACTGCCGCCATCCGGCGCCGGTCGTCAACCGGATGCTCACCGGCCACCGTATCGTCAATGCGGTGATGGGTGCGTTGGCGCAGGCGGTACCGGACCGGATACCGGCGGCCTATTACGGTGTCAGCTACGTCTATTCGGTTGGCATGAAAAAACCGGACGGCGCTCCCGACGTTTATCTTGAGATCGAGGTCGGCGGCTGGGGCGCGCATCCGGAGGAAGACGGTGCCAATGCCTTTTCCGCTGGATTTCATAATCTCGCCAATTCCCCGGTGGAGATGGTCGAAAGCAGCCATGCGGTGACTTTCAGTGGCTACGGGCTGACGCCCGATTCCGGCGGCGCCGGGCAAACACGGGGCGGCTTGGGACTCTATCGAGAATTTAGGCTCGAGGCGGCGGACGGGGTGTTGGCAACCAGTTTCGAGCGATTCCGGCATCCGCCTTACGGTCTCAATGGCGGGCGTCCGGCGCATGTCGGCCGGCTGATGATTCGCCGCAATGGCCAAGTCCAGGAGCCCGGTTCGAAACTATCGGGCCTGGAATTGCGTCAAGGTGATGTGGTGCGGCTGGAGACCTCGGGTGGCGGCGGATTCGGCGACCCGAAGGCGCGGCCCCGCGAGGCCGTGGCGCGGGATTTGGCGGATGGCTATATTTCGGAACAGGCGGCCTGCGAGGTGTATGGCCTCGAACCAGGCGGAGGATCGGCCTAAATCCGCCGATTTTCGGTGAGTCGATCATGAAAAATTACCGGAAAAGGGTCAAAATAAGGCAATCCGGCGTATTTTTATAAAAACTCTGTTAACCCTTTAGCTCTAGGGTATGTGAATGGCGGATGTCGCCTCGTTGACGACCAAGATAAATCGCGTGGGCAGGCGGGATGAATCAGGAGTTGTCGACGGGCGCTCCGCCAATTTTTTTATCTGCCGGCCGACAGCAGGACTTGGTCGAAAGCCCGGATTCCCCGACCCTACCGCGCCATATCGACATAATGCGGCTGAGGCCGCCGGTAGAGGTCCTCGTAATGGACCAGCGTCGGTTCGCCGAGCGCGCAGGGCGCGCCGTCGCGGAAGGCCCATTCGCCGCGATCGCACTTATCTGCCGATACATAGCCGTTGATGTAGAGCCGCCGGTCGTCGCCGGTCGTGTTCGGTCCCGATCCATGCAGGACAAAAAGGTTCCAGATGGCAAGGTCGCCCGGCGCCATCTCGACGGTAACCGCTTCGGCCGGGTCGAGGCCGAGCGCGTGCAAATCGCGCTCATCCATTGACCGGTCCATAATCCGGCGTTCGCCAGGCAGGCTGAGCGATCCGCGCAAATGGCTGCCGGGATAGAACGTCATCGCGCCGTTTGCCGCCTTCTGCGGATCGATGGCGATGCCTGTCTGGATGAAGCTCGACTCCGGGTCGCGGTATGCCTCGCGGGGGCGGCGAAACCAGATATCCTGGTGATAGCCGAAGCTGGTCTGGGCCGCGCCGGGCTGCTTCCAGTGCATCTGATTGATGATCTGCTTAAGGGATTTGCCGATCAGAGGGGCGAGGAGATCGTGCAGCCGGCGGTCCAGCCGAATCCGGTTCAATATCTCGTCGAAATAGGACGGCCATTGAACGAGCCGCACCTGTTTGCCGATCGACGGATCCTCGCTCAATTGGAAGAAGACGTTCTGATGACGGAAACTGGTCCTGTATCCCAAAGCCCGCGCCTTTATCCGGTCGAAGGCCGCCGCCGCTTCGGCGATTTCGTCCGCCTTGAAGACGCCACGGATTACGGCGAATCCGTGCTGATGAAAATGGTCGATATAGCCTCGGTTCATGGCCTTGTCCGTCCTCAAAGGCGCAAAACCAGCGCCTTCCCTGCAATATTAGTGGAGCATTACCCTCCGGCGAATGGCGCATTTGGACAGGAGAATGCTCCGGTCGGGTAGGGCGCGCTATACCATCGGCGAGTCCTCGACTACTCTCGCGAGATGAGCATCACCATAGATTTCGGCGCGATGGGGTCGGTCACCGATTTGCGCCAGGGATCCCGATGGACGGCGGAGGATCTGGCGCGCGCGTCCGAGCACACCGCGGCGCTATTGCGCCCGATGGTTACGCCGGACCGGCCGCATGTGGTCATCGCCCATGGCGGTACGCCGATGTTTTTTGCCGACCTCTTCGGTGTCTGGGAAGCGGGCGGATGCGCCGTCTGCGTGAATCCCGGTCTTACCGCCAGCGAAATGTCGGTCATCGGAAATTTTCTCAATCCGGCCGCGGTCTTGATCGGCGAAGACGACGGTCCGGTGGTCCCGGATGGCGTGCCGGGTTTGTGTTCAAGTCGCGAGAAGGTAAATGAAACGAGCGTATTGAGCGGTAATCTTCGCACATTGGATGATCCGGCGCTTATCCTTTTCACCTCCGGAACCACGGGAGCGCCGAAAGGGGTTGTGCACAGCCTGCGATCGCTGCTCGCCCGTATTGGGTTGAACCGCGTCCATATGGGTGACGCCAGCTTGGTGCGGTCTCTGTGTGTTCTGCCCACCCATTTCGGACACGGTTTGATCGGCAATTGCCTGACTCCGTTGTTCGCCGGCGGCGAGCTTTTGCTGCGATCCGGGATGGCGATGGAGGAGATGGTCGGATTGGGCGCGACACTGGCCGAACATGACGTCACGTTCATGAGTTCGGTTCCCGCCTTCTGGCCGATGGCATTGCGGTTGTCGACTGCGCCGTCGCGGCCATGCCTGCAGCGCGTTCATATAGGCTCGGCGCCTCTGTCTTCGGCGCTGTGGCGGGATGTCGCGCATTGGTCGGGCACGGACAGCGTGGTCAATATGTACGGCATAACCGAAACCGCGAACTGGATCGCCGGCGCGTCGCTGGCCGATACGCCGCCCGAAGACGGTCTGATCGGTACGATGTGGGGCGGTTGCGCTGCGGTCCTGTCGGATGACGGCACAATGCGTAGCCGGGGCGAGGGGGAGATCTTGGTGCAAACGCCGTCGCTTATGATCGGCTATCATGCGCGGCCCGACCTGACGGAGCCGGTGCTCCGAAGCGGCTGGTACCATACCGGCGATTCGGGACATATCGATGGCGACGGCCGGATCAGGCTTATCGGACGGCGAAAGTCGGAGATCAACAAAGCCGGTGTGAAGGTGCATCCGGAGGAGGTGGATTTGCTGTTGGAGCGCCATCCCGGGGTGGCCGAGGCCTGTTGTTTCAGCGTGCCGGATCCGGTGAGCGGCGAAATCGTCGGCGTCGCGGTAACCCTAGTGGCCGGCGAAACCGATGGCCAGCCGACGCCCGCGATCGCGGACTTGCGCGATTGGTGCCGTGCCCGTATCAAGGCCGAATGCGTGCCGGATCGTTGGTTCACAGTTGCCGAAATTCCCAGGACCGACCGCGGCAAGGTGAACCGGGATAGGGTGCGCGACCATTGTTTGCGGCAAGGGCCGGGTTGAGCGGGCGGGAAGGACATTGCGATGGACGATTTGCGGATGCGCGCGCGCGGGCTGCTGGCCGATGCGCTGGAGTTGACCCCCGATGAACTGCCGGACGACCCCTCGATCGAAACGGTCGATGCGTGGACCAGCCTCGGCCATATGCGTCTGATCCTCGGTATCGAGGCATCGATGGCAATGCAGCTGGATGCTGCGATGGTTATCGGGATCGGTTCCTTGGACGATATCGTATCGGTGCTGCAAAGCGCGCCGGGTCGGTAAGGTTCCGGAATTATCGGCGGCCAGATCGGTCCGGGTCAATCCTTGTGGCCGGACGTTTTCTCGCGCCACAGGCCGAGCAGGGCGCTTCTGAGTTCGATCGGGTGGAGCGGCTGACGCAACACTTTCATGCCGACCGATGCGGCGAATTTTTCAAGCTCGGCCACAGGCGCGTCGGCGACCAAAACGGCCGGAATTCCGGCCCCGTAGCGGCGCCATAACAGGCGGATCGCGCTGTCGCCGCCAAGGCCGATTCCGAGCGCCAGATCACAGATAATCAAATCAGGTAGCCGGCCGGCCCGGACGAGGCGATCCACCGCATTTTCCGGCAGATCGACGCCGACCGCCCGGCATCCCCAGCTTTGCAGCAGGTCGAGCATGCTCGACCGCAGCACGTCTGACGGTTCGATGACGACAACCACCTGTCCCTGCAGGGGGCTGCTCTCTTCGTAGTAAGCGGATGCTGGCACGTCCGGCACGCGGTCCGCCCCGAGCAGATGGAGCGCCTCGCTCAGGCTTTTGTCGATTTTTCCCAGGGTCTCTGTTTCTTCGTCTTCCGGGTGTCGCTGGGCGAGGATCGATGTCCAAACCCGGGCGGCATAGATTGAATAGTGCAGCGCCCGTTCGGCGTCCGCAGTGCGCTCCGAGACACCGCCGGAGCTGTCGGTGTGCGCCGACGGTGCGTCTTTCGCAGTCGATTGTGCCGCGCCGGGCTTTGGACGGTCGGACAAGGGCGTCACCACCGAAATCAGGCCGGCGATTTGGCCGTTCGGTCCGAATTCATACGCCCAATCGAGCCGCAATTCGATGAGCGAGCCGTCCTGACGGCAATAGGTGGTGAAGGTCGGTGTCGCCTTTGGACGTTTTGTCAGCAAATGACGGAGATAGGTTCTGAAAGCGCGCCGTCGGTCCGGTTCCTGGAGGCGCTCTAAGACGCTTTCGCCGATGAGCGCGTTTGCATCATATCCCAGGATATCATGATAGATCGGGTTGGCGTAGAGAATACGGCCGGTCCGATCGATCCGTTCGACCCCGAACGGGCACTCTTCCAGGCTATGCTGAAAGTCGAGTTGGGCGGCGATCAGGGCTTCCGCCTGACGTTGGTTCTCCCGCACTTCGCCGTCGCCATTTGGCAATCCGAAAGAAAGAATGTTGCAGCCTCCGTCATTGCCTACAGCGTCCGATGCATCGGATTCGGCGGCCGGAACGTGTTCGGTGATGAGAAAATGTTCGTCTTCCCCCGGGAAACGGACGGTCGAGCCCCTGACCCTGACGTGAACCGATTGTCCGTCGCGCCGGGGGACAGTGAAGTCGAGGCTGGCAGCGTCACCGTTGTTCAACAGGCTTCGAATCCAACTGCCGCCTTCGGCGTGCGGCGGCGGACCGAACAAGACATCGAGCGCCGGCTGGCCGAGCAATTCGGCGGCGGTGAATCCGGTTAGGGCGGTCCAGGCCGGGTTGATGTGCAACACCACGCCACCACCGTGCCGCCAATACCCGGTTACGACGACAGGTTCGGAGAGCCGGTCCAGCGCGGACGTCAGCTGCCGCCACAGCGTGGGGCCCTTTTCCGCGCCTGCAATCACCTCATTGCTCCCTGCCGGCGGCGGTTGGCTCAGACGCTCTCAACTGCCGATACGGGCTTATGCGTTGTTCAGCCGCAAGCTCTTGATGGCTGCGGGAGAGCGCAGTATGGAGTTTGCCAATTCAAGGCGAAAGTAACCCGAAGGGTGTAGTGCACCCCCTCCTGCGGGGATATCGTTCATCCAGTGTGGCAGAGGCGGGCCGGAAACCACCTGTTTCGGGTAACCCGTTTGCGTCGAAACCCCGCCTCCTTGAGCGGATTTCCGGGATAGTCCAGACGCCATAAGGTACGGGCGCTCCAGTGGTTGGGGCGACGCAGCGACGCACGGGGGCAACCGGGACTTTGCAGAAAACCTATCTTTTGACCCAACAGGATATCGACGAATTCGAACGCGTGGCCGAGACGATGATCCGGCACGCGGAATGGGTGACCGTACGGCGCACCCGGAATCCGGATGCCGATTTTTTCGAAGTCCAACCGACCGGGGCGCAGGAAGCGCAGTTCAGCATCGGCCGGTGTGCGACCGGGAATTACATGCTGCTCAATCATCGTACCGGAGCGGTACAGATCGCCCAGACCTTTTCCACCCTGATAAACCGGCTGGCTTAGTTGCCGCCGCACCGCGCTTCGAGAGAGGCGCAATTGCAATGACGAAAGGCGGTGCACCTGCACCGCCTTGAGTCTCGATCAAAAGAGTCTTTAGCTTGTTGTCTTGGCTGTCGGATCGTTGGGTCGGTATTCAATATACCCAACGCCCAAACAAGCTCTTCTACAGCCGTGGCGTTTTAACTGTCGACGTTGCCTGTGTCCATTCCGCCGCCGAAACCGGCTTCCATGCCCCAGATGGCCGCTTGGGTGCGGTTTGCCGCATTGAGCTTCCGCAGCAGGCTCTTCATGTGCACCTTGACCGTGGACTCCGTGATCGCGAGACGCCGTGCGATCGCCTTGTTGGAGCTGCCGTCGATCAGGCAACGCAGGATATCGCTTTCCCGGTTCGAGAGTTTCTGGGTCAACGTTTGCGCCATTGTATCACTGGGACGGGGGCGCCCACTGGTCCAGAAGGTGGCGAGTTGGCTTGGCAGTACCATTTCGCCGAGCAGGACGAGCTGGAGTGAATATGAAAGAGCATCCGTTGAAATTTCGCTGAGCAGGTAACCTTTGGCGCCGGCGGCGAGACACCGTGTCACATCTTCCAGCGACAGGGTTTCTGCAATGACAACGACCGGGACGTCTTTAAAGGAATGGCGAAGAATTCGAATAGAGTCTGCCTGATCCTGATGACCGCTGGATCGTGCGTGGAGAATTAGGCTAGGTGGCACCTCGCCTGCCGTTCGGCTTTTGACTTCTGTGGCATTCTCGATTTCGCGAACAACTTCAAATGGTGTCCCTTCGAGATATACACGTAAACCGTGACGGAAGAGTTTGGAGCCGCCGACCAGATAGACCGGTGACGGGGTCATAGTATTAAGTCCTCATGATTCCGAAGTTAATTTTTCTTCTGTTGAGGACGATCTTAAACTTCTAATTAAATTTAAATCATACTACTTAGGTTTTATGTAAAAAGCGCGTACGTATTAGTAATTCTTTGAAAAGTTTCGGATAGTTTCATTGATTCGACTGCGCGACAGTACGAGTTTTACCTCGAAGGACATAATCATTTAGTAGTAGACCCTTTTTGCACTTTATGCGAAAGGCTTAGCGGCGTAAATCTAGCTAGTAATAAATAATTTCTATATTACAGGATATTAGTTAATAAACGTTAGGGAATCTTTGTAAGGCCTTGTGTCCTTTGAGTATCCGAGGTAACCCGAATCGGGAAATGCAAAGAATTCGGCTAGGTTCAAGGAGAGACGATAGTGAGCAAGAAGATCCTGAGTAGTGGGACGCAGGGCGAGGACAAGAATCGCCAGAAGACGATCTCGCCAGTGAGCGGCGCTACGGTTCCGGCGCACTGGGATTCAGTCCAGGAATGCGTATTGGTCGCTCAGGTTCTGGTGGATCAGTACGGTAATGATGCGCCGCTCAAGGCGGAAGCAAGCGCCAGCAAGTTATTGCTCGATTGGGCAGACCTGGAAGCGTGGGCGTATTGGAAGCGTGCGGGCCGTGCCGCGAAACAACTTCTGCAAACGGAGCCGGGCGGCTCCATTCACTGACCGAATTGGCGGAGGGTAGCCTCGTGCGAATTCGCCTGCCGAACCGCCATAGTGCACCGCCGGATTGCCACCTAAGGGTGATATTCTTTGGTATGATATGATTGGCGTGCAGGCGACCCGCCGGCGCGTCGCTCCAAAGCCGGCACCGTAAAAATAACGTGCTCAGTAGGCATTAAGATAACTCTTCAATGATTTGATTTAGTGAACTACGAGACCATTTTCCTCTCAACGAACTACCCCGTAATTGTAAGATATTCGGCCTGATGCACCGCCGCAACGGGGGATCGTCGCTGTAAACTTTAAGCGTTGTGGCTTTAGTCCCTCAACACACCCCCCTCGGGGGCGACAGTCTTATGGCTGTCGCCCCTACCCACAAATTCTCACATCATTCTCTAATATATCTTGCCCGCTCAGGTTGAGCGGTTGGCGTGCTTTCGAGGCTGAACGCAACCGCGGTATAACGCATGGTCGCGCCGAATGGTTGTGGTGAAGGCGTCAGGCAGCGTCGACGGTAGGGCGGCCGGCTGGCTACCGGTCTTTGCCGAGTTTCTTGATGAAACTCAGGCATTCGCGGAATGCGGACCGGTTTACGATCCATGCGAAAGCCACAAAGAGAATTGAAAAGTAACCAGCGATAATCACCGTTTCGAGCAGCGGATGGACTGAAACCCGAAGATAGTGGTTCAGCAACCAACTCCCACACAGTGCTAGCGTGGCGACCATATAGGGACCGAATACGGACCACACCACTCTGCCGATCGATCGCGAGATTTCGCGTTGGATGACGGCAAGATGAATAAGCCCCATCAGCATGTTGTAAGTTCCGACCGAAAGAGCGATGGCGACCAAACCGCCGAGCCAGGCGCCGAGCGCGGCGCTTGTGATCAGGCCGATCGCCTGGCACCAACTCAAGGCCGCCACGGTTCTCCATTGTCCGCGCGCTTCCAGAAGGGATCGGACCATTGGAAAGGTGACGCGCATCAGCGCGGTTACGGCGAGAATCTGGACCACTGGAATTGCTGCATCCCACTTGCCGGACCAGACCCAGTGGATGAGCGGTTCGGCAAATGCCGCCATTGCGAAACTGACGCCGAAAATCGACAGGGAGGTCATCTCAAGCGCGCGAATAAAGGCATATTCCTGGCGGTTCCGGTCGGTGTTCATGGACGCAAAAGACGGAATCAACACCTGCAAAAGACCGGCCGTCAGCGTCGCATAAATTGCGACAGTCAGTTGAAAACCAAAGAAATACTCGCCGAGCGTCACCTTCTCCGCGAGAGCGCCGATCACCATGTAGTCGCCATTCGCACCGAGGGCGAGGGCGATCATGCCAAACATGATCCAGGCCGATTGTCGTGCGAGCGGCTTGAGCAATTGGCGGCGTGGCCATATCGGGCGGCATCGGACGCCGGCCATGCGATAGGTGTAAATCGTCGTGAACAGAGAGATCAACACGATGGGGATGGCTAAGCTCATCGGGCCGAATCCGAGGAACGCGAAGGCGATGATACCGCCATTGCGAACAAGAGCCACATACACGTGCAGCCTGGCGAGAACGCCGAAACGAAGGTCTATCGCCAGCTTGGCCTGCAGCAGCGCGCCGATGGTTTCGGCCGGAATTGCGATCGCGATGACCACGACCAACGTCAAGAGCTGATCCGAGCCGTAAATATCGGCGATCACCGGGGCCATCACCACGAGCAACAGGAACC
>CAJHYV010000465.1_pt1 | contig 17136 bp, 12 predicted proteins | sample 9198851 | NCBI WGS metagenome assembly CAJHYV01 (sample SAMEA7708375, study PRJEB35096) | sediment metagenome | biome: marine neritic benthic zone biome [ENVO:01000025]; feature: sediment [ENVO:00002007]; material: shallow marine sediment [ENVO:03000034] sea grass bed [ENVO_01000059] ...
CATCAACCGGGAGCTGCCGATGACCATCGATCTCTACACCTGGGCCACGCCGAACGGGCGCAAGGCCTCCGTCATGCTGGAAGAAGTGGGACTGCCGTACACCGAACATCCGATCAACATCAGCAAGGGCGAGCAATTCGGCGAGGCGTTCCTGAAGATTTCGCCGAACAACCGCATTCCGGCGATCATCGATCCGGACGGGCCGGACGGCAAGCCGGTGTCGGTGTTCGAGACCGGGGCCATCCTGATCTATCTGGGGGAAAAGACCGGCAAGCTGATCCCGACCGACCCGCGCAAGCGCATCGCCATGCTGGAATGGCTGATGTGGCAGATGGGCGGTTTCGGGCCGATGCTGGGGCAGGTGCACCATTTCCGTGGCATGGACGAGCCCGACGAATACGGCGTCGAACGCTATACCAAAGAAACCCACCGACTTTACGGCGTGCTCGACCGGCGGCTCGCCGATAACGAATATGTGGCCGGCGACGAATACACGATCGCCGATGTCGCGATCCTGCCCTGGGCGCACCGCCATCCGCGTCATTCGACCGATCTGAACGACTACCCCCATGTGAAGCGGTGGTATGACGCGTTGTGGGAACGGCCCGCCGTCAAGAAGGGCATGCCGACGCTGGGCGGCATCAATATGTAGAAAGGGGACGCCGCGCCGTGGGCATTCAGCTCCCGGCGCCCGCGGCCTTCCAATAGCGTTTGACCTGATCCCACATCAGCTTCAGGCGTGTTTTACCCTATCCCACCGAGTTTCATCTAAAATCATAACAGCCTTGTAATACGGGGAAAAACTGTCTATCTGTGTCTCAGCGCGTTCCGCCCGAGCGAATGCCAAGAGGTGGCCCAAAAGGTGGCCCAATTTCAGATTGAGGTGCCCCAATGCCCTATCAAGACAGGACGCTCCCCGCCAAGAAGCTGACCCATCGAGCGGTCCAGACCGTCGATCCGAAAGGCGACCGGATCACGCTGCCGGACACCGAGGTGCGCGGCCTCAAATATCGTGCGACCCGGAAGGGCGAGGGATCATTCATCCTCAAGTTCAAGGACAAGGGGAAGCACCGCCGGACCACGCTCGGCAAGTTCCCGGCGATGGGTGTCGCGGAGGCCCGCAAGGCTGCCCAGCGGGTCAAGGGCGGCGACATACCGGAACAGGCTCCGACGCTTGCCCAACGCATCGAGCTATCGGAGAACACCTTCGCCGAGGTGGTCGAGCGTTACCTGCGCAGCTATGCAGAGCCGAACCAGAAGACCCACCGCGAGACCCGTAGGGCCTTGGAGACCTACGCCATGCCCTTCCTCGGTGAGAAGCCGATCACGGAGATCAGCAAGGGCGATGTCGCCAAGCTGCTCGAACACGTCCTCGAAAACGGAACCGGGAAGGAGAAAGGCAGGACCTTCGGGGTCCAAGCCAACCGGCTCCACGCCCACCTCCGAGGTCTGTTCGGATGGGCCTTCGACAGGGACATAATCAAGATCATGCCGATGCCGAGGAAGAAACCGGTGAAAGAAATTCCGCGTACTCGGGTCCTCAGCGATGATGAATTGACCAAGGCCATCGAGGTTGTGAACACCTTGGGCTGGCCCAATGGGCCGTTCTACCGGACGCTAATCTTGACCGGGGCACGACTTGGCGAGGTCCAGCGGATGAGGTGGTCCGACCTCGATCTTGGCGAGCACCCCGTCTGGACGATCAGCGCAGAGGATTACAAGACGGGGGAGGGGCAACGCTTCCCGCTATCGACAGCGGCAGCGGCGATCCTTCGCGAGGCCAGGGCGATCACCGGGGAAGGCGTATTCGTCTTCACGACATATTACCGGGGCGACCAGCCCGTTTCCGATTTTACGAAGGTGAAGCGGCTCATCGACGACAAGAGCGGCGTGACCGAATGGGTGAACCACGACCTGCGCCGAACCATGCGCACATGGATGGGCCATCAGCGCGACATCAGCATAGCGGTTGCCGAACGCTGCCTGGGCCACAAGCGCGCCGGGATCGAAGGCGTCTATAACCACGCCGACCTCGAAGATCAGACGCGCGAGGCGTTCGAGGCGTGGGGCCAGCACGTCACCGGCTTGATGGCACCGGATCGTCCAGCGGCGAACGTGGTGGCGCTCCGATGAAACCGCTTGGCGACATTGAGCCGCCGCCGCCGGGGTGGAAGCTCGGACCAAATGCCGAATATGATGGCCCGTGGATCGAGGCCGAAGACATCCGCTTCGTGCGGGAAGATGGAACAGGGGAGCCGGTCGCGCCTGAAGAAGCGTGGCGCATTTACCGAAGGGAAAGCCCCGAAAGCCAATGAACGTGGCTCGGCTGCGGCAGGCTATGCGCTAATCGAGGTGGATGCGGTTTCGGACGTGCTTGTCTTCCTGGGGAAGACCGGCCTGTTCATGGCAGAGCGGCGCGTCCGCGAATTGGATGGCAAATTACCGTCCGGCCCGCTGATGCCGCTATACGGCGCTCTGGCTGGCGTCATACCGGATGTGTGGTGTGCCTGCTCAACCTTCAGGCCGCCGTACTCTCGACGCCAACGATAGTAACTCTGTTTTGACGAACCGATCAGGCGACATACCTCGCCAACCGTCCGGTCCTGCGCCAGAAGCGCATCCGCTACCCGGAGATGGTTGATGATCTGCTCGACCGAAAAACGTTTCCTGAGCGTCTGTTCTGCTCCCCCGCAAATGCGATCCAGATTGATCAACCGGTCTCTCTCAATCAGCCTGTACTCGTTTTCCAGAGGCCGGTCATTGTCGTTCGAGACCCGGGACTCATCCGGATATTTGGAATCGAGTGACGGTGTCGGCGAGGCAATAGCCGATACCATGAACTGTCTTGATGTATTTTGGTTGACGGCGATCGGGCTCTATTTTTTTGCGAATCCGCATGATGTGAACATCGATCGCCCGGTCGCCGATGATGACATTTTGCCCGCGCGCCATGTCAATCAATTGATCGCGGCTGAACACGACCCTCGGCTGTTCGGCGAAGACGCGAAGCAGGTCGAACTCCATGCTTGTCAGGTCTACATCTGCGCCGCTATCAGCATGGGTCAGGGTGCGTTCGTTCACGTTCATCACCCAACTGCCGAACTGCAGAAGCGACTGTCCCGGCAGCCCTTTCTGGCTTGTCAGTGATTCTAGCTTGGTGCGGCGTAGGACCGATCGAATGCGGGCGACGAGTTCGCGCGGCTCGAATGGTTTCGTGACGTAGTCGTCGGCGCCGAACTCGAGGCCGAACACCCGGTCGAAGGTTTCGTTCCGGACGCTAAGGACGATGATCGGCAGATTCGACGAGGCGCGGATCTCACGGGTAAGGTCGAAGCCGTCAGCATCCGGCAGCCCTACGTCCAACACGCATAGGTCGATCTTTTCTTTCGCCAGCGCCTCTCGCATTTCGCGCCCCGTCGCCACGCATATCGTTTCGAATCCCTGGCTCTCCAGATACCGCTTCAAGAACGTGGTGATCTGAGGGTCATCGTCAACAACAAGTATTCGATCGCTCATAGTTTGAATACTAACACATCCGTTTAATTGTCCGCGTCCGATTCAGCAGGAATTGGCCTTGCGGATTTCCGAAACATCTAATCGATCGGCTGTGCCTATCGCAATAAACTTGTCAGGTCGCTTTCAGCGGGGCCAGAGTACAGCATGAAAAGGATCAAAAATGACGCTCAGGCGGAATTCGATTGGGCGCCACCACCAAGACCGCCGCGCATGCCAAAGCGCTTATTTCTGGCCAGCGCAGGCGCGGCAATTCTGCTTGCCGTGACGGTTCTCACCGGCCTGTATCTCGGAAGTCAGACGCAACAGCGATTGGAAGCGATTGGTTCGAGTTGGCAACTTTATACCGAAGAAGCCGAGCGCCGCGGCGCGTTGTTAAGCCGGCTACGCGGGCATCTCGGCTACGGTGGTATCATCCATAACTTCAAGAATTACGTCCTGCGGCAGGACGGCCGGTATCTCGAGTTGCTGCAGCGGCAAATCGAGGATTTCGCCAGGACAATCAAAGAGTATCGCCAAAGTGGCGCAAGCCCGATGGAACTCGATCATCTTGCCGCGATAGAAAAGACGGTTGACACCTACAAGGCGAAAATTCCGATCGCCATGCAGGCCGCCCGAGAGAAGTGGTCTCCTCTGCAGACCGATCGTCTCGTAAAGGTCGACGACACGGCGGCGCTCGCCGGATTGGCGGTTCTCGACACCTATAGGCGCGATAAGCGCCGCGAAACGACGGAAACGATCGCCAATGATGTGCTCCAAGGCGCGAATCTGATCGATAGAGGGTTCCAATTTCTGGCAGCGCTCTCTGTGGTTGCGCTCCTGCTTTATGCCTTGTTCTTTCTTTTGCAGAATGAGTTGCGTCAGACGATCGGCAAGCTGTCGACTGAACTGGCCGACCGCTTGGCGGCCGAACATGAGACGAAGAAATTCCAGCGCGCCGTCGATCAAAGCCCCGCCACCATCATCATCACCGACACCGAAAGCAGGATCGAATACGTCAACGATAAATTTTGCAGTCTCACGGGTTACCGGCCGGACGAGGTTATCGGCAAGACACCGAGCATCCTTCAGTCCGGCGATGTAGGACGCGAAACCTACACAAGTTTGCGGCATCAATTGGCGCGGGGCGAGGAATGGCACGGTACGTTCCGAAATGTCAAAAAAAACGGCGACGTCTATTGGGCCAAGACCGCGATCCTGCCGTTGCGCGATGATGGCGACCGGATCACTCATTTCATTGGTCTCGGCGAAGACGATACCGAACGCCAAAAGGCGCGCGAACAGATGCATCGGGCGCAGAAGATGGAAGCAGTCGGCCTGTTGGCCAGTGGCGTGGCGCATGATTTCAATAACATCCTGACAACGATCCTGGGTAACGTTCATCTGGCGCGGTTGGATGCGCCGGCTGAGGGTGCGTTTGCTGATGACCTGGAGCAGATTGAGATTGCGGCGAAGCGGGCGCAGAATTTGGCCGATCAGGTGCTCGCCTTCGCGCAGCGGCGGCCCGGCGCCCCCGAGTCACTCGCCGTTGCTGAGACGATCGACGAGGTCGCGCGGCTGATGCGGGCATCGATCCTGCCCAACATCAGTATCGATTGCCGAGTCGACGACGCGGTTTGGGTGTTGGCGGATCCAACGCGGCTCCACCAGGTGGTTATGAACCTGTGTTCGAACGCCGCCGAAGCGATTGGGCCGGCAGGCGGGAAAATCACGGTACGCGCCGGGCGGCTCGTCGCGCCCAATGGCGCTGATGGCGACGGCGTTGGCCAAGTCTACATCACAATCGCCGATGATGGTCCGGGCATCGCTGAGGATGTTCGGGACCAAATCTTCGACCCATTCTTCACGACGAAACCGGCCGGCAAGGGAACCGGTCTCGGTCTCTCCGTGGTTGCCAACCTTGTATCCGACATGAATGGCCGAATCAGTGTACGCAGCACGCCGGGCGCCGGCACCTCGTTTGAACTTATCCTTCCGGAGGCTGAGCCGGTCAGCCGGGCGGCGGTGCAACGCGAGGAATTCGCCGCCGGAACCGGAACGGTGCTGCTCATCGATGACGATCCGCATGTCCTCGCGACCTGCGCCAAACTGCTGCGGCGTTTGGCTTACAAGGTGGAAGACTTTTCCGACCCTGCGGCCGCGATGGATGCGTTTGTTCGGCATCCTGGCCATTATGCATTGGTGATGACCGATTTCATTATGCCGGAAATGGATGGTGCGCAGGTATGCGACACCGTTCGCGGCTTGCGTCGCGATTGTCCGATTATCGTGTATTCGGCCTATCAGCCGGAAACGTTGGAGCTCGATAGGCTGCAGCCCATCCAGTTACTCGAGAAACCGATCGATCCCCGGTCGTTGTCACGAACGGTAAGCAGCTTGTTGAAGAGCGATGCGGCAGATTGAAACATCTGCGTTACATTCCGTCACAAATTTTCAAATTTGAACCATCCGACTGACATAGCGACGTTACATCTCGGCGCTAAGCTTGAATTTGTGATCGCGCCATGGTGCGGCGCGCGTCTAACGCTTTCGGATGCGTCAGCTAAATTCCGGTTATGTCCGAGCGCAAGAGGGGATGTCTCATGACAGGATTTCCAAAAATCGCGGTGCGTCCGGCGATGCTGACCGTCGTTCTGGCGTCGGCAGTCGGATTGATCGCCCTCGGTGGAGCGCCCACAGGCGCAGCGGACTTTGGTCCCGTGAAACCGCTCAAGGTGAAGAAGGACCTGGCCGATCTGGGTAAACGGCTTTTTTACGACAACCGCCTGTCGGGCGATACGTCCCTTTCCTGCGCTAGCTGTCATCAGCCGGACAAGGCGTTTACCGATGGCGCGGCGCTGTCGACCGCCTATACGGGGTCGGAGCATTTCCGCAACACGCCGACACTCGCCAATGTCGGGCATCGCGCGGCGTGGTTCCATGATGGCCGGCTCGGCACGAATCTCAACGACGTGACGCGGGAATCGATTACCGAGACCTACTTCATGAATATGGATATGCGGATCATGCAGGAGCGCCTGAAGCAAGATCGGGTCTATGTCGAAATGTTTAAGAAGGCCGGTAAGGGCGAACCGTCCAACGGCGGGGCGCGGTCGGCGATACAGGAATTCCTGAAAACGATTACGTCGAGCGGCGCACCGTTCGATACTGGCAAGATGTCCGCCTCCGCCAAGGCCGGCTTCAAACTGTTCACTGGTAAGGCCGGTTGCGCGCAATGCCACAGCGGACCGCGCTTCACCGACGACAAACCCCATAACACGGGGGTTCCCGACAATCCGGAAATTTGGTCGAACCCGGAACGGCACGTCACCTTCGTGACCTACGCCAAATTCATGGGAATCGAGAATTACATGAATCTTCGGCGTGACCCGGGTGCGTATGTGCGGAATCACAAGCCGGAAAGCGCCGGTACGTTCATGACCCCGACGCTGCGCGAACTAACGTTCACCGCCCCGTATATGCATAACGGGACGATCCCGACGTTGGGGGCGGTGGTTGATTTCTATAACGGCGGCGGCGGTAAATCTGTGAACAAGGACAAACGATTGAAGTCGTTGAAGTTGAGCAAACGAGAAAAGGCGGATCTCATCGCCTTCCTCAAGGCGTTGTCGGGCAAGAGCTTCGACACGCCGCAATACAACGCCGGCGAAATCAACACCGACTATCCGGTGATCGCCGATTGGCGCAAGCAACGGAATTGAGGAAGGGGCAGATCATGACACCGCGAATTGTTGCGACACTCGCCCTATCGGCCCTGACGGCGGCGCTGCTGCCAATGTCAGACGCAACGACAGCAGAAAAACGGCCCGCGAATCTAGCGGCACTCGGGGCGCCACCGGTCCCGGCGGACAATCCGTTGACGCCGGAGAAGGTGGAACTCGGTAAGCTGCTGTTTTTCGATGGCCGCCTGTCCGGCAACGGTGCGATGCCGTGCTCGGCCTGTCACGTTCCTGACCAGGGCTGGGATTTCGATGGCAAGGTTTCGCTCGGGTATCCGGGAACGGTGCATTGGCGGAACAGCCAGACGATCGTCAATGCGGCCTATCACGGCAAGCTGTTCTGGGCTGGCTCGTCGAAGTCCCTAGAGGGGCAAGCGCGGTCGGCGGCACGTGGTGGTGTCGCTGGAAACGGCGAAGACGACATGATGGAGGCGCGGCTTGCCTTCGTGCCCGAGTATCGCAAACGCTTCAAAAAAGTGTTCGGCGACGAATGGCCGAATGTCCGCCACGCTTATATGGCGATCGCGGCCTTCGAACGCACCCTGGTACAGACCGATACACCGTTCGATAAATATATGCGCGGCGACGACAAGGCGCTTAACACGGCGCAAAAGAACGGACTCAAAGTCTTCACCGGTAAGGCCGGTTGCGCCGCGTGTCATAATGGCGCTTTGCTGACCAACCAGAAATACTACAACCTCGGCGTCCCACCATATGACGGCTGGGAGACCGACGCTCTGGCGCAGATCACCTTCCGGTTCGAAATCTACGCCAAAGGTACCAAGGAAGAGAATTACCGGAAGTTGAAGGATGATCCAGGACTCTACTTCCGCACCAAGCAGAAGGCGGACCTTGGCAAATTCCGAGTACCGTCGCTGCGCTACACGAAGTACACCGCGCCCTACATGCACAACGGGATGTTGGCGACGCTCAAGGACGTGATCGACTTCTACGATGCGGGCGGCGGCACTAATGACTTTGCCGCCACCAAGACCAAGCTGATCAAACCACTCGGATTGAGCGATCGGGAGAAGGCCGATCTTCTGTCGTTCGTGGAAAGCCTGTCCGGCCCACGCATCACGATGGAGGTTCCGGACCTGCCCCCCTCGGAGCCGCTCCCAGCCCCGATCAACTGACTGCGCGGAGGAAAATTCCATGACCACTAACCCGGGTGCTATCGATGCCATCAACGGTCCCGCGAAAGAACGTGAGGCCGGCAAGCGCTGCCTGATGGACCGGCGCACATTTCTGCTGACCTCCGGACTGACGACCGCGACGGTCATGGTCGCGGTACAGACCGGCGAAGGGCTGGCGAACGTGCCGGCCCTGGTGGCGACCTATCCGAAGAAGTTGATCGCTAAACTCTCGGAATTGAAGACCGACGAACCCGTAGACTTCAACTATCCGGACGAGGCCGCCTATTCGGAATCGATGCTGGTTAAGCTCGGCCGCGAAGCCGGCGGCGGCATCGGCCCCAAGAAAGATATCGTCGCCTTCAGCTACACATGCACGCATCAGGGCGGCCCGCTGCAGGAAACTTACAAGCCTGCTGACAAGGCCCTGGGGCCGTGTCCGTTGCATCTGACGACCTTCGACCTCACGCGGCACGGCATGTTCATTTCCGGTCAGGCATACCAGAGCCTGCCGCAGGTGCTGTTGGAGTTGGAAGGCGACAATATTTACGCCGTCGGCATGTTCGGCCTGATCTATGGCCGATACGAAAATCTGCAAGGTTGAGGGAGATCGATCATGGCAACACCCTATTACATTCCCGAAACCAATATTCCCCTGCCGCCCAAATCCGCGGACGTGATTTCGACCGCGTGCGACTACTGCATCGTCGCGTGCGGCTATAAGGTTTACCGCTGGTCGGTCAAAGGCGGCGGCATTGGCGGGCCCAAAGCCGACCAGAATGCGTTCGGGGTCGATTTCCCGGTCGATGTGCTGGGCCCCTGGGTGGCACCGAACCAGTACAATGTCGTTCTGCATAACGGCGAACCGCATCATGTCATCATCATCCCGGACAAGGACGCCAAACACGTCAATCCGGACGGCAATTCGTCGATCCGCGGCGGCGCGATCGCGCAGAAGGTATACAATCCGCAGACGCCGACCCGCGATCGGTTGAAATCGCCGATGATCCGGATGTTCGGCGTGCTGATGCCCGTGCCGTGGGATTTCGCGCTGGAAATTGCTGCCGAAGTCGGCAAGCACGTGATCGCGAAACACGGGGCCAACGCCTACTGCGTGAAGACATTCTCCTATGGCTACATGGAGAATACCTACGCGATTACGAAATATGCCCTGCGTCATATTTCAACGGCCAATTTCACCTTCCATGATACGCCGTCCGACGTGACGTCCACGCCGGGCTTCCGCGATGCCGGATTCGACAACTTCGGGCCGTCCTACGAGGATTGGCGCGACGCCGAAACCCTCATGATCTGCGGCACCGACCCGTACGAGTCGAAGACGATCCTTTTCACAGATTGGATCATGCCGGCAATTCAGAATGGTCAGAAAACAATCTTCCTCGGCCCGCGCCGCACAGCCGGCATCGCCTATGCCGAAAAGAACGGCGGCCTGTGGATAGACCTACTGCCGGGCACCGACCTGCCGGTTGTCCTCGCGATCGCCCGGGTGATCGTCGAAAACGGCTGGGAAGATAGTGACTGGATCAAGGACTGGGTGAACTCCAAGTTCGAGAGTTCGTCCGGTTTTGGACAAGGCACACGGAACACGCCATGGCAATGGCGCACCACCTGGGGCAAGTTCCAGACAAATGGCTTCGACGACTGGAAGAAATGGCTGCTGTCGCAAGACTACGCGAAGCCTGACAACGCCGCCGAGATCGCCCAGATCGACGTGAAGAAAATCTACACGGCCGCCGAATGGCTCGCCAAGCCGCGCGCCAATGGGAAGCGGCCCAAGTCGTCGTTTATGATCGAGAAGGGTTTCTACTGGTCGAACAATACAGGCAACACCAACGCGATCTCCGCGCTCGGCATTATCTGCGGCGCCGGCGGACGGCCGGGCCAGATGATCGGGCGGGCCGGCGGCCATCAGCGCGGCGGGTTGCGCGGCGGTAAATATCCGCGCAACAAATCACCCGAGAAGCTTCCCGGCCGGCGTCGACGCGCAATTGACACGGACCGATATCTCGTGTCCGGTCATACGCGGATGGCGCATGTGATCGGCAATACTTGGATTCAGTCCATGTGCGGCAGCCAAAGCCTGTCGGCCAAGTTCGAGGAGCTGACGGTCCAGAACCCGCATCAGGTCCGGTCTTACGACAAGAAGGAAATCATCGAGACACTGAAGAAGCGGGCGGATTCAGGCGGCATGGTCGTGATCGATCAGGACATCTATCTGGTTGACCCTATCGGCGCACGCTTCGCGGACATCATATTCCCGGCCGCCGGCTGGGGTGAAGATACCTTCACCCGGGCCAACGGCGAACGTCGCATCCGACTTTACCCGAAATTCTACGACGCGCCGGGCGAGGCCAAACCCGACTGGTGGATCATCGCGCAGCTGTCCAAAAAGATGGGGTTCGAAGGGTTCGAATGGAACAATTCGAACGATGTCCTCGAGGAAGGTGCGCGTTTCTCGCGCGGCAGCCGCAAGGATTTCTTCATGGTCAAGGTCGCCGCCCAGAAGGAAGGCAAGACCCTGCACCAAAAGCTCGGCGAGTTCGGTACAGACGGCATTCAGGGGCCGGTGATGATGCAGGACGACGGGTCGCTCGTCGGCACCAAGCGGCTGCATGACACCGCGCGCACGCTGCCCGACGAAGGGCCGGCCGGTGCGAATGTTTTCAACAAGAAGCTGACGCATTTCAATTCGCAGACCGGCAAGTGCAACATCCAAAAGGCGCCGTGGTCATTGTTCTCCGACTACTGGGAATGGATGAAGCCGAAAAGGGATGAACTCTGGAGCACATCTGGGCGCATCAACGAGCGCTGGCAGTCGGGGTACGACGACCGCAGGCGACCCTATATCGTGCAGCGCTGGCCCGAGAACTGGGTCGAGTTGCATCCCGACGATGCGGCAGCGCGCGGGATCGAAAGCGGCGACTACGTCATGCTGTATTCGGATCGCATTCCCGTCCAGGTCGATACCATCATCGGCATCGAAGTTGACGACTTCACCTTCACCAGGCTGATGGAGAATGGTCATATCAAGATGGAGAAAGCCGCGATCACGGCGGTGGCCATCGTGACGCCGGCGTTGAAGAAAGGCGTGATGTATATGGATTTCCTCCATACCTCACAGCCGGCGAATGCGCTGGCCGGACGGGTCGTCGATTGGATCAGCGGCAACTACAACTACAAGATTGGCGTTGGCAAAGTGAAGAAGATCGGCGTTTCGCCGTACAAGAAGGATTTCCGTTCGATGTCCTTCGCCCGGCGCGATATCGCTTGAACCAGGATTGTGGGCAGCGGCGCATCGTCGCGCCGCCGCGGCAGTCTGAGACAGGGTGATCCATGTCGCAGGTTACTATCGACGCGCAATCTGAGGCGCCGTCACGTCCCCTAGACGTGCTGGGTTGTCTGGAACAGGTTCTCGATGGCGGCAACGAACCTGAACGGTGTCTCGCGGCGCAAGCGCTTGGCCACGTTCGTGGCCCGCAGATTGCCGCGCTCCTGATTCCATATCTGCGTGATCCCGACCCCGATGTGCGCGGCGAGGTTGCCCGGGTGTTGGGAGAGATCGGCGATCCCGCCGCAATACCGGCCCTATTGGACAATATGCGTGCCGATCCGGTCGGCGATATCAAGGTCGTTTACGTCGAGGCGCTGCACGCCCTGCAGGCCCAGGATGCAGCCGATCTCCTCCGCGTGCTTGCCGTGGACCGGGGGCACGACCATGACGTCGCGTGGGAGGATGATGGCGGCGATTGGGATGATTGGCTCGACGTGCAGGTCGCCGCGATTGCCGCGTTGGGCCATCTCGGCGGTGGCCCGCAGGTCGAGGCCAGCGCCGAGGCAATCCTTGCCGCGTTGTTCAATCCCGAAGAGCAGGACCTCTGGGCCGTGGCAAGCCGCGCCCTTGTGCGTCTCGGTCCCGCAGGTTGCGCGCGGTTGAGCGACATATTGGAAGATGCGTCTGCGCTCAAGCGGAAACAGATCGCCGCCGCTTTGGCGGGTTCGGCATGCCGTGATGGGAATGAGCTTTTGGCCCGGCTGGTTCGCGATCAAGACGCGACGGTCCGAGCCGCGGCGATTGAAAGCGCCGCGGCACTAGGCATGGACAGTGTGAGCCAGACCGCGTTGCGCGACCCGAATCCCACCGTCCGCGCAACGGCATTGGCGCTGATCGGTCGGCCGAAACGGGCGCAATTGATGGCCGCGCTAAAGGACAAGAGCCCGCAAGTCCGGCTTGCCGCTTATGCGGCTGTCGACCGCGTCGCGCAACCAATCGCGGGCCTCGGATTGACGCAGCAGGTGGAGTTCAGCTTGCGACAAGGCAGCCCAGAGTTGATCGCAGCGCTGGTTTCCGCTGCCGCGACGGCCGAACCGGCCGCTGCCGCGGACTTGATCGAAGATATCGTCAATCATTCCGCGACCGCGCCGGCGGTGCGGCGGGCCTGCTTGCGGGCGTTGGGCCGATTGCCCGTTCGGCACGCCGTTAAGTTGCTGGTGCAGGCCGCGTCGGACGACCAACAGGATATTCGTCTCGAGGCGATGGCCGCGCTCGGACGGCTCGCGTCCGGCGATGATATGCGCGCGCAAGAGGCCCGGAAGGCAGTCGACGCGGCAATTCGTGGCGACCTTGTCGCGGTCCCGGCGGATTGGGAGCCACCGCAAGACAACGTTATTCAAATGACGCCAAAGAAGGGCGCCCAGGCCGCCGGCGACGACGGCGACGCGACGGTGCGGCTCGACCGCGAAGGCAATGTAATAGAGGCGCGGCCGGATGCCGATATGCCGAAACCAGCGCCCCCCCCGGTGCGGGAGTTCCATGCGACCTCCACACTGGAAGCCATCATGGCCGTCCAGCCGGACGCCGGAACTCAGGATGCCGAGATCGAGATCGAGCCGTCGGATTTGGAATACCTGGAACGTGCCCATACGCGTCCCGGACGTCGGCGCGTGCGGCTCGATGCCGACACGCCGGCCCATATCGATATCCGCCGGCTCGCGGCGCGGATCGCTGGTGGTCTTGGGGACGCATCTTTTGTCTCTGCTTTGGCGGATGCGGCACTTGCGGTCGACAAGCCTTTGGCCGATGCGGCGATGGATGCACTCGATCGTCTTTCGCGCGATGGGGCCTATATCGCGGCGGCCGAAAACCAATTGACGCAGCAAGCCACCGCCACCGACCGGATGTTGCGATGCCGCGCCCTGACCGCTCTGGCGGCTATTGCGACGGACGGGGCGCGCGCGACCATCCATGCAGCATTGCAAGAGAACGATGGTGCCGTCCGCGCAGCGGCGCTTGCAGCAACATCTCGAAGGGCCGATTTCGATTTGGATGCCTCGGCATTCTGCCGCGATGACGAGCGGTCCGTCCGTTTGGCAGCCGCACGTATTGCCGCGCGCGGTCCGGCGACGAGGGCCGTGCCACTATTGATCGAAATTGCAATGGCGGAGGACGGCGTCCACAAGGAAATCGCTGCCCGGCTCCTCGTCGATCAAGGGGCTGCCGGTATGCAGGCCGTAGGGAGGATGGTTCAAAGCGAAGATTGGCGGCAGCGGCTTGTTGGCCTTGCAATGATGACCGAAATACTGCGCTACATACGCTCTGACGCCGGAAAGGCCACAACAAGTCCGGTCAATTCAACTGAGTGAGGGGCACTATCAAACCAACTTGGGTTGCTGCGGCGAGTATCGGTCCGTAGCTTCGTTGGATTAAGAATCCATTCTTCGATTTCAAAAGCTTGCCCTCAGGTGATTGTAACCGACCGGCTTCGATCGTACCGGGTGGCGGTGAAAATTATGTGCGTTTATGTGCGTTTCAGGCCGCCAGGAATGCGGACGCTGGCTTAATAATCGCGCCGAAATTTCATACCAGTCGTTCCGGCGAAGAGAAGAAGCAACGGCAAATTTCCGGGACATCAAGACCCTTCAAAAGTTTGCCACCGCTCACGCATCGATTCATAATTATTTCAACTTTAACCGCCATCTGACTGCCCGAAACGACTTCAAAAAGAACCGCTCCGTGGCGCTGGTCGAATGGTCGGAAAACGCCGCATGAGCCCAGCGTACCCAGGCAAATTTGACACTGGTTCGCATTGGACTGACACCACCACTTCCGATCTTTCCCCACGAACAGACATTCTGATAGTGATGACCGAATTTTCCGAATTAAATCTGTTCCGCGGGAATTCACCCTGTCCTCTCAATGGTCCGCAGGCGTCATTGCAAAACCGCCTGTTCGAGCAAGCGATCGCGCCGCATTTCGAGATCATCGATCTCGCGGCGCAACGCCTTTACCGCGGTGTTAAGTTCTTCCGTCGACTGGTAGTCGTCGATCCGCCGGCGCTCTTCAACGCGAGTGATCCACAGCCCCAATTTTTTGCCGAGCAACTCCAGCGCCCGAATCGCCGCTTGCGGGCGCCATGTCTTGGCCGACGGATCGCCGCAAGTTATGGCGATCTCGCACAGGCCGTTAATGACGAAGGCTTCAGTCAGTCCGGCGTTTTCGACGGTTTTGTCGGTGATTTTCGCCCGTATCTCGAGGATTCGGCCCTTGATGTCGTCATTTGATATCAAGCGGGAGGCATTAGCCCGTGCGCCGGCCGCGGAATAACCGGCCTGGATATAAGCATCGGTTGCGGTCATTCCTTTCGCCCGTAAACAGCAGAAATGCTCATGTCTGACGTTGGTAAGCACCGACATGATGGTCCTCGTTATGAATGTGCGTTATCAAGAACGGGCTCTAATATACCATCGCCAGCGTATTCAGCGTATCGGACAGCAGCATTAGGCCGTCGCGCAGGGTCTTTAATTGATCTTTGGATTCAGCCGTGGTGCCGATAACAGCGCCTTTTCGGTTCTGGTCAGTCTGTCAACGCTTCTTTGAGGACGAAATCCTTCAATTTCTTTGCGGCGTGGACGCCGACGCCGAACCTGCCGCGTAAAGCATTGGTCAAATGCGGCCGCGACAACCCTACGCGCCGCGCCAAATCAACTTGGCGCAAATTTCTCCGCTGCATTTCATGAACAACGCCCGCCCGCAGGCCAGGCGGAATATGACCACCACGCCAGGACGAAATCTCGACACCAGGGACACGGACCGGCACGGGGAACAGGTCACCCTGGGCAGGAAGGGGCAGGACGAACCCCACCACCCCGGCCATATGTGGAACCATTGCGGCATAACCTCTTGAGAGTGAAGGCGGAAAGGCCGAAAAAAATGCAGCGTCCATTTCCTCGCGGACGCGCCCTTCATAACGCTTCGGCGTGATGAAACTGTCGTGGATCGGAAGCACCACAACGCCTTCTGCCAGCATTTTCTTGATAACGCGCTCGGCCATGTCGCTGTCTTGACGCTGCAGCCGCAGACCTTCGCCGGAATGGAAGAACCGTTCGATTGGTCGGTGTCGTCGCTTGAGTTCGGCGATCAGTTGCTCGGCCTTCCGTTTTGCACCGACGCCGCGGATCTCGTTCATAACGGCCCGTACGGCGGCTTGATAGGTTTCGCCGTTAATCAGTATGTTGAACGCCTTCTTCACCAGTGAACGCTCCCAGCCATCCAGGGTGTAGGCGTCACCCTCTAGGCAGTCCCCGGCCATGGCATAAAGCATGCGCGGATGCAGTTGCGCGTAGTCCGGTTCGGCAACACGATCACCGTTTATTTTGAGATGTTCCCGATCATCCTTGCGGGCCTGCTGCCACCACGGACCATATAATCGGCCACCAAGCGTGAATTTTCTCCGGTTGAAGACCCGGTAAAGCGTCTGCATCGCCGTGTAGAGCGTCAATTCGCCAGAATGCAGTGTATCGCCGTTGCGCACGATGCCGGGCGCCTCCAGATCAACGCGGGTCGCCTCTAAGGCTTCGTTGATCTCCATTAGCGAACGACGCGCCGCTTCGGTGAACGCTGTATCGCGGTAGTCAGCCAGGTGGCCGTCCTTGTCCTTCAACCGAATCAGTTCGAGGGGTACGTGCAGAACAGGCAGCGGCGAGGTTATGCGTTCTAGTAAAGTTTTGGTCGCGCGGAAACGTGACTGCCAACCGAAATTTCCCGGGGATTTCTGGTCGTTCTCGAGCAGGCCGAGGTCGGCGAGTTGATCGATGGCAGGCGGCACAGTGCTGTAGGTGTAGTCGATGCCACGATATCGCTGCTTACCAGCGTAAAATTCCTTACGACGGCTGTAGCTGATCCAGCAACGAGGCTCGGCGCGGCCAATGACGACGGCTTCGGTTAAGATAGATGCCCGGGTACTTTCAGCCTTGGCAGATACGGCGGGCGGCAGACCCAGCCCATCAAGCCAACTGTCGTCAAGACATTTCCAATAAAAGCTCAACGACTTGTCGCGCTCGAACTCAGACCCATTTGCAGCCGCAGGATCCTTCATTCGCGATCGCTTGTCCGAAAAGGACGATAATGCGCCGGCCGAAACGGCCTTATGAAGTTGGGCCGGTCCCATGTTCCGACTTTGCGCGCCGGCTCGCCGGCCACCCAAATTCCCTTATTGAGCGGCCCTTGTGGTGGATGTTGCTCACCGGGTCAACGAGCCTCAGCATCGTCGGAATTGGCGTTTTTGACCTTGATGCGGGTGCCGTCCACCTCGATCTCGTGACCGTGTTCGCGTGCGTCGATGTACGCCTCCAAGGTGGAGAGGCGATATCCTGCGGAATTTTCGCCAAGGCGGATCGGCTCGGGGAATTGACCCGCACGAACCCAGCGATGAAGGGTCGTTCGACCGACCCCGATATAGCGGGCGGAGGGTGCG
>CAJHYV010000533.1_pt1 | contig 17125 bp, 14 predicted proteins | sample 9198851 | NCBI WGS metagenome assembly CAJHYV01 (sample SAMEA7708375, study PRJEB35096) | sediment metagenome | biome: marine neritic benthic zone biome [ENVO:01000025]; feature: sediment [ENVO:00002007]; material: shallow marine sediment [ENVO:03000034] sea grass bed [ENVO_01000059] ...
CCGGAGGCGGCGGTCTTTTTAAGTTGGCTGAAGGCGAGAATATGTAAGTCCGGTGGAGCGAAACGTTTGACTCAGGTCAACGAGACGGGCTCCGAACAATATTAGAAAGAAAACCTGATCAAGATGCGGCGGTTGGTGCGGTTTGCTGGCGAGGTGGGATGCGGGCGCCGGTGAACGTGTGCGTCGATTGCGTGCATTCGTCACGAGGCAGAAGTGAACGGCGGAGACCAATATCGTGAATTCGGCCACAACCGGACGGCGCGATCCTGATTCGAAACCGGACGACGAGCACCGGACCGATGCCGCCCCGGGCCGTCCGACCGGGGAAGAAGTTCTCTTGATCGTGCGGGATCTCGTTCTCGATCTGCATCCGCGCCGCGGCCGGACCGTCAGCGTCGATTTGCAATGCACGCTCGAAGGCGATCTCGGGATCGATAGCCTTGGGCGGGCCGAGTTGCTTCAACGGTTGGAGCGCGCATTCAGAGTTCACCTCGCGGAAGATCTGCTGAGCCGCGCGGATACGCCGGCGGATCTCCTTGCTGCGGTCCAACAGGCGCATATTGGGGAATCGCGTGCATCCCGGGCGTCTATCGAGGCTCCCATGCCGCGCGAAGCCGAGGCCGAGCCCATAGCGGCCGCGACACTGATCGACGTGCTGGACTGGCATGTGGCGACCCACGGCGAGCGGCCGCATATTCGGCTCTCCGAAACGTCCGAGCGAATACGCACGATTACCTATGGAGATTTGTCCGCGAACGCTCGTCAGGTCGCGGCTGGACTGTCAGATCTCGGTTTGGAGCCGGGTGACAGGGTCGCGATCATGCTGCCGACGGGCGAAGACTTCTTTCTTGCTTTCTTCGGAGCATTGTACGCCGGCGCCGTGCCGGTCCCTCTGTATCCGCCGGCCCGTGTCTCCCGGATCGAGGAGCATTTGCGGTGTCAGGTCGGTATCCTTGCGAATGCGGGCGCGTCGGTGCTGGTGACAATGCCAGCGGGGCTGCGATTGGCCGCGCTTCTGAAGTCCCAAACCGATGCGCTTCAACACGTGGAGACAGTACAACGCCTCCAGTCTAAAGAGACATCCGGTGTGCCGTCGATTGGCGGCAAGGATCTCGCCATGCTGCAATATACCTCCGGCAGTACGGGCGACCCGAAGGGCGTAATGTTGAGCCACGAAAATATGCTGGCAAACATTCGCGCCATGGGCGCAGCGATGAATGTCGACGGGTCCGATGTCTTCGTGAGTTGGCTGCCGCTGTACCATGATATGGGGTTGATTGGCGCGTGGTTGGGCAGTCTCTATTTCGGCGTGCCCGTTGCCATCATGTCGCCGATGCACTTTATCCTGCGCCCGGAATCCTGGTTATGGGCAATCCATCGAAATCGCGGCACGATTTCGGCGGCGCCTAATTTCGCCTTCGAACTCTGCCTGCAAAAAATCGACGACAGCCAAATCGAAGGGCTGGATCTCTCCTCCGTTCGTGTGATCATCGACGGGGCGGAGCCGGTGAGCGCCTCGACAATTGAACGGTTCACGGCGCGGTTTGCCGCCTACGGTCTGCGCGCGGAGACGATTGCGCCGAGCTATGGTCTTGCCGAATGCACCGTTGGCTTGACGTGCTCGCCGCCGGGCCGGGGTACCGTTGTCGACCGGGTTCGGCGGGATGCATTCACCAAACGCGGGCAGGCGGACCCCGCATTGCCGACCGACACGCAAACAATAGAATTTGTCGCTTGCGGTCAGCCGATTCCGGATCATCAGGTTCGTATCATCGATGCGTCCGGTCGTGAGGCGCCCGAACGGATGGAGGGCCGGCTCCAATTCTGCGGGCCTTCGGCGACACGCGGTTATTTCAACAACCCGGCGCAGACGGCCATGCTGTTCGACGGCGAATGGCTTGACAGCGGTGACCTGGCCTATGTCGCGGAGGGTGATGTTTACATCACCGGGCGAAGCAAGGACGTCATCATTCGCGCAGGGCGCAATATTTACCCGCAGGAAATCGAGGAGGCGATCGGCGATATCCCAGGAATTCGCAAGAACTGCGTCGCCGTTTTCGGAACGGTCGATCGCGCGTCCGGAACGGAACGGATCGTCGTTGTCGCGGAATCGGAACGGGTCGATAGCGAAGCGCAGGAGGGCCTGAGGCGAAAAATCAGCGAGGTCGCGGCCGATCTGCTGGAGACGCCGCCTGACGACATCTTTGTCGGCGCGGCCGATACGGTGCCCAAGACAGCAAGCGGCAAAATTCGCCGCACCAGCGCGCGCGAACTTTATGAGGCCGGCCGTCTCGGCGCCGAGGATCAGCCCCTGTGGTTGCAGCTCATGCATTTGGGGCTTGCCGGATACCGCGCTCGGCTGCGCCGTGGCATGCGCGCCTTCGGCGCCAGACTGTATGCGGTTTATTGGTGGAGTGTTCTGGCGTCCCTGGGTGGTGTTTGCTGGCTGATCGTTGCTCTTCTGCCGGTTCGACGGTGGCGATGGCGTGTCATTCACAGCTGCGCACGGTACGTGCTGTGGTTGACCGCAATGCCAGTGGAGATCCGAGGCCTCGAAAACGTTGTCGAGGACAGTTGCGTGTTGGTTGCAAACCATTCCAGCTATTTGGACGGATTGGTGCTTGCCGCCTCGTTGTCCGGAGATATCACCATCGTCGCAAAGAAGGAACTCGCACCGCAGTTCGTTGCGGGAACGTTTCTGCGTCGTATCGATACGCTGTTCGTTGATCGCAGCGACCCGGAGGCCGGTGTCGCAGAGACCGAATCCGCCGCGCGACGCGTCGGCGCGCGGCGGCGTTTTCTATTCTTTCCGGAAGGGACCTTCACGCGCGTGCCCGGGCTGTTACCGTTTCACTTGGGGGCGTTCGCTGTCGCAACGCAGGCGGCGGTGCCGGTCGTGCCGATTGCAATTCGCGGCACGCGGTCCGTTCTGCGCGACGGCCAGTGGCTTCCACGCCGTGGCAAAATCGCCGTGGAAATTGGCGAGGCGTTGATGCCGGAAAAAGCGGATTTCACCGCTGCGGTGAAACTGCGTGATCACGCCCGGGCTTTCATCCTCGATCATTGCGGCGAGCCGGATCGGGGTTAGCAGCTTTGCTTACGCCACGTGCTCAACGCCGCCAGTCTCCGGCGTTCGATTGGGCCAGCCGCGACAACGCGAGATACACGCCCTCGGTCATTTCGGCGAATTGCGGATAGGATAGCTCATCCGGCGTATCCGCGTCCGTATGGTAGTAGCGATAGCGGTAAACCGCGGTATCCGTGACCATGAAGGCCGGATAGCCTTGCTGCCAAAAGGAGCGATGATCGCTCCAGGCGACGCCAGGAACGATTGATAAAGTCGCGACCTGTTGCAAGGGAAAGTCGGAGGCCGTTCGGAACATCGCGGCAACCAATTGCATGAGCCGTCGCGACCGGAGATTGGACACGAAACCGATGAAGTTTGCGCTGTCCGGATAAAAATAGCGGAACAAGGGCGGATATCGTTGGCTGCCGGCGGCGTCGCTGAAATACCCGACGGTTTCGAGAGAAATCATGAGGCGAATGTCATCGCCGCGGGCGCGCGCCGCTTTTGCATACACGACGCTCCCTTGATGCCGGCCCCCGAAGAACGGCGGCTCTTCATTGGCGAAGGCCACGAACCGTACCGACACGGTTGGCTGGATCGCGGAAAAGAGTCGCGAGAGCTCCAACATCGCGGCGACGCCGCTGGCATTGTCATTGGCGCCGGGACTGCCGCGGACCGAATCGTAATGCGCGCCGATCAGCAGAATTTGGTCGGGGCGGGTGCCAATGCGGGTCGCTTCGAGGTTTGCGGAGCGGAACCCGCCCGCATCGTAATCCTGCACGGAGACATCGTAGCCCAAGCCCCGCCATGTCGCCTCGATATAGTGTGCGGCGGCGCTATAGGCGTTTGGCTGAAATACGTTGCGTTCACCGATAACCCCCGCCAGTTGGGTTACATGCCGGGCGAGCGTGTCAGGCGTGACGAGCGGCGCGGCGGATGCGTTGGGAAATGGTATCTTATCGCTCGTGATCGGTGGGGTTTTCATCCTGGGACCGAGATAGCCTGCGACGGGATAATGGCCGTCATGTTTTTCACCCGATCCAGTAGCGAGATTTCGCAGCCTGCGAATTGATGCGCCTCAAGGATTAAAGGCGCTCAATGAACCGGGAACGAAATAATTACGGATAGGAAACCGGCGTCAATTCGGGCTGATCGTCGTGACTGCGGCAACGCGCCGACCGTCGCGAAACAATACGGTGATGGATTAGGAGTAATATTACAGCCTCCCGGCAGAAAACCGGCCGATGCGTGATCAGGACTGCGTCGCGCTGCTTCAATGGCGCCTGCCGCGACCGCGAAATTTTCAGCGTAGATGCCCGTTGAATCAGCCTCGGTTGAAAATTCTTTGCAGCACCATGTGAGCCGGCAGGTAGATGGCGACTGGCAGTAAAGCCATTTCCAGCACGAGGTGGAGCAGAGGATGCATCAAGGTTTGTGGTTCCTTGCTGAATCCGTAAACGAGGTTGATGTTTTCCGCGGGATCGGTGGCCAGATAGGTTACCGGGAGGACGATCCACAAAAGCAGCGTCTGCGCCAACAGGGCCCGGCGATCGTAACCGATTCGACAAAGGAGGAAGATCATGAGCGCGGGCAGCATCAAGTGAAATAGCGAAAGCGCCTTCAGGTACAGCTTCCGCTCCGGTTCAAACATATAGCCGGTCATGCCCAGCAATTGCCCGCCGGTGACAAAATCCATGATCCAGGCGATTTCAAATGGCAAGACCCCGATGACCATCATGCTGTTGAGCAGCGGATTTTCCAGCCAAAGGGCGCCGAGAATGACGAACAGTGCGATATCGGAGGCCCATAGAAAATTCGTCGGGCCATAGTCGCGCCAATAGATTGGCACGAGAACGCACAAGAACAGGCTATAGAGGATCTTGATCCAACGCGGGATCAAATTTCGGCTCCCGATATCAAGTTTCTGACAAGGCAACGAGTGCGTGCGTAATTCGGTCGCGAGGCGCCGGCGAGATGGTCTTTCGGGTTCCGCAAAGGGCGCAGAGTTAAGAGCATATCGAGGCCGCCAACCACAGCATCACTTTGGGCCGTCCCGCTGGCCGAAGCAAATATTGGCGGCGCTTGATGGAAATGCTGCGTGACGAATGTCGGCGGCAAGGCCAGTCAGATCGTTCAGGACGGGACGCTGTCCTAGCTAGTTTCGATATTGATTGTAACGGTCTTGCGAAAAATCGTCTTGTCGTTGCCGGTCATGGGCATGACAGCGTGCCAGGAGGTGTCGGTCCTGACGAAGACGAGGCATTGGTTCGGCTCGAAGGGAAAGGTCTTCACAATTTCGACCTCGTCGAAGTCCATAAAAGCATTGACCCTGTTGAAGATTCGCGTGTGGTCATTCGGGTGGACGATGGAGGTCCCGCCGCCCCAGGCACTGTCCCATTCCCCTTCCTCCAGAATCGGGATGACCATGGTCACCGCCTTACGTGTGGCATCGGTGTGGGGCAGGATGCTGCCCCCCGTGATCGGCATGGCCGAGAACTCGAAGCGGGCCTTGGCCCGTGGGAAGTGAGGTATGGGCCGGCCCTTCCACCAAGCGACGAAACGCTGGGACATGCGTTCCTTAAAGCCTGGGCCCGGCAAGTTGAGGTCGAGGTTGTGACCGCGCAGCATATCGTAGGTATCGGTGATGAAGGTCGGCGAATGGATATAGCTATGGAACCGCTTCCAAGCAGGTGTGCGTCTTAGAAAACTGTAGTAGTTCCGCTGCTCATTGTATTGTGACAGCGAGTACTTCTCGCCCTTCGACCTCATGTACTTGAAGAACCCGATGGCCGGGTAGGTCCGCACAAGCTCCTGGTAAAAGGCAGCATCCAGCGCAGGCTTAAAGATCCCGATCGGATAAGGTTCGTAATCGAATTGAATTGGGTCAAATTTCAGCATTACACAGTGTCGTGAAGCGGTCCGTTTCACCTCCCCCTCAAAGGGGCTGCTTTCCCTTGGTCGACGGGCTTCGCCCGGCACCAATTTCTTCATCTTCTGAGGAATTGGGACCGTGAAGCGAAACCTATACCTTGCATTGGTCTGAATAATTGATCCTAGTCAACACGCCCGAACGCCGCCGGCAGCCGATTAGGTCATGCAACCCGGGGCACCACGGCTACGCTTTAGCTCCGTCGGTCGCGATAATGCGTTGCTAGCGCCACGACATCCGTCAGGGAGGACCTTGATTCCGGCGCAGCGCGTAGCGAAGAAAAATCGGCGCCAGCAAGGTGGTCACCACGCCCATGATAATCAATGACGAGAAAAGGTGGGCGACGATCGAATGGTCCTGGTTCCCTTGTGCAAAAAGCCCCGCTTCATAAGCGATGCTCAAAACCACCAATTCGACCGCGCCGCGGGCGGTCATGCCGGCGCCCACCGCCATCGCCTCCCATCGGTTCAGTCCCATCCAGAAGGCGGGAAGCCCTGCTCCGATAATTTTTCCTGCAAAGGCCACGGCGACCAGTAAGGATAGGAATAACGGGATTGCCGAAATAGCGCTGAGATCAACGCGCAGGCCAATGGAAATGAAGAAAAGCGGACCGAGGAAACCTTTTGTGATCGTGGCGCAAATCAACTTGATTTCGTTATACGCTCGCATGCCCACGCGCGACCGCTCAAAGTACAGGCCAGCCATGAAGGCGCCGAGAATCCAGTGCATGCCGAGCAGTTCGGCTAACAGACCGTAGGCGAGACCAACCCCTGCCAGGGCCGTGAATTCGAGCGCGGCCGCTTGCATCGCCTTGAGGCCCCGGCTGACGCGCGGATACACATGCGCGCCGAGCACCGCGGTAACGACGAAGAACAATGCCACCTTGCCGAGCAGCAGCGCGAGTGCCGCCACGCTTGGCGCGTGCCCGGTCTCGATCATCGCAAGCAACACGGCCAGTAGGAGCAACCCTAACACGTCGTCAAAGACCGCGGCGCCTACCGTGATCTCGCCGATCCGCGTATGCAACAAATCGAGATCTGTGAGCACCTTTACGGATGCCGGAATGGCCGAGATCGACAAGGCGACGCCCGTCAGCAGTGCTTGTGCCGGCCTAAGGTCCGATTCGGGCAGGAACAGCCAAGCTAATCCGAACCCGCTCAACAGCGGCAACAACATGCCGCCACTGGCGACCGCGAAAGAAGTCGCCGAGCTCTCGGCGATTTCCTTCGGTTCCGTTTCGATGCCGGCGAGCAGAACAAGAAAAAATATCCCCAAATTGGCGACCGGCTCCAGCACGTCGCTTGAGGCCAACTGGGCTACGAATGGCATGCTTGCGCCGGACCAGGCTGCAGATCCGGCAAGAATCACACCGGCTACTATCTCACCCACCGAGGCAGGCTGTCCGAGCCGTTCGGCGGCTTCACCAAAGGCCCGCGCCAGTATCAACAGAGCCAGGAGATGAGCGAAGACTTCCAATCCGAATTCCCGAAGTGGTATTTGTCGGAGGCAATGGATCGTACCATAGGCCCTGACACACGCGACCGATATCAAGCAGTGGCCCCGTGGTTGTTCGTAATAGCGTTCCGAAGGGATACGCTGCGAGGCGGTTCGTTCATTGGCATCTCCCCGGCATGACCGGGATGATCTGCATCAAAAGTTTCCGTGGACAACTTTGCCATGTTGATTCGGTGCCAGATAAGGTCCGGAAACGAACGCCATCAATTTGTTGCGGTTTAAACAAGGACGCTGCCCAATAGGACGCCCGGGCAACCATAGGGCGCAAGATGTCAGCGATGCGAACATTGCAGAGAAGCCACGAACAAGACCCAGCCGTGCCAAGAAGAATCGTCAAGGGTCTGGACATTCCGATCGGGGGTGCGCCGGAGCAAGCCGTATACGACGCTGTCGAGACCGGTTCCGTCGCTTTGCTCGGGCGCGACTATGTCGGATTGAGACCGGTCCTGTTGGCAAACGAGGGTGATCGCGTAGCGCTGGGGCAACCTCTCTTTGCAGACAGAGGCAACGACCGAATCGTTTTTGTGTCTCCCGGCGGTGGCGTGGTCAAAGAGGTCAACCGCGGCGCCCGCCGCGCCTTGCTCTCGGTCGTCGTCGACCTCGCGGGAGAGGAAGAGATAACCTTCCCGTCATGGCCCGTGGATAGGCTCGCGGGACTGCGGCGTGACCAGGTAACGGAAACCCTGCTTGCGTCCGGGCTTTGGACGGCCCTGCGCGCGCGCCCCTATAGCAAGATGGCGGATCCCGGCAGCGAGCCTTCGTCCATCTTCGTGACGGCGATGGATAGCAATCCGCTGGCTGCAAATGCGGAGATGATCATCGCTACCGCCGACGCCGAATTCGCGAACGGACTGACGGTGATCTCACATCTCACTGACGGCCGCGTATTCGTGTGCCAGGCGCCAAACGCCACGCTACCCACTGGAACGAAAGATAATGTCGTTCCGGCGGTGTTTTCCGGTCCGCATCCGGCGGGGCTGGTTGGGACGCACATCCATTTCCTGGACCCGGTGAGCGCCAAAAAGACGGTATGGCATCTCGGCTATCAAGACGTAATCGCTATCGGCAAATTGTTCACGACGGGTCGTCTTTGGGTTGAACGGACGATCTCACTGGCCGGGCCCGTTGTCAGGCGGCCCCGGCTGGTGCGTACCCGTCTCGGCGCGAGCACCAATGATCTAGTACGAGGCGAATTGCACGACCTCGATTGCCGGATAATCTCCGGCGCCGCATTGAGCGGTCGCCGGGCGGTTGGGGTGGAGAGCTATCTCGGTCGCTTTCATGGTCAGCTTTCGGTCATCGCCGAGGGTACACCGACCGGTAATTCCGGATGGTTTGGGGCACGCCGCGGCGTTTTTTCCACCTATAATCTGTTCGTTACCGGCGCGCCGTCGAAACGGAAGTTCAATCTTACGACCGCGCAACACGGTAGATCCGCGCCCATGGTGCCGCTAGGCGGATATGAGCGCGTCATGCCGCTCGACATCCTCCCGACCCCACTGCTTAGGGCGTTGCTGGTCGGCGATTCGGACATGGCCCAAGCGCTAGGCTGCCTCGAGTTGGATGAGGAGGATCTGGCGCTGTGCACTTTTGTGTGCCCGAGTAAACTCGACTATGCGCCATTGCTAAGAGCGATGCTGACGCGCATTGAAAAAGAAGGCTGATGATTCGCGTGCGAGACCTCCTGCATCGATTTGCGCTCGCCGTGCCGGCCATGGGCCGTGCGAATTCGAACCGTGACACGATCCAAAGATCGGGAAAAGTCGCCCTGAACAACGTTCCCGAAAGCATGACGCACATTCGCGACGGCATGGACCTGGCGCGCGCGATGAATTGGCTCATTCTCGCGCTCCTTCCTTGTGTTTTGTTCGGTGTGTACAACACCGGTTTTCAAGCGAACACCGCAATGTTGCGGTCGGGACTGGAGACGGCGCCCGGCTGGCGCGGCGTCACTATCGACGCATTGGGGATAGGGTACGCACCGGCCAGCGTCTCGGCGTCGGTCGGCCACGGCCTGTTAATTTTTCTGCCGATCCTGGCGGTCGCCATGATCGTTGCCTGGTTTTGGGTAAACGTATTCGCGACGGTCCGCAAGCGATCGGCGACGGGCGATTTCGCGATCGTTGCCCTGCTGTTTTCGCTCAGCCTGCCGCCGACGGTTCCCTTGTGGCAGGTGGCCTTGGGCGTCTCCTTTGGTGTGGTGGTTGGCAGGGAGATCTTCGGTGGGACGGGAAGAAATTTCCTGAATCCTGCCCTTACCGGACTCGCCTTTCTCTACATTACCTATCCGGCGCAGATGGTCGGCGAAACCGCCTGGGCCGCCGTGGATGGCCTAACAGGGGCAACGCCTTTGCAGGCGATTGGATCAGGCGGGAAGCAGGCCACCGTTTGGTTGGGTTCGACTTGGATGCAGTCTTTCCTTGGGGTCGTTCCAGGCGCGATCGGCGCGACATCCACGCTCGCAGCTTTCATTGGTGCGGCCGTTCTTATCCGTTTTCGGATCGCATCGGCGCGCATCATGACGGGCATCCTGATCGGGATGATCGTCACGGTCGTGTTGTTCAATCAATTCGGCGATCCCGCTAATACGTTCTCCCAGCTTTCTTGGTACTGGCACCTGGTACTGGGAAGTTTTGCCTTCGGCGCGATATTCCTGGCGACCGATCCGGTGAGCGCGGCGATGACCAGCACCGGAAAATGGCTTTACGGATTTCTGGTCGGCGCCATGCTGGTGGTGATCCGCGTGACCAATGCCACCCACCCCGATGGCGTCATGTTCGCCATTCTGTTCGGCAATATAGTTGCGCCGCTCATCGACTACATGGTGATTTGGGCAAACATAAGACGCAGGGCGCGGCGCGATGCCTAACAACGACCACAGCGACATTGAGGTTGGGGCATCCGGCGCATGGTATAGAAAATTGCTGGATATGCCGAACGACAGCCCCGCCAAGGCCATCGTTGTTACGCTCATTGTCAGCTTGCTTGCGTCGGTGCTGGTGGCGGGCTCAGCGGTTCTGCTGCGGCCTACGCAGGTAGCCAATAGGCAGCTCGAGCAAAAAAAACGGATCCTCGAAATCCTGGAAGGCGCATCACTTGTCGGCGAGAGGTCGGGCCCCGTCGAGGTGACGGACCTGGAAGCACGCGTAATCGACCTCGCCTCGGGAGAAGAAGCAGCGGCAATCGACGCCAACAAGTATGACCAGCGCGAAGCGGCCAAGGACACAGCGCAAAGTGTCGCCATTCCACCCCAAAAGGACATCGCTCAGATCGGGCGGCGCGCTAAGTACGCCGTCGTTTACGAGATTACAAAGGCCGGTCGGCTGGAACTGATTATCCTGCCGGTGCATGGGCGAGGATTCGGATCCACGCTGTACGGCTATCTTGGGCTTGCCGGAGACGCGCAAACGGTGGTCGGGCTCAGCTTCTTCGAGCAAGGCGAAACGCCTGGTTTGGGAGCGTTGGTGGATGACCCGGTCTGGCGGCAGCAGTGGTCGGGTAAGAAGGTCAGGGACGACTCCGGGGAAGTCCGCCTCGGTGTCGCACGCGGACAGGTTCCGTCCGGCGACCCCATTGCCGCTTACCAGGTGGATGGCCTTACCGGCGCGACCTGGACCGGCCAGGGGGTAACGAACCTCCTGCGATACTGGTTGGGGGAGGATGGCTTCGGCCCTTATCTCCGGAAGATTAGGAAGGAGCGGAGGTGACGATGGCAATTTCCATGCGACGGGCGTTCCTCGATCCATTGGTGAACGAGAATCCGATTACCTTACAGATTCTCGGCCTTTGTTCCGCGCTTGCGGTCACGAAGACCCTCGCCACGGCACTGGTCATGTCGGCCGCGGTGACCGTGGTCATCGTGCTGACGAATGCCTCGGTAAGTCTTATTCGGCATCACATGCCGCGCAGCGTCCGGCTCATCATTCAGATCACAATCATCGCGTCGCTGGTTATTGTCGTCGATCAGGTCCTGAAGGCGTATGCGTATAGTTTGAGCAAGCAGTTGTCGGTTTTCGTCGGCCTTATCGTCACCAACTGCATCATCATGGGGCGCGCCGAATCCTTTGCGATGAAGAACAGCGTTCGCCTGAGCGTCTTGGACGGTTTGGGGAACGGTCTTGGCTACAGTTGGATCCTCATTCTTGTTGGGGCGATCCGAGAGGTGCTTGGTTCCGGAACGCTTCTTAACGTCGAGATATTCGTGCCCGTATCGGCCGGCGGCTGGTTTCACCCCGCGGCCTTGATGCTGCTGCCGCCGAGCGCCTTCTTTCTGATCGGATTCCTGATCTGGGGCCTGCGCTCGTTAAGGGCGGAGCAGCGTGAGCAAGAGGAATTCGGATCGCGGACTCTAGTCGGACCCGGGGAAGCGCGATGAGTGAATATCTCAACCTGTTTATCAAAGCGGCCTTCATCGAAAACCTCGCTCTCTCGTTTTTTTTGGGCATGTGCATGTTTCTCGCGGTCTCCCGCCGTGTTGAGACCGCGGTCGGGCTTGGTGTAGCCGTATTGGTCGTGCAATCGGTTACCGTACCCGTGAACAACCTGATCCATCGCTTCTTGCTCAGAGAGGGAGCCCTGGCCTGGGCCGGTTTACCCGATCTTGATCTGAGCTTTCTGGCGCTGATCAGCTTTATCGGCGTTATCGCGGCCATGGTGCAGATACTGGAGATGACGCTTGAGCGCTATTCCCCGTGGCTGTTCCAGAGTCTTGGCATATTTCTGCCGTTGGTGACCGTGAACTGCGCCATTCTGGGTGGCTCGTTGTTCATGGTGGAGCGCAATTACGATTTCGGTGAAAGCGTGGTCTACGGCTTTGGCAGCGGCTTCGGATGGGCCGTTGCGATCGTTGCGCTCGCCGGTATCCGCGAGAAGTTGAAATACAGCGATGTTCCTGATGGTCTTCAGGGAACGGGCATTACCTTTATCGTTGTCGGTCTGATTTCTCTCGGATTTATGACATTTTCGGGCATCCAGATCGGCTGAGTCGCGCCGGCTCGCAAGGTTGAGAGTGTGAAATGATCGAGATAGGGCTTGGCGTCGTCGTATTTACCGGCCTCGTTACGTTTCTCGTTATCTTAATCCTGGTCGTACGATCGAAGCTGGTCGCCAGCGGCGAGGTCCGCATATCGATCGACGGCGACACAACCATCGCGTCGCCGATCGGCCTCAAGCTGCTGGGCGCGCTGGCGGAAGCCGGCGTCCAGCTGCCGTCGGCCTGTGGCGGTACGGGAACGTGCGGCCAATGTCGTCTTTGGGTGCTTCAAGGCGGCGGCGCAATCCTCCCCACTGAATTGGCCCGGATCACGAAGCGCGAGGCCAAGGAGGGCGTGCGCCTCGCCTGCCAGGTAACGGTCAATCAGGACATGACCGTGCGTGTGCCGGAAGAGGTGCTAAGCGTGCGTCAATGGCAGTGCGTCGTCCGCTCGAACGAAAACATGGCAACCATGATCAAGGAGGTCGTGTTGGAACTGCCGGCCGGAGAGTCAGTGGATTTTCGCGCCGGGAGCTATATGCAGATCACAGCGCCACCATATCAGGCGAGCTTTTCCGAATTTGATATCGCGACCGCATACCGCGGTGAGTGGGACCGCCTCGATCTTTGGCGGTACCAGTCGATTTCGAAGCGACCCGCCACGCGGGCCTATTCGATGGCCAATTATAGCGGAGAAAAGGGCGTGATCATCCTCAACATCAGGATTGCCATACCGCCACCGCATGCGCCTCGGTCAGTACCTCCCGGCGTCGTATCGTCCTATCTTTTCAGCCTTAAACCTGGTGACACGGTTGCCGTCGCCGGGCCGTACGGGCATTTCTTTGCGGCCGACACCGAGAACGAAATGATCTTCGTTGGCGGTGGCGTGGGCATGGCGCCGATGCGTGCGCATATCCTTGACCAGCTCAAGCGTGTCAAATCGAAACGAAAGATGACATTCTGGTACGGCGCAAGAAACCGACGCGAGATGTTCTATGTCGAGCAGTTCGACCGGCTCCAGGACGAGCATGAGAACTTCGAGTGGTTCGTCGCCCTTTCCGAGCCGAAGCCGGAGGACGGGTGGACGGGGAAGACCGGGTTTATTCATCAGGTGCTTTACGAGGAATATCTGAGAAGCCATCCGGCGCCCGAAAATTGCGAATACTACGTCTGCGGTCCGCCGATGATGCTTCGCGCCGTGCTGAAGATGCTGGACAACCTTGGCGTCGACGCTGACAATATTTACTTCGACGAATTCGGCGGTTAATGCGATGGTTTCGTTTTCCGATATTTCCCGAAGAGCGGTGCTCGACCGCGCCAAACGCTTCACCATAGCGATTCCTTTTCTAAGCGTACTCGGCTGCGATGATTCCCCTGACGATGGAGCGTGGTTGATGCTGTCCGGCGCAACAATGGGGACGCGCTACCGGGTCAAGGTTGCAGGCGACGGCCGACGCCTCGAACGACATGCAGTCGAAAGGGGCATCGAAAGTATTCTCGAAACGATCAATGACCAGATGTCGACGTATAGTGCGACCTCGGAACTTTCGCGCTTCAATTCCGCCGCGTCGACAAGCTGGGTCTCCGTGTCACCCGATACCTCGCGGGTGGCGGGCGAGGCGTTGCGTATAGGCCATCTATCGGCGGGCGCCTTCGATGTAACCATCGGTCCGCTGGTCGATCTCTGGGGCTTCGGACCCGAGACGCCGCGCCCGCTGCCGCCTTCGGCTGAGCGCATCCAGGCGCAACTTGGGAAGATCGGACACGATGGGCTCGACGCGAGAAATTCTCCGGCGGCCATACGGAAGGCGCGGCCCGGCGTGCACGTGGACCTGTGCGGTATTGCCAAGGGATTTGCCGTCGACCGGGTCGCGGCGTATCTCGAGCAAAACGGTGCAACCCATTACCTTGTCGAGATTGGCGGCGAGATGCGGGTTCGTGGCGGCAGCCCCTACGCCGGGGCCTGGAGGATCGGTGTCGAGAAACCGGTGCCGGGACGGCGGGCGATCCAACGCGTGGTTCGTCTGGACGATGCGGCGATCGCCACTTCCGGCGATTACCGGATCTTTTTCGAAAGCGGCGGCGCTCGGTATACCCATATCATAGACCCGCGGACGGGGCTGCCGGTCACTCATAACCTCGCATCCGTCACGGTGATTGCGCCGACGACCATGGCGGCAGATGCCTGGTCGACGGCCTTAATGGTGCTCGGTCCCGATCACGGTCTTCGGTTGGCCGAACATCTCGAATTGGCGGCGCTCTTCATCGTCAAGACCGATGGGGGTCTCCGAGAGAGCTATACCGCTCCTTTTGGTCAAGTTCTCGCAAGCTGAGTGGTACTGTCGTGGAAGTATTTGTCTTGAGTTTTTTTATCATGGTGATTGCGGCGCTCGGACTCGGTCTCGGCACTCTTGCCGGGCGCTCCGTTCTGAAAGGAAGCTGCGGAGGACTCGGTGCGGCTATGGGGTGCGGAATTTGCCAGCCTTCTTGCAAGGCGCAGGAAATCGAGCGGGCCGTTTCCCGTAATGCTTGACAGCCGCTTCGCATGCCGCCGGATACGAAAGACATGGCCGGAATAATGAGGAACGCATGAGGTCATCGATTTCAGCCAAGGATTACATGTCTGCCGATTTGGTTACCTTCGAGCCGGACATGGACATTCATCGCGCAATCGAATTGCTCTTGGAGAACCGGATTTCCGGCGCCCCCGTGGTCGATGCGCAAGGCAACCTCATTGGGGTCCTGGCGACGAAGGACTGCTTCAAGGTTGCGTTCACCGCGAGCTATCATCAGGAGCGGGGCGGCAGGGTTTCGGAGTACATGAGCGAGCCCGTGGAAACGATCGACGCTGATACAGACATCGTTGCGGTTGCCGAGACGTTTTTGAAGAGCCGCTACCGGCGATTTCCCGTTACGGCCCAGGGCCGTCTCGTCGGCCAGATCAGCCGCTACGATGTGTTGAAGGCCCTTGACGACCTTTGGTGACGTTGTCGCGAATAAATAGCCCTAATCCGCCTTCGAGTCGAAATGCAGGACAACGTCTCTGTGCGCCGATGCGCAGGTTTCGACGCAAGCGTCTAAGGCTGAGCGATCTTTGGCGACGGGATGAGATGGCCTTCTTCATCCGCGGACATTGCCGCCCGAATTTCGGCTGTCGGTTTAAGACCGGAGGTCGGGCAGGAACGCCGGAACTTCGTTTCATAGCCACTACCGCACATTCTGCATTCGAGATTTACGCATAGCGCAACAGCCCCGTCCCCCCGGTTCGCAGAGAGACATTGATTCCGAAGCCCAATGCGGGTCAATTAGGCGCGGCTTTTCCGTTACAGCGAGTCTACGCACCCACCCGCGCATGCAGGAATACCACAAGCTTCCGATCGTCGAACTCTACACTTTGTTTGAGACAGACGAGAATGGTCTTTCCAGCGATGGCGCGACGGCGCGCCTGCGACGCTACGGACCCAACGAACTGCGCGTCCGAAAAGAAACGCCCGAATTCGTCAAGTTCCTGCGCGAGTTCAAAAACTTCTTCGCCGTCCTGTTGATCTCCGGCGGTCTGTTAGCACTGCTTGCCGAGCATCTCGATCCCGATCAGGGAAACCTCTACATCGCCTATGCGCTGTTCGGCGTCGTTCTGCTGAATGCCGCCTTCACCTATGTGCAGGAGCATCAAAGCGAAAAGATCATGGAGGGTTTTCGCCGCATGCTGCCGCAGACAGTGACGTTGATGCGTGACAACGAGGCGCAGAGCATCCAGGCGCGGGATATCGTGCCGGGCGATGTAATCTTTCTCCATGAGGGCGATCGCGTGCCAGCCGACGCGCGGCTGATCGACCACGGTCGGCTCAAGGTCGACCTCTCCAGCTTAACCGGCGAGAGCGAACCCCAGCCTCTGGATGCCGGCGCGGTACACGATAACGTATTGCAGAGTCGCAATATGGCGTTCTCCGGCACGTTGGTGCAGTCGGGCGATGGCAAGGCACTGGTTTGTGCCACTGGTATGGCGACCCAGATCGGGAGTATCGTCGAGCTGACCAAGTCGACCGAAGAGGTTGAAACTCCCATTCGCAGGGAGCTCAATCACTTCATCCGCATCATTAGCGCCATCGCGATCTTTCTCGGCGTTCTGTTTTTCCTCGTCAGCGTTGCCATCGGCCGCAACGAGCTGGCGAGCCTCATCTTTGCAATTGGCATCATCGTGGCCAACGTTCCTGAGGGACTTCTCCCAACGGTGACGCTGGCGCTGACCATGGCGAGCAAGCGCATGGCGCGCAAGAACGCCCTCATCAAGAACCTGGAAAGCGTCGAGACCCTGGGCAGTACGACCGTGATCTGTTCGGACAAGACGGGCACGCTGACCCAGAACCTGCTTAGCGTGAATACTCTGGTCATCGGCGACAACGCCTATGCCGTGAGCGACCGCGGCGTGCTCGGCGATCCCGGGTTTGCACCGGCGTGGCGGGCAATGACGCTTTGCAACAACGCGCACTTCATCGACGGCGGATTCTCGGGCGATGCTACTGAGGCGGCACTGCTACGCTATGCCGACGGCATGCGACCGGTCGACGAGCTTGAGGGCTATCGGCGGATCGACGAGCGGCCTTTCGATTCGACGCGCAAGCACATGATCACCCTGCATGAG
>CAJHYV010000349.1_pt1 | contig 17099 bp, 15 predicted proteins | sample 9198851 | NCBI WGS metagenome assembly CAJHYV01 (sample SAMEA7708375, study PRJEB35096) | sediment metagenome | biome: marine neritic benthic zone biome [ENVO:01000025]; feature: sediment [ENVO:00002007]; material: shallow marine sediment [ENVO:03000034] sea grass bed [ENVO_01000059] ...
ACTGGCGAAAAACACCGGCCTTCCACGTCCTGTCCGGGGGAGAGGGATATATTCGCTTTAACATCAAGGGGCGCGAAAGAGACGGATATTTCGATCCCGGAAGCCCCGAACTCGCCCGCTACTCGGATTGGCTCAAGGATCGCCTGATGCGCATCACGGTCGGAGACACCGCCTTGCCTCTGATCACGGAAATTGTCGAATTCGCAGACCGGTTCCCCGGGCCCAAACTACCGTTTCTTCCCGATCTTGCTCTCACCTGGAACCCGGAAGAATGCGCTGAAACCATCCAATCGGCTGATATCGGCGTTCTGCACGGCAAGTTGACCACCGGACGCGGCGGTAATCACACAGCGGAAAGCTTTTCGGTATTTTTCGGCGGACGGCCGAACCCGAAAATGAGCGCGCAAGTAGATCATATCGCCGATCTCGGCGTATACGCCCACGAGTGGGCAAGGAGTTTACAATAGTCGTGAGTTCAACATTGTCCCGGTCATATTGGCCGGGGCTCCAGGAATTTTTGGAGCTGTGATGGACCGTTCAGACTCTCCACGGTCGCCTGACGCCAATCAGGCCAAGGGAAGGCTTCCACGCCATGCACCGGCCGTCATTATCGGTGGCGGCCCTGCGGGTTTGACTGCGGCCTATGAGCTCCTGCGTCTCGATCCGGCAAAAAAACCCCTGGTCATCGAAGCAACCGGCCATGTCGGCGGGATCGCCAGAACCGAGAACAACAACGGCTACCGCACCGATATCGGCGGGCACCGATTCTATACCAAGGTGCCGGAAATCAATGCACTGTGGCACACAGTCCTGGGCGACGATTTCATATCCGTCCAACGCCTCAGCCGGATTTATTATCAGGGAAAGTTCTTCAACTACCCGCTAAAAATCTTCAATGTCCTGCGCAATCTCGGCGTGAGAGAATCCGTTCATTCGGTTCTCAGCTACCTCAAATGGCAACTGTTTCCGCACAAGGTCGAAGATACCTTCGAAACCTGGGTTACCAACCGCTTTGGCAGGCGGCTCTATTGGCATTTCTTCAAGACCTACACGGCAAAGGTTTGGGGAATTTCCGGCTCGGAAATCGGGGCCGATTGGGCCGCCCAGCGAATCAAGAACCTGTCCCTGTGGAAGGTGATATTGAATGCCCTAACCGGCGCCAACAATACCACCAGCCTGATCGACGAATTCCGCTATCCGCGGTTGGGTCCGGGAATGATGTGGGAAGGATTCCGCGATCGCATTCTGGATCAGGGCGGACAGATCGCCATGAACGCGACGGTGCTGAAAATTAACCGGCAGGACGACCGTGTTACCGGGGTCGTCGTCGCCGGACCCCAAGACAATAAGCGCCATTCGGTGGTCGCGGATCAGTTTATTTCGTCCATGGCATTGCAGGATCTGATCGAGGCATTCGATCCGCCGCCGCCCGCGGCCGTGCGATCGGCGGCATCGAGCCTGCGTTACCGGGATTTTCTGATCGTCAATCTGATCGTCGACGAAGCGGATCCCTTCCCTGACAACTGGATTTATGTCCACAGTCCGGAAGTCAGAGTGGGACGCATCCAAAATTTTCGCGCGTGGTCCAAGGATCTTGTCCCACATCCCAACCGCGCCAGCATCGGGATGGAATATTTTTGTCACAAGGGTGACGACCTCTGGGAGTCTTCCGACGCCGATCTCGTAGCGTTGGCCGGTCAGGAGATAGAGCAGCTCGGCCTACTGCATCAAGCGCGCATGGTCGATGGTTATGTCTTGCGCCAGCCCAAGGCGTATCCGGTCTACAGCGGCGACTACAGGGAAGCTGTCGACATCATCTCGGCGTGGTTGAAAACCTTGACCAATTTTCAGACCGTCGGCAGAAACGGGCTGCATCGTTACAACAACCAGGATCATTCCATGTTGACCGCAATGCTGGCAGCGCGGAACATCCTGGGCGAGCAAAACGACATTTGGAACGTCAATCTCGAACGGTCATATCAGGAAGAGTTCACGGTCCGCAAAACGGCGGTAAAGAGAGGCGTTCGCGCAACCGGAATGCCGGACTCCGAGCCGGCTGAATAGGGGCTGCCGTGTCAGGACCGGACCGATCCGTTACCGTCATTGTCCCTGCCCGCAACGCGGCCGCCACGTTGGATCGGTGTTTGACCGCGATCGCGGCTTCAACGTGCAAGCCTGTCCAAGTGTTGCTCTATGATGACGGGTCAACCGATTCAACCCGCCGGATTGCGGAAGGCGCGGGCGCGACGGTTATCCACAATCCGGGGCCTCCGGTCGGTCCCGGCGAAGGCCGCAACCGCTGCGCCCGGCAGGCGCGCACAAAATTCCTAGTCTTTGTCGATTCCGACATGTTCATTCATTCCGATGCCATCGAATATCTTGTCTCGGCGATGGAGAGTGGCGACAACGTGGCCGCTGCGTTCGGGTCATATGATGACCGGCCGGCCGTGACCCGTGCCACGGCGTTTTATGCCAACCTCAGGCATCACTTCATCCACCAGAACGCCTGCCGGCGAGCTGAAACGTTTTGGGCCGGCCTCGGCATCGTTGACCGGGCGATATTTGAAACATGCGGCGGATTCGACAAAATTTACGGCAGGCCCAGCATCGAGGACATTGAACTGGGCATGCGCATGCGGGCCGCGGGCCATGAAATAGTCCTTGAGCGCGCAGCACTGGCCACCCATGCCAAAAACTGGACAGTGACCCAGCTTTGGCGGACCGACATCTATTCTAGGGCTCTGCCGTGGAGCAGGCTTATCCTGTCGCAGTGTGACGCGCCGCAAAGCCTGAATGTTGAGGGTAACGAACGCCTCAAGGCGGTGCTGGCGCATTTTACATGGATTTCCGTTTTGGCAGGTTTGGCCTGGTATCCTCTATTTTTGGCCGCCGCCGCGTCAGCTGTCTGGTATGGATTTTTGAACCGCCGGTTTTGGGCGCTTCTGGCGAGGCGCGCCGGCGGGACGGGATTAGCCAGCGGCCTGTTGCTGCACTTTGCCTATCACATATACAGCAGCGCCGTTTTTGCATTGGTCGCCTCCGATCACGCATTTCGCTGCAGGACATCCGGAAAGCGCAATAGCACGGGAAAACATCTGGCCGAACGTGATGCAGGGCCGCGAAGAGTAGACGGTTCCAACAGGTAAGCGAGACGAAGTTCAATCGCCTTGTCCGCGAGGGGATCGTCCCTCGCTAAGAGGCGGCTACTGGGCTTAGACAAGGTATTTTTTCAATATCTGGCCGAAATCTGAACTGTAATGAATTGCATGCAGACCATAAGCCGCGTCTTACTCTCGGCCATTGGTTAGTTCGACAGCATCGAGGACCTCTCGCAGGCGGGCAATTGTCTCATTTGGTTCCGCCGAAGGGCGTGCAAGCGCACGAATCAACTCCGCTTGTCTCGGTGCTGGCACGGCGCCATAGCTCGAAAATGTTGTCATCACTTTCTCATGCCCGAGGCGAACCAAGGTTTTGCGGAAACTGTGCGGCGGGAAAGTAGGTCAATCCAGCGTTTTCGAAGGCTTCGCGAAAGATTTTGCGGATCGGAGTCGCCGTGCTCCAATTCTTCCTGCTGAGACCGGCAGCCTGAAAGCCACCACTTGCTGCAATCTCGACTTGGATCGCAGGAAAGAGCGGGTCGCTAAGGCCGAATAACATTATATCCAAAGTTTTCGAATTGTGCTCAACACACGCGCATAGCTAAGCATTTGAAATATGGCGGAGAGACAGGGATTCGAACCCTGGGTGCGCTCACACGCACAACGGTTTTCGAGACCGCCCCGTTCGACCACTCCGGCACCTCTCCGCGGTCGGCTTGGGCACGGGCGTTGCGCCCTGCCCGAAACGCGCCGGACCCTACCCGAAGCCACGGTTCGCCGCAAGTATTCACGCCCTTGCGCACAACCGCCCTTATCCTTTTTCCAAGAACATCCCCCCGGTCCTGCACCGGCGCCGCGCAGCGGACCGCCCCCGCATCGAGCCCGGACCGCGGTTCATTGAAATTTAAGGCCCTTTCGCCCACATTACCCCTATGACACAGCCCGAAGCGCGGCCGACGATCCCGTTCCTCGACCTCGATGCGTCCCGGCCGGTCGCGCTGCTGGATAGCCATGGCGTGGCCGCCACGGAATTGATACGCGCGGGCCGACAAATGCTGCCTGGCCCGCTGCTGCCCACGATGGACCGGTTGTCGCGGCGCTGGGCCCGGCGGTCCGGCAATCCTCACTATGACGAGATCGAATCCATCGCCCAGCGGCTGCCGACCGGGATCTGGTTCATGAACCTCTGTTTCGAGTGGGGCTGCACCACCGGCGTGGCACAGGATCCGGCCGGCCCGGGCATGCGCATGCTGCGGACCCTGGACTGGCCGTTCAAGGGCCTCGGCCGTCACGTGGTGCTGGCCCGCCAGTCGGGCCCGGCCGGCGATTTCATCAACATTACCTGGCCCGGTTTCGTCGGCGTCGTGACTGGCATGGCGCCGGGCCGGTTCGCCTTGGCGATCAATCAGGCGCCGCTGGTCCGGCGCGGCTATCTGCCGTTGTTTGCCGACTGGATCGCCAACCGCTTCCGGGTATTCCGCAGCGCCCATCTGCCGCCGGTGCATCTTGCCCGGCATGTGCTGGAAACCTGCGCAACCTATGACGAAGCCAGGGAAGTTCTGGAATCCGCCCCGCTCGCCCTGCCCGCCTTCTTTGTCCTGACCGGCACGGGAACCGATGAAGGCTGCGTCATCGAGCGAACCGAGACCAACGCCTGGTTGCACGAGGCACCGGCCAGCGCGGCCAATCACTGGCTGACCAGGAGCCTGCGCGGCCGCCCCCGCGGTATCGACAGCCCGCGTCGGCACCGGATGATGAGCGGCCTGTGCCGCAACGCGCAGGCCGAGTTCGACTGGCTGATCGATCCCGTGCTCAATCCCGATACCCGACTCAGTGTCGTCGCCAACCCGGCCTCGGGACATCTGTTGGTCCAGGGATGGGAAAGCGACGGCCCGGCGACCGAAGTGTTTCGTCTCGCTGCCGCCGATTGACGCCCGATCGGGTACAGACCGGCCACCGGCCAGGCACGGCCGAAACGCCGTAAAACCGTTGACTCGCACGCCGGCGCGAGTATAGTCCCGCCGCGAGACAAATAGCCTCAAACGCATCCGATATTAGGGATTTCCCCCGGCGGCAAACGCCGCGGGCGGCATCGAGTGACAGATCCATGTATGCAGTGATCAAGACAGGCGGCAAACAATACAAGGTTGCCAAGGACGACGTCATCGCGGTCGAGAAACTCGACGCGGCAAACGGCGCATCGGTGGAGTTGACCGAGGTTCTATTGGTCGGCAATGGCAAGGACCAGACCACGGGAACGCCGCTGGTCGACGGCGCAACCGTCGCCGCCGAGGTGGTGACACAGACGCGCGGCAAGAAAATCCTCGTCTTCAAGAAGAAGCGCCGCAAGGATTACCGCCGCACGCGCGGGCACCGCCAACTCGTGACCATGCTGCGGATCACCGATATTTTGACCGACGGCAAGAAGCCGGCGAAAAAAGCGGCAGCAGCGACGCCGAAGGCAGAGGCCAAGCCGGCGGCGATGCCGAAAGCAGAGGCCAAACCGGCGGCAGCGCCGAAAGCGGAGACCAAGCCGGCGGCGGCACCGAAAGCCAAACCGGCGGCACCGAAACCGAAAGCCAAGCCGGCCCCGAAGGCGAAAGCCGAGGCCAAGCCGGCCGATAAGGCGCCAGCCAAACCGAAGGCCAAACCGGCAGCCAAGAAGCCGGCGGCTAAGACCGAGACCAAGGCCAAACCGGCGACCAAGAAACCCGCGGCCAAGAAGCCGGCAGCCAAGAAGCCGGCGGCCAAGAAACCCGCAACCAAGAAACCGGCGGCGAAGAAGCCAGCGGCCAAGAAGCCCAAGGAGTAAGCCCGATGGCACATAAAAAGGCAGGCGGCAGCTCACGCAACGGCCGCGATTCAGCGGGCCGGCGGCTCGGCGTCAAGAAATACGGCGGCGAGGTGGTGATCCCCGGAAATATTATCGTGCGCCAGCGCGGCACCAAGGTTCATCCCGGACGCAATGTGGGCATGGGCAAGGACCATACGCTGTTCGCGCTGGTCGATGGAAAGGTGGCGTTTCACAAGACACGCGCTCGAACCACCGTACATGTGGAACCGGTCGGCGTACCGGCAGCGGAATAAACTCGGTGGAGGAGCCACCGAAGGTGGCTCCCAGCGAAGCACGAACCGAATTGTGGAGGGAGATGGCGGGCCATCTCCCTTTTTCATTCCTCCCGGCGGAGGGCAGGCTCGTGAATTTATATCTCAGAACAGAGCGGCTTACGCTCCGGCCGTTCCGGCCCGATGATGCGCGGGCGGTGCAATCGCTCGCCGGCAATTGGAAAGTGGCGCGCATGACCAGACGCATCCCCCATCCCTATCCCGACGGCGCGGCCGAAGCCTGGATCGCGGGTCATGATGCGGCACGTGCGGATACGGCGGCATATCCCTTTGCCATCGATTTGGCGGCAGAGTTCATCGGTGCGGCCGGCGTCAGTCGCGGGACGGGATTGGACCTCGAACTCGGCTACTGGATCGGCGAGCCGTGGTGGGGAAAGGGCATTGCGACCGAAGCAGCCCGGCGCCTGACGAAATTCGCCTTCGAGGACCTTCGCGCGGACCGGCTGCTGGCGCGGCACCATGTCGACAATACCGCCTCCGGACGCGTCCTCCGTAAGTGTGGATTCCGGCATGCGAATGACGGATATTCATGGTCTGCGGCACATGGTAAGGACGTTCCGGTACGCCAGTTCGTCCTGAACCGTGATCCGGCCGTCAACGAATCGGGGCCGAGATGAAATTCCTCGACCAGGCCAAGATCTATGTGGAGAGCGGCAACGGCGGCGCCGGATGCGTTTCCTTTCGACGCGAACGCAATATTCCGCGCGGTGGACCGGACGGGGGCAATGGCGGGCGCGGCGGCGACGTTATCGTAGAAGTGGTCGACGGGCTCAACACGCTGATCGACTACCGCTACCGCCAGCACTTTCGCGCCAAAGGCGGCCAGCATGGCCAGGGCAAGCAACGCTCGGGGGGTGCGGGGGCGCCGGCGGTCCTGCACGTCCCGGCGGGGACCCAGATACTGGCCGAGGACAATGAGACGCTGCTCGCCGACCTTTCTGAGGTCGGGCAACGGATGGTGCTGCTCGAAGGCGGCGACGGCGGCTTCGGCAATCTCCACTTCAAAAGTTCGACCAATCGGGCGCCACGGCGCGCCGATTCCGGCCAGCCCGGCAGCGACATGTGGATTTGGTTGCGCCTTAAATTACTCGCTGATGCGGGGTTGGTGGGATTGCCCAACGCCGGAAAATCGACTTTCCTCTCGGCCACGACGCGCGCCCGACCCAAGATCGCCGACTATCCCTTCACCACGCTTCACCCGCAGCTCGGCGTGGTCTATGTCGATGGACGCGAATTCGTGCTGGCCGATATCCCCGGTCTGATCGAAGGCGCCCATCGGGGACAGGGACTCGGCGACCGCTTTCTCGGCCATGTCGAGCGCTGTAGCGTCCTGCTGCATCTCATCGACGGCACCCATCCCGACGTCGACCAGGCCTATCGTACCATTCGGCACGAGCTGCAAGCCTATGGCGCCGGACTCGCCGAAAAACCCGAGATCATCGGCCTGAACAAATGCGATGCCATGACCGAAGCCGAAATCGCCGATAGGAGCGCCGCACTCACCGCGGTTTCATCGGCACCGGTGCTTGCCCTTTCAGGGGTCACCGGCGACGGCGTCGAGACGGTTTTGCGCACGCTTCTGGCCGAGATCGACCGCCACCGCGCCGACGAAGCCGCAGCAGCAGCCGAAATGACAGCGGAAACGGCGAGCCGGAGCTGGACGCCATGACCGATTTTCACGGCATGGGGAAACGGCTTGTCGTGAAGATCGGATCGTCCTTGCTGGTGGACGACGACACCGGCGAGGTCCGGCAAACTTGGCTGAATGCCCTGGCGGAGGACATCGCCGACTGCCAGAAGCGGGGACGGGAAGTCCTGATCGTTTCCTCGGGCGCAATCGCCGCCGGCCGGCGCCATCTCGGCCTGACCGACACAAGCCGCTCGCTGCGCCTGGAGGAAAAGCAGGCGGCCGCCGCGACCGGCCAGATCCGGCTGGCCCACGCCTACCAGCAGGCGCTGGCGCACCACAATATCACGGTAGCGCAAATTCTGCTGACGCCCGACGACACGGAAGAACGCCGGCGCCACCTCAACGCGCGCAGCACCCTGGTACAGCTTCTGGCCTTGCAGGCGGTGCCGCTGATCAACGAAAACGATACGGTGGCCACGGCGGAAATCCGGTTCGGCGACAACGACCGGCTGGCCGCGCGTGTCGCCGCGATGGTATCGGCGGATAGCCTGATCCTGCTGTCCGACATCGATGGCTTGTACGACAGAGATCCCCGCCACAACCCCGCCGCGCGGCACCTGGATCTGGTGACTGAAATCACGCCCGAGATTGAGGCGATGGCCGGGCACGCGGCACTCGGATATTCCTCGGGCGGCATGGTGACCAAATTGCAGGCGGCCCGAATCGCAACCGCGGGTGGATGCCGCATGGCGATCACCGACGGCCGCGGCATGCACCCCCTGCGCGGCCTCGACAATTGCGCGCCCTGCACCTGGTTCACCGCCACGGCCACGCCGCTGACCGCGCGCAAGAGCTGGATTGCCGGCGCCCTCAATCCGGTTGGCGCGATCACAGTGGACACGGGCGCGGAACGGGCGCTGAACAGCGGGAAAAGCCTGCTGCCGGCCGGCGTCACCACCGTCTCGGGGCGATTCGACCGCGGTGACGCGGTGCGCATCAATTCCGCCGATGGACGCGAGATCGGCCGTGGCCTGTCTGCGTATTCGAGCGTTGACGCGGGCCGGATCGCCGGCCACAAGAGCCGTGAAATCGAGGCAATTCTTGGCTATCGTGGCCGGGACGAGATGATCCACCGGGATGATCTCGTCCTGAATGGATAAGAGGGACCAGGTTGATGGATAACGGCGCAGAAAAGGCTGCGAACGGAACCGACGCGGTCGAGAGCCAGGTACGCCGTATCGCCACGCGGGCGCGGAATGCGGCGCGGGCCCTGGCGGCGGCCGACAGCGATGCCAAGATTGCCGCCCTGCGGGCCGCCGCCACCGCCATTCGCAATACCGCCGCGCCGCTGCTCGACGCCAACACGAAGGATCTGGCCTATGCCCGTGAAAAAGGCCTGACCGAGGCCATGACGGACCGGCTACTGCTGGACCAGGCCCGGATCGAGGCCATGGCAGCAGGGCTGGAACAGGTAGCCGATCTGCCGGACCCGGTTGGCGATATCATGGCGGAATGGGAGCGGCCGAACGGTCTGCGGATTGCCCGTGTGCGGGTGCCACTGGGTGTCATCGGCATCATTTACGAATCCCGGCCCAATGTTACCGCCGATGCGGGCAGCCTGTGCCTGAAGGCCGGCAATGCGGCGATCCTGCGCGGCGGGTCGGAAAGCCTCCACTCCTCGACCGTGATCGCCGATTGCCTGCGCGACGGGTTGCGCCAGGCGAATCTTCCCGTCGATGCGGTGCAGCTGGTGCCAACCCGGGACCGGGCAGCGGTCGGCGCTATGCTTCGGATGGCCGATTTGATCGACATTATCGTGCCGCGCGGCGGCAAATCCCTGATCGAACGGGTGATGGCCGAATCCCGGATACCGGTGATCGCGCACCTGGAAGGGAACTGCCACATCTATGTTCACGAAGACGCCGATCCGGCGATGGCGCGCAATGTCACGCTCAATGCGAAAATGCGCCGCCCCGGTGTTTGCGGTGCGGCGGAATCCCTGCTTGTCGACCGGGCCGCCGCCGACGGCCAGCTCCCCGGCATCGTCGACGCCTTGAGCGAGGCGGGATGCGAGGTGCGCGGCGACGACCGCGCCCGCGCCATCGACCCTCGTGTCACCCCCGCGACGGAGCAGGATTGGGATACGGAATACCTCGACGCAATCATTTCGGTGAAGATCGTCGATGGACTGCCGGATGCCATCGATCACATCAACCGGCACGGCTCGCACCACACGGATTCGATCGTTACCCAGGATCAATCGGCCGCGGACACTTTCCTCCAGCGCATTGACAGCAGCATCGTCCTGCACAATGCCTCGACGCAATTCGCCGACGGCGGCGAATTCGGCATGGGGGCGGAAATCGGCATTTCAACCGGCAAACTGCATGCCCGGGGGCCGGTCGGCGCCGAACAGCTCACCAGTTTCAAGTACGTGGTGCGCGGCGACGGCCAGGTCAGACCCTGATGATCGTGCAACCCCGGTCCGCGACACCGTGAACCGGCAGCCCCTGAAACGCCGGCGCAAGCGCTGCCCCGGTCGTCGCCTTCGACGCATCGGCCTGTTGGGCGGCTCCTTCAATCCCGCCCATGAAGGACATCTCCACATCAGCCGCATGGCGTTGCAGCGGCTTGCTCTGGACGAAATCTGGTGGCTGGTCTCGCCGCAGAACCCTCTCAAGCCGAGCGCGGGCATGGCGCCGCTAGCGGCCCGGCTGGACTCCGCCGCGGGCATGGCGCGCCACCCGCGCATCCGCGTCACCGATCTCGAGCAGCAGCTTGGCACCCGCTATACCGTGGATACGCTGAGGGCGCTGTGCCGCCGCCACCGGGACTGCCGCTTCATATGGCTCATGGGCGCGGACAACCTTGGTCAAATGCCACACTGGAAATCATGGACGGCGATTTTCGGAATGGTCGGAATAGCGGTGTTTGCGCGCCCGAAATACTCTCTTAAGGCGTTGTCGGGGCTGGCCGCGTCGCGATATGCCAAATTTCGGCTGCCCGAGCGGGCCGCGGCGCATCTGGCAATAGGAAAACCGCCCGAATGGGTATTTCTTAAGGTACGATTGCACCCTGCCTCATCGACCGCTATAAGGGCGGGCCTCACGGATCGGCAGGAACCGCCGCAAGCGAACACGACGAACGGCGGTTCGACGGAAAGATTGGGGAACAGATCATAGCATCGAAAAAACCAATTTCGGCGGAGTCACCGCCACTCTTGACGCTTATCGAGCAATCGCTGGATGACGACCAAGCGATCGATACCAGCATCATCGACCTTCAAGGCAAGACCAGCATCGCCGACCATATGGTCGTTGCGTCCGGGCGCTCGCATCGGCACGTGGGCGCAATGACGGAGCATCTGGTCCGCCGCCTCAAGACGGAAGGTTATGGTCCGGTTTCGGTGGAAGGCCAGACCCATTGCGACTGGGTGCTAATCGATGCGGGAGACGTGCTGGTGCATCTCTTCCGCCCGGAGGTTCGCGAATTCTACAAGCTCGAAAAACTCTGGGGCCAGGTGCCTCCGGACAGCGTCCACCGCATCAGCGGTTCGGCGGGCTGACCGGCCGGGCCCCGGGCGACCGGTGCGCATTGTCATCGCCGCGGTTGGACGCGCCCGGAAAGGTCCAGAGCAGGCGCTCATTGACGGCTACCGGCAGCGTTTGCGCTGGCCCATAGAAATTCGCGAGGTAGAGGAAAGACGGAGGCCGGATACGGCGGGCCGCAAGCGGCGCGAGGCGACGCTGCTGCGTGCCGCAATTCCGGCGGATGCAACGATCGTCGCCCTTGATGAGCGTGGCAAATCCCTCGACAGCAAAGTCTTCGCCGCACAGCTCGGCCAATGGCAAGACACCGGAATTCGCGATATCGCGTTCCTGATCGGCGGCGCCGACGGCCTTGACCAAGATCTTCGCGCCCAGGCCGCGCTTGTGATCGCGCTGGGGCCGATGACCTGGCCTCACCTGTTGGCGCGGTCGATGCTGGTCGAACAGCTGTACCGGGCGGAATGTATCCTGGCCGGTCACCCCTACCATCGCGGCTGAGATCCGATACCGGCCAGGAATCGGCGGACCGCGGCTAATTTGCCGCCAACCGGCGAAAAAGCACTACTGTTAACGCCCCCAGCGGACAAATATTGGGTATCTCACAATCGGGAGAGACCGTTTCCAAATTCCTTGATTCCGAGTATTCTCCGGCCATCGATTAACCCGGCCGCCGTAGCCGAAACTGACAGTTCCGCCGATGACCAGAATTACGCCCATTCGCCCCGTCCTGCTTTGCGTCCTCGACGGTTGGGGCGAAAGAGCCGAGACCGAAAACAACGCAATCCGATTGGCCCCCACACCGGTGTGGGACCGGCTGAACGCGACCTCGCCGCATGGCAAACTCGACGCCTCGGAGCAGCATGTCGGATTGCCGGCCGGCCAGATGGGCAATTCCGAGGTGGGGCACATGAATCTCGGCGCCGGCCGCGTTGTCTTGCAGGACCTGCCGCAGATCGACGCCGCGCTGGAGGACGGCTCGCTGGCCGATCGCCCGGCCCTGCTGGAATTCATCGACGAACTGCGGAAAACAGGCGGCACGGCGCACCTCCTGGGATTGATGTCGCCCGGTGGCGTGCACTCGCATCAGAAACATATGTCGGGACTTGCCAACATCCTCCGCGAAGCCGGGGTTCCCGTGATCGTGCATGCCTTGCTCGATGGCCGGGATACACCGCCGAAAAGCGCCGCTGACTATCTCAAGACCTTTATGGCCGATGCGCCCGGCATCCCGCTTGGCACCGTCTGCGGCCGTTATTTCGCCCTGGACCGGGACCAGCGGTGGGAGCGGGTTACCCAAGCCTATCATGCGTTGGTGACCGCGAAGGGCACGCCGGCAGAGGATGCCGTCGCGGCGATCGAGGCGGCCTACGCCGCCGGCCAGACCGATGAATTCGTCGAACCGGCGATCGTCGGCGGCTACCAGGGTATGAAAGACGGCGATGGCCTGCTGATGGCCAATTTTCGCGCCGACCGGGCGCGCGAAATACTGACGTCTCTGCTCGACCCGGCGTTTGACGGCTTTGCGCGACAGCGTACGGTGTCCTTTGCCGCCGCGGCCGGGATGGTCGAATACTCGGAAGCGCTGAACGGCTTGATGACCAGCCTGTTCCCGCCGCAACGCCTGGCCAAAGTATTGGGAGACGTGCTCTCGACCGCGGGGATGACCCAGCTTCGCATCGCCGAAACCGAAAAATACGCCCATGTGACATTTTTCTTCAACGGCGGCGAAGAACGCGTATTCCCGGGCGAAGAACGTATCTTGATCCCGTCGCCGAAGGTGGCGACCTATGACCTGCAGCCCGAAATGTCCGCCGTGGAGGTGACGGACAACCTGGTCGCCGCGATCGAGGACGACCGCTTCGATTTCATTCTGGTGAACTTCGCCAACACCGACATGGTCGGCCATACCGGCATCCTGGAAGCGGCGATCAAGGCGGTTTCGACGGTGGACGCCTGTCTCGGACGGCTCGATGCGGCAATTCGGAAAGCGGGCGGCGTCATGTTGATCACCGCGGATCACGGCAATGCCGAGCAAATGAGCGACCCCGAGACCGGGCAGCCGCATACCGCGCATACCAGCAATCTGGTGCCTTTGGTTCTTACCGGCATATACCGGGACATTGCGGGTCTGCATGACGGCAAACTCGCGGATATCGCCCCGACGGTGCTGGAACTGATGGGATGCGAAAAACCGGCCGAGATGACCGGAAGTTCCTTGATCATTCATGCCGGGGAGCGGCGTGAAGCGGGCTGATATGCATGCTCGGACAGCCCGGATTCGGGGACCGCTGTCAATTCTCCTTCTGGTGATCGTCAGCATGGGGGCGGGCGCCATTACCATGCCCGCATCCGCTCAAAGCCGCGGCGAATTGGAAAAACTCGAGAATGAGATCAAGGCGACCCGTGGCCGCGAGGCTGAACTCAATCAGAAATCGCGGGCGCTCGCCAAGGAACTCGACGCGTTGCGGGGACGGCTCATCGCCGGCGCGCGTGCGTCCCATGAGGGGGAAGCACGACTGACCCGGCTCGAAACAGATCTTCGGGAAACCAAGGCAACCGTTCGGGCACGCGAACAGTCGCTGCTGCAACGCCGGCGCCAATTGACGGCTACTCTGAGCGTCCTGGAACGATTGTCGCGCAACCCGCCGCGCGCATTGATGCTGTCACATGGCAAACCGATCGAGGTCGTCCGCCGGACCATGCTGCTCCGGGCCACGCTTCCCACGATCCAACATCGCGCCAACGATCTTCGGGAAGAAATCGTCGAATTGAACGACACCCGTACCGCGCTTGCGCACCAGCTTGCTGAATTGCGGGACGCCGGCCGCGATCATCAATTGCTCAAAAAACAACTGAAAAAGCTGATTGCGCGAAAAGACACGCTGCTCAAGCAGACGGAGGCCGAAAAGCGCCGAATTACCAGAAGAATGAAGAAACTCGCCCGCGAGGCGCGCAATCTAAAGGAGCTTTTTCAGCGTCTCAAAGAGGCCCGGCCGCCGCCGCCCCCCACGGCGCCCTTGGCCGAACGGGGACGCGACGCGGGCACGCAGCGCCGGCAGCGTGAGACAGGGCCCCAACAAACAGCCCGCCTGACGCTACCAAAACCGGCATTGCTAAGGCCTTTCCCCCGGCGCGGTCCGATCACATTTCCTGCGCGCGGCCAAATAACTCGGCGCTATGGTGAAAATACAGGATATGGTAACACTTCCAGAGGTATCACGATTGCAACAAGACCGGCGGCCCGGATCATTGCGCCGCATGACGGCAGAGTGGTGTTTGCGGGCCCGTTCCGCGGTTATGGGCAAATATTGATTATTGAGCATGACGGTGGATATCATACATTACTCGCCGGGCTGGCCCAGGTTGACGGGACTGTCGGGCAATGGCTGCTTGCCGGTGAGCCAGTTGGCGTGATGGCCAGATCGAAGGGTGGAACGCCACAGCTTTATGTCGAACTTCGCCGCCGCGGGCAGCCGGTCAATCCGCAGCCCTGGTTTGCCCAAGCCGCAAGCAAGGCGAGAGGATAAGCCGAACATGCTCCACGGCTTTGGAAATATGAGAGCAAGTATTGGAACGAGAAGCGTAGAGAGGAACGTGCTGGTATGAAGCGCGATATGCCTAAACTGTTCACAGCGATGGCGATTGGAGCACTTGTCGGTGCATTTTTTCTGATCCCGACGCCCGCCGGATTAGCGGCCCCCGATAAGCCCGAGACCTATCGCATGCTCGAGTTGTTCGGCAATGTGTTTGAGCGCGTGCGCAAGGACTATGTCGAAGAAAAATCGGATGAAGAACTCATCGAAGCCGCCATCACCGGTATGCTTACCCACCTGGATCCGCATTCCGCCTTCCTCAACAAGAAGCGGTTCCGCGATATGCAGGTCCAGACCAAGGGGGAGTTTGGCGGCCTCGGGATCGAGGTCACCATGGAAAAAGGCTACGTCAAGGTGGTCTCGCCGATCGACGATACACCCGCCGATCGCGCCGGCTTGAAGCCAGGCGACCTGATTACCCATCTCGACGGCCAACAGATCCAGGGCCTCACCCTGAGCGAAGCGGTGACCAAGATGCGCGGCCCGATCAAGACCCCCATCAAGCTCACCATTCGCCGCGGCGCAAAAAAACCCTTCGATGTGTCCATCGTCAGGGACCGGATTCGTATTCAGAGCGTACGGTCGCGCCCCGAGGGCAAGATCGGCTATATCCGCATCAGCAGCTTCAGCGAGCAAACGGACAAGGGTCTGAAACGGGCGGTCGACAAGCTGAAGAAAAAACTCGGTGACGACCTGTTGGGCTATGTGCTTGATCTTCGTAACAACCCGGGTGGCTTGCTGGACCAGGCCGTGACGGTGACCGACAGTTTCCTGGATCAGGGCGAAATCGTCTCGACGCGCGGACGCCATGAAGACACAGGCCAACGCTTCAATGCGACATCGGGAGATCTAACGGGCGGCAAACCGTTAATCGTGTTGATCAACGGCGGTTCCGCATCCGCTTCCGAGATCGTTGCCGGCGCGCTCCAGGACCATCGGCGCGCAATCATTGTCGGCACGAAGACCTTCGGTAAGGGGTCGGTGCAGACGATCATTCCACTCGGTCGCAGCGGCGCCATCAAATTGACCACGCAGCGGTATTACACGCCGAGCGGCCGCTCGATTCAGGCGAAAGGCATCAATCCGGACATTGAGGTCGCTCAGGCGCGGATCGTGCCGGTCGATAGCCCGGTGACACGGCGTTCCGAACGCGATCTTCGCGGTGCGCTGCAAAACGAGGAAGAAAAGAAACCGGAAGACAAGAAGAAACCGGATGTCTCGGCCGAGGATGCAAAGGCGAAGGCCGCGTCGGAAGATTTCCAATTGGCCCGAGCGCTGGATTTGCTGCGCGGCATCGCGATGTTCCGAAGTCGGATGGTGAATTAGGGTTCAACCGCTCTGAAACTTCCGTTCCGCAAATCCAAGGCCGACGGTTCCGGCGGCACCGGAACCGTGACGCCGCCGGCGCGCGAGCCCCGGGGCGCGCGCGTGTTCGGATCCTTGGTGTTGGTGGCCTGGATCCTGTGTCTCACGACCTTGATCGGCGGCACGGCTTGGCTCTACCTGACCTACGACCAATCCGCGGCAACGCACGGCGCCCCGCCCCGCGCCTCGTTGGCGCTTTCGAAGTTCCGTAAAGCGGCCCCGGAAGATGAGGGCGCACCGGAGGCGCCGCCATCATCAGACAATGACCCCGCAACCGCCCAACCCGCCGCAAACGCGCCGGCGACACCCAGCGCCAAAAAAGATACGGCGCTGGCGGGGCTGCATCCGCACCCCGACCCTGCATTGTTGGAAAAAACCGATTTGGGGCCCTTGCCGATCATCGGCAAGGATGGCCGTGCCGCATGGCGGGTCTATGCCCGGCCCTTCAGCCAGGTTGAAAAACGGCCCCGGATCGTCATCATCTTGATGGGGCTGGGAATTTCCGCCAAGGAAACGCAGCTCGCGATTGAAAGCCTGCCTGGACCGGTTTCTCTGTCCTTCGCGCCGTTCGGCAAGAACCTGGACGCACTGATTGAAGCGAGCCGTCGCCAGGGACATGAAGTCTTGCTCGACCTTCCTATGGAGCCAGTGGACTTTCCGCGCAACGACCCCGGGCCGCACACCCTCCTGACCAGCGTATCCATCGACCAGAACCTGCGGCAGCTCGAGTGGGTGTTGA
>CAJHYV010000494.1_pt1 | contig 17087 bp, 14 predicted proteins | sample 9198851 | NCBI WGS metagenome assembly CAJHYV01 (sample SAMEA7708375, study PRJEB35096) | sediment metagenome | biome: marine neritic benthic zone biome [ENVO:01000025]; feature: sediment [ENVO:00002007]; material: shallow marine sediment [ENVO:03000034] sea grass bed [ENVO_01000059] ...
GCCTTGCCGGATAAAATGCGGGTTCGCATGCTGTGGTCCGCGTTCAGCCTGCTGCTCTGTCTCGCCACGATCGAGGCCGGACTCGCGTTCATGCGTGAAATTCTGATGCATGACGAACTGGCGACCAGCGCCGCGTTGCGCGGTCAGTCGGGCCAGGTATTCGCGTCCGACTTCCTTTGGATCACGACGGTGGCTCAGATGGGCATGGGCTTCATCCTGCCCTTTGCGCTCACCTTCGTCGCCATCCCACTGGAATCCTTTGTCGCAGCCACTCGGACCGTTCTCGGCCTGATGCTTCAAGGCTTCCTCAAAGCGCTTGCTGTCTTCCTACGGGTGCTCGGCAGCGTGTTCTTTCACATCGGCAATGTGCTCGTCGAACTCTACGACCTCGTGGTCTCCCTGCCGCTTTGGCTGGAGCGGATAATCAAGGCAAACAGCGGTTCCGCCCGCAAGGGATCAAAGAGCGCCACCGCAAGAGAGGTATTTTAATATGAAACGGATAGTCACCTTCGTTGCACTTCTTGCCGTCTTCGGCCTGGCCGGCTGCGGTGAGCCGCAACCTACATCCCGTGGCGTGTACATGTTGATGGACACGTCGGGCACCTACACCAAGGAGCTGAAGAAGGCGCAGGACATCATCAATGCAATCCTGACCAAGCTCGACACCGGCGACACCTTCGCCGTGGCCCGGATCGATACCGGCAGCTTCAGCGAGAAAGACATCCTCGCCAAAGTGACCTTCGACGACCGGCCCAGCATGGCGAACCAGGAAAAGCGGCGCTTCCGAGATACCATTCATCGGTACGTCAAGACCGTGCGCCCGTCCCGCTATACCGACATTACCGGTGGCCTGCTGCAGGCATCCGAGTTCCTCAACGAAAAGAATACGGGCGCAAAGACGATCCTGATCTTCTCCGACCTCGACGAAGATCTGAAGAAGGGACATATCCGGGACATCGCCCTCGCGCTTGACGGGTTCGAAGTCGTCGCCCTTAACGTGACGAAATTGAGCAAAGACATCGTCGATCCGAGAATTTATCTGGAGCGGCTCGCCAAGTGGCAGTCCAAGGTCGAGTCGGGTGGCGGCAAGTGGAAAGTCATCAACGATATTGACCGGCTGGAGCAGATCATTCTGAACTAGCTTCAACGAATATCCATTATGGGGCGGCTCCGCGACGCGGTGCCGCCCTATTCGTTTGCATGGGTTCAGTCGCCTATACCTGCCATCGACAAGTGCATAGAACCCTGAAATTCCGGGATTTTAACGATAGTTAAATGAATACCGGTGTACTTCTTACCTAGGCAATTTCTTCACCCGCATCGGGTCTGGGTGGGAGACGTATGGAAGACATCTTTAGGGGCATGTGCGGCTTACTTGCCTTCGTGGGCATCGCTTGGATGCTCTCGGAAACCAAGGTCCAATTCCCCGTATTTCAGCAGGCCAGACTTGTCGCCGTCGGATTGGGATTCCAAGTTGGCGTCGCTATCTTTCTTCTGAAACTCTTTCCCTACACCAAAGAAGTCTTTCTCGTCCTCAACAGCGTCGTCTGGGCGTTGCAGGACGCGACTGCGGCCGGAACGACCTTCGTGTTCGGTTTTCTGGGTGGTGGTGACCTGCCCTTTAAGGCCACGAGAATGGGTGCGACCTACGTCTTTGCGTTCCGCGTCCTGCCCCTGGTTATCGTTATGAGCGCGCTCTCCGCCGTCTTGTTCCATTGGCGGGTCCTGCCGCTGTTGGTCCGCGGCTTCGCCTGGATGCTCCGCAAATCCTTTGGCGTCGGCGGTCCGCTCGCCGTCGCGGCCGGCGCCAATGTCTTCCTTGGCATGGTCGAGGCGCCGCTCCTGATCCGCCCCTATCTCAGCCGGCTCAGCCGCAGCGAACTCTTCGCCGTCATGACTTGCGGCATGGCGACGATCGCAGGCACCGTGATGCTTCTCTTTGCGACAATCATCGAGCCAGTGGTGCCCGACGCCATCGGACAACTCCTTGCGGCTTCGGTCATCAGCCTTCCCGCGGCCCTTCTGGTTGCGCGCCTCATGGTACCGGAAACCGACGAGCCGACCGGCGAAGACATCCCGCTCAGCAGCATCGACGTGACCGATGCCAAGGACCGGCCGGCCAATACGCTGGAAGCGATTACCCACGGCACCATGGATGGCGCCTGCCTCGCCATTAACATCGCAGCGATGCTGATCATCGCCGTCGCCTTCGTGAGCCTTTCGGACCACGCGCTTGGATTTTTCCCTTATATCAACGATACGCCGATTACCCTCGCCCGCGTTTTTGGCTGGTTCTTCGCCCCTGTTGCCTACCTGATGGGGATCGCGCAATGGACCGAGGCACAGATCGCCGGCGAGTTGTTGGGAACCAAGATCATCCTGAACGAGCTGATCGCCTATACCAAGCTGGCGTCGGTGCCGGAAGACGCGCTGAGCGATCGGTCACGACTGATGATGACCTATGCGCTGTGCGGCTTTGCCAATTTTGGCGGCCTGGGCATCATGATCGGCGGCTTGACTACAATGGTGCCCGACCGTAAGCGCGAAGTCGTCAAGCTTGGCTTCAAATCGCTGATTGCCGGCACCATTGCCACCTGCATGACCGGAACTGTGGTCGGGATGCTGTGATGGGCGGCTAGCCCCCAAATTTACGTTTCGCTTCGGCGCGCCGCTGGTGCAGGATTGGCTCGGTATAGCCATTCGGCTGTTCACGCCCCTTGAAAACAAGGTCACAGGCCGCCTGGAAGGCAATGCAGTCGTCGAAATTCGGCGCCATCGGACGATAGGCCGGATCACCCGCATTCTGCCCATCGACCACGGCCGCCATGCGCTTCATCGTCTCCGTTACCTGTTCTTCGGTGCAAATACCATGATGCAGCCAATTCGCAATGTGCTGACTTGAAATCCGCAAAGTGGCGCGGTCTTCCATCAACCCGACATTGTTGATATCGGGCACCTTGGAGCAGCCGACGCCCTGATCGACCCACCGAACGACATACCCGAGGATCCCCTGGGCATTGTTGTCGAGTTCCTGCTGAATCGTCTCCATCGGCCAATTCGGTCGATCCGCCAGCGGAATGGTCAGAATGTCGTCCAGACTGGCCCTGGGTCGCGATTTCAGGGCCTCCTGGCGAGCCGAAACGTCGACCTTATGGTAGTGGATGGCATGCAACGTCGCCGCTGTCGGTGACGGCACCCACGCGGTGTTTGCCCCCGCCTCGGGGTGGGCGATCTTGGCGACCAGCATATCTGCCATCAGATCGGGCATCGCCCACATGCCCTTGCCGATTTGGGCCCTTCCCTTCAGCCCGCATTCAAGGCCGATATCGACATTCCAGTCCTCATAGGCCTGAATCCAGGGGGATGTCTTCATTTCGCCCTTGGGAATCATCGGCCCCGCTTCCATCGAGGTATGCATTTCATCGCCGGTACGGTCCAAGAACCCGGTATTGATGAACACCACGCGGTCCTTGGCCGCACGGATGCACTCCTTGAGGTTAACGGTTGTCCGGCGCTCCTCATCCATGATCCCCATTTTCACGGTGAACCGCTCAAGACCCAATGCGTCTTCGATCCGCGCGAACAATTGGTCGGCAAAAGCGACTTCCTCGGGCCCATGCATCTTCGGTTTCACGACATAAAACGATCCCGCCCGGCTGTTGCTGCGCTTGCCGACGCCGCTCAGGTCATGAATGGCAATCAGAGCGGTGACCATGCCATCGAGAATGCCTTCCGGAACCGGATTGCCGTCCTTATCGAGGACCGCATCGTTAGTCATCAGGTGACCGACATTGCGAATCAGCATGAGGCTGCGTCCCGGCAAGGTCAGGCTTCCGCCATCGGGGGCGGTGTAGCGCCGGTCGTCATTAAGCCGGCGTTCCACGGTGCCGCCGCCCTTCTCAAAACTGGCGGTCAGGTCGCCCTTCATCAGTCCCAGCCAATTCCGGTAGGCGACCACCTTGTCTTCCGCATCGACGGCGGCGATCGAATCCTCGCAGTCCATGATGGTGGTTATCGCCGATTCCAGCACGACGTCGCTGATGCCTGCAGGGTCGTCCTTTCCGATTGCGTGCGACCGGTCGACCCGGATTTCGAGGTGGAGACCGTGATTCACGAACAGAACGACATCGGGAGAGCCGGCATCGCCTTGATAACCGGCGAATTGTGTTTGATCGGCAAGCCCCGTATCCGCACCGCCGGTCATTTGAACCGCGAGATTGCCATTCTCGACCGCATAACCGGTGGCATCCGCATGCGATCCATGTGCAAGCGGGATATTCTCATCCAGAAAATTCCGTGCGAATGCGATAACGCGGGCACCACGCGTCGGGTTATAACCGCCATTGCGTTCGGCGCCGTCATCTTCGGCAATGGCATCGGTTCCGTATAAGGCGTCATACAGGCTGCCCCACCGCGCGTTTGCCGCATTCAAGGCGTACCGAGCGTTCATCACCGGCACCACAAGCTGCGGTCCGGCAATGACCGATATCTCCGCGTCCTGGTTCTCGGTGGTTACCGAAAATGCCGGCCCCTCCTCTACTAAATATTTAATATTACTAAGAAATTTCTTGTACTCGGCGCGATCCAGGGGCTGCCCCGCGCGTTCCCGGTGCCATGTATCGATCTTCGCCTGCAAGGCATCGCGATGTGCCAGCAAGTCCCGATTGCGCGGTGCCAGATCGTGGACGATCGCATCGAGCCCAGACCAGAATGCGGACGGATCGAGCCCGCTTCCAGGAATCGCCTCATCATTGATGAAATCGTAAAGCTCCTGCGCGACCTGAAGTCCGCCGGACTGAATTCTTTTTGTCATACGATCTTCCTTCCTTAACGCCGCCGAACCCATGATCTGTATAAGATCAGACCCCAATTCGACGGCCCCCTAGTTCATCGCCGAAACAGGACGCGGACCCTAGCGAATTGCAAATGACTAACCAAGGATGTTGTGGGCAAAACGCGATACCCGGCGGACAACGCGGTGCGTGTACTTCCTTGATGATTGGGGTGGTATTGGTGAGAATTGGAGTGTGTTGCAGGCCGTCGCTGAGAGCCTGTGGCAGCGGTCACTGAACCGGACGGTCTGCAACTTTCGGGGGCAGCGACGCGCGCTGGATACCGCCGGCAATCAAATCACGGGCCAGTTCCAGCCCCTCTCGGCGGGGCAATCCCGGGTTCATGCGCTGGTTGTACAGCAAGCGAATGGCCATGACGTCCCACTTGGTATAGTCACCGGCGCGCAAGGGCGATTCCCGCATGGCAAGTACCGAGCGAATGTGCGTCTTCTCGGACGGTCTCCAATGCGAATCGAAGCCCAGAACATGCATAACTTCGTGTTTGAGGCAGTCCGAATAACTCCGGCTCAGGATGATGAACGCGGTATGCAGGGCGCCGCCGATACCATGCGTTTCGGTCTGGCACACGATATCCTCCGCCAGGAATTGGCGCGCGCTGTCAGCCGTCTCGATTACCTTAATGCGGATAAGGTTGCCGGCGGATATCTTCTGTACCGGTCCCGAGGAATGACCTGAAACGACACGGAACGGCAAGCCGGTCCACTTTGAAATCCTGGCAAATGTCTTTTCCACCTTGGCCCGCAGATGCTGGGCGCCGGGATCGAGGACGACCTTCACCGGACCGGTCCATTTGCGAATCCAGGCGGGCCGTCGGTTGAACGGCCCAAAGTCGGCCGTCAGCGCCAACGTATCAAAATAGCCGAGAAAATAGTCCGTCTGCTTTGCCGGAGGGGTCAGCCGGGCGCTCTGCGCGACATCTCCAGATACCGACAAATAGGTGACCACGACTGCAAAAAGCAGGGAAAATAAGCTACGACGCATACCCGACAGATCATTGTTTTATGACCAGCGGAAGCGCCAGCCTTGCGGTCGATTAAAGGCTCAAATTGTTAATTATTCCTTTTCAAGAGGTAAATTTGTGCTGCACCATCTCGGCAATCTGAGCTGGCACGAATTGTGAGATATCGCCCCCAAGCTGCGCTATCTCCTTAACAAATCGGGATGAGATAAAATGGTTTCGATCCGATGCCATCAGGAACGCCGTCTCGATCTCATCGTCCAGGCACCGGTTCATCGAGGCCATCTGAAATTCATATTCAAAGTCGGAAACCGCGCGTAAACCGCGGACGATAACATCGACCCCATTATCCTTCGCAAAATCCACCAGCAAATTGTCGAAAGATTTCACCACCACCGAAACGCCCAGTTTTGCTTCGTAGACGGCGGTTTGGTCCCGGACCATTTGCACCCGCTCATCAACATTGAACATCGGCCCCTTGCCGATATTGCGCGCCACACCGACGATCAATTCATCGACCAAATGGGTCGCGGCCCGAACTATGATGTCGAGATGACCGTTGGTGATTGGATCGAATGTACCTGGATAAAGCCCGACCCGCCGTTTAGTCATCGTCGTTGCCTTTCTTATTATTTTCGTCGGTCACATCACGATCATCACCTTCATCGTCGCCGTTCTCCCCGTCGCCCACATCGCGAAGTCGAGCGACAGATACCACACGCTCGTCCTCGTCAACACGGAACAAGGTAACCCCCTGAGTCCTGCGACCGGCGATCCGAATATCGTCGACGGGACACCGGATTAGCTGCCCGGCATCGGTCACCAGCATGATTTGGTCTGCGCCATCCACGGGGAACGCCGCCGCCACGGGCCCATTACGACTGGTGATGTCAACGTTCCCGATACCCTTGCCGCCGCGTCCGGTGGTTCGGTATTCGAATGCGGATGTGCGCTTCCCAAAGCCCTTCTCCGTAACCGCAAGGATGAACTCCTCGCTCGCTGACAACTCTTCGAGCTGTTCGTCGGTAATCGTGCGCGGGCCGCCGTCATCGGCGCCATTGCCGTCATCCGAGCGCCGCATCGCCGCTGATATTTGCAGGTATTCGTCGCGCACGGCGGTATCCATCTCCATATGCCGCAGGACCGACATGGAAATTACGTCGTCGTCTTTGGCCAGCCTAATACCGCGAACGCCGGTCGACGTCCGCCCGGTAAAGACTCGGACATCAACCACCGGGAAACGAATACACATGCCCGACCGCGTCGCGAGCAGGATATCCTGCTGCTCATTGCAGATGCGTACGTTCACCAGACGGTCGCCTTCGGCCAACTTCATGGCAATCTTGCCGTTCGCCTTGATGTTTACGAAATCGCTCAAGCGATTGCGGCGGACATTGCCGTTGGCGGTCGCGAACATTACGTAGTTTTCCGACTGCGACTCGTCATCCTCCGGCAAAGTCATAACGGTGGAAATGGTTTCGTCCGGTTCCAGCGGCAGCAGATTGACCATCGCCTTCCCGCGCGCCTGCGGGCTGCCGAGCGGTAGTTTGTACACTTTTAGTTCGTATACGATGCCGCGCGTGGAGAAAAACAGTACCGGCGTGTGGGTCGACGTCACGAATACCCGGCTCAGGAAATCTCCTTCGCGCGTGCTCATCCCCGCCCGTCCCCGGCCGCCGCGCCGCTGCGCCCGGTATGTCGAGAGCGGAACCCGCTTGATGTAGCCGCTGTGGGTCACCGTCACGACCATCTCTTCGCGCTGGATCAGATCTTCGATGTCCTGCTCGAATTCGGATTCCTCGATGGTCGTCCGGCGGTCGTCGGCATACGCCTCGCGCATCTCGAGCAATTCGGCGCGGATGACTTCTTCCAGCCGCTCCCGGGACTGAAGGATTTCCAGCAGATCGTTGATCCGGGTCGATATTTCCTTGGTTTCATCGACCAGCTTCTCGCGTTCCATGCCGGTCAGCCGTTGGAGACGCAATTCCAGGATGGCGCGCGCCTGCCGGTCGGACAGGCGGTATTTCCCATCGACGACGCCATGTCCGGGATCGTCGATTATCTTAATAAAATCCGCCACATCCTCGGCAGGCCAATCCTGTCCGGTCAGTTCCTGGCGGGCTGTCGTCGGATCGGGCGCCTTTCGGATCAACGCGATGATGCGGTCGATGTTGTTGATGGCGACGAGAAGCCCGGCCAGGATGTGAGCGCGTTCCCGCGCACGCCGCAATTCATAGATGCTCCGGCGGGTAACGACTTCCTCGCGGAATTTGATGAACGCGGCGATAATTTCCGGCAGCTTCAACATTTCCGGCCGGCCGCCGTTCAGGGCCAGCATGTTGACGCCGAAACTCGTCTGCAGCGCCGAATAGCGGTAGAGCTGCGCCAGCACCACATCGGCAACGGCGTCGCGCCGCAATTCGACCACGACCCGCACCCCTTCCCGGTCCGACTCGTCGCGCAGATCAGAAATGCCCTCGATGGTTTTTTCGCGGACCAGTTCACCGATACGCTCGAGCATGCGTGACTTATTGACCTGATAGGGCATCTCGGTGACCACGATTGCTTCACGATCCCGGGCCATTTCCTCGATATGGGTCCGGCCGCGCATCACCACCGATCCCCGGCCCGTATGATACGCCGCTCGAATGCCGGAGCGTCCCAGGATAAGTCCGCCGGTTGGGAAATCCGGCCCCGGCACGATCTCAATCAGCTCGTCCGTTGTAATCGCCGGATTTTCCATATACGCCAAACAGGCATCGATGACTTCGCCCAAATTGTGCGGCGGTATGTTCGTCGCCATGCCAACGGCGATACCGCCGGCGCCATTGACCAGCAAATTGGGATAGCGCGCCGGCAAGACCGTCGGTTCTTCAACCGTATCGTCGTAGTTGGCTTGAAAATCGACCGTTTCCTTGTCGATATCATCGATCAGCGCTTCAGCTGCCTTGGCAAGCCGCGCCTCGGTGTAGCGCATCGCCGCGGCCGGATCGCCGTCCATCGAACCAAAATTGCCCTGACCGTCGATCAGCGGGAGTCGCATCGAGAAATCCTGCGCCATTCGAACCATGGCGTCATAAATCGCCTGATCGCCATGGGGGTGGTACTTACCCATGACGTCACCAACGATTCGCGCGGATTTTCGATGCGGCTTCGACGAATCGTAACCGCTTTCCTTCATCGAATAGAGGATGCGCCGATGCACCGGCTTGAGGCCGTCCCGCACGTCCGGCAGCGCCCGGCTCACGATTACGCTCATCGCGTAATCGAGATAGGAGCGTTTCATCTCCTCTTCGATAGTGACTTGTGAGATGTCGATCGGCTTGTCGCCGCTAGGGCTTTTGCTCAAGGCGTCACATCACGTTTCAAGGCAGGATAATGGCCAAAAACCACCAGCAACGCCGATGGTTTTCATTTGGCCGGAACCTAACAGAATGTGGTTCCTCAAACAATGTCATTTGGCGGCGGCCAGCAAAAATCCGTCTACCCCGAAAGACAGGAAAAAGGGAGAGCCAAAGCCCTCCCTTTTTGCGTTCTTCGAATGTGTCCGAGATTATTTTTCGAAGAAAATCTCGGCGCGACGAGCCTTGTGCGCAACCTCGCCCACCTTCGCCATCCCGGCGCCGGCAATATCGATAGACTTCGCACCGCTTTTCTCCAGGCGATTCTTGACCGAATTGGCGCGACGCATGGAGAGCTGCTGGTTGTAGCGGGCATTCCCCTTGCTGTCGGTATACGCCACGATACGTATTTTCTTGACCTTCTCAGACCGGATGGCCTGCATGACATCAAACAAAGTGCCTTCGGATTCTTCGGTCAAATTCGTGGAATTGGATTTGAAATAAACCACGTACTTATCCGATTCGCCCATTCCGGTCATGCTCTTCATCTTGCCGCCGAATTCGGACATCTGCTCGCAAGCGCCCAAGGCAAACAACATAGCCAAGCTCGCAAGAATAAATTTGAACCTCATTGCCAAGTCCTCCTGAAAATTACTGGCGTTACGGTTATGCGACCGGTATTGCGGATTGCGCACAATCGATACGCACGCTCGGCAGCAAAATTAACCTAGCCATAACATTTCGGCCGCGAATGCAAATTTGGCCGCGATACATAAGTCTCTTATCGCTCAAGGAGGTTAAGGGTCTGTTAAAAAATGGAAGCTCAATAATATTGAGCGCCACCGCCGGTGGCGGACGCCCTGATATTTACCATAACAACCGGGATACCGCCGTGCGTGTCGCCATTCCGACACGCACGGCTTAAATTTTCAAGCGTTAGCCATGTGAACCTGACGCTGGGGATAGGGTATCGAAATATTTTCCGCATCAAGTCGTTCCTTGATGCTCCGAATCAAATCGAAACGAATTGGCCAATAATCGCCGGCATCGCACCATGTACGAACGACAAGATTGACGGAGCTATCCGCCAACTCGGACACGGCGATCAGGGACGCAGGGTCCTTTCGGATACGCGCATCCGCATCAATGACCGCCTGAATCGCCGAAACCGCCTTGCCGATATCGTCCTCATAGGCGATGCCGATCAGCAGATCGACACGGCGGGTCGCGTTGAAGCTGACATTTCTGATTGCATTGCCCCAAATCTGACTGTTGGGCACGATGATTCGGACGTTGTCGCCGGTATTCAACTCCGTCACGAACAAGGACAGTAAATGCACTGTTCCGGCTTGCCCGCCGACCTCGACAAAATCACCGACCTTGTACGGGCGGAATATCAACAACATGACGCCGGCTGCGACATTGCTTAGGGTTCCCTGTAGCGCGAGACCGATCGCCAATCCCGCAGCGCCGAGCAAAGCGATAAGGCTGGCGGTTTGCACACCAAATTGATTGAGCACCGCGAGGACGGTGAAAATTATCACTACGTATTTAACCAGGCTGGCAAAGAAGCCACGCAAGGTCTGATCGAACCGGCTAACTTTGCCGAGAGCGCGAATAGTGGCGCGATGCGCCCACTTGGCGACGAACAACCCGATAACCAAGATCGCGATCGCGCCCAGGACATCCAATCCGTACGACGCAGAGATTTGGATAATGGCGTCGATGGTTTCGTTCAAATTTTCCTCAAAGTCGACCTGCATGTCGCGGTATCCTGAATATTGATGTTTATGCGCAATGGTGCCCGGTCGATGGCCCGCCACCATACGAAAAGAAGGGAATGCGGCAATACCGATTCCCTTCTCTTCAATCCGACCTAACGGGACGAACCCAAACTACTTGGCGAAAATAATGATCGCCCGCCGATTAACCTGATTCGGCTTTTTCGTATCGACGATCGGATCCTTCGGACCCGGCGCCGCCGTGGTGATAATCTTCGCACCCGCGCCCTTGATTTTCTCGGCGAGATCCTGAGCACGCATTTCTGCGAGCTTGTCGTTGTATGGGGTCTTACCCGAGAGGTCTGTATAGGCGATTATGTGGACTTTCTTCGGCTTGCTCACCCGCAACTTTTGCATGATGTCGTATAGCGCGCCTTCCGACTCTTCCGTCAGGTTCGTCGAATCGAATTTGAAATGGACGGTGAACGGACTTCCGGAAGCTACTTTTCTTTTCTTACCGAATTTTGCCATCGCGATTTCAAAAACTTCGCGGCACGCGGCGATATCATTCGCCTGAATGCCTTCCTCCGCTTCCTGCACCCAGCAGTCAAAAGAGGTCTGTGCCTCGGCGGCCACATTCGGCATTTTTTTGACGTTCGGGCCCGCCAGCGCTTTGACCAGCCGGCCGCGCGCCGCGGCAAGGTCCTTCGCGGAACTATCCGATACGATAACGCCGGTAACTTTACGCGGCGGCAACCCATCCGGTGCAACCGATTGGCCGCCAGCGGCCGCTTTCGCCTTCATGATAAAATGCTTGGCGTCGCGAAGATCGCCTTCATTCTCCTCGCTCTTGGCAAGCTTCACATAGTTGGCATGCAGACTACTGTCGAATTTGGTGCCGGTCGGCTTGGTCAGCTCGACCTGCTTGATGAGATCCGCATTCGAACATGCTCCCAACAAAAGCATGCCCGCAACGCCGGCGAGCATCGCAATTTTGGTCATTATTACCTCCGTGATCCTGAGTGGTGCCCCGTATCGCTACCGCTTAGGCCGCCGGTTTCCCCGAACTGGCCTTGCTACGACCCTCGGTTAGAGCCTATTCGGATAGCGGAAATAGCGCAACTGCGCACGATCAAACGGTCAGGCGCTAGACCATACGGCGAAGGAGGACCGCTAATGGTGGTACGCCTTTCCCTCCCGACAGGTGTCTGTCTAACCAAAATCGTGAAATGACCAACACAGCGTTGGTCGCTGGAGACGGTGTCGCCCGCCATAAAAAAAGGGACCGCCATAAGGCGATCCCTTTCTTCCGTTTCGGCAAAGGCCGTGATGAACCGCTATTATTTCTTCTTGGGTTTGTGGAAGACGATGATGCCACGACGGTTCGTCTGGTTCGGTCTCTTCGTGTCGACAATCGGCTCCTTATCGCCAACTGCGACAACCACGACTTCCTTGACGCCGGCGCCTTTCATCGACTCCGCAAGCTTGGCGCCGCGCTTTTTGGAGATTGCCATATTCTGCGCAGACGTACCGGCCAGATCGGAATGCACGTAGAGCGTGACCTTCTTGATCTTGTAAGGCCGTACCTTCTGCATGATGTCGAACAACGAGCCCTCAGAAGCATCCGTCAGGTCAACTGAATTGCTTTTAAAATAGACCGTGAACGGGCTGCCCGAAGCCGGTTTTTTCTTTTTCTTCTTTTTCTTTTTTGCCGGCGCCTTCATGGCATCCTTTTTCGCCATCTTCGCACCCGAATCCGACATGGATCCCTTGTCCATGCTTTCGCACGCGCCGAGCATTCCGAATGACAGCGCACACAAGATGATTAGCAGTTGTCGCATTTTTTCTGAGCCTCCATTTTGCTCTTAATTACCCCATACTCTTACACACCGCCGAGACCCCCAAGCCCCCGTAACTGGCGCGCCATGTGCCCGGATCGTAATGACATAATCCTGCAAGCGCAACCACGTGCCCATTTCGAACCTGGCCAAGGCTTAGGCAAGCGATTGAAATATCCCGGGGAAGTCGCCCCGCTCTAGAACGGAATTTCGTCGTCCAGGTCACCGCCAGGCGGCGGCCCACCTTGATCGGAAGATCCGTAATTTTCATTCTGGTCACCAAAGCCGCCCGCCGAACCGGAGGCACCACCTCGGGAGTCCAGCATCGTGAGCTGCCCGCGGAATTTCCGCAGCACGACTTCGGTGGTGTATTTTTCCTGTCCGCTCTGATCCTGCCATTTACGGGTTTGAAGCTCTCCTTCCAGGTAGACCTTCGCCCCTTTTTGCAAATATCGCTCAGCGACATCGCACAGCCGATCGTCGAAGATCACGACACGGTGCCACTCGGTCTTTTCCTGCGGCTCGCCCGTGGTACGATCCTTCCAGCGATCCGACGTTGCGACGGACAAATTGCAGACTTTGCCGCCGTTCTGCATCGTTCTGACTTCCGGATCGCGCCCCAAATTGCCGATCAGGATTACCTTGTTTACGCTCCCCGCCATAGACTCTCTCGGCCCTCACATGGAATGAAATCTTCGCTATCTTACTGTCTCTCCCAAGGGGCCGCACGGGTTAATTCAGCGGATCAATTCGGCACCGCCGGAGAGAATACCGCGCCGGTATTTATTTTTTTGTGCAGTATTGAAATTCAATGTCTTACCGGTTTGGACATCCGGCCGTTATCGGTAGAATAACGTCGTCCGGTTCACAATTTTCATGCGGGATGAACGCGGCCGGATATGGAGTGACGGCATTAAATCGCCCGGAGTCGCCGCCGCTCGAATTCGCTCTATCGAAAGCCTTCGCATCGACAGTGAGGAAACGCCGTGGCCCAGCAGAATAAGATTGAAGAGCGCGCATTTTCGGTAAACTCCTTATCCGATATCGCCGGCGCCGAAGTGTGCGGTCTTGATCTGTCCCTGCCGTTTGGGGCGGGTATTCGCGACGACATCCTCGACGCTTTCACCCGGCATCACGTACTGGTTTTTCGCGGCCAGGATCTCACGGACGATCAGCAAATGGAGATGACCGAACGCTTCGGCGAACCCGAAGGTCATGTATTCCGGACGGCCAGCGGAAAGCAATCGCCGAAGGTCCATCTGGTGAGCAATCTCGACGCCGACGGCAAACCCAGCGGCACGCCGTTCACCTTCGGCAGTTTCTACTGGCACACGGACAAGTCGTATCACGACGTCCCCTCCTTCGCGACGTTCCTGCACGCGCGTGAGCTGCCGCCCGAAGGCGGCGATACCGAATTCGCGAACATGCTCATGGCCTACGAGGCACTGGACGCGGAAACGCGTGAGCGAATTGCGCCGCTGCGCGCGATCCATAGCTGGGAAGCGAATAGGCGCAACACCGGAAACCGCCCTGCGACCGAAAAAGAAAAAGAAGAGAAGCCGCCGGTTTCCCATCCGATTGTGCGATCGCATCCGGATCGCGGCCAAAACTCCCTCTATATCGGCATCCACACATCCCATATTGACGGCCTGCCGCGGAAGGAAGGCGAAAAGCTGCTGAATGACCTGCTCACACACGCGACGCAACGACAATTCGTCTATGTGCATGAGTGGCAGCCAGGCGACCTGGTGATGTGGGACAACCGTTGCCTGCTGCACCGGGTGATCGGCAATTATGACATGGATAAATACCGCCGCGTCATGCACCGAACCGTCGTCAAGGGGGTGGCGCCGGTATGAACGTATCGGAGAGCAATGCATTGTCGATCGAGGTGATTCCGAGCAGCGCGATGCTCGGCGCTGAAATCCGCGGTGTCGACGGCAGCCGCCCGATCCCGACGGAGACGCGGCAGGCCATTCTCGACGCATGGCATCAACACCTCGTCCTGCTATTTCGCGATCAGCAGTTCGACGTTGAGGCACATCTCCGCTTCGCCAGCGTATTTGGCGAGCTCGATCTGCCGGCGCAGGGATTACTCGGTTTGGGGCGGGAACGGCACTTGCCCGACGAGATACCCGAAACAGTCAACATCATTTCCAACATCGAAGAGAACGGCAAACCGATCGGCGCCTTGGGCGCGGACGAGGCACGCTGGCACACCGACAGCTCCTTCGTCGAACGCCCGATCGGCGCGAGTGTTCTCTATGGCATCGAAGTCCCGCCACAGGGCGGCAACACCTCGTTCCTCAACATGTATGCGGCGCTCGAAGATCTGCCGCCGGAACTGCGCCGCCGCATCGAAGGCCGGAAGGCGCTGCATTCCTGCGTATACAGCAGCAACGGCGAACGGCGGCCCGAATTCGACGCGGTCTCCGATGTCTCGAAAGGCCCCGGCCCCTTACATCCGCTCGTTCGCACCCATCCGGCGACCGGCCGCCAATGCCTGTTCCTCGGCCGCCGGCTGAAATCCTACATTCCCGGCCTTCCCGTGGAGGAAAGCGAAGAATTGCTCGACGCCCTCTGGGCGCACGCCACCCAGCCGCGCTATGTCTGGGAGCACGAATGGCGCCCCGGCGACGTCGTAGTCTGGGACAACCGGTGCACCATGCACCACCGCAAACCCTTCGACCCGAGCAGCCGGCGGCGCATGCACAAAGTACACACCATGGGCGAAATCCCCACCTGACGGTGCAACCCGCCGCCGTCGCCACATTTAAGCCATCGGCAGGCTGCCGAACGGCACGACCTTGTTATCGATGTCATGCCCGATATCCGCGCGGCCGAGATAGGGAATGCCGGCCTTCCCGCACCAATATGCGACAACCTCTTCCTCCGACAGCACGAAATCCGGATCGTTCGGCGGAATATCGCTGCATCGGCCGAGCATGATGCCCGACACTTTCCGGATATTGGGATTGCTGGTGATATGGAACAGCAGGCGATCGATCTTGTACATGTACTCGGAGACCTCTTCGAGCATCAGGACATGGCCGGTCAAGTCCGGCTGGAGCGGCGTGCCAATCAGGTGGCTGAATACCGCCATGTTGAAGGCGGCGGTTTTTGCGGACCCCGAGACATTCGCTTCCACCGATTCCGCCGCCCGATCGACAAGATAGGCGAGCGCCCGGCCGACCGCCGCCTCGCCACCGTCCCGCTTGATGTCCGACGGCATCGGACCATGCGCCAATCCCGTAAAGCCGGCGCTATACAAAGGCGCAAGCAAACAGCCGATATCGCTATATCCCAGATAGAGTTTGCCGGCGGCGGCTCCGGTCAATTTGGAAACAATATTTTCGGCGATTCGGCAAGCGCCATACCCGCCGCGGGCAAACCAAAGAGCCTGGAAGCTGTCGTCATTCGCAATGTCGAGGAAGGCCTGCAGACGACTGGCATCGTCGCCGGCGAAATGGTTGGAGGATAGGAAACATTGGGGATGGAAGTGGATTTCGGCCTGCCCGTCCGGATAAAGGTGCGCCGCCAAATCCGTAATCCGCTTGGCAAGGCCATAATCGATGCGGGTTCCCGGCGCCATGACGCCAATTCTAATCTTGTCTCCAGGCACGCGATTAATCCTCGCTTTCGGCGTTCTTGTCAGACCCGTTCCGCCGCTATAGGTATCAACGGATGAATCGGGACCGGCGTTATTTCTTCTGCGGTATCGGCGGCAGCGGCATGTTGCCGCTGGCCCTGATCCTACGGGCGAAAGGCTTTGCCGTGGACGGTTCCGACCGCATGCTAGACCAGGGCGGAACGCTACAGAAGTTCGAATTTCTCCGCGCCCGCGGCATTCAGCTGTTTCCCCAGAATGGCAGCGGCCTTACCGGGGCCGACCAAGTGCTCGTCGCCTCGGCGGCAGTCGAAGAAACCGTGCCCGACGTCAAGGCGGCCCGCACCGTCGGCGCCGACCGGATCACACGGGCGGAACTGCTGGCGGAGCTCTTCAACGCCGCGCCCTGCGGTATCGCCATCGGCGGCACCAGCGGCAAATCGACAACGACCGGCATGGTGGGCGTCATCCTGCATGAAACCGGCCTGGATCCGACGGTCATGAATGGCGCGGTCATGAAGAATTTCATGACGGCCGACACGCCGTTCGCCTCGGCCGTGCTCGGCGACAGCGATATTTTCGTCAGCGAGGTCGACGAAAGCGACGGCTCGATTGCGCTCTATACGCCGCGCATCGCAGTCGTGAACAACATCGCGCTCGACCACAAATCGCTGGACGAATTGCGCGCGTTGTTTCGGGCGTTCGCCGGCACGGCCGAGACCGTGGTGTTGAACCTCGACAATGACGAAACCGCCGCGATGGCCGCGGA
>CAJHYV010000137.1_pt1 | contig 16962 bp, 15 predicted proteins | sample 9198851 | NCBI WGS metagenome assembly CAJHYV01 (sample SAMEA7708375, study PRJEB35096) | sediment metagenome | biome: marine neritic benthic zone biome [ENVO:01000025]; feature: sediment [ENVO:00002007]; material: shallow marine sediment [ENVO:03000034] sea grass bed [ENVO_01000059] ...
CCGAATTCTCGGCAATCTCCGCCGTTTGGTCGACCGACCCGCCATCGGCGAAAATCACTTCGCGAACCAGCCCGACCGCCTCGATCGCGGCGAGCGGGGGCAACGACCGGCGCAACGGCGCGGCGGCGTTCAATGTGGGAATTATGATGCTAAGCCGCGCCAAACCAGCCGGTCCTGTTGCTTTCAGATAAGCGATCTATACCACATGCATCTCGATCACATGCATGCGGCTCGGTGTGCCGCCTATTGAATGTTCTCTCTTTGTTCTATATTGTGCGAACATGTCCGACACCGATCACACCGTCGCCCCAACGCCGCGCAAGGGCCGTGGCGCCGTCACCAACGCTACGGGGCGTTTTGAGCGACATACCTACAGCGCTTTTGACGACGGGTGGCCCAGCGGCGACGATCCGCCACCGCTAAGGACCACCTTGTCGGTCGATGCGGCGCGCAGCGTCATCACCTACAACAAATCGCCGGACATCCCCTTCGATCGTTCGATCAACCCCTATCGCGGGTGCGAGCATGGCTGCGTCTATTGCTTCGCCCGGCCGACCCACGCCTATTACGGGCTTTCGCCCGGCCTCGATTTTGAAAGCCGGCTGTTCTTCAAACCCGATGCCGCGGATATCCTTGAGGCGGAGCTGCGCCATCCTGGCTATCGGCCATCCACGATCGCGCTCGGCACCAACACCGATCCCTATCAGCCGGTGGAACGCGAGAAACAACTGACCCGGGCGATCCTGAGCGTTCTCAGTGCGTACAATCATCCGGTCGGCATCGTGACGAAATCCGCTTTGGTGCTGCGCGACATCGATATCCTCGGGCCGATGGCGGAACGGGGCCTCGCCGCGGTTACGATTTCGGTCACCACCCGCGACCGCCGGCTTGCCCGGCTCTTGGAACCGCGCGCGCCCACACCTGCCAAGCGGCTGGCGGCGATCGAAGCCTTGAACGCGGCGGCGATCCCGACCGGTGTGCTTGCCGCCCCCATGATCCCGGCGCTGAACGATATGGAACTGGAAGATATTATGGAAGCCGCGTCCCGCGCCGGAGCTACAGGCGCGGGCTACGTATTGCTGCGGCTGCCGCTCGAAATAAAGGGTTTGTTCGAGGAGTGGCTCCACAACCATTTTCCGGACCGGGCCGATCATGTGATGTCGCTGGTGCGCGATACGCGCAATGGCAAGGCTTACCGCGCCGAATGGGGTCAGCGGATGAAAGGCAGCGGCGCCTACGCCGAATTGCTGAAACAACGCTTCGAGTTGGCGCGCAAGCGCTTCGGGCTCGACCGGCGCCACCTCGATCTCGACGCGAGCAGATTTCAGCCGCCGCCGCGGCCCGGCGATCAATTGACGATGTTTTGAGGCCAACGAAGCTTGCAGTTTCGAGAAAGATTAACGGGACATAAACGACAACGTGCTAGTCTCGCAGCGTCATGGAAGGCGCACTCGAACTCACCGGCATAACGATCGTCGCATTGGCTGCGATGCTCTGTGGCATGGTCATGACGAGCCTGCGCCAACCGGCAATCGTCGGCTATATTTTCGCCGGCCTCATCCTTGGCCCGACCGGTTTACAGCTCGTCGGCGACCGGGAGCAAGTCCACATTTTGGCCGAACTCGGCGTGTTGATGTTGCTCTATTTCATCGGCATGGAGCTGTCGCTGCGCAGCTTCCGGCGGATGTGGCGCCTTGCCCTGCTGACCACCGGGATGCAGCTCGGCGCCAGTGTCGGAGCGATGCTGCTGCTGATGAAGCTGCTCGACTGGCCCGTCGAGCAGGCGGTTCTTTTCGGCTTCGTCCTGGCGCTCAGCAGCACTGCGGTTGCGGTGCGCATGCTGGAAGATGTGGGCGAATTGCGCACCCGCGCCGGGCGGATCACCGTCGGCGTGCTGATCGCACAGGATCTCGCGGTCGCCCCCATGCTGCTGATCATCGGCGGCATGGCCGGTGGGAGCTTCAGCTACTGGGTCATCCTCAAGGTCGGCGCGGCGATTGCCGTTCTCACCGGCGTAATTCTATTCCTGAGCGGCAAGCGCAAGATTAATCTGCTGTTCTCCGGTTTGCTGACGACGAAGCCTGATCTTGCGCCGCTCATGGCGCTGGGCGGCTGTTTCGGCTTTGCCGCGGCTGCCGGCCTGGCCGGGCTGTCGCCGCCGTTCGGCGCCTTTCTGGCCGGTCTCATCGTCGGAAACAGCGCGCAGCGCCAGATTGTCTATCAGATCGCAAAACCGATCGAGAGCATTCTGATGATGGTATTTTTCCTGTCAATCGGCCTGCTCATCGACCTGCCGTTCCTGTGGAAGCACATCGGCCTGGTGCTGTTGCTCTGGCTGTTCATTGCCGTGTTCAAGTCGGCCTTGAACATGGGCGTGCTGCATATGCTGGGCGAGCGCTGGCAGGTCGCCTTTCTGTCGAGCGTTATCCTCGCCCAGATCGGCGAGTTCTCCTTTGTCCTCGGCGCGGCGGCGATCGACCACGGCATTATCAATACCGACATTCACCGCCTGATCGTCGCCGTGACGGTCATATCGCTGATATCGAGCCCGATTTATCTGGGATCCGCCCGGCGCATTCATCGCCATGCGGTCGATCAGATCGATTCCCTGAGCCGGCTTCTGCGACTGGTCTATTTCAAGGAATGGCAGGTTACGCGGCGCCTGACCGCGCGCGTGGTGGGCGCAACGCAACGCACTGCGAAACAAGCGCGCGATATGGCACGCCGCGACGGTGCCGCTTCGGAGGATTTAGCAGCGCCGGAGGCCGCTCCGGCAATCGTCCACCCATCGACCGGCGACGCCGCGCTTGCGCCCGAACCCGCCAATGACGCAAAACTAACGGCAGACCAGCCGGATAGTGCAGCATCGGAGGCTGACGACAGTGCCGAACTACAACCTGGAAAGCCAAGCCGGCGGAAAGGTCGCGGGAATCGACGAAGCGGGTCGCGGACCGTGGGCGGGGCCGGTAGTCGCAGCAGCGGCGATTCTTGACCCGGCGACACTGCCGCGGTCGCTAATGGCACGCCTCGACGATTCAAAAAAGCTAAATCGAAAAATTCGCGAAACTCTGTTCGGAGAATTGCAGGGAAAGGCTGCGATCGGCGTCGGCATCGCTGATATCGGCGAGATCGACACCATAAATATTCTGCAGGCAACGCTGCTGGCGATGCGCCGGGCGCTCGACAATCTGCCTTTTCAGCCCGATTTCGCCCTGGTGGACGGCAACCGCGCGCCGGACCTCCCTTGCCCCTGCCGAACCGTGGTCAAGGGTGATAGCCGGTCGCTCAGCATCGCTGCCGCATCAATTGTCGCCAAAGTCACGCGGGATCGCCTGATGCGCCGTCTCGCGGAGGAATTCCCCGGCTATGGCTGGGAACGCAACGCCGGATACGGAACCGCGGAACACCGAGCCGCGCTCGAACGGCTTGGCATCACGCCGCATCACCGCCGCTCTTTCGCCCCGATCGCTATATATTGCAAATAATTCGTTTACCAAACTCAATATATAGTGTGCGCATTGAAACATTTGACGCGACGAGTCGAGTGAATCATTCTTAGCTGCACAAAAACTGGCGAAACGAAATGAATAAAGCACCAAGTAATAAGATCCTGCAGGGGGATTGCATCCAACTGTTGTCGGAGTTACCGGAAAAATCGGTGGACATGATATTCGCCGACCCCCCATATAATCTCCAACTCGATGGAGAATTACATCGGCCCAACAACACCAGGGTCGACGGCGTGGAGGAGGACTGGGACAAGTTCAAGGGTTTCGCCGAATACGACGACTTCACCCGGCGGTGGCTCGGCGCGGCGCGACGGTTGCTGAAGGACGACGCCACGATCTGGGTGATCGGCTCCTATCATAATATTTATCGGGTCGGATCGATCCTGCAGGATTTGGGCTATTGGACGCTGAACGACATCGTCTGGGTCAAGACAAACCCGATGCCCAACTTTCGCGGCCGGCGCTTCACCAACGCCCACGAGACATTGCTTTGGTGCTCGAAATCGAAATCGTCGCGCTACACCTTCAACTACGAAGCGATGAAGGCGCTGAACGAGGATTTGCAGATGCGCAGCGATTGGATGCTGCCGCTGTGTACCGGTCAGGAACGCCTGAAGGACGACGCGGGCAACAAGGCGCATCCGACCCAGAAGCCGGAGGCGCTGGTCTATCGCGCGATCATATCGGCATCGAACCCCGGCGACCTGATCCTGGACCCGTTCTTCGGCACCGGCACCACCGGCGCGGTCGCCAAGAAACTGGGCCGCCGCTATCTCGGCATCGAGCGCGAAGGGACCTATATCCGCGTCGCCGAACGCCGGCTGGCAGCAATTCCCGAGGCCGGCGACGCGTCGCTGCTGAAAACGCCGTCCAAGCGCAAACAACCCCGCATCCCGTTCGGCTGGCTCGTGGAACGCGGAATGCTCGCGGCCGGGGACATGCTGATCAGCCCCTGCCAGCGCTGGACGGCGAAGGTGCGGGCGGACGGCACCATCATTTCCGCCGATCACCGGGGATCGATCCACCAAGTGGGCGCAGCGGTGCAGAATGCGCCAAGCTGCAACGGCTGGACCTTCTGGTGCATGAACGCGGAAGGGAAAACGGTTCCAATCGACATGCTGCGCCAGCGGCTGCGGGCCGAACTGCAATAGGCAGCCGCGCGTCCCGGCCGGTCAGATATGCGCCATCGCGTGGCGAATTATTTTTTTCATCACAGTCGGCAACGCATGATCGCCGAAGGCGTCCGGCAGACACCAGACACACCCCTCCGGCGCGGCCGCATTCACGGTGCCGGCGGCGACGGTCAACTCCAGATGAAAATGCGTGAAGGTGTGACGCACCATGCCGGGAAAGACTTGCCACGCCCTCGCGGCACACGGCGTCTCGCGGCGCGCCCGGTCGATCGGCGGCGTTTCGCCTTCGCGCCATTCGGTGGAGGGAACCTCCATCATGCCGCCCAGCAGCCCTTGATCCGTCCGGCGGCGAAGCAGAATCGCGCCATCTTTCCGCATCAGCCAGAACGCGACGCCGCGCCGCGTCGGTTTCGGCTCCTTCGCCCGTTTGCGGGGCAAGGTCTCGGCGATTGGCCGGCCCGCGCAGCCTTCCGCCACCGGGCAGAGCATGCATTTCGGCCGGCGCGGCACGCAGATCGTAGCGCCGAGATCCATGACGGCCTGGGCGTAGTCGCCCGGGCGGCGGTGCGGGGTCAACCGGTCCGCAAGCCCGTATAGCTGGCTCTTGGAGTCGGGCAATGGCTGTTCGACGCGAAACAGCCGGGCCATGACCCGCTCGACATTGCCGTCGACCACCACCGCGTGCTGGTCGAAGGCGATCGCGGCAATGGCCGCCGCGGTATAGCGGCCGATGCCCGGCAGCGCGCGCAACGCCTCCTCGGTGTCGGGAAACCGGCCGCCATGCTGATCGACGATTTGGCCCGCGCATTTGTGCAGATTGCGCGCCCGCGCGTAATAGCCAAGCCCCTGCCACGCGTGCAGGACATCGTCGAGCGGCGCCGCCGCCAGAAGATGCACGGTCGGCCACCGATCGATGAATTCGATGAAATAGCGTCCAACGGTCGCGACCGTCGTCTGCTGCAGCATGATTTCGCTGAGCCACACGTGGTACGGCTCGGCGCGCGCACCGGCCGCGGCGCGCCAGGGCATTTGCCGGCGGTGCCGGTCGTACCACTGGAGCAAGCTGGCCGGAATGGACTCCAGCCAATCGGATTCAGTGTGGTCAATTCGGGCGGACATGCGCGATACTATAGACAAGGCCGCCACGGGGAACAGGCTCAAACAGGATCAATGGCAATTCCGACCGACTCGCAAAAGAAATGGGATCAAGACCGTCAGCATCGCTCCGGCAGCCTGCGACCGGTTGCCGCCCTGCTGCCGAAACTGACAAAAAGGGCACTCGGCAGGCACGGCTTTGCTTCGGTCGGGTTGATTGAACGCTGGGATTCGATTGTCGGCGGCGACCTGGCGGGTCTGTGCCGGCCGGAGAAAATCTCTTTTCCGGTGGGCAAACGGGATGGCGGGACGCTGCGTATCCGCGCCGATGGCGGCGCGGCCCTCGAGCTTCAGCACCTCGCCCCGCAAATCGTGGAACGCATCAACGGTTTTCTCGGCTACCATGCCATCGCGCGCCTGAAACTGGTGAACGGGCCCGTCACCGCCGGCCGAACCGCGCCCGTGGAAAAACCGCCGCCGCCAAGCGCCGAGGTCATTCGTCAAACCGCGGCGCTGGAACAGCGGCTCACAGAAATAGGCGATGACGGGCTGCGCGACAGCCTCCGCCGGCTCGGCGCGGAAATCTTGAAAAACGACTCGAAGGGCAAATCCTGAATTTCGACGGCAACGCCTTGAGCACAGTGATGTGATCCGGTGTGCGGTGAACTGGCCTTGAAGGCGCCACATTTGCTTTCCTATACTCGAATTCTGCAATTAACCGAGGAGCGACGGGTGAATCGATACGTATATGTGCTTGCAATTGTTGCAGTGTTCTTTTCCGCCTGCTCCGAAGCAGAACCGCTGGGAACCAAAGAAGCCCTCCAAGATCGCGTCCTTGGTAAGGCCGATGCGCCGGTGACGATTGTCGAATACTCGTCCCTTGGGTGTCCCCACTGTGCGAAATTTCATGCCGAAACGCTCCCCGATATCAAAAAAAACTACATCGATACGGGAAAGGTGAAACTGATTTACCGCGATTTTCCGATCGGCAACGCCGCCTATGCGGCGGCCATGATGGCACGCTGCGCGAATCCGCAGCGGTATTTCCAATTCGTCGACGTCCTATTTACCAATCAGGACAGCTGGACGCGGAGTCAGGATCCAAGCAAGGCCTTGGCGCGGATCGGCAAACTTGGTGGCATGAGCCAGAACGACTTCGACAAATGCCTGAAGAATGAAGAGCTGTTCAAGGGTCTCCGAAAAGTCCAGCTTGATGCAACCGAGAAACATGATGTAAACGCCACCCCAAGCTTTATTATCCGAAGAGCGGATAATTCCCTGGTGGAGAAGATTTCGGGTGCCCAGCCCTACGACACATTCGAAAAGGCCATCAAGAAGGCCATGCCCTGAGAGCACGGCGGATCGCGGCGGCGCACCGCGTTTGCGGGTCACTGGCGGTTAGATCGTGCATTTCTCGAAACTTCGCGTAAGCGGCTTCAAATCCTTCGTCGATCCCACGGAGGTGACGATCGAAACCGGCATGACCGGTATCGTGGGACCGAACGGATGCGGTAAGTCGAACGTTGTGGAAGCGCTGCGCTGGGTCATGGGCGAGACGTCCGCCAAACAGATGCGCGGCGGCGAAATGGATGACGTCATCTTCGGCGGCACCGCAAGCCGGCCGGCGCGCAACATCGCCGAAGTCATCCTGCATCTCGACAACACCGACCGAGATGCGCCGGCACAATTCAACGATGCAGAAGAACTGGAAGTATCGCGACGCATCGAGCGCGGATCCGGTTCGACCTATCGCATCAACGGACGCGAGGTCCGCGCCCGCGATGTCCAGTTGCTGTTCGCCGATCTGGCGACCGGCGCCCATTCTACGGCGATGGTGAGCCAGGGGCGGGTTGGCGCCCTGGTCGGCGCCAAGCCGACGGAACGGCGCGGCCTTCTCGAAGAAGCGGCCGGCATCAAGGGCCTGCATTCGCGCCGCCACGAAGCCGAACTCCGTTTGCGCGCCGCCGAGACTAATTTGGAGCGCCTGGAGGAAGTGATTGGCGCCCTGCAGGGGCAGTATCAGGGACTGCAGCGACAAGCACGGCAAGCCACCCGATACCGCAACATTTCCAACCAACTCCGCCAGCTCGACGCAATCCTGCTGCACCAGCAATGGCGCGCCGCGACGAGCGCCCGCGAAGACGCGGTTGAGCTCCTGAAACAATCCGACTCCGAAGTCACGGCGCACACCGGCGCCGCAAGCGCGGCCGCCACCCGACAGGGCGAGTTGGCCGCGTCCCTGCCTGCTTTGCGCGAACGCGAGGCAACGGCAGCGGCGGAATTGCAGCGCCTCACCCTGGCGCGGCGGGAACTCGATTCCGAAGAAAGCCGTGTCCAGGAAAGCATCGATGAAACCGAGCGGGAGCTTGGCCAGATCGCCGCCGACACGGAACGCGAATCCGCGCTCGACGCCGACGCCAAGGAAGCGCTGGCCCGGCTCGCCGACGAAAAGGCCAGGATCGAGGCCGAACGGCAAGACGAGGAGGCGACCCGCCAGGAAGCGACCGACGCTTTCGAACAGGCGTGCGGCGAATTGACGGAACGCGAAAATGCATTGACCACGCTTACCGAACGGTTGGCCATGGCCGAAGCGCGCCGTGTCGCCCTGGCACGCCAGCACGACGAAGTGCAACAACGGCTCGGCCGGCTTCGCAACCGGAGCGACGAAATCGGTGCGGAACGCGAAAAAATAACCGCCGAAATGCAGCAGCAAGCGGCGCTGCAAATCGCCGAGAAGGACGTGCAAGACGCCGAGGCGGCGGTTGAATCGGCCCGCCGGGACCTCGACGCGGCGGACGATGCGCGCACGACGGCGACGCAGGCCGAATCGGCAGGGCGTGCGGCTGCGCAAACCGCCGAGTCCGCCCAGGCCAAGCTGACCGCAGAAATTGCCGCGCTCGAGGCGGTTCTGGAAACCGGATCGGCGGACCTCTTTCCGCCCCTGATGGACGCGCTCGAAGTCGAGCCCGGATATGAAAAAGCGCTCGCTGCCGCGCTCGGTGAAGACTTGGTTGCACCGATCGATACGGCGGCGGAGGTTCACTGGGCGGCTTTGTCTCCCATAGCCGCCGCCTCGGGCTTTCCGGTTACCGCCACGCCGCTGTCGCAATTCGTCAAGGCACCCTCGGTGCTGGCCCGCCGGCTGGCCGCGACCGGCGTTATCGAAGACGCGTCCCTTGCGCCCGATCAACGCGACCGCTTGGCGCCCGGCCAGCGGCTGGTCTCCAAAGACGGCGCGCTGTGGCGCTGGGACGGTTTCACGATCCGCCCCGGTGCACCCACGGCGGCCGCCAAACGGCTGCAACAACGCAATCGGATCGCCGAGCTTCGCGGACAGTTGCAATCGGCAACCGCCAAGCTCACGGCCGCGCAGGATCACGCGGAATCGCTGAAAGCCGCGGTCGCACGCGCGACGGAAACGGAGTGGGCCGCCCGGACCGCGCTCGAGTCGAGCTACGGAAAACTCAACGCCGCGCGCGAGATATTGGCGGAGTCGTCCAGCACGATCGCCAAGACACAATCGCGAGCCTCCGCGCTTTCGGACAGCGCCGCCGAAGTCCTGACCGATTTGTCGGAAGCCGAGGAAGCGCTTTCCAACATCGAAACGGATCTCGCCGCGATGGAGGATTCTGATTCGGTCCGCGCGGAAATCGATGCACTTCGCGCCGCTGTCACCGAGTGGCGTTCCACCGTTGCGGACCGGCAGAGCGCCCACAACCAGCTTCATCAACAGGCGGCGGAACGCGATCGCCGGTTGGCGGCCATCGACCAGGAAAGCCATTCCTGGCAGGACCGGGCGAACGGGGCGGAAGCCCGAATCGACAGTCTGTCCGAGCGTCAAAAAGCTGCCGCCGAACGCCAAATCCGCCTGACCGAACGCCCGGAACAAATCGAAGGACAACGGAAGCGTCTGCTCGACGCAATTCAGACAGCGGAAACGGGGCGGCAATCCGCAGCGGATGCATTGGCGGTCGGCGAGTCCACTTTGGCCGAAGCCGACAAGGCTCTGCGCGGAGCCAACGTGGTGCTGGCGGAAGCGCGCGAGTCGCGTATTCGCTGCGAGGCCCGCGTAGAGCAGGCCGAGGTCGAATGCAACACCGTCGCGAGCAGGGTCGCCGAAAAGCTCAACTGCAAACCGGACGAAGCTCTGAAATCAGCCGGCATCGAGTCGGAGGAAGGGTTGCCGGAACCCAACGAAGTGGAAGACAAGATCGAACGGCTGACCCGCCAACGCGACGCGATGGGACCGGTCAATTTGCGCGCGGAAACCGAGCTTGCCGAGCTTGAGGAACAGATCAATTCCATGCGGACAGAGCGGGAAGACCTGCTGGCCGCCATCGCCCGCCTCAGGCGCGGCATTTCGTCGCTCAACCGCGAGGGCCGGGAGCGCCTGCTGGCCGCCTTTGAGACCGTCAATGGACATTTCGAAGAACTGTTCGAGCGCCTGTTCGGCGGTGGCCGCGCCCATCTTACGCTGACGGAAGCCGACGATCCGCTGGAAGCCGGACTAGAAATCATGGCCAGCCCGCCGGGCAAGAAGACGCAGATCATGTCGCTCCTGTCCGGCGGCGAGCAAGCGTTGACGGCCATCGCCCTTTTGTTTGCGGTATTCCTTACCAATCCCGCACCAATCTGCGTGTTAGACGAGGTAGACGCCCCGCTCGACGACGCCAATGTGGATCGATTCTGTACGCTGCTGGATGAGATCGCGCATTCCGGCATCACGCGTTTTCTTTGCGTCACCCATCACCGAATGACGATGGCGCGCATGGATCGCCTGTTCGGAGTCACCATGGGCGAACGCGGCGTGAGCCAGCTGGTGTCCGTCGATCTGCGGCGTGCCGTGCAGTTGCGCGACTCTGCCTGAGGTGCCTGACGCCCAACCGCCAAAAGCCACGTAAATCCGAGCATTTTCGTCGTTTCGCGGCGCACCATTCCGCCTTGACAGGTACAACACCGCTCACTATCGTGCGCGCGATTTCGGGCGCGAGGATTGTCGATCGATTAGGCGATCTATCGCATCACGGGCGCCAAGCGCATGGCCGGGGTATGAACGACCGTAAACCACCGCCATCTCTGGACGACCTCGATGCGAAGCTTCGGAAAGCCAAGGCGCGACGCCAAATTCCGCAGGAGATGCCAGACCAGGCGTCGATTGGGGCGGGCCTCGGTTTCGCGTTGCGGGTGGGAATAGAACTGGTCGCCGCGCTGGCGGTCGGAGTCGGCATCGGGTGGCTGCTCGACTACTGGTTGGAAACCTCCCCGTTGATGCTTGTCGTGTTTTTCTTCCTGGGAAGCGCGGCGGGATTTTTGAATGTCTATCGTGCGGTAAGCGGATACGGCTACGCCGCCGGATACAAGTTGAGCGACGACGAACCGGCGACGTCAGCGTCATCGCAAGAAGAGCCGCCTTCGCAAGACGGCAAGGGGAGCGGGTAAGGGCACACGATGGCAGAGGCAGGCAGCGGCCACAGTCCGCTCGAGCAATTTCAAATCAAGGAAATCATCCCGCTGAACCTTGGCGGCGTCGACGTATCCTTCACCAATTCCGCCCTCGCGATGACGGCGGCGGTGGTCTTGGTTTCCTGTTTTCTCATTTTCAGCATGCGGCGGGGTGCCCTGGTGCCGGGCCGCTGGCAGGTGGTGGCGGAACTCAGCTACGAGTTTATCGCCAACATGATTCGCGACAATGTGGGGCAGGAAGGCCGACGGTATTTCCCCTTCATTTTCGCGCTGTTCATGTTCATCTTTGCCGGCAATATCATCGGCATGATCCCCTACAGCTTCACCTACACCAGCCATCTGGCCGTCACATTCGGCATGGCGGCGGTCGTGTTTATCGGCGTCACGATCATCGGCATCGTGAAACACGGGGTAAAGTTTCTGGGCTTTTTCCTGCCGCACGGCGTTCCCTGGTTCCTGGCCTGGCTGATTATCCCCATCGAAATTCTTTCCTACCTGTCGCGACCCGTGAGCCTCTCCTTGCGGCTGTTCGCCAACATGACGGCCGGCCATACCATGATGAAGGTGTTTGCCGGTTTCATCTTCGTGCTCGGCGCGGCCGGACTGGCGCCGCTGGCCATGGTCGTCGCGCTGACCGGTCTGGAAATTATCATCGCCTTCCTACAAGCCTATGTGTTCGCGATCCTCACCTGCGTCTACCTTAACGATGCGATACACCTGCACTAGGCCGCGACCACAAATCATCAACTCAATTCTAACTTCGCGTTACGAACACTCTGGAAAGGACAAGAACATGGAAGTTGCAGCCGCAAAATTGATCGGCGCAGGCCTGGCGGTTATCGGGCTCGGCGGCGTCGGCGCCGGTATCGGCAACATTTTCTCTTCAATGATCGCATCGGGTGCGCGCAATCCCGCCGCGATCCCGCGCGTACAGCTTTTCATGTGGATCGGTTTCGCGCTGGTTGAAGCGGTCGCACTTTACGCATTGCTGATCTCGTTCCTGATCTTGTTCGGCTAAGAAGCAAAGAAACGCCGAACCGACACAGGGGGGCCAGCAATGCCTCAACTCGATCCATCGACCTTCGGGACGCAGCTGTTTTGGCTGTTCGCCGCCTTTACGGTGCTGTTTCTGATCGTCTGGAAAGTTGCGCTGCCGCGCATCACCGACGTGCGCGAGAAGCGGCAAAATCGCATCGACGACGACCTGGACAAGGCGTCCGAGATGAAGGCGGAAGCCGAATCCGTGCTTGAAGCCTATGAACAGGCCTTGGCCACAGCCACGAACGAGGCGCAGGATCTGCAGCGGCAGGCTGCCGCCGAGCTCGCCGAGGAGCGGACAAGGCTCCAGGAAGAACTGGCACAAACCCTGTCGGAAAGAGCCCGCGAGGCGGAAGACCGGATAAACGCGGAACAGCAGCGCGCGGTGGAGAACATTCGTGAGGCGACCCTCGGTGTCGTGCAGGATGCCGCCGAACGTCTAATCGGCCGCCCGATTTCCGAAAGCGATGCGGATGCGGCAATCCGCGCCGCCTTGCAGGAGACCCGGTCATGAACGCTATGTTGCACGATCCGACGTTCTGGACCCTGGTCGCCTTTGTAATCTTCGTCCTCGCGGTATTCAGGCCGGTCAAGAAGGCCATTCTTTCGGGCCTGGACGCACGCATCGAACAAGTCCGCAACGAGGTCGAGGAAGCGCAAAAGCTCCGCGAGGAAGCCCAAGCCCTGCTGGCGTCCTATCAGCGCAAGCAGCGCAAGGCAGCCGAAGAGGCAGAGGCGATTGCAAACCGAGCCCGGGAGATTGCGGAACATCACCGCACCGAGGCTCAGAAGGATCTGGAGGCGATGCTGGCACGGCAGGAAGCGCTGGCGATCGAAAAGATTGCCCAGGCGGAAGCTGCCGCGGTGCAGGAAGTGCGAGATTTGGCGATCGACCTCGCCATCACCGCGACAGAGAAAATCCTAACGGACAAAGTCGCCGGCGATCTATCGAACACGCTGGTCGACAACGCAATTCAGGAATTGCCGCAAAAGCTGCAATAGCCGGCACCCGGCAGAACAATCACATCCCCTGCCGGGCGTGCCGGATAGGGGATTTTTTGTGCGCGCTTATTAGTCGGCCGCGTCCTGATACGCTTCCAATGGCGGGCAGCTGCACACCAGGTGCCTGTCGCCATAGACCTGATCGATCCGGTTGACCGGCGGCCAGTACTTGTCGTCACGCAACGACGGGACGGGAAACACCGCCTCCGCGACGCTGTAGGGTCGGGCCCAGCCGCCATCGGTAATATCGGACAGCGTGTGCGGCGCGTTCCGAAGCGGATTGTCGTCACGGTCCGCCTCGCCCTGCTCGACCTGCCGCATTTCCTGCCGTATCGACAGCATCGCGTCACAAAACCGGTCGAGTTCCGCCTTGGATTCGCTTTCCGTCGGTTCGATCATCAAAGTGCCCGCGACCGGCCACGACATCGTCGGCGCATGGAAGCCGTAATCCATCAGCCGCTTGGCGATATCGTCCACCGTGATGCCCGCGCTGTCCTTGAAGCCGCGCGCATCGATGATGCATTCATGCGCCACCAGGCCATCGGCGCCCGTATAGACGATGTCATAGGCCCCTTTGAGCCGCGCCGCGACGTAGTTGGCATTCAAGATGGCTACCTGCGTCGCCTTGCGCAGCCCTTCCTCGCCCATCATGGCGATATAGGACCAAGAGATCGGCAGAATGCTCGCGCTGCCCCAAGGCGCCGCCGCGACGGCGCCTACCCCCTCCGGCCCCGCCTCCGGCACGACAGCGTGTCCCGGCAGGAAGGGCGCGAGGTGTTCCATCACTCCAATCGGGCCAACGCCCGGACCGCCGCCCCCGTGCGGAATGCAGAAGGTCTTGTGCAGGTTGAGATGCGCCACATCCGGGCCAAATTCGCCGGGCCGGCAGAGGCCCACGAGAGCATTCAAATTGGCCCCGTCCATGTAAACCTGGCCGCCATGCTCATGCACGATCTTACAGATGTCGACGATGCTTTCCTCGAACACGCCATGTGTGGACGGATAGGTCACCATCAACGCCGCTAGGGCCTCGCTATGTTGCGTCGCTTTCGCGCGCAGATCGTCGACGTCGATATTGCCGTTATCATCGCAGCCGACCACCACCACCCGCATGCCCGCCATGATCGCGCTGGCCGGATTGGTGCCGTGCGCGGAACTGGGAATCAGGCAGACGTCCCGGCCCTTTTCGCCACGGCTCTCTTGATATCGATGGATCGCGAGCAGACCGGCATACTCGCCCTGGGATCCGGCGTTGGGTTGTAGCGAGACGGCGGCGAACCCCGTAATCTCGCTCAGCATATCCTCCAGGCCATGGATCATTTCCAGGTATCCGGCCACCTGATCGCGCGGCGCAAACGGATGTATGGCACCGAATTCCGGCCAGGTCACCGGAACCATCTCGGTCGTAGCATTGAGCTTCATGGTGCACGAACCAAGTGGGATCATCGATCTGTCGAGCGCCACATCCTTCGCCTGCAATCGCCGCAGGTACCGCAGCATCTCCGTTTCCGAGTGATAGCTGTTGAACACAGGATGAGACAGGCAGGCGGCGCGCCGTTCAAGCGCGGGGGGAATGGCATCCTTCGCCGCGCCGTCCAGCTCATCCACTGTGAACCCGGTATCCTTCTTGCCCGAAATGACACGCCACAGCAGCACGATGTCCTCCCGCCGCGTCGTCTCGTCAAGCGAGATACCAACCGCATGACCATCGATCCGCCGCAGGTTGATGCCCGCGGCAACCGCCCGTGCATGGACCTTATCAGCGGACTCCACCGGCACGGTCAAAGTGTCAAAGAAGGTCGCCTGATCCGCCGGATGCCCAAGCCGCGTCAGGCCTTCCGCTAGAATCACGGCCAACCGATGTACCCGTTTGGCAATCGTTCGAAGGCGCTCCGGACCGTGATAGACCGCATAGAGCCCGGCCATGACCGCCAGCAGTACCTGTGCGGTACAAATGTTGCTCGTCGCCTTCTCGCGCCGGATATGTTGCTCGCGCGTCTGAAGCGCCAGACGCAATGCCGGACGGCCTTTCGCGTCTACCGAGACGCCGACCAGCCGGCCGGGCAGCGATCGCTTGTGATCGCCCGAACACGCGATAAAGGCAGCGTGCGGGCCACCAAACCCCAGCGGTACGCCGAACCGTTGCGCACTGCCGAGCACGATATCCGCACCCCATTCGCCCGGTGGCGTCAGCACTATCATTGCAAGCAGGTCGGCGGCGACGCTGACCAGCGCGCCGCTTTCATGCGCCTGTGCGACGAACGCCCGATAGTCCTCGATCCCGCCGTCCGAGGCCGGGTATTGCAACAGAATTCCGAACGGCGCCGGGTCGGGCAATCCGGCACGGTGATCGCCGACGACAACGTCAATGCCGAGCGGCCGCGCCCTGGTGCGGATCACCTCGATAGTCTGCGGATGGCAGCGATCCGAAACGAAGAAGCGGTCGCTCTTGCTCTTGCCGACACGGCGGCACATCGTCATCGCCTCGGCCGCCGCGGTAGCTTCGTCCAGCAGCGACGCGTTGGCGACTTCCATACCGGTAAGATCGCAAATCATCGTCTGAAAATTCAACAACGCTTCCAGCCGCCCTTGACTGATTTCCGGCTGGTAGGGCGTGTAGGCGGTGTACCAGCCTGGATTTTCCATCACATTACGCAATATGACCGGCGGCGTGATGCAACCGTAATAGCCTTGTCCGATCATCGAGCGCATCACCGCGTTTCGCCCGGCCATTCCGCGGAGCGTCTCGAGCGCATCCCGCTCGCTGCACCCGCCGCCCAGATCGAACGTGTGGTCGCTGCGGATCGCCGCCGGCACCGCCGCATCGACCAGCGCGTCGAGTGACGCAAAGCCGAGGCTGTCGAGCATTGCTGCGATGTCCGGATCGCCGGGCCCGATGTGCCGATGGACGAAATCGTCTTTCTGTTCAAGCGCGCTAAGCGGTGAATTTTTAGTCATCGCATCCTTTCCCATCGGCAACGCCGCGGTCAGCTATGTTCCTTGACGAAATCGGCATAGGCGGTTTCATCCATCAGCCCGTCCAATTGCGACGCGTCGGTAATCTTGATCTTGAAAAACCAGCCGCCGCCCAGCGGATCGCCGTTCACGGCGCCCGGCTCGTCGACCAGCCCCTCATTGACCGCAACGACCTCGCCCGTAACCGGAGAATAAATTTCGGAGGCGGCCTTCACCGATTCGACGACCGCCGCTTCGTCGTCTTGCGAGACGGATTTCCCGATGTTAGGCAATTCGACAAAGACGACGTCGCCCAACTGTTCCTGGGCAAAATTGCTGATGCCGACGGTGCCGATGTCACCCTCAACGGTGATCCATTCATGGTCTTCGCTATACCGGATGTTACTCATTGCTCTTCGTGCCTCCCTCAATGACCCGTTGCCGCTAACCGCGGTAATAATTCGCCGGTACAAACGGCATTTTCGTGACCCGTTCCTTCAACGGGCGATCACGAACGATGGCGGTTACGACCGTGCCGATTTCCCGAAATTCCGTCTGCACATAACCCATCGCTACGGGGCCGGCCACGGTCGGACCGAATCCTCCGCTCGTAACGACACCGATGTCCGCCCCGTCGCTGTCCGTCAGCCGGGCGCCTTCGCGCGCCGGTGTCCTATCCTCCGGCCGCAATCCGACGCGAACCCGTTCAACGCCGTCGCGCAGTTGCCGCTGAACGACGGCGGCGCCGGGATAACCGCCCTGTTCGC
>CAJHYV010000227.1_pt1 | contig 16720 bp, 16 predicted proteins | sample 9198851 | NCBI WGS metagenome assembly CAJHYV01 (sample SAMEA7708375, study PRJEB35096) | sediment metagenome | biome: marine neritic benthic zone biome [ENVO:01000025]; feature: sediment [ENVO:00002007]; material: shallow marine sediment [ENVO:03000034] sea grass bed [ENVO_01000059] ...
GGCCGCGCCGGACCGGCGCTCGCCCTCGATTCGGTGACCAACAACGGTACCCGCCTGCTTGGCCCCATCGGCGGCGGCGTGTTGTATGATCAGATTGGCTTGCATGGCGCATATTTTCTCTGCGCCGTCTTGTACGGCATCGGCTTCCTGTTGACCTATCGCGTGCGCTATCGGGCGGCCGCGCAATCGGCCGCGCATGTGCATTACCTCACCAATTTGGTCGAAGGAGTGCGCTTCGTGTTCCGGAACCGCGGGCTGGTCGGCGCACTTCTGGTCACGATCATCGTCAATATGTTCGCGGTGCCTTTCAGCGCCATGATCCCGGTAATCGGCAAGAATGAACTGCAGCTCAGCGCGTCGCTGATCGGGGTCCTGGCCTCCTCGGAAGGGGTCGGCGCGCTGATCGGTGCGGTAACCATCACATGGCTGCAGCCGGCCAATTTCACCCGCACCTATCTGATCGGCTCGTTCATATTTCTGTTGGGCGTCGGTCTTTTCGCCGGCGCCAATAGTTTCGCGATCGCGATTGCCGTGTTGCTGGTGGCCGGGCTCGGCCATGCCGGCTTCTCAACGACGCAATCGGCCATCATGTTCGCCGCAGCGACACCGGAGATGCGGTCCCGGGTGCTCGGCGTGCTCGCCACCTGCATCGGCGGCGGCCCCATCGGCGTGCTGCATCTCGGCCTGTTGTCGGACTATCTCGGTGCACCGCTCGGCATCGCGATCATGGTCGCCGAGGGCGTGCTGCTGCTGCTGCTCGTCGCGCTGATCTGGCCGGAGCTGTTCCGCGGCACCGTGATCCGGACGGTCAGCGAGCCCACAGCAAAATGACGATACCGGCGACGATCAGTACCATGCCGGCGAGTTCCCACCGGGTCGACCGTTCCTTGAAAATCAGATAGGAGGCCAGCAGGGTGAAGACCAGTTCGATCTGGCCCAAGGTCTTCACATAGGCCGCATTTTCCAGTGTCATTGCGATGAACCAACACATCGAGCCAAGCACGCTGGAAAGGCCGATCAGCGCCGCAAAGCGCAAATGCCGGAAGATCCGAACCAGTTCGGCGCGGTCGCGCAGCAGGAAATAGCCCAGCATCAAGACGGTCTGCAGTCCGAGCACCCAGACCAGCGTGTAGGTAGCGGTCAGAACGACGCTATCCGACCCAAGCGACAGGCTAGCGGCGCGAATCGCCACCGACGCGATGGCGAAGCCGGCGCCCGAGGCCAGGCCGATCATCGCTTCGCGGCTCAGCCACCCGGTCAGGAAGCCGCGCAAACTGGCCCGGCCATAGACCACCGAAATGGTCATCACACCGATCATGCTGATGAGGATGGCGGCGAATCCGGCGATGCTCATCGCTTCGCCGAACAGCACCAGACCGAACAGGGCGGTCTGGATCGCTTCCGTCTTGGTGTAGGTGGTGCCGACCGCGAAATTGCGGAACGAAAAAAGATAGAGCAGCAGGAACGTGCCCGTGATCTGGCCAACTGCCGCGATAACCGCATACACCACGAACCAGCCATGCGGGGCCGGCGCGGCCTCGTCCCCCGCGCTCAACAGACCAAACAGGAAGAGAATCGCCAGCGGCAGTCCGAAGGCGAAACGGATAAACGTCACCGAACTCGTCTTGAGGTCGGATTTCAGTTTTTTCTGCAGGGCCGACCGGATGGTCTGCAGGATCACGGCGGCAATCGTGATCGGCACCCAGGCTTCGACCATCGGAATCATCGGGGTTTCTTTCGCGTGACGGCGTCAGCCGAGATCCGACATGACCTTGGAAATTTCATCGACCAGGGCAACATCGTCGCGGTCGAGAAAAACGGTTCCGTCGCGCAGGACGATCGGCGCCGTCACCAACGCCTGGCCAAGGCAGGGACCGCTGACGCAATTGCCATCCTCCAGCCCGAACTGCGCGCCGTGAACGCCGCAATAGAGGTAGCGGCCGTCGTCATCCATGAATTCCCCGGGTTCGAAATCGAGCCGCGACAGCGCGTGCGGGCACAGATTGACGTATCCGTAGACGCGTTCGCCGCGCCGCGCGACCAGCAGGCGCTGCGCCAATTGCGGACCTTCGACGGCAAAGCCGCGAGCGTCGCCGTCCGGAATTGCGTCGATCGAACACAATGCCAACATCGCCGGAACCTGTCCGCCACCCGCGGTTGCCGCGCTTTAGCCGTTCTTGTGCTTGGTATTGAAATAGTTGGTCGGCGAGATTTCAGCCACGACACCGAAGGGCGACCGGAACTTGATCGGCAGAACGCCTGGCGCCGACAGGATCTCGCAACCCATCTCGGTGAGCTTCTGATGCGAGCCTTCGAGATCGTCCACCTCGACGCCGAAATGATGGATGCAGGGGCCGGGACCGGAGAGACCCGCTTCAGGCGAATCCTCGCTGTCATATTCGACGATGGCGAGATCGAAATTCCCGTCGGTCAGGTGACAGGACGTGTGGTCGCGCACCTTCGATTGCTTGAGCTCCTCGAACCCGAAGATTTCCTTATAAAATGTCTTGGCCTTTTCGATATCGGGAACTTTCACGGCAATATGGTAAATCTTGGACATGGGTTGGCCCTTCTCTCGACGGTGCCAATTCGGCACCGGTTATTGAATTGGCAGGAAATTGCGGTCTCATTTATAGCCAGCGTTTCGCCGCAACACCAGCAGCGCCGGAAATCGTCGCCGCACGCCGGGTCCGCCGGTCGTCCATCTGCTCAGATTGCCAGCGCGGCGGCGCCGACCCTATAATTGCCCCGTTTCGACCATCAGATCTACAGCCTAGGCGAAACGGCGGCCGGTCAGGCGCTCCCGTAAGGGTGCTATTGCGGCCAGTCTCCCTGACTTGCTCCGGAGGAAACGGATAATGACCATGGAAATCAATCGACTGAGTGAGGCGCTCGGCGCAGAAGTGACGGGCATTGACTTCAGCAAGCCGCTCGATGACGCGACAGCGCAGGCCCTCAACGACGCGTTCCTGGAGCATCATCTGCTCTGCCTTCGCTCCGCGCCGCTGGAGCCCGCAGATTTCGCCCGGATCGGCCGCCATTTCGGCGACCCGCAGTTGCAGCTCCTGCGTAAGCGCCGGCACGGCGAGGTGCCCGAAGTCTCGGTCCTCGAATCCACCTACAAGAATCCGGAAGACAAGCCGAGCGATTTGAAAATGAAGCGGCTTACCGGATGGCACACCGACGATTCCTATTTCGCGGCGCCGGCCAAGGCGACCATGCTCCAGTCGCTTGAAATTCCCGACACGGGCGGCGAGACGAAATTCTGCAACCTCCGCGCCGCCTATGAGGATTTGCCGGAAGACAAGAAAAAGGCGCTGGACGGGCTCGAGGCCGTGCACAGCTACGACACGTTTCGCTCCCCGGCGCGCGCGGCGAAACGCATGCAGGTGGAAGAGGACGAAACGCCGGACGTGGTGCATCCGCTGATCCGCACCCATGAGGATACCGGCAAGAAGGCGATATACCTCAACGCCAACCGGACCGATCGCATCGTCGACATGCCGCGCGCCGAAAGCGACGCGCTGCTCGACGAATTGCACGAACACATGACCCAGCCGAAATACCAGTACCATCACAAATGGCGGGTCGGCGATCTTCTGGTCTGGGACAACCGCTGCCTCGTTCATTCGGTGAATATGGATTTCCCGGTCGGCCAGAAACGCCTGCATCAGCGCATCTTGCTGTCCGGCACCGCACCGATCTAGGCGCCGGCCGCCGCGACAATACGGGGACGCAATTCATGAGCATAGAAATCAGACGCCTTGGCGAGATAGCGGGTGTGGAGATTCTGGGCTTGGATTTGAAGCATTCGTTGGACAACGAGACAGTCGATACCATCAATCAGGCATTTCTCGATCATCATGTCGTGTGTATCCGCGATCAGGACATCTCGATCGAGCGGTATCTGGAAGTCGCCGCCGTGTTCGGCGAGGTGCAGCCGCAAAAGATCCCGCAATTCGCGCATCCCGAAACCGACCTCATCTCCGTGCTTTCACCCAGCGTGAACCGTGAATCGGACGATCCCGACAGCAAGCTGATCGTCCGGGGCACCTTCTGGCACACCGACCATTCCTATCACCGGGTCCCGGTCAAGGCGACGCTGCTGCATGCGGTCACCATTCCGTCCAAGGGCGGCGATACGCGATTCCTCAACATGCACGCGGCCTATGAGGCGCTGCCCGACGCCATGAAACAGCGGATCGAGGGATTGCGCGGCGTCCATTGCCTGACCGGGCGGCGCAATTTCACCGGCCGGAAACGACGGACCGACGATGAAGCCGATGGGCCGACCGCCGCCCATCCACTCGTACGCACCCATGACGATACCGGCCGCAAGGCGATCTACATGAATCCCAACCGGATGAACGGCATCGAAGGCTGGAGTGACGCCGACAGCGACGAACTGCTCGACGCGCTGAACGACCATTGCTTCGACGAGCGCTACGAATACCGCCATCGATGGAAACCGCACGACATGCTGATCTGGGACAACCGGTGCCTGATGCATGCGGCGAGCGACGACTATCACGAACCGCGCCGCATGCACCGGGCACTGCTGCGCGGCACCGCACCGCATTAACCGGCGTGCACGCCTGACCGGATGGCTCAAACAACACTCAAAGGAAGGCCGCGAAGATGACCAAACAGATTGATGCGCCGACGCTGAAAAAGATGCTGAATGACGGCGCCGAGTTGGCGTTGCTGGACGTGCGCGAAGACGGACAGTTCGGCGAAGGCCACCTGTTGTTCGCAATGCCGATGCCGTACAGCCATCTCGAAGCGCGGCTGGACGCGCAACTGCCGCGGCGCACCACCCGAACGGTTCTGGTCGATGGCGGCGACGGCGTCGCCGAGCGCGCGGCCGCACGCATGGCAAAGGTCGGCTACAGCGATGTCGCCGTCCTGGCCGGCGGCGTCGAGAGCTGGGCCGCCGCCGGTTATGAAATCTTCAAGGGCGTCAACGTGCCGTGCAAGGCCTTCGGCGAGGTCGTGGAACACGCCGCGCACACGCCGTCGATCAGCGCCGACGAACTGAACGCCATGCTCGAGGGAAATGAAAATCTCGTGGTCGTCGACGGGCGCACGCCGGAAGAATTTAACCGCATGAACATCCCCCGGGGGATCAGCGTCCCCAATGCGGAAATGGTCTATCGCATCCATGACATCGCGCCGTCGCCGGACACCACCGTGGTGGTGAATTGCGCCGGTCGCACGCGCAGCATTATCGGCGCGCAGACGCTGATCAACGCGGGCATTCCGAATAAGGTGGTGGCGTTGCGCGCCGGCACGATGGGTTGGACGCTGGCCGGGCACACGCTGGAACACGGCAATACCCGCCGCTTCCCCGAGGTGTCGAAGGAAGGACTCGAGCACGCAAAAGCCACGGCGGAAAAAATGGCCGCGACTTACGGCGTGAAACGGATCGACCGGGCAGCGCTGGATGCATGGCGCGCCGATGACAGCCGCAGCCTGTACGTGCTCGATGTGCGCGGCAAAGAGGAATACGAGGCCGGACACCTGCCCGGCGCGGTGCATGCCCCCGGCGGTCAGCTGGTGCAGGCGACGGACGCCTGGGCCGCAGCCCGCGGCGCCCGCATCGTGCTGACCGACGACAATGAAATCCGCGCCATCACCACCGCCCATTGGCTGGTGCAAATGGGCTGGGAGGCCTGCGTGCTGCAAGGCGGCATCGGCAGTGCGGGCACGGAAACGGGCATGCCGAAGCGCCGCGTCCTCGGCATCGAGGACAATCCGCCGGAGACGATCACCCCGGCCGATCTGGCCGCGGCGCTGGAGCAAGGCGACACGGTGGCGGTGCATGTGGACATTTCCATGAACTATCGCGAGCGCCATATTCCCGGCGCGATCTGGGCGATCCGGCCGCGGCTCGATGCGCTGGTCGCCAAGCTGCCGGCCGGCAAACGCGTGGTTTTGTATTCGGAGCATGAGACCCGAGCGCGCCTCGCAGCGATCGATCTGCGGGAATTCACCGATGCGCCGGTCGCGATCCTGGCCGGCGGTTTCGAGGCCTGGACTGCGCAAGGCCTGCCCGCCGAATCGTCGCCCGGCACGCCGCCGGATGCGGAGTGCATCGACTACCTGTATTTCGTGCACGATCGGCATCACGGCAATGAACAGGCGATGCGCGATTACCTCAGCTGGGAAGAGGCGTTGCCGGCGCAGATCGAGGCCGACGGCGACGCGAAGTTCACCATCATCGCACCTTGAGCCGGGACACTGTTATGACGCTTTCGATCACGCCCCTGACCGACACGATCGGCGCCGAGCTTACCGGCGTCGATCTGGCCGGCAAGCTCTCGTCCGAGACAAGGCAGGCGATCTATCAGGCCTGGGTCGAAAACATCGTCCTGGTGGTTCGCGACCAGGAATTGACGCCGGCGCAATTCGTCGCGTCCGCCGCAATCTTCGGCCCCATCAAGCAACAAAATTTGGACAGTTTCGCGGTGCCGGACTTTCCCGAGATCAACGTCGTCTCCAGCGAGGACCGCAATACCGACGGCACGCTCTATATGCGCGGCGTCAGCTGGCACTCGGACCATTCCTATACGGAGACGCCGCCGAAGGCGACGATCCTCTATGGAATCGACATTCCGAGCCGCGGCGGCGACACCCAGTTCTGCAACATGCGGGCCGCCTATGAAGAATTACCCGAGGCGGAGCGGGCGCGACTGGAGCGGCTGGAAGTCCTGCATGTCTATGAAAGCAGCCGCAGCCCGCGCCCCATGATCGGCCGCAGTGACGCCGAGGCGAAGCGGTATCCGGGCGACACCGTGCATCCGCTGGTGCGCACCAATCCGGACACCGGACGCAAGGCGATCTACCACAACCCGGTCCGCGCCGAGTGCGTGCTCGACCTGGATCCCGAGGACAGCGCGGCCGTGCTGGACGGTCTGGTCGCGCATGCGACGCAGGAGAAATTCCAGTACCGCCATAAATGGCGCAAGGGCGATTTCGTGATCTGGGACAACCGCTGCGCCATGCATCAGGCGAACCGTGACTATCCGGCGGATGAACGCCGCTATCTCCATCGCCTGATGATCGAAGGTGAAAGGCCGGTATAGACGCCATGACCCCCACCGTGACGCCGCTGGCGCCGAAGATCGGCGCGGAAGTCTCCGGGATCGATCTGAGCCGGCCCTTGGATCGCGACACCGCCGGCCTGCTCACTCGGGCCTTCGTCGACCATGCGGTTCTGGTGGTCCGCGGCCAGTCGCTGCAGCCGCAGGAATTCCTCACGGTCGCCGGGCAATTCGGCACACCGGTGCGCCAGCAGCTGGAGCAGTTCAACATCCCCGACTGTCCCGATGTCAGCACCATCTCGAACCAGGAAAAAACCAAGACCGGCGAGATCAACGTGCGCGGCGTGAGCTGGCACACGGATCATTCGTTTACCCTGGAACCGCCCAAGGCGACGATGCTGTATTCGGTTGCCCTGCCCGACACGGGCGGCAATACCCATTGGGCCCATATGGGCGCCGCTTATGAAGCGCTGTCGCCGGAACTGCGAGCGCGGGTCGACGGGCTGTCCGCCGTTCACGCCTATACCGACAGCCGTGTGCCGCCCGATCTGGCGGAACGCAAACGTGAAGAGGCAGAAAGCGTGACCGACGGAGTCGCACACCCGCTCGTGCGGACGCATCCGGAATCGGGCCGCAAGGGGATCTATCTTAACCCGCTCCGCGTGCGCCGTTTTCTCGGCATGGCGCCGGAGGACTGCTCCGGCCTGATCGGCGATTTGGTGGCGCACGCGACGCAGCCGGAATTCACCTACACCCATCGCTGGCGGCTCGGCGACATGGTAATCTGGGACAACCGGTGCTGTATGCACAAGGCGGACACCGATTATGATTTCAACCAGCAACGTCTGATGTACAGGATTATTCTCGCCGGCGACAAACCGTTCTAGGCGCAAATCCCGAGCGAACCGAAATGGTTCGCGATGACGTATTTGCGTAAAATTAAGAGAGAGAAAGACCATTTCATTTGAGCCAATTTGAACAAGAGATGGGCTAGGAGCAGGCCATGAGCGTAACCATCACCCCGCTTGGCGAACATGCCGGCGCCGAAGTCGGCGGACTCGATCTGCGCCAGCCGGTCGACGACGAAACCCGCAAGCGGCTGAACCGCGCCCTCGCGGACCATGTCGCCCTGGTGTTTCGCGATCAGGAGCTGACGCCGAAACAATTCGCCGATGCCGGGCGGTTATTCGGCACGCCGATGAAACAGTTGCTGCAGCAATATCATCTGCCGGATTGCCCGGAAGTCGGCGTGGTCTCGAACCGGGACCGCGACGCCGCCGGCGACGGCAAGATCCTGATCCGCGGCACGACCTGGCACACCGATCATTCGAACAAGGAAATCCCGCCCAAGGCGACCGCGCTGTATTCGGTCAACCTGCCGGACACCGGCGGCGACACCAAGTTCACCAACACCGCCGCCGCCTATGACGCGCTGCCGGAAGAAACCAAGAGCCGGATCGACGGGCTCAAGGCGGTGCACACCTATCTCAGCAGCCGCACGCCGCGGAAGCTGCCGAAGCGCACCGGGACGGAGGCAAAGGAAAGCCCGCCGGTCGAACAGCCGCTGGTCCGCACTCATCCGGAAAACGGCCGCAAGGCGCTGTACCTCAATCCGGTGCGGATCGAGGAATTCGTCGGCATGGAGAAGGAGGCCGGCTTCGCGTTGCTCAACGAGCTGATGGCGCACGCCACCGAGGAGCGGTTCCAGTACCGCCACAAATGGCGGCTCGGCGACATGGTCATTTGGGACGACCGCTGCTCGATGCACGAGGCCAACATGGATTACGACATGTCGCAGCTTCGGCTGCTGCACCGGCTGATGATCGAAGGCACCAAGCCGGTCTGATTCTTGCGCCGATGTCCGGCATAGCTGCAATGCGATAAGAAGCGAGAGCACGCCTTGGTCCCCATTCGCATCCTGTTCATCCGCTTCCTGGCCGTCAACGGCCCGCCGGTAGCCGTCGTCGTTCCGCCTTCCGCCGCGTGACCACCGACACCGCCCCCTTGCCGGCCGGCCCGGAAAATCCGTGGACGATGCGGCTGTTCATTTTCACTTTCTCCCATGTGGTGGGCACGCTGCACAGCACCACGATCCTGGTCATGGCGCCGGCGATGAAGGCTGATCTCGGTCTGACATTTACCGAATTCGGCCTGCTGGTCACCGCCTACAGCATCGGCCAGGTAACCGGCGCGCTGCCCGGCGGACGATTTACCGATCTCATCGGCGTCGGCCGCGCCCTGGTCGCGGCCCAGGCGATCCTCGTCGTCAGCGCGATCATCCTGACCCAGGCGACCGGCCTGACGGTTGCCTTGCTGGCCATGCTGATCGCGGGCTGGGGGTATTCGATCATCAATCCCGCAACCTCCAAGGGCGTGTTCGAGGCCTTCCCGCCGGAGCGCCGCGCCACCGCCATGGGGATCAAGCAGACCGGCGTGCCGGTCGGCGGCGTGCTCGCCGCTGCGGCGGGCTCGCTGGTGATCGTGGTGAGCTGGCAGACCGTGACCGCCGGCGTCGCCTGTGCGTCCGTTTTCGGCGGCCTCGTCTGCCTGCGGCTTGCCGGACCGCCAAGCCCTGCCCCCCGGACTGCCAGCCAACACAAGTCCGGCGGTGTCACCGAAATCCTGCGCAACGGCAACTACAACCGCTTCGTCGCCGGCAATTTTCTGTACAATTTCGGGCAGTATAATTTCTTCACCTACATCACCCTGTTCATGCGAGAAGGGCTCCTGCTAAGCCAGGAGCTGGCCGGGCTGTGCTACGGCACCGCGCAGGCCACGAGCGTCGCCGCGCGAATGGGATGGGGCGCGGTCAGCGATTTTCTGTTCAAGGGACGGCGCAAGGGTCTCACGGTGGCGCTCGGCGCGACCGCCGCACTATTGCTGACGGGACTCGGGCTGCTCGACGCACGCGCCGGGCTGATCGCCGGGCTCGCCTTTACCGCGTTGCTCGGTGTCACCATCGCGTCCTACGCCCCATTGATGCAGACCATGGCGGTGGAAGCGGTGCCGGCGCGGCAGACCGGCGCGGCCATCGGCTACAACGGCATCGGCACGTCGATGGGCGCGATCATCGGTCCGCCGGCCTTCGGCTGGATGGTCGATATCAGCGGTTCCTTCGCATCCGGCTGGATGCTGACCGCGGGCGTGGTCGCGCTTGGCGTCGCCATGATCGTGTTCGGTTTCCGAGAGCGGCGGTTGTAGCGCAGGCTGCAATCCGGCGGGCCACCCATTTTAAGCCGCACACCGCCTCTCGCCGATACCGAGAATACTGGGATTGCCTTACCTCGCCACGGCGTATTCCCGGTCGCGCAGGTCGCGGCGGCGGATCTTGCCGGTGATGGTTTTCGGCAGATCCTCCACGAATTCCACCTTGCGCGGATACTTGTACGGCGCCGTCACGTGCTTGACGTGATCCTGCAGCGCTTGCACCAGGGCGTCATCCCCGGTGAAACCCGCGTTCAGGATGATGAATGCCTTCACCACTTGGCCGCGCTCCGCATGCGGGCTGCCGACGGCCGCGCATTCCTGCACGGCGGGGTGCGCCATCAGCGCGTTCTCCACCTCCATCGGCCCGATGCGGTACCCGGACGCGTTGATCACGTCGTCGGCGCGGCCCTGGTAGAACAAATACCCGTCCGCATCCTGGTAGGCCTCGTCACCGGTGATGAAATAATCGGCCCCGTCCACCGTCACGTAGCACTGCGCCGTCCGCCCCGGATCCTGCCAATACCCGATCATGACCTGCGGGTTCGGCATGCGAACGACCAGCCGCCCGGTCTCGCCCTCGGGAAGCGGCCGGTCGTCGTCACCGATTATCAGCGTCTGGGTACCCGGCTGGGGCCGGCCCATCGATCCCGGCTTGACCGGCATGCAGGGATAGTTGGTCGCGACCATCAGCGCCTCGGTCAGGCCGTAGCCGTCGAGCAGCGGTCCGCCGGTGATCTCGTGCCAACGGTCGATGATTTCCGGATTGACCGCCTCGCCCGCCGAGACGGTGAGCCGCAACGGCGACAAATCATAGGCCGAGGTGTCCTCAAGAATGAGACGGCGCAATTCGGTCGCCGCCGCACAGAAAACCGTCACGCCGTATTTCTCGAGCAGCCGGAAGCGGTCGTGCGGATCGAAATCGCCGTCATAAAACAACACCGTGGCGCCGCAGCTCCAGGGGCCGAACAACACGCTGGTGCCCGCCTTGCTCCAGCCGGTGTCGGCGCTGCACCACATCACGTCCGCCTCGGACAGATCGTGCCAGTACCAGGACGACACCCGCCAGGTGAACAGCCCGCGCGCCGCATGAGTCACGCCTTTCGGATCGCCGGTCGAGCCGGAGGTGTAATACATCACCGCCGGCTCCTCGATGCCGGTCGCGACCGGGGCGAAGATCTCGCTTTCGGCGGCCATCGCCGTCGCGTAGTCCAGCCAGCCGCCACCGCCCCCTCCGACGCTGAGCCGCAGCCGCACTGGCACATCTTCTTCGAATTTCTGCGTGTTGTCGCGCGTGGTGACAATCGCCGCCGCACCGGAATGGGCAACCCGGTAGGCCATGTCCTTGGCGGTCAGCATGGTAATCGCCGGGATCGGGACCGCCCCCAGTTTGAGGCAGCCGACCATGGCGATCTGCCATTCCGGGATGCGCGGCAGCATGACCACCACCCGGTCGCCGCGTTGCACGCCCTGCGCCTGCAGCAGGTTCGCAAAGCGGTTGGAGCGCGCCTTGATCTCGGCGAAGGTGAAGCGGCGTTCGTCGCCGGCGGCATTGCACCAGATCAGCGCCAGATTGTTCGGGTCTTCCGCATAACGGTCGACCACGTCGCCGCCGAAATTGAACGTCTCCGGTAGCGTCCAGGCGAAGCCGCGATAGCTCTCTTCGTAATCGGTCATCGCCGTTCGCCGCATCATCGTCTCCCTGTTTCCCTACTTGCGTCAGAACGCGCGCCCTTGCGCGACATCATGAGCAAAGTCGAGCAGCCCTTCCGCCATCCGTCCGAATTCGGCGAAACGCGGGTCGTCCGTGCCGCCTTCGCGATAGCGCCGGTTGAGCTGCATGAAAACGACGGCGATGCGGAACTGCCCGAACACCCGATAATACAAGATATCGGAAAGATCGCGGCCGGTGTATCCGGCGTACAGTTCGACAGCGTCGCGCCGGCTCGGGAAGGCGTGACCCGCGCTCGGCATCTGATCGATTGCATGCATCGCCCACGGGTCTCCTGCTTCCACCCAGTAGCTAAGCGTGACGCCGAGATCGACCAGCGGATCGCCGCGGGTGCCGAGATCCCAGTCGAGCACCGCGACCGGGTCGAGCGACGCCGGGTCCAGCACCATATTGTCGAGCTTGAAATCATTGTGCAGCAGCGTCGGCTCCGGGCTGCGGCGCGGTTGCTTGCGCGCCAGCCAATCCCCCAATTCACCGGCAAGCGGCGGCGGCGCATTGTCCCAGGCAAGCCCGGCGCGGGCGATCCAACCAGCGACCTGGCGCTCGAGGAACCCTTCCGGTCGGCCGAAACCGCCAAGGCCGACCGCCGCCGCATCGACCGCGTGCAAATCCGCGAGCACGCGCATCAACATCGGCCCCAGTTTCGCGCCAACAGAATTGCGCTGCTCGACACCTTCGGGCACCGCACCGCCGATCACGATGCCGGGCCGGTATTGCATAATGAAAAACGGCGCACCGAGAACGCTATCGTCATCGCAAAATACCAGGCTGCGCGGCGCAAGGGGGTAGGCCTGCCACAGCCCGCTCAGGATCCGATGTTCGCGCGCCATGTCGTTCGCGCCGGGCGGGATCGGCCCCAGCGGCGGCCGCCGCAGCACCGCTTGCGCACCGTCCATTACAATCAGGTAGTTCAGATTGCCGAAGCCCGACGCGAATTGCCGGGGCGGCCCGTCGGCAGACAAGGCGTGACCCCGCGCCCGCAGGAAATCCGCGAGGCGCGGCCAATCCTGCGGCACCATGGTTTCAGGTGACTTAAATGCCGGCAACTGCGGCAAACCCATGCGTTCGTCCTTGTGGCGGCCCAAATTTCAGATTGTCGATCGATAAGGCCCTAGAGCAGCGTGCGCCCAATTGGGCGCACGTAAGCTGCTCTATCTCTATAGAATCGATCAACTTTTCTGCCTTTAAATGATTCCATTTAAAGGCAGGTTGATCTAGCCCGCCGCTGGCCGGGCCGTCAAGCTTGGCGCGCCCGTCGGCGCCGCTCTATGCTGAACCAACGGGGGAAACGCAGGGAGAATTGACATGAGTGTGGGATTTATCGGCCTCGGCAATATGGGATACCCGATGAGCGAACGGCTGCTCGACGCCGGTCATCAGCTCGTGGTGCACGACATCCGCGAGGAGGTGACGCGGCCGCTGGCCGACCGGCAGGCGCGCGTCGTGGGATCGGCCCGGGAAGTTGCGGATGAGGCGGAAGTCGTCTTCGCCTCGCTGCCCACACTCGATACCTACCGCAGCGCCTCGGTCGGCGGCGATGGAATCATCGAGGGCAAAACGGCCAAGATCTTCGTCAATCTCGGCACCGTCGGCACGCCGCTCATCCGGGAAATCGCGGAGAAGCTTTCGGCGCGCGGTATCACGACGATCGATTGCCCGGTCAGCGGAGGGCCGCCGGGCGCCGCCGCCGGCACGCTATCGGTCATGGTTTCCGGACCCGAAGCCGCCTTTCGCCAAGTGGAGCCGCTGCTGGCGCAGCTCGGTCCGGTCACCTATGCGGGGGCCGAGCCGGGGCTGGCGCAAAGCCTCAAATTGACCAACAACATCCTGACCGCCGTCGCGCTCACGGCCACATCGGAAGCCTTCGCGATGGGGGTCAAGGCCGGTCTCGATCCGGAAGTGATCCTGCAGGCGATCAATGCAGGCAGCGGCCGCAACAGCGCCACCCTCGACAAGTTTCCGAGCGACGTCGTGACCCATAAATACGACTACGGCGCGGCGCTCGACATTCTTATCAAGGACGTCGATCTCGCGATGGCCGAAGGCGAAGCGCTCGGCGTGCCGATGCAGGTAAGCCAGTCGGCCCGGCAACTGCTGCGGCTGGTGCGCGCCGATGGCGGCGGCGCGCAGGACATCACCCGGGTGGCCGAACGGGTCAGCCGCTGGGCCGGCACCGAAATCCCGAAAACCCGATAAATCAGGAGAAAACGGCTATGAGCAGAGTAGCCCTCATCGTTCAGATCGACGTGAAGCCCGAGCACCGCGACGCTTATATCGCCATCATGCGCAAACACGCGGAAAACTGCCTCGCGGTCGAGGAGGGGTGCGTCTATTTCGATGTGTCCCTCTCGCGCAACCACGATGACAGGGTCGTCCTGTACGAGGTCTACCGGGATCAGGCCGCATTGGATGAGCACGCGGCGTCGGCCCATCTCGCCAAAACGCGGGAAAGCTACGAGGGTATGTTGCAAGGCCGCGAGCGGATCGTCGTGGATATTTTCTAGCCGGCGCCGCCGTTCACGCCTTGGTGCGCCCCATATCGCAATGCGGAACATTGTGTTAGACTTTAGTATTGTGACTTGGGGCCCTGTCCGTCCCGACACAAGACATGCCGGGCAGCGACCCTCAGAATCGGGAGTTTCGCCATGCGCCTTTTTTACATTTTCAGTATTGTCCTGTTGGCGGCGTTCTATCCTTTTACGCCCGCCTCGGCCGCGCCGCAGACGCTTCTGCTGGTCGCGCAAAATGACGATCTCGTATTTCAATGCCTCAAGGGCGACTGCATCGTCGAAGCGTCGGGTTTGTGCCTGCAGTATGACCGGGCGACTCCGACCCCCGGCACGCCGTATGAACTGGTCGACGAAGCCCGGTACGGCACAGGGCGGGAAGACGGCTTGGCCTTGATCGGCCGGACCGCCGGCGGCGCGGAAAAGACCTTGCCCCTGGAAGCGGTCAAGATCGCCTCCGAACGGGAACACATGGCAATTCGATTCACGCTGCCCAAATCCCTGCTCGACAAACACGGCCTGGCATCGGTCGCACTGCGCGTCACCCATAACGTCGTGTTGGCGCCGGTCTGGCACGAGGGCGATCCCAAACCGCAGTTGGAAGACGATCTATACCTCTCGATGGGGCCGCAACGGACGGTCGCCGAACGCAGCCTCGCCGCGAACACGGATCACGTCGTAGCGACGGAAATATTGCGCGACACGCTAAACAGCATGCCGCGGGGCCGGGTCGCCACCAAGGATGAGCGTGATGCGGCGTTTGCGCTGGCGGTCGACAAGCGGCGCGCCCGGCGCGGCGGCGTTTTGCCGAAAACTTCGCTCGCGCAGGCGCACAAGGCCTTGACCTATTGCGACTACATCAATGACGAGGACATGTGGTTCCGCGGCTACTACGAGCGGATTTCGCGCTATCGCGGCTGCCTGGGCCAGCGCCATGACAAGCTCATCAAGGGTGTGAACAAGACATATTGGAAAGCGTTCACCGGCACCGGCAGCTAGCCCGCACTTCTCATACTCTGCGCGGTCTGCGTCGTGTCCAGGCGGTTGCTCCGCCAGGAGCGGGCCGAAAAGCGTAGCCCATGCTAGGGTTGAGGGCCGCGACGCTGCGGACGGCCGGCGGGGTGCGACCCTGCGCGGCGCCGTGCAGGCCACGGAGAGTTAGGAGAAGTACGGGCTAGGCGGCGCCCGCCCGCAACCAGGTCATCGCCTGGTTGAGCTGACTCATCCGCCGCGTGTCGCCAAAAGACGCGTCGGGATGGTGGATCGTCGCCAGCATGCGGAATCGTGCCTTGACGGTATTTTGGTCCGGACGGCTGCCCGGCGGAAACCCGAGCACGAACAGGGCTTCGTCCCGACTGTGCACGCCGGTCGGTAGCGGTTCGTGAACGACCACCGACAGCGCGGCCCGCAAACGTTCGATCTCCTCGTTAAGCGTCCGCACTTTCTCGCGTGCCCGCGGCGCCTTGCCGTCCTCCAGCGTCACCGCCACATCGCCCAAATCCATTGCGAGCGCCAATCCCAGGGCGCGGCGCACATCGGGCACTTCATAGCCCGCCGGCAAACGGACTTGCAGCCGCGGCTTACGCCGCCAGGGTTTGCCCTTGCTCGGACCCGATTTCAGGATCACGGTTTCCCGGTCGTCCGGACCCGGCTCACCCGGATCCGGACACGCTGATATCGTGCGCGGCGGAACGATCAGCAGGACCGAACGGGCCATATCCGCGACATTGACGTCGCGCCGCTCCGCCAAGGCGTCGATGGCATCCCGAAAATCGCTCGAACACGGTATGACGTATGACTTCTTACGCACTTTCGATCCCATCGCACGACCCTTCCGGTGGAAAATTACCGCCGGGGCGCCGACCATGCTGTACCGCATGGCCGGATACCCTCAGCCATCCGACAAGTCAACTGCGATAGAAGTTAAAATGCTCTTAACGCCCATGGAAATGGGATGGCGCCATACGCAACGCCCTGCCCGGCGCCATGGGACAACACCACGACCCGACGCCCGCGCTTTGCAAATATTAGAGCTCCATATGAAGGACCGGCTTGTCCGGTAAACCGGCGCAAGTCCGAAGCCGCGGCGACAAGTCCGGAAGGGACCCTGCTCCGCAGTATCCTTATCCTGGTATCGGGCGGCCGCCCAAAAGGCGACGCCGCCCGACCACGGACGACTTAATCGACCAATTTGAGGTCGTCGGCGGCGGTCTTGCCGTCGCGTCCTGGCGACA
>CAJHYV010000253.1_pt1 | contig 16570 bp, 13 predicted proteins | sample 9198851 | NCBI WGS metagenome assembly CAJHYV01 (sample SAMEA7708375, study PRJEB35096) | sediment metagenome | biome: marine neritic benthic zone biome [ENVO:01000025]; feature: sediment [ENVO:00002007]; material: shallow marine sediment [ENVO:03000034] sea grass bed [ENVO_01000059] ...
CAAGGGATGCTCGTGGTGCTGCCATCAGACGGTCATGGTAACGGCGCCGGAGGTGCTGCTCGTGGCGCAATATATCCGCGAACGATTTGACGAGGAGACGGTAGCGCGTCTGCGCGATCGGATTGTTCAGAATGCCGAGAAAATCGAGGGCCTGTCGAACGACGAGCGGCTGGATCACGGGCTCGCTTGCGTCTTTCTGCAGGACGGCGACTGCTCGATCTATCCCGCCCGCCCGTTACCGTGCCGGGGCGGCTTCTCCGAAGATGCCGATTACTGCCTGAATTTGCTGAAGAATCGGGAAGAGACACAAGCGGCCGTGGCCCAGGGCACGCTCGAAGGCAAATTTCTGATCGTGCCCAAAATGCTGTTCGACAGTGCCCAGGTGGGCATGGCCGCCGCCATCCGGAATGATGGTCTGAATGCCGATCCGCTCGAACTTACGACGGCGGTGGCAATCGCCCTGTCGGATCCTGAGATCACGGAAAAATGGTTGAACGGATGGCCGGTGTTCGAAACGGCAAAGCTGCACCGTCAAACCGGCGACCGCTACGCGACCCAGCCGGCCGCCTGAACCGCACTATTGCGAACGAATTCCGCGGCTGCGCTGTGCCGTCCGCTTGTTCAGCAATTGAAAGGCGCGCTGCAACTGCTCGTCGCCCTTGCGCTTGTCGTCGAGCTTCACCGAATGGTGCGGCTCAATTCCACCTTCGACCGTGGCGCCCGACGGCGTGACATAAATCGCCGTGGTCAGCTTGACCGCATCGCGCCGGCTCAAGGGAATTATCGTCTGCACCGTCCCCTTTCCGAAAGATCGGGTTCCGACCAAAGTCGCACGGCGGTTGTCTCTCAAGGCTCCCGCAACGATTTCGGCGGCGGATGCAGACCCCTTGTTAATGAGAACCACAATCGGCAGTCCATCGGCGAGATCGCCCCTGTTGGCCACTTCATGATGCTCGTTATGCCGTTCGCGGATCGAAACGATGCGACCTTGCTGTAAAAACATGTCCGAGATCTGAATCGACTGATTAAGCAGACCGCCCGGATTGTTCCGCAAATCAATGACGAAGCCCTGCAGCCCGTTGCCGAGTTTGCCGCGAATGGCGCGCAGCGCTTTGGCCACTTCTTCGCTCGCGCGCTCGGAGAAACTGGTGATACGCAAATAACCGACCTGCTTCTCGATGCGCCATCGAACCGCCTTAACCTTAATGATCGCTCGCGTTATCGCCACATCGAATGGCGGAATCTTTACGCGTTTGATGCGCAACTTGACTTCGCTGTCGGGCGGGCCGCGCAGTAACAACACCGCTTCGCGCAGCGTCATGTCCTTCATCGACCGATTGTCCGCCCGAATAATCATGTCGTTCGGCTTCAGGCCGGCCCGCGCGGCCGGCGTGTCGTCGATCGGCGAAACCACTTCGATGTAGTGCTTACCCTTCCGAACCTCGATACCGAGACCGCCGAAACTGCCACGGGTCTGGTCGCGTAACGCCTTGAGCTGCCGGCCATCAAGATAAGTGCTGTATGAATCGAGCGATTTCAGCATGCCCTGGATCGCGGCCTCGATAAGCTCCTGATCCTTGGCCTTTTTCGGGTTGGGATGACGCTTGCGGATACCCTTGGTCGCCGCCGCGATTAGTCTTTCGTCATCCACCTGTCGCACGTAGTTACTGCGCACTTGGTCATAGACCAAGGCAAACAAATTCGCCCCATGCACGAGTCCGGCGGCATCGCCGCGTTTCTCCGCCTCTGCGCCGGGCTTTCGGTAGTGCGCAATATCCGATGAGATACGCTTGGCCGCCGCCTGGGCTTCCGGACCCGGGGTAGAGGATCTTACAGCGCAACCCGCCGCAAACATCAGCAGTAGGGCAATCGCTAATATGAATCTTCTGGACAAATCCGATCCTTGCGCGGCGCTAAATTTACTACCAGCATATATGGCCCCAAGCCGCCGATTCGGCAACTGTCTTGATCGCCGAAAGCCCTCCCGCTGGCCTTCCGTTCGGTGGCCGAAACATTCGAATCGCGGCGGGTTCCGCTCCCTCAGGAACCAATCGATCAGCATGACGACCGCAATATTGTGATGATCGACCGACGAGTCATGATACGATGAAAACGATCGAATACTGCTTGCACAATAGGAGAAACGGCATGCCCCAGAGTGCTTTCCATAAAGCACTGCGTGACGCGGTGGAACAGCGCCATTCGAAGATACACCCGTTCAGCGAGGCCTGGGTCACCGGCGGACTGAACCGTCAAATTCTCGGCGAATGGGTAAAACAGCATTACAACTATGTGGGCCATTTCGCCCAATGGTGCGGCGCGATTTATGCGCGGTGCGACGACGAAGATGTTTGCCACTTCCTGGTCGAAAACATCATGGAAGAAGAAGGTTTCGTCGGTGAAGGAGATTTCCCGCCCGCCAAACACGTCGATCTCCTCCTCGATTTCGCCGAAGCCTGCGGCAAGAGCCGCATCGAGATCACAGAAGCCCAGAAAAACGGCGAATTGATGGCCGGCCTGCTCGGGCTGCAATCCTGGTGCACCGTTCAATCCATGAAGCCGACCCATGAGGCAATTGCCGGTCTTCTCGTCGGGCTGGAGAGCCAGGTACCGCAGATTTACAAGCGCACAACCCCGCCATTAATCGAAAAATACGGCTTCACCGAAAAGGAAGTGATATTCTTCCGTCTTCACATCGTCGCGGATACCGAGCACGGAAAACGCGGCTACCAGATCGTCGAAAAACTGGCCGACAACGAGGAAAAGCAGCAAGCATGTCTGCGCGCCGTCCGAGAAGCCACACTGATGCGGGGGCTGTATCTCGACGCCTTGTACGATGCCTATGTCGCGCCGAATGCGGCAGCCGCCGAATAACCGAGCGAAGGTAAAGGCAAAGGAACAAGACCCCAATGCGCACGGTCAACACCCTGACATTGGCCGAAGCCAATCTCATCCTCGACGCCGCGCAGGCGAAGTCCGAGGAAATCGGCATAGCGCACGTCTTGTGCGTCGCCGACAATGCCGGGTACACGATCGCGCTGCGGCGGCTCGACGGAGGCAAGGTCACCAGCGTGCAAATCTCGGAAAACAAGGCCTTTACCGCAGCCGCCCACCGGCGCAAGACCCATACCTTCACCAACACGTATCCGGGGGAAGAGGCCTGGGGAATCTTCACCCAGCACTATGGCCGCTTCACCGTCTTCGTCGGCGGGTTCCCCATCGAGGTGAATGGCGAGGTGGTCGGCGGCATCGGTGCCTCCGGCGGCAACGGCGAGCAGGATATCGCCGTCTGCGAAGCGGGCATCGCGGCCTTTGAAGCCTATCTCAAGAAAAGCGGCGGCTAAGCGCCGGCGCGGTCGCGGATTTCCAGAATCTGTTCATGCAGCGGCCGCGGAATAGTCGCGCCTTCATTTGGTGACCGTTCGCGCGCCGCATAACGCCGATCCGAAGGCAGGCGCGTCCCTTGCTGTGACAACAAGCCCGCGAACAGGCCTTCCGCATGATCGAGCGAGGCTTCCGCATCGCCATCGGCGACGAAACGCGCCGGATCCATCGCCAGCATAAGCTCGCCTCCCTTGGCCGGCCCGCCGTCGCCCGTATCCTCCGCCGCCGACTCCGGACCGAAACAGTTTCGCGGCAGACCGGCCGCCATCAATTCGACCATCAGCGCGATCGCCGAGCCCTTGTAGCCGCCGAAGGGCAGTTGCGCACCGGCCAGCCCGGCAGCGGGGTCGGTCGTGGGTTTGCCGTCCTTGTCGATGGCCCAGCCTTCCGGAATGGGTTTGCCGTCGCGATGATGAAGCATGATCTCGCCCCGCGCGCTCGCGCTCGACGCCTGATCGAACACCACCGGCGGACGATCCTTGCGCGGCCATCCGAACGCCATGGGATCGGTCCCGAACAGCGGCTTCGTCCCCCCCGCGGGCGCGACGTAGCTGCGCGAATTGACGAAAGCGAAGGCGACCAGACCTTCTGTCGCCAATGCCTCCACCTCATACCACAGAGCGGCGAAATGGTAGGAATCGACGACCGGCATCGCGGCAATGCCGTTCGCGCGCGCCTTTTCGATCAGGGGCCCCCGACCACGTTTGAGTGCGAGCGGGGCGAATCCGCCTTTTGCATCCGCCTGGACGACGGCGGGTGCGAGTTCCGTGATGACCGGTTCGGATTTTCCGTCGATCCGGCCATTGCGCAAGGCGACGCAATATCCCGGCAGCCGAAACAATCCGTGCGACTTGCACTCATCGCGTTCGGCCGCGGTGATCGTGTCGGCAATCGCCGCTGCATTATCTTCCGACGCGCCCAGCGCCATGAGCGTTGACGATGTCAACGCATGAACTTCGTCCAAACCGAGCGTCACTGTCATTCCGTTTTTCCCATTATTGTCGGTTCCCGTCAGGCGTTCCGTGCAGCACCCGCCAAACCTTTTCCGGAGTCACCGGCATGTCCAGACCGGCGGTATTACGATCGCGCAAGGCATCCATGACTGCGTTCATCACCGCCGGCAGCGCCGCGGTCGGGCCCGATTCGCCGCACCCCTTGATGCCAAGCGGATTGGTCAGGTAGGTGGTTTCGTTTCGCCCCCATTTGAATTCGGGCATGTGCGTGGCGCGCGGTAGGCAGTAATCCATGAATGAGCCGGTAATCAGCTGTCCGGTCTCCGGGTCATAGCGGCAATCTTCGTAAACCGCCTGTCCAATCCCCTGAACAATGCCGCCATGCAATTGTCCCTGCAGCAGCATGGGATTGATCACCGTGCCGAAATCGCTGACCAATGTGTAGCGCGTAACGGTCACCACGCCGGTATCCTCGTCGATCTCCACTTCGGCGACATGGCAGCCGCAGGGGTAGCTGTAGTCCTTCGCGGCATAGTGGCTGCTTGCGTCGTAGCCGAGTTCCATGCCTTCGGGCATTTTGCTTTGATCGAACGCGGCCGCCGCCACCGCCGTAATCGCAACCATCCGGTCGGTACCCGCAACGGCGAATTTTCCATCCTCGAAGACGATATCGTCGGCGCTCGCTTCCAAAAGATGCGCAGCAATTTGCCGGCCCTTCTCGATGAGTTTCCCGGATGCCAAATAAATTGCCGTGCCGGCGATTGTCGCCGTCCGGGATCCGCCGGTGCCGGTGCCAATACCGACCCGGTCCGTGTCTCCCTGCACAACGCGAATTCCGTCGAGATTTAGGCCAAGCTGGCTCGCCGCCACCTGCGCGAAGGTCGTCTCGTGGCCCTGACCATTCGACTGGCCGGTCATGGTCAGGGTCAGGCCGCCGCCCGGATCGAATTGCATCCCGACCCGGCCGTCCTTGAATCCATCCGGTTCCGTATAGACCGAAAACCCGAAGCCGAGACGTTTGCCGCGTGCCGCCGCCGCCGCACGCCGATCCGGCAGATCCTCCCGCCCGGCGAGCCGCAACGCCTCGTCCATGTTCTGCTGGAAATCGCCGCTGTCATAGACCAGCCCGGTCGGCGTGCGATAGGGCATGTCTTCCGGCCGGACCAGGTTGATCCTCCTCAATTCCGCCGGGTCCATGTCAAGTTCTTGCGCCGCCGCGTCAACCAGTCGCTCTACCATGTAGCAGAACTCGGGCTTGCCCGCGCCCCGGTACGCAGCGATTGGTGTCGTGTTGGTAAAGACGCACTGGGTCTCCGCGTGCACGGCGGCGATACGATAGACATTTGTCAACATACGGGTTCCGCCGCCGGTCGGTATGATCGGCGCGGCCGCAGTCAGGTACCCGCCCATGTTGGAGACCGTATGACACCGGAGCGCAAGGAACCTGTGGTTCTCATCGAGCGCCAGCGCCGCCTCCATCACATGATCGCGCGCATGCCGGTCGGTCATGAAGCTGTCGGCCCGATCCGGGTACCATTTGACCGGCCGGCCGACACGGCGCGCCGCCCAGCAGACGGCGATCTGTTCCGGATAGATATCGTTCTTGATTCCGAAACCGCCGCCGACATCCGGGGTGACCACACGAATGGCGGCCGGTGAAACATTCAATCCCTTGTTCGCCAGGCCCATCTGGATCTGGGTACCACCGCCCGTCGGCGTGTACAGAGTGTAGCGGTCCAACGCCGGATCGTATTCGGCCAGCGCCCCGCGCGGCTCCATCGCCGCTACCACGATCCGGTTGTTGACGAGGTCCAACCCGACGGTATGCCGCGCTGCGGCGAATGCCGCTTCGACCGCAGCCCGATCGCCGGTTTCCCAGTCCAACGCAACATTCGACGAAAACTCCTCCCACACATGCGGCGCCTCGGGCCGCAGCGCATCGGTCGCAGCGGTGACGCTGGACAAAATTTCGTATTCCACATCAATGAGATCCACTCCCGCCCGCGCATTCTCGGGCGTATCGGCCAGCACCATCGCCACTGCATCGCCGACATGCCGCGCCTTCTCCGATGTGATCGCCTGCTGCGCGGGATTGCGGATCGGAGAACCGTCGCGATTGAGCGGCGCCGGCGGCGCCTGCAGAAGCCCGGCGCCATCGGCGGCGAGATCGGCCCCCGTCAGGATCGCCGCAACGCCCGAAGCCGACATCGCCGCACCGGCATCGATCTTCCGGATGCGCGCATGGGCATGCGGCGATCGAAGAAAACAGGCGTGCAACTGATCCGGCAAATTCAGATCATCGATGAACTGGCCGCGCCCGGACAACAGGGCACGATCCTCACGCCGGGGTACCGGTTGACCGATCCCGCCATTGCCATTCACAGCGGCGCGCGCGGCGCCCGACTCTTCATTGATCATCTTTGTGCTCGGTTCGGTTTTTCGGTATCAATGATGGAGACAATAGCATAGCGCGCCGTCCCGTCAGGATGGCGATATGCATCGGGCTTTCTGGCAGCTAACAATTAATGTCCTTTCAGGGAGAATGCGCAATGAACGGTGGCGAAGTCGTGGTCGAAACGATGCTGTCGCGGGACGTGGACACGGTATTTTTCGTGCCCGGCGGAACCAACACGACGATCCTGGAAGCGCTGAGCCGCAACCAGAACAAAATCCGCTCCGTGGCGACGCGCCTCGAATCCGCCGCGGGCTTCGCGGCGGATGCCTATTCCGCCATTCGCAAGAAACCCGCCTGCGTCATCTGCAGCCGCGCGCCCGGCGCCTCCAACGCGACAATCGGTATTCACACCGCGATGCAGGCGTCCCGTCCGCTGGTGCTCTTCATCACCAACATTCCGCGCGCCATCAAGGGCCGCGAGGCGTTTCAGGAAGTGAACTACCATCTGATGTTCGCGCCGGTCGCCAAGGCGGTCTTCGACGTCAATTCCTTCAACGAACTGGCCGACGTGGTTGGCCGCGCCTTGGATTTGTCGGTCAGCGGGCGGCCCGGGCCGGTGGTCGTTTCGATCTCCATGGACATCCTCGACGGCGAGACCGGCGAGCCGCCGATTTCGAAGGCGCCGGCGCCGGTCCGGCTGGGCGCCGACCCCGACGCAGTGCAAACGGCCGCGCAACTGATCGACGCCGCGAAACGCCCGATTATCATTGCCGGCGAGATGATCGCCTTCGAGCGCGCGTCGGACGAGCTTGAGAAATTCGCCGATGCGACCGGTGCCGGCGTGCTCACCGCCTACCGGCAGCAGGATGCGATCCGCGCCGATCACGCCGGCCATTTCGGCCATCTGTCGATCAATCGCCTGCCTTTTCAGGAAAAAGCCATCGACCAAGCCGATTTGATCATTGCTGTCGGCAGCCGCCTGGACAGCGTCACCACCGATGGCTACGCGATGCCGCGCGCCGACCAGAAGCTGGTCATGATCTATCCCGACCCATCGGCCTTTTCACAGTGGTCGGCGGACGCCGCCCTCGGTTCGCATTCGGTACCGGCGATGCGGGCGATCGCGTCCGCGCTATCGCAAAAGCCCCCGAAGGAACGGTTGGCGTGGCGCGATGAGGTACACAAGGCCGAGGTGGACTTCGCCAAGCCCGGCGAGATCAAAGTCCAGGGCGACATCGACATGGCCAAGGTGATCAGCCAGTTCAACACGGCGGTACCGAAGAATTCGATCATGGTGTCGGATGCCGGCACCTTCGGCCGCTGGATCACCCGGTACTACCGGTTCAACAGTCCCGACACGGAACTTTCGCCGGTCAGCGGCGCGATGGGATACGGCGTGCCCGGCGGCATCGGCGCCCAGGTCGCCAACCCCGACGCACCGGTATTCGTCTGGGTCGGCGATGGCGGGTTCCTGATGACCGGCAACGAATGCGCCGTGATCGTCCAGGAAAAGCTGCCGGTCAAAATCATCGTTTGCGACAACAGTTGCTGGGGCTCGATCCTGGTTCACCAGAACAAGCGGTTCGACGGATGGGATTTCGGCACACGGCTTCAGAGTCCGGATTTCGCGGCTTTGGGCCGCGGCTTCGGCATGCCGAGCTGGAAAGTGGCCAAGACCGACGAATTCGCCGGTGCGCTGGAGGAGATGATGGCGGTCGACGGCCCGGCCATGCTGCACCTGCTGCAGGACGCGCGCGACGTATCGCCGTATTCGGGCAGTGCGCGGTAACCGACGCTACCGGTCGGCCAGCCAGCTTCGGGTGAGATCGAGCACGCGATCGACATCAGCCTCGTTGTTGTAGAGATGCAGCGCGAACCGCAGCATACCGCGGCGGATCGACAGGACGACGCCGTGCTCGGTGAGATGGGCGTACAGCGATTCGAGTGCCGTGTCGTCGATCGCATCGTTCTGATTGGCTGCGAAACTGCCGACCGTCACCGTATGCGCCAGATGCGGACCCGGCGGGCCGCCCGAGACCGGCAGGCCGAGCTGATGCAGGCCGCCCGCGAATCGTTGTGCCAGTCCGCACACATACTGCTCGATCCGCGCCGGCCCGATTTCAAGGAACAGATCGAGCGACGGTTCGACCGCGACCGCCGCCGGATAATTGTAATTGCCCACATCGAAGCGGCGGGCGCCCGGCATCAGATCATACCCTTCGTCGCCCATGGTCGCCTCGTGCACGTCCTCGCCCAGATCGATGCTGAAACGTGCCAGCGACGCCGGTGTCAGCCGCGCCGCCCATTCGCGGCGGCAGTACAAAAAGCCGAGACCATACAGACCCAGCAGGCATTTCTGCGTCGAAACCGCCATGCCGTCGATCTGTAGCTCCCGCATATCCGTATCGACCACGCCTACCGATTGCACGCCGTCGACCAGGAGGAACACGTCGCGTGCGCGGCAGGCGCGTCCGAGCCGGCCGATATCGGCGCGGAACCCCGGCGCGAATGTGACGGTGGATGCGGTGACCAAGCGGGTCCGGTCATCGATCGCCGCGATGATCGCGTCGACATCGATATGGCCCGCCCGCTCCGGCACCGACCGAACGGTCACGTCGTTGCGCGCATGCTGGTTGAGCCAGGGATAGATGTTGTTTGGATGCTCGAGATCTCGGCACAACACCATATTGTCGCCCGCCTGCCAGGGCAGCGCCGATGCGATGGCGTTCAATCCATCCGAAACATTCTTCGTATACGCGATCTCGTCGCTGTCCGCGTTGATCAGCCGTGCGAACTTTTCGCGCACCCGCTCGATCGTCGCAAACATTTCCGGTTTGTCGGCGCTTCCTGCGGACAGCCGGTCGAGGTGACCGTCCATCGCTTCCCGCGCCGGACGCGACAACAAACCCCGCGCGGCAACATTCATGTACACCGTGCCGGCGGCGCCGGGAAACAACGCGCGGGCCGCTTCGAAGTCGGATTGGGGTCGTTCCACAGCCAATGATTCGCTTGCCATTTTACATTTCCCAGTATGATGCTGTTACCAACCGGCCCAGTCGAAGGGTCACCTAAGACTAGTTCCTACTCCCGGCAGCCGCAATCAACCATCCCCTGCGTCGAGGTGATAGCAGTGAGACGGTCAGGCGCATTTTTGCACGAAGAGATGGACACGAAGAGTTGTGACAAACACCTCAGTACGAATTAACAAGCCCGCCCGGGGAATCGGGCTCATGATTCTCGGCTGCGCATTTCTGATGATGAGCGACGCCGTATCGAAATGGCTGAGCCAAACCTATCCGGTCGGGCAGATCATGTGCCTGCGAAACGTCTTCGTGTTGATTCCCATTCTCATCGTGGTGTGGCGCGGCGGGCGTTTCGGCGATTTGCGCATCGGCAGCTGGGGCGGGCAATTCCTGCGCGGCGGGCTACACGTCGTCTCGGCCGCCCTGTTCGTCACCAGTGTCAGCCTGCTGCCGCTGGCCGACGTACATGCGGTCGGCTTCGCGGGACCCATCTTCATCGCCGCTCTGTCGCCGTTCTTGCTGAAGGAACCCGTGGGATGGCGCCGATGGACGGCGATCCTTATCGGATTCGCCGGTGTGCTTGTCATGCTCCGGCCCAGCGGCGCAGGTTTTCATTACCTCGGCCTGATCCCGGTGGCGGCCGCTCTCTCGGCCGCGCTGCGCGACATCACGACACGTCACCTCAGCCGGAATGAAACCTCGGTTTCCATGTTGCTGTTTTCATCGTCGATGGTGATTGTCGGCGGGCTCTTTACCGCGCCCTTCGGCTGGCAGGCGCTCACGCTGGAATCCACTGCGCTTTTCGCGTTGAACGGTCTGGTCAACGGCAGCGCCCATTTCCTGATCATCGAGTCCTACCGAAATGCCGAAGCACCGGTCGTCGCGCCGTTCAAATATTCGATGCTTCTCTGGGCAACGCTTTTCGGATTTTTGATTTGGAACCAGCTGCCGGATGGGTGGATCATCGGCGGCGCCGTGCCGCTCATCGGCAGCGGCCTCTATATCTTCTATCGCGAGCAACGCCTCAAATAGACGGTCAGCGCACGATCATGACTGAATTGGAGGCGGTCTGCATGAGATCCTGGGATACGCTTCCGCTAAAAAATCGCGCCCATGGCGTCTTCCCGGATTCGGCGACCACGATTACGGAATAGTTGGCGCCGACTTCCAAAATTTGTTCGACCGGATCGCCGACCCGCGTGTAGCTGTTTTTGATGGTAATCTGCTTGGCGTCCAGAATGGATTTCAATTCGGCGAGATGTTCCGTTGCCGCCGCTTCGCCTTCGACATCCGGAGAGACCGCCAGGATCGACACCGGGGCGTTGCCGTGGCTGGCAAGAAACAAGTTCCGCTCGATCGCCGCATTCGCGTGCTCCGAACCGTCCGAACAAATAAGGTGTCCCCGGACCGCATCCAATTCGCGCGCGACCAGAACCGAACAGGGGGCGTGGTCGACGACCTTTTCAGCCACCGCCGGATCCCAAAAGGATTTGGTTTTGCCCCGCCGCCACCGTTCGGAAGCGCCGAGGATGATCAAATCGTAATGGGCGACCTCGGTTTGCTCCAGGATGCCGCTGGGCACATTGAAAGCGACCTTGAGCTTGAGGATGATCTTCTTACCGGTTTTGTCGGTATATTCGATCTTGTTGTCGCCGAGCGGATCACCTTCCACATCCACATGGGTCGCTTCTTCCTTCCAGTCATCCCCCATCGCGCCATGGGCAATGAGCACGTCCCGGCCCTTTTTGAGATATTGGATGCCGGGCAGCTCCAATCCCCAGTTCAGCATGTTTTCGCGCGCGATACGGACATTCAAACCGCCACTGCGCAATCCATGGTCCATCGGCCGCACATAGCACAGGCAGATGTCGTGTTCCGGGCCGAATTCCGCGGCGAATGAAGCACCACGATACGAATCTTCGGTGCCGTCAATACAGACGAGGATTCGGAACTTTCGCTCGTTAGCCTGATCGGCCATGTTCCCTCCGACCGGTCCTACGTCCCAAGCAAGGGCCAATACACAGATGCCACCACAAGCAACACGACGGTGGACATCAAAACCATCCGCCATCCGACAATCAGGAAATCGGACGTCTTCAGGTACCCTGATGCATAAACAATAGTGCACGCAGGTGTTCCGACAACTGTCAAATAGGCGAAAGCCGAGGACACCGCCGTGATAAAGCCGATCAGCAATGGACTTTCACCTGCGATATCAGCAAGGTTGAGGACCAAGGGTCCAAGTACCGCTACCGCCGCACCATTGGACATGGTGTTGGTGACCGCCGTCGTGAGTGCGGACACCGCAACCCATAAGCCAATTCCCTGATCTGCGCCGAACGGCGTGAGCATGCCAATAAATCCTTCCGCCACCCATTTTGCGGCGCCGGTTTCCTTCATCTGCACGCCGAGCGAAATGACCGCGGCATACAGCAGCACGACGCCCCAGTTGACGCCGGAATTCATATCTTCCCAGTTGACCAGTCCGGCGACGAGGAATGCCGCCGCACCCAGCACGGCGATCGTGCCAAGCCCCAACTCGTCGGAACCGAATATCCAACCCAGCAAAACCAGGAAAAACAACATGATGGTCGCCCAGCCCCGGGATGTCATACCGCCTTCTTCCTGGATCTGCGCGCGCAGCTTGACCACCGCGCGCGACAGGTCGCGATGTTCCGGACGGAAGGTGTACAACAGGATCAGGGTGACGAAGGGGAGTTGCAGGAGGAACATGGGATAGGCGTAGGCCATCCAGGTCACATAATCGATCAGGAACTTATAGGTATCCGGGTTCGCGGGGTCGTAAAAGAATTCCCGCCAATATCCGATCATGATGGCGTTTCGCGCCCCGCCCGACGGCGTGCCGATGCCCGCGATGGAACATCCATAGCTGATGGAGAACAGGATCACCGCCGCCAGCCGGCGCACTTGACGCGGGTCGTCCGATGTCAGGGTGATCAGCGTCAACCCCACCGGCAGCATCATCGCCGCAACCGTGTGTTCGCCGATAAAGGAAGCGAGAATTCCGCTGACCGCCGATATACCGATACAAATACGCGACGTTTTCGTGCCGGTCATTCGGACGATCAAATAAGCCAGCCGCTTGTCGAGCTTCTGCTTGACCACGGCAACCGCCAGCATCAGGGATCCCATGATGAACAACACGGAATCGTTCATCAGGCTGGTCGCGACGCTGGTTGAGTCGAGTCCGAGCAAAATAACCTGGCCGACAACGATGAGCAGCGCCACCGTCGGCAGCGGAACCGGTTCGGTCACGAACAGGATCGTCGCCACCACCGACATGGTCAGCACGATCATGCCCTTCTGTGAAAGACCGTCCGGAGTCGGCAGCGCGATCATGGCCGCACCGACCCCCATGGCAATGAAAAACCACCTCCGCTGCCACACATAAAACCAGATGGATTTCATCGTAATGGCGAGTACGCGAACCGTACGCCCCGAATTCGTGGTTATTTCCACCATATTATTCAATATTCTGTTGTTGCGATCGGAACTCCGGAATTGACAACGCTTCAAGTTACGGCTGCGTCTCATTCTAGTGAGATTGTTTCAATGGGTGCAAATTGCATCGAAGCGCTCGATAAGCAGCGCCACCCGTATCGTAATGTGTGATAGGCTGATTCAGCGTTCGGAATCGCGGCGCGCCGCGACACATCAATATGGACACCGGAGTTTGGAATGATCGTCGAACAGATCTGGACCGATAATGCCTACCGAAATTTCAATTATCTGATCGCTTGCCCGGAGACCGGCGAAGCCCTGGCGATCGACCCGCTGGACCATCAAAAATGCCTGGCCCAGTCGAAGGAACGGGGATGGGAGGTGACGCAAATTCTCAACACCCATCACCATGGCGATCATATCGGCGGCAACGGCCCGATGGTGGCGGCGACCGGCGCAAAGATCCTGGCGCATGCGGGCGCCAGCGATAAAATCCCCGATATGGATGTGGGTCTGGGTAGCGGCGACGTCATCCGCGTCGGACAGACCGTCGAACTCGAATGCCTCGACACACCGGGCCACACCATGAGCCATATCTGCCTGCTGTCGCGGACCGACACGCCGGCCCTGTTCTGCGGCGACACGATGTTCAACGCCGGCGCCGGCAATTGCCACAATGGCGGCCATCCGGAAGCGATGTACGAAACCTTCGCCAATCAGCTCGCAAAACTGCCGGAGCACACGCTGATCTATCCCGGCCATGACTATATCACGAACAACCTGCAATTTACGCTCGACCGGGAACCGGACAACGTTCGTGCCGCCGAGTTGCTGAAATCCGTGGACGGGCAAAATACCGATGACGCGATGGTGTCGACCATGGCGATTGAAAAAGAAATCAATACCTTTTTCCGACTGCACAGCCCGACCGTCATCCGCAAGCTGCAGGAAGCATTCAGCGACATGCCGGAGAAGCCGGACGCCAAGACGGTGTTTCTGAAGCTCCGCGAATTGCGCAACGAATGGTAAGGCGCGCCCCGACGCGATGACGATCCCCAACCAGCGCCACCTGTTCGATATTCCGGACGGGCTCAGCTACCTCAACTGCGCCCAGCAATCGCCGCTGCTGAACGCCGTGTGCCGCGCCGGAGAAACCGGCGCGTCGCTCAAGGCGCATCCGTGGACCGATTTCCGGACGCAGGCGGCGGCCGACGCCGAGACGGCACGCGGGCTGTTCGGGCGGCTGATCGGCGCCACCGAAAACGACATCGCCATCGTTCCGGCGACCAGCTATGGCGTGGCAATCGCGGCCGCCAACCTGCCGGTCACACACGGCCAGAAAATCGTCGTCACCCAGGATCAGTTCCCGTCCGACTATTACGCCTGGCGACATCTGGCCGAACAATCGGGCGGCGAGCTGGTGACGGTGAACCGGCCCAAAGACGGCGATTGGACAAGCGCGTTGGAAAGTGCAATCAACGCAAATACCGCTATCGTTTCCGCACCCCCTTGCCACTGGACCGATGGCGGCGCGGTGAACCTAAATGCAATCGGTGCCCGCTGCCACGAAGTGGGCAGCGCCTTCGTCATCGACGCGACCCAGGCGGCCGGGGCCATGCCGCTCGACGTGACGGCGTTGCAACCGGATTTCCTCGTCAGCTCCGCCTACAAATGGCTGCTTTGCCCCTACACGCTGGGTTTCCTGTACGCCGCGCCGCACCGGCAATCGGGGCAGCCCATCGAATGGCATGAATGGGCGGTCTCGGCGATGGAGGGTACTTCCGGCGCGCGCGGCGCGCGGCGCTACGACATGGGCGAGCGGAACAACCCGATCAATCTCAAGATGGCGCTCGCCGCCCTCGAACAACTGCTCGATTGGGGCACGAAGGATATCGCTGCAACGGTAAAACAACTGACCGACAAGATCGCCGCCGGCGCAGCGGAACGCGGGTTCAGCGTGCCGCCCGCGGCGCATCGGGTAAACCATATCATCGGCCTGCGCCGCACCGAGGGCTGGCCGCCGGACATCATCGAGCGCCTCGCCGCCGACAACGTCTATGTCAGTCAGCGCAGCGATTCGCTCCGGGTCAGCCCGCATGTGTTTAACGACACCGGCGATATTGATCGCCTATTGGCCGCCGTCGACCGCTGTCTCTGACCCACATCTGACCGAAGGGATGACAATCCCGCACCCGCGCACTACCGTTCCCGAAAATCCCCGAACGCCGGAGCGCACCATGTCCAGTATTCCCATCACGATCGCCGCGGGCGACTACGACCGCACCCGCCCGATCAAGGACGGCCGCGTTCCGGTCGACGGATGCGATGTCACCTATCTGACCATGGAGCCGGAGGAGTTGTTCTTCCGTGCGATCCGCTACGAGGAATTCGACGTCTGCGAATTGTCGCTCAGCAGCTACATCATGCAGTCGTCGAAGGGGAAGACAGGCTATACGGCGATCCCGGTATTTCTTTCCCGCGCGTTCCGGCACTCGGGATTCTACATCCGCACCGACCGGGGGATCGAAGGCCCTGCGGACCTGAAGGGCAAGCTGGTCGGCATGCCGGAATACCAGATGACCGCCTGCGTCTGGCAACGCGGCTTCCTGAAGGATGACTACGGCATCGAGGCCAGCGACATTCATTGGCGCAGCGGCGGACAGGAGACGCCCGGCCGCGAGGAACGCGCGCCGATCACCCTGCCGCCCGAAATCGACCTGCAACGCATTCCGAACGACAAGACGCTCGCCGGCATGCTGGAAAGCGGCGAACTGGACGCGCTGATGCTGCCGCGCGCGCCGTCCTGTTTCGTGAATGGCGCGCCGAATGTCGGCCGGCTGTTCCCCGACTACCGCGCGGCGGAACAGGCGTACTATAAGAAATCCGGCCTGCACCCGCTGATGCATATGGTGGCGGTGAAGAAAACGATGGTGGAGAAATACCCCTGGCTGCCGGCAAATCTGTACAAGGCGTTCGGCCACGCCAAGGATTTGGCGGTCGCCGATCTCGAACGCATTACCGCGCTGCCGCTGGTGCTGCCCTGGGTCGGCGCGGAGCTGGCGGCGACGCGCGCCGTGCTGGGCGAGGATTTCTGGCCCTACGGCGTCAAGGAGAACGAGAAGGAATTGCGCGCGCTGATGCGCTACCAGATCGAGCAGGGGCTGACCGATACGGAACAGCGGCTCGAAGACCTGTTCGCGCCCACCACCTTCGCCACCGCGGTGGTCTGACCGGCGCATGTTCGGCGAACGCGTCAAACGGATCGAGGATCCGACCCTGTTGCGCGGCGAATCGATCTTCGCCGACGACATCGATTTTCCGGATCTGCTGCACGCGTGCTTCCTGCGCAGCCC
>CAJHYV010000492.1_pt1 | contig 16532 bp, 13 predicted proteins | sample 9198851 | NCBI WGS metagenome assembly CAJHYV01 (sample SAMEA7708375, study PRJEB35096) | sediment metagenome | biome: marine neritic benthic zone biome [ENVO:01000025]; feature: sediment [ENVO:00002007]; material: shallow marine sediment [ENVO:03000034] sea grass bed [ENVO_01000059] ...
ACCGCCATCTCGGCGCAGCGGCGCAGGCCGTCGGGACCGAGAGCCCGGATGTACGCGTAGGCGCGCACGAACATGCCGAAGTTGCCGAAGAACGCGCACATCCGCCCGATCGAGCGGCTCGGCGTGACCAGCGTATAGCGCGGCTCATCGCGCCCGTCGCCCGTCTGCCCGGCGACGATCGGACCCGGCAGGTAGTCGCGCAAGGCTGGCGACGCGCCGAGCGGGCCCGAGCCCGGGCCGCCGCCGCCGTGCGGCGTGGCGAACGTCTTGTGCAGGTTGTAGTGCATGAGATCGATGCCCATGTCGCCGGGCCGGGCGACCCCGGTCAGCGCGTTCATGTTCGCGCCATCGCCATAAACCAGACCGCCACAGCCGTGAACCAGATTGACGGTTTCGCCGATCTGTTCCTCGAACAGACCGAGCGTGTTCGGATTCGTTAGCATCAGCCCGGCGACGGTATCGTCACAGGCGGCGCGCAGAGCAACGATGTCGATGTTGCCACGCTCATCGGTGGGAATCTCCAGCGCACTGAAGCCCGCCATCGTCGTCGATGCCGGGTTCGTACCGTGCGCCGAATCCGGTATCAGCACCTGTGTCCGCCCGCTGTCGCCGCGGTCCGCATGGAACACCCGCATCATCAGCAACGCCGTCAGCTCGCCCTGGGCACCGGCGGCGGGTTGCAGAGAAACCTCCGCGAATCCGCCAATCTCCTTAAGGCATTGCTGCAGCTCATACATGACGGCCAGATTGCCCTGGACGGTGGATGCCGGCTGGAGCGGATGACTGAAAGCGAACCCGGGCAAGCGCGCGATCTCCTCGTTGATCTTCGGGTTGTACTTCATGGTGCAAGACCCGAGCGGATAGAAGCCGCTGTCGACGCCGAAATTCCGCTGCGACAAGCGTAGGAAATGACGCACGACATCGAGCTGGGAGAGTTCCGGCAGACCGTTGTCATCACGCAGCAGATGTTCCGGTAGATCCGCCTCCGGTACATCCGGCGCCGGAAGGTCAACACCGGTTCGGCCCGGCACGCTCGATTCATAGACGGTGGGCTCACCCATCCGGGTACTCCTTGGATGCTTGTTCGATCAGACCGGTCCAGCCGTCGCGTTGTGTCGTGCCGTTCATCGGATCACCTGCCGCAAGCCCTCGACCAAGCGATCGATCGCCGGCCTCGGGTTCATTTCGGTGACCGCGACCAGCATGTGCCGCTCGAGGGACGGATGATCCCGGCCTAGGTCGTAGCCGCCGACGATGCCGAAATCATCCAGCAGCGCGGCATTCACTGCGTCCACCGATCGCGGGAGTTCGACCACGAACTCCTTGAAAAAAAGCGCCGTTGGCGCGTTCGGATTGACCCGCAGTCCCGCAAGGCCGCGGATCTGCGCCGCGGCGTAGTGGCTCTTGTGATAGCAGAGGCTGGCGACCTGCTTGAGGCCCGATCGTCCCAGCGTGGCGAGGTACACTGCGGCCGCCAACGCCATCAGCCCGGCATTGGTGCAGATGTTGCTCGTGGCTTTGGCGCGTCGGATATGCTGCTCCCGCGTGCCGAGCGTAAGCACGTATCCGCGCTGCCCCTCGGAATCCACCGTCTCTCCGACCACCCGCCCGACCAGTTTGCGGACGTAGGCCTTCCGGGTTGCAAAAACACCGAGATGCGGGCCGCCGAAGGAAGGCGGAATACCCAACGGTTGTCCGTCCGCGACGACTACGTCGGCGCCGTACGCACCGGGTGGATGAAACAGGCCGAGCGATATCGGGTCGCAAACCACGATAAGCAATGCGCCGGCATCGTGCACCGCTTTGGCCAATCCGCTCACATCCTCGAGCTGTCCAAAGAAATTGGGATTCTGAATTACCAAAGCCGCCGTTTTCTCATCGAGCAGCGACTGCAAACCAGCCAGTTCTGTTGCCGGCTCGTCGTCACCGAAAACCGACGCGTTCGCGCCTTGCAGATAGGTCTTCACCACCTCCCGGTATTGCGGATGTACGGCTGCAGAAAGAAGGACCCTGCGCCGATCCTCCCCGGTGGCATCAAGGGCGAGCAGCACGGCCTCCGCCAAGGATGTGGCGCCGTCATAATGGCTGGCATTGCTGACCTCCATACCGGTGAGCCGGCAGATCATGCTCTGGTACTCGAACATGGCCTGCAGCATGCCCTGGCTTATCTCCGGCTGGTAGGGCGTGTAAGAGGTGTAGAACTCGCCGCGTTGCAGCACGTAATCGACAGTCGACGGAATGTAGTGATGGTAGGCACCGGCGCCCAGGAAACTGGCGGTTCGGTCCATAGCGGTGTTGCGGTCAGAAAGGCCCCGCATTTCGCTGTCGATTTCCATCTCGGACAGTGCGGACGAGATGGCCAAATCGGGAAAGCGGATCGGCTCGGGGATACCCTCGAACAGCGCTTCGATGCATGGCACGCCGATCGCGTCGAGCATCTCGCGGCGTTCGGCTTCGGTGTGCGGCACGTAAGTCATGCGAAACCTCCTGGCGTTTGGAGAATGACGGAATTGCGCATGGCCTCAATTACACGCTCATTGTCGACCATTGCCTAGATGCCCGCCTTTACCAAACGTCTTAACCGATAGCCGGTTACCACCGGCAAATAGTGCGCTGCGACCAGTTTTGCGTCGAGTGTTGCATCACCGGTGTCGAACCTCAGCACCGGTGTGCGCGCGAGCTTCGCCGGAGTCGCAACGATTATGAGGTTCTTAATTCCGATCCTGTTCACAACCTCGGGGCTGAGCTGAAGGTTGCCCCGGCCGAGAACGAACCCCTGTGCGCCGATCGGGCTGAGAATTAGCCTGCGGTGCGGGTAGTCTTCGAACAGATCGAGCAGCTGGCGCTCATTGAGATCCGTGCCGACCAGCCTACCGCCAGCCACCGCATCGACTCCCAAAAGCGACTTTTCAAGCTTCAGTGCATGACCGACCGATTGTATCGTGCTGCCCGGTCCAAGAAGAAAAAGCGTTTCCGGGCGCGCTTCGATCTCCTCGCGCAGGTAGTCCGCAATCTCCTGCTTGACCTCGGCGTCGCTCGCCTCGGTAATCAACATCTTTGCCAATTGTGTATGAGTCGGCTCGTAGGGTGTAAGCGCCGAATAATACAGCCGGACCGCCCATTCGCCTCGACGATAGCGCTCCTCGTCGAGGTCGAGAACGTCCACCCTGGCCGTCGCAAGCTTTCCCTCGAGATAACCGAAGAGAATTTCCGCCGTCCTGACGGTATTCGTCCCGAACACGCCGGAGAACATCTTGACGCCGGACGGAATCCCAAGAATCGGCGTGTCGCAACCCGTAACGCTGCACACGTCGCGCGCCGTGCCGTCGCCGCCGCAAAACAGGATCAGATCGGCACCCCGTTCGAGGAACCGCCGCACTGCGGCGGTCGTATCCTCGCCGGTTGTTTGCCGGCCCGCCCCATAGACCACCTCGAACGCGGCGAAGCCGGCCGCCTTCAGACAGTTGGCGCCCATGTCGTCGGCACAGGTCAGCCAATCGATCACGATGTCACCGGGGCCGTGTTCGAGCAATCTCCGGAGTTCCCCCAGGGTTTCTCCCGCCTTCAAGTGGGCCGTCGGTTTGGCGCCGAGCGTCAAGGCCCTCTCAACCACGCCGTCAGTGCCCTTGAGGCCGACCCGGCCGCCCATCCCGGCGATGGGATTTACCAAAAATCCAATCCGCCGCGCCGACTGTGAGACTTGATCCATTATCAGCTCTCGCCGTGGCAGACCGATATCACAACTCAAATCCGCAAGAGCCGACCGCCACCATCGGCTCGGTAGTCACGGGGCCTAATCTTCCAGATAAACTGCCTCGACCCCCGCCGTGCGCGCGGGGGAGATTCAATTCAACTCAATCATACCAAATAAAAATAGCCACTCGCGTCGGATCCGACATTGATTTCGATTAATGCGGTTTTTGTTTCCCCGACCGATACATCGAAGCCATATAGCGAGTGCAATCCATTGCACAAACCTCGCGAATGAAGGGCAATCATGGGTATCTGGCGGGCCGTGCGTAGCGGACCATGTATACCGTACCCCATGTGGAGAACCGCATGATACCGTGGCAAAGCTCCGGCGGGTTTGAGACCGCGACACCATCATAGGGCAACGGTCATGGCGTCGACCCCAACATGGCTCAACAACATCTGGCCGCTCCTTCTAGGCGTCGCCGGGATCTACTTGATTCTCGGTCTGCTGCTTTTCGTCTTTCAGTCCAGCTTGATCTATTTCCCGAATACCCCGTCACGCCAGATTTTCGCCACGCCGAAGTCCATCGGGCTCGGCTACGAACCCGTGACTATCGAGACCGATGACGGAATCAGACTTGATGGCTGGTTCATCCCCGCCAAGGATGCGCGCGGCGTCTTGCTATTCTTTCATGGCAATGCGGGTAATATGTCGCACCGTCTAGAATCTCTCAAGATCTTCAATAGCCTGCGGCTATCGATCCTCATTTTCGATTACCGGGGCTACGGTCGCAGCGGTGGCAAACCATCGGAGCAGGGTACCTACCGGGACGCGGCGGCCGCCTGGCGTTACCTTACGGAGCGGCGCCAAATTGCGAAGGAAAGCATCGTTTTCTTCGGGCGTTCCCTCGGCGGCGCGGTCGCGGCACATCTGGCGGGCCGGTATTGTCCGGGCGCTCTCATCCTCGAGTCTGTTTTTACCTCGGTGCCCGATTTGGCATCCCAGCTCTACCCCATTTTTCCGGTCCGGTGGCTGAGCCGTTTTCACTATGAGACAAAATCAGCGCTCAAATCAGTTTCCTGCCCCGTGCTCGTCATCCACAGCCGACACGACGAAATCATCCCGTTCCGGCATGGCCGCGCGCTGTTTGATGCAGCGAACGCGCCGAAGCAATTTCTTGAACTTCGCGGCGGCCACAATGACGGTTTTCTGGTGAGCGGCCAGAACTATTTGAACGGAATCGAAGGATTTCTGACGGCGCACGTCGGAAAGTAGACGCGCCGCTCAGTGGGACATCGCGGGAAGCTTTGCCATGTATGACTGCCTTTCACGGGCGGCAGGCACCGGCACGTCGTCCGGTCAAGAAGGTGTGCGGCGTAACCGTCGAAAAATGGATGCATCCCTCTGCAGCCGGTAGTTTGATTCAGGTCAACGCCAGATACCGCAGTTGTGCCGCAATTGATCGGAAAGATGGGCGATCGATCTATATCCACAAGCCCTCCTTTTGAAGGCTACCGCCAGTCGGTGACACGAATGGCCAAGGGCAAAGCTCAATGTGAATGCGCTCGCCGGATGAACTGGTGGTTGTCGCATGGAGCTGCGCTGCCCCTTTCAGAAAGGTAAGGAATGTGCGGAACCTGCCGGCACCTCCGGATCGCGACGATAATTCTCGTCGGGGTTTTCTCTTCGAATGTGGCCTTCCCTGCACCGAGACCGGACACGCGTGAGCGCGTGGCGCTGCCATTACCAAACAAAGACGGCGCCGTGCCCCTGGAGCGGACACTTCGTCTCAGGCGATCGGTTAGAGCATTCGACGACCGGGCACTGACACTGCAAGAATTGTCGCAGCTCTTGTGGGCAGCCCAGGGCGTGACCGCCCCAAGCGGATACCGCACAACGCCCTCGGCGGGCGCTCTGTATCCACTCTCCCTTTACGTGGTGGTGGGCAATGTCGCCTCCCTGTCGAGTGGCATCTATACTTACGAATCACCCCAACACCGGCTGCAACGAGTCCGCGGCGGCGATGCGCGCCGTGATCTCAGTGTCGCCGCGCTCGGCCAGGATTGGATACAGCGCGCCCCGGTGTCGCTGGTCATCGCCGCAACTTATCAGCGCACGACGACGAAATATGGCGATCGTGGACGCAAATATGTCCACATGGAAGCCGGACACGCGGCGCAGAACATCTATCTGCAGGCAACAGCGCTGGACCTGGGCACGACCGTAGTGGGGGCATTCCGAGACCAAAGACTGAAGTCCGTTTTGGGCATGCAAGAGGCAGAATATCCTCTCTGCATCCTTCCGGTCGGGCGGCCGTCTGACCGGTCTCGATAACCATGCGACTGGATATTGTCAGAGCAAATCGTCTCACGCCAAATTAAGAACGCAGAGGCCAAAGTCGAGATTGAGAAAATTACGGCGTACCGAATCAACGCAAAGATTTGCTTCGTTCTTGAGGGCGCGTCAGGACGAACCCAGGAGAACCCCGTTTACGCCTAACCCTCCTCAGGAGGGAGAATGCCACCTGCGATTTCCTTGAAACGCTGCCAGTTTGTCGCAGCCCAGGTTTCCGTGTGGGCGTGTCCGAACGTCCGAATGATGGTGGCAACCTTTGTGGCACTTTCAATATCAGGCGCCTGAAAAATATCGAGATAATCGTAAGGCCCCAGAGTCGCGTAACTCCCCGACCATTCGACCTCTGGACATTCCGCACGGATCCTGTCGGTGACCTGCCGTTCCAGCTTTTCCAGCCCCTCGGGGGATTTGAGTGCGCCGTGAGCAAGGCGCGTTAACATTATGAATGTAGCCATGGGAACCTCCGTCCAATGCTCGTCCCGAACACGGACCTCCCACTTCATGAAACCCGTGAAAACCGGCCCACGCCCGTTCAGATGCGTACCGAACACCTGACCAACAATAGATCGTGCGTCACCGGTGCAAATTGAGAGAGGTCAACAGAACTTGGGCCTGATCCGGATGATCCAGGTCAAAGCCTGTTTCCCTTGCTTGGTTTTGGATATGCGTTTGAAGGGCGTCCACGTGATGCGCCTCTTTTCAGCGAATCTGCGATACATGGATCGGAAGACATGGTCACGGCGAGGGAAGCAGCGGGCGGAAAGGGGCGCAGCGCCCCGTCCGGGCCACGGATCACCTATCGAGCAGTAATCGCCTTCGCGAGCACCCGATGAGCAAGACTATTCTTGTGACAGGGGCGCTAGGGCAGATCGGTTCGGAACTCGTGCCCGCGCTTCGGGCGCGATACGGCCGGGAAAGCGTTATCGCCTCCGACGTTCGGATGCCGCCAAAGGACGCCTCCGCCGGAGACGGGCCATTCGAGTACCTTGATTGCACCAAGTTCCAGCAAATCCAGGATATCCTGTCGCGGCACAATGTCGGCACCCTTTATCATCTCGCCGCGCTGCTGTCCGCTGTGGCCGAGGATAAGCCCCAGGCGGCATGGCATCTCAACATGGATGGGGTGTATCAGGTGCTCGAAGCGGCGCGGCAGTGCCGCTGCGCGGTGTTCTTTCCCAGCTCAATTGGCGCCTTCGGACCGACAACCCCGCGCGAAAATACCCCCCAGGAAACGGTCCAGCGGCCCACCACGATGTATGGCGTGACCAAGGTCGCAGCGGAACTGCTGTGTGACTACTATTTCCTGCGCTTCGGCGTGGATGTTCGCGGCCTCCGCCTGCCGGGACTGATTTCCCACGTGGCGCCGGCGGGGGGCGGGACTACGGACTATGCTGTGGACGTCTTCTATCAGGCGATCCGCTACCGCCACTACACCTGCTTTCTGCAGCCCGATACGCGGATCGAGATGATGTACATGCCGGATGCGATCAAGGCGCTCATCGATTTGATGGAGGCCGATCCTGCGCGGCTTCGCCACCGCAACGCCTTCAACATCACTGCGATGAATTTCACACCCAAGGAGTTAGCGAGCGAAATTCGCAAACACATCCCAAAATTCGTCATCGATTACGAGATCGATCCGCTGCGGCAGGCCATCGCGGATTCGTGGCCGCGCACGATTGACGACAGTGCCGCACGCGAGGAATGGGACTGGCAGCCGGACCACACGCTGGAATCGATGACGGAAAATATGCTCGACATGCTCAGACGCAAACTCAAATTCGCGAAGTGAATTCGCCGAACTTGGAAGGGAGGCGCCCATGCCCCATCAAAGACTCGAGGAAGCGCTGCAGGCCGAACTGAGAGCGTTGGAAGATGCGGGCACGCGCAAGGGACGGGAAGCGGTGATTGCCGGCGTGGTCCCACCGCAGGGCGAAAAAGGACCGCGCTATCTGCTGGAGGACGAGGACGATAAGCCGTTCCTGCGTATGAACTCCAACGGCTATCTCGGAATGGCCCTCAGGCCCGAGGTCGTCGAAGCGGACGCGTTGGCGACGCACATCTATGGCGCCGGCCCCGGAGCCGTGCGGTTCATCAGCGGCACTTGCTCGCCGCACATTGCGTTGGAACGCCGGCTCGCTGCGTTTCACGGCCGCCAGGCCGGTATGATTTTCAGCTCGGCCTACGCCACAGTAATGGGCATTCTCCCGCCGCTCATCAGCCCGGACACCGCCGTCATCAGTGACGAACTAAACCACAATTGCATTATCAACGCCATTCGCCTGGCGCGCCCGCGCGAGCGGCTCGTGTACCGACATCTGGACCTAGGCGAGCTGGAACGCGCCCTTGATGGAGCCGCTAAGACCAGCCGGCGGGCCATTGTGGTTACTGACGGAATTTTCAGTATGCGGGGCGACCATGCACCGTTGCAGCGAATCATGGATCTGGCTCGTCGGTTCGACGACGCTTTCGCCGAGAATGTAATTGTAGTCGTCGACGATTCGCATGGTGTGGGCGCTTTTGGTGCGACGGGGCGTGGTACCGAGGAACACACCGGCTCCGAATCCGTCGACATATTGATTGCGACGCTGGGCAAGGCGTTCGGCGTCAACGGAGGATATGTCGTGGCCGGCGACACCATCGTCGACTACCTGCGGGAGAAATCGCCGTTCTATGTCTATTCCAACCCCATAACTGCGGGCGAGGCCGCCGCCGCCGCGAAGGCGCTCGAGATCGTCGACAGCCCGAGAGGGCTGGCGCTGCTGGACCATTTGCGGGCGATGACGGCGCGGCTTGAGGCGGGAATGGTCGCGCTCGGCCTCGAAACCATTCCTGGCGATCATCCAATTGTGCCGCTAATGGTACGCGACACATCGAAGACCTCGGCAATGGTGACGCATCTCCGTGACCGCGGAGTCCTCGCGACCGGGCTTAATTATCCCGTGGTCCCGAAGGGGGAGGAGGAAATTCGCTTCCAGGTGTCGGCTGACCACACCGCCGCAGACATCGATGAGGTCCTCTCCGTCCTGGCGGAGTGTCCCTAGCATGAACAACATCCCGTATGTTCCCTCTGGATGACGATCAATGACCGATGACGACACCAAACGGGTAGCGGCAAAGTCGGACCCGGTCGCGCACTCTCCGAATGCAGGTATCGCGGGGCGCCTGCGCGAAGCCGCGGACCTTCTGAGCCACCAGGGGGCGAATCCGTTCCGCGTCAGCGCCTATCGGCGGGCGGCCGATACGCTGCTGGCCCTCCCCGGGAACGTGGACGATATCCTGCAGCGGGACGGCGTCGACGGGCTTATCGCGCTACCGGGCATCGGCCAATCGCTCGCGGCGGCGATCGAAGAAATGGTGCGCACCGGACGGTGGATGCAACTGGAGCGTCTGCGCGGCGTCCTTGAACCCGAAGCGGTGTTCCAGGGCATACCTGGCATAGGGCCCAAGCTCGCGCACCGCATTCATGAATCGCTGGATATCGAGACACTGGAAGCGCTGGAAGTCGCGGCCAACGACGGACGACTGGAAAAGGTGCCCGGCGTGGGCGCGGGCCGCGCCGCGATGATCCGTGCTGCACTGGCGGCCATGCTTAACCGCCGGCGGCCGAGCGTGGTTGCGCCGGCCACGCCGGAGCCGGGCGTGGGCGTCATCCTCGACGTCGACCGGGAATATCGTGAAAAGGCGTCAGCAGGCCGATTGCGGAAGATCGCGCCGCGGCGCTTCAATCCATCGGGTGAGGCATGGCTGTCAATCCTGCACGCTCAGCGCGGCGACTGGGAATTCACCGCGCTTTATTCGAACACCGCGCGAGCCCATCGGTTCGAGCGCATCGGGGATTGGGTCGTTATTTATTTCCACACCGACCATGAGCCTGAACGCCAGCGCACGGTGGTGACGGAGACGCGCGGCGAACTGGTGGGCCGTCGGGTGGTTCGGGGTCGCGAATTCGAATGCCGTGCGCACTATGCCCAAGAGAACAACCGCCAAACGCTCGACATCGTCCCGTGACGACGATCGGCTTGACCAGACAAAGGCGCGCGCAATGGCATATATGACCGACAGGATCGACGTCGAAAACTTGGACGCGCTGGCGTCCAACTTGCGAGATGCAACAAAGGACAACAGCCGGTGGCGGCGCAGAGAGTGCATCAATCTAATTCCATCGGAGCAGCCGGTCTCGTCCTATGTCGAGACCTTGAGCGCGGCGGACCCGTCGGGAAGATATAATGAATATAGGTGCCCAAAGGCCGAGGGACCCGAGACACGTTACTACAAGGGCACATCGTTCATTATGGAGAAGGAGAGAGAGCTTAAAGCCGCGTTGCGGTCATTCTTCGATTGTGCCCAGGCCGAGGTGCGCATCATTAGTGGCCAGATGGCCAATGACACCGTTTATGACGCCCTAAAGCAATTCCGCAACCGTGGTCGGCGTGGCGAAGAGCCGCGCCTGCTCGGGCCCGTCCTGGTCCACGACCTAATCTTGGGCGGCCACCTTAGCGCGCAGCCGATGGGGGCATTGAAGAACTATGTCGCGGCCGATCACGAGACCGGCCGACCTCAGGTCGTGCATTTCCCCGCCTGCAACGACAACCCCTATCGCGTCGATGTCGAGCAGACGAAGCAACTTATCTTGGACACGCGCCCAGGGCTGCTCGTGTTCGGTCGTAGCGTCATCCTCCATAAGGAGCCAGTGAAGGAAATCGCGGATTTTATTTTCGCCGAATTCGGCAAGGACAATCCCGAGCGGCCGTTGATCATGTACGATGGGTCGCATGTGCTCGGGTTGCTGGGAGACGCGTATCAAGATCCGTTGAAGGAGGGCGCCGATGTAGTTACCGGATCGACGCACAAGACCTTCTTTGGCCCGCAACGCGGTATCATCCTCAGTAATATTGCGCCAGGATCGGTTTTCGAAGAGCTATGGCGCCACATCGAGATGCGCACCTTTCCCGGGCACGTCAGCAACCATCATTTGGGGACGATGCTGGGCTTGCTCGGTGCAACTTACGAAATGCTCAAATTCAAGGATGCATACCAGGGCCGAGTCATCAAGAATGCCAAGACGTTCGCCCAGGCGCTCCATGACCGAGGATTGGATGTCGAAGGCGATTCCGGCTGTATGTTCACGGAAACGCATCAGGTGCTCCTCCAAATCGGGCCCGGCAGGGGCGATCATGCGGCAACTCTTTTGGAATTGAATAACATCATCACCAACCCGCAGGCGTTGTTTGACGACACGAGCTTCGCAGCGGCAAGTGGCGTCAGGATGGGGACGCAGGAGATGACGCGATACGGCATGACCGAGACGGGTTTTCATGCGCTAGCGGAATTGATGGCCGAGATCATCGGCCATGGCGACAACCGGCCGGACGGATTCTGGCGGGATGCGGTAAAGCGCCTGAGGGCGGATTTCACCATGATGCAGTACTGTTTCTGAACGCAGAGCTTATCCCCAATAACCAGGGCAGGTCATTTCCGTGGCCCGAAAGACCGCATTTGTAACCGGCTCAACGGGCTTCTTGGGACTGAACCTCGTTGAACAGTTGACCCAGGCAGACTGGGACGTCGTCGCGCTGCACCGGCGTAGTTCGAATCTAAGTTATCTGCGCAAGTTCCCTGTTGAATTGGTAGAGGGCGACCTTACTAGCCTCGTCTCGTTACGGCGGGCAATTCCACAGGGCATCGATGCGGTATTTCACGTTGCAGCTGACACTTCGATGTGGTCCCGCAACAATGCGCGCCAGACCGAAACGAATGTTGCCGGGACGGCCAACGTACTGGAAGCTGCGCGACAGGCGAAAACGCGACGGTTTGTACACACCTCGACCTGGAATACCTATGGGCTGGAGCAGGGAGAGATAAGCGAGACATGCCCGCAGCTGGGTGGGAGTTCCTGGATCAACTACAATCGGACCAAATTTCTGGCCGAGACATTGGTGCGAGATGCTGCGAAAGATGGCGTGGACGCCGTGATCATTAATCCGTGCCACATCATGGGGCGATATGATCAATTTGGTTGGGCACGGATAATTATTGATCTGTGCAGCAGGTGGATTCCCGCAGCGCCTCCCGGCGCTGGAACCTTCTGCCACGCTCAGGAGGCAGCGAAAGCGCATATAGCCGCAGTAGAGCGAGGCAAAGTCGGCCGGAACTATCTCCTCAGTGGGGATTTCGCTTCGCTTCTCGGCGTGCTTCGCACCATCGGGGAGATCGCGGGATGCAGGACCCCGAAGCGCACACTGCCCGCCTCCGCGTTCCGCCTTGCAGCACGTCTCAACGTAATGCTGACGTCCGTCACGGGAAAGGAGCCCGAACTGACGCCCGAAGGCGCCGAAATGGTTTGCGTTAGTGCGAGAGTGATCTCGACGCGTGCGCAGCAGGAACTTGGCTATGAGCCCGCGCCGCTCCACACGGCAATTCGAGACAGTTACGCTTGGTTGAAATCCCATGACCTTTTGAGGTTATGAATCCACCGTCGGCGTCGCATCGAGTCCGCTAGCCTTGCAGTGTCGTCATTTTGCGGTCTGGTAGCCTGCCGACAGACCGAGCATCTTGATGTGCTGTCCGGTCGATGGGCAGTTTCAAGCTGAATTTAGGAATTCCTGATCACCCAAGAGTGGCAACCTCCCGTCGCCTCAACCGGGTGCCTCAAGGTCTATCTTCAACGACAGAAGCTGCAGCAGGTCCTTTAGCGTCACCACGCCTAAAAGGCGGCCACCCTCTGCCACCATAAGACGGCTGTTCCCGGTCGACTGCATCTTCGTAAGCGCGTTAACCGCGTCGTCATCCGGCGATACCACGTTCTGCGTCGAGCACGGCGCAAAGATGTCCCCGACGGTGTGTTTATCCCACTGGTCATGCGGCACTTTCTTGATATCACGGGTGCCGACGCAGCCAAGAAGCCGCGTATCGTCCGCGACCGGAAACATGTCATGGTAGTAGACGTAGACGTAGTTCTCGACGAGCTCTCTCACTGTTATATGCGGTGGCACCGTGATCGGCGTAAGCGTCATGAAACGGCTGACGGGTTCTCCCTCGAGCGCCCGTCGCACCAAGAGCTGTTGGTAGGAAGCGATCGCGGCGCCGCGCAGAAACATGCCGATGAGAAACCACCAGAGCCCGCCGATAATATTACCCGCAATCACGTTGACGAAGCCGAGTACAATCAAAGCGGTGCCAAAACCGGACCCTAGCCGCGTGGCCACGCGCGTTGCCCATCGCACGTCGTGCTTCCAATGCCATAGCGTGGCACGCAGCGCCCGGCCCCCGTCCAAGGGGAATGCCGGCAACAGATTGAAAATCGCGATGATGGCGTTGATGGAGGCAAGATAATGCGTCGTCCCAAGAAAAGGTGCAGGCAGATCCTGTGCTTCGCCAAGGGTGAATACCGCGTAGAAAGCCGCCGCCAGCATGCCGCTCGCGATCGGTCCGGCAATCGCCATTAGGAACTCGCCCTTCGGGCTATCCGGTTCGGTCTCCATCTCAGCGACGCCGCCGAATATAAAAAGTGTGATGCCCTTGATCGGAACCCCGAACTGCCGCGCGACGAGCGAGTGAGAGAGCTCATGCAGGACAAGGGAGAAGAACAGGCCGATGACGCCGACCACCCCCATCCACCAATGGACAGCGAGTGGAAGGTCCGGGTACAGGCTTGGGAACCAGCCATGAGCCAAGGACCAGGCAATCAGTAGCGCGATCAGCACCCAGCTCGCATCTACCTTAACCTTGAAGCCGAGCAACTTGAAGAGCGTGATGCTTTTTCCGAACATGGAATCTCCCTTCAAAGCCTACAGAAGTGTTCGACGCGACCACACCGAATGAGAGCATCAGCAGGCAGATTGACCGCACTTTCGAACCTGACCGCCCACAACACGATATGTGAAGGTACACCGAGAGCAATACGCATTGCTGTAGGTCAATCGCCGTCGCGCAGCTAGTCGGCGTGATCCTGTAAAATGGACCCAGGTAACCAACGTCTTTAAATCTCAGAAAAATTACTTATCTAGGAAATAGACGTTGCTGTTCGGTTTCGCTTCGCAGTGATGGATTCGAGGCTCGATCGTTCAATCACAAAATGCACCGAGCACGGGCAAGCTGAAGGCCGTTTTCCAAATCTTGGATACAGGTCGACTGGTAATCGTAGCCATCCGATGGATAGACGCGAAGAGAAGACAAATCGCCTCTGTTCGGAAGCGAAACGTCTCCCAAGCAGAGCGTACCCGACAGGTAACGCCTAAGTCGAAGAGGCCAGTTGGCCCGCAATACGAAAGGATACGATGCGAGTTTACTACAGAAAACCGGAACTAGAGGGCAGCGGCGAGCCCAAGACCCGTCAATGCCTGATGTGCAACCAACCATTCGTGAGCGAGTGGGCAGGCGAACGTATTTGCCGTCGGTGCAAATCGACCGCGGTTTGGCGCAGGAGTTGACCACGTCAACAATAGCCTGCGGCCACGCGGTGGTTTTAGAGCAAGTGTCGAAGCTATCCGAGTCTCGGATCAAACCGAATGGCGAAAGATGCCTCCGGTGTCGACCGATATGATTTCTGCACGTGCCTACTTCAAATATTCACGAGAATTGTAAAGGCTAACGATGGCAAATAAGACTAGGCGTTCCCAAAAGCTTAGGGGACAAAAACCCAATCCGGATCGGCCAAATGACATGGCCGCACCGAGCAGTCACTCGAGGACTGCGGCATCGGACCGGCAGAGGCGGCGCTCAAAATCCTCCAACAGCCCGCAGAATAGATTTGAACGGTATGTGGCGCTTGCGCAGGCCGAGGCACTGGCAGGGGATGCCGTCGCGTCCGAATCCCACTACCAGCGCGCCGAACATTTTTTCAGAATGATGAACAAAAAGAGCGTGCGCCATAGCGCCTCGGAAACGACGCGACCGCAGGCGGACCGAACTACCGCTACGACGGCTCACAGTCGCTGAGTTAACTAGGCGCAACCGCAACTATCTGCAGATGGCTTGGGACACCCTGTCGGGCTCAATGCAGCGACCGTTGCGTAACCCACGCGGACCCTGGGCGCTCTAGCCTGCTCGTAGGGGCCACCCGTCAAGGACGAGACGGCCGTCGAGCAGGTCGTCGCAGAGAGTGTGAATCTGTCCGAGTTGATCCCGAGCGATCTCGGTTATCGACGGCGCGAAATCGTCGGGCGGGCGCCCGTCGATCGTTCGCATGCGCACATCGACGATTTCGGGTTGATCAATCGGACGGCCGATTTCGCTTACCAGACTGCAAGCGGCCGATGTCACCTCTGGATGCTGTCGCACGATCGCGTCAGCAATCAACCCCGCACACAGATTGTAGAGCTTGCCCACATGGGTCACCGGGTTCTTGCCGGCCACCGACTCCATGGTCATGGAACGGTAGGGCGTAATCAGGCCGTTGGCCCGATTGCCGCGCCCGGCTTCTCCGTCGTCACCGGCCTCCGCGGAGGTACCGGTTACCGTGAGATAGACGCTCCCTGACGCCAAGTCATCCGCACTGTTGACATGCACCGCGATTTCGCTATCGCAAAGGTCACGGGCCACGCCAAGCACGCGTTCGGCGACCGCCGCCTTCCTTGCAGCATAATCATCGATATTCTTGAGGTGGCGCCCGATCATAGCGCATGCGACCGTTAGCGTTATGCCGCGGCCGTGCCTCACGCCCATCACTTTGGTGTCCTCGCCGGTTTCGGGATGGGCGTCGGTCGAAGCCTTGCAACTGAGGCGTTGTTCGGTCCGGAGAACCACCGTCTCCAGCGCGTCCAGCGGCGCATATCCGACGCCGCAGGACGTATCGTTGGCAAGCCACACGCCCTCCTCGTGCCCCTTGAGATAGAGCGCCACCAGCTCCTGCGAACCCGGCCTGATCAGGGATTGCACGCGGACATGGCGATCGACATCCAATGCATGCAGGTTGTTTCGAAGCCAGGTGCGCGCAGTCTCCACCGCCAGCTCTTCGATAGGAACAGCGACACCCTTGAAGGCGCTCGTCGCCCGGCCGGCGATGAAAACCTCTATCGGCTTGGTGACGCTACCGCCACCGAAAGCCGGTTGCGACTCGCCACCACAAAGCAGGATTTTGTCAACGTTGTGATGGAGGATGAAACCGAACCGCTCCCGATAGAAACGGCACAGAGCCATACTCACCTGTTCTGCCAGGGAGTCGCAGATGCTGTCGGGATGCCCGAGGCCCTTGCGTTCAACAATCTCGACTGGCAGCGCGTCTACAGGCGGATCCCTCAGCGGGCCAAGGTTTATAGACACGGGCTATTTCCCCTCACCATCCGTTCCTCCCACATCAAGACCAGCGCCCACATCAAATGAATGCCAAGCTTCCCGACACGCGCCGTTGAAGCGGGGCCGCTGTAACCGGGCCACATGCCTTAATCGGCTGCCGCCAAAAAATGTTCGATGGCGGCATCTGGATTACATTTTCCATTTAGTGACATCCGGAGGTCGTCTCATTGACGTGTGTCAAACGGGA
>CAJHYV010000155.1_pt1 | contig 16459 bp, 10 predicted proteins | sample 9198851 | NCBI WGS metagenome assembly CAJHYV01 (sample SAMEA7708375, study PRJEB35096) | sediment metagenome | biome: marine neritic benthic zone biome [ENVO:01000025]; feature: sediment [ENVO:00002007]; material: shallow marine sediment [ENVO:03000034] sea grass bed [ENVO_01000059] ...
CCGCCGATACGGGTAAACCGACGCGGGCGGCAACGGCGCAAAAAGTTGCAAAGGCAAAGGCGCCACGGGCAGCCCGCGGCCGGCGCGACGCCGACATACCGGCAATTCGATTTGAAAAAGGCCGGGACCGTTCATTCTTTATTCAATTGGCGTCCTTGGTCTCGGATAAGGCGGCGCGTAACCATTGGCGAAAGATTAGTGGTAAGAACGCGGCAATCCTAAAGAAGGCGGGCGTCGCCATTGAGAAGGCCGTTCTGAAAGGCGATCGGGTCTACTACCGTTTGCTTCTCGGACCGTTCATTGATCTTCCGGAAGCGCGGCATTTATGCTCGGTGCTGAAACGGAACAAACAAAATTGTCTCGTTCAGACTCGCAGGGGCCGGGCGATCGTTAGCGATCGTACCGGTGTCGTCGCTGCGACCGACCGGACGTCGAGTGTCGTCGCAACCGATCGCCTGCCGTCCCCACCGCCGGCGCAACCCCGCAGCAAGGTCGTCAGCGAGCCTCTCGCGCCGATACCGTTACCCGACTTGCCGAAATCGGCCGTTAGGTTGAAGCCGCGGCCCGGAGACTCGAAAAATGGCGATGCGACACCGCAGCGGCAGGCGGCCCTGGCGCTGCCGACCAGCGGGCAAACCGATGACCCGGGAACACGGGATAGTGTTGCCGGCCGAAGCGCGAATGCCGCCCCTGGTGTTGGACCGTCGGTTGCGGCGCTCCCGGCTGATCCAGCCACTGATGCGGCGGTCCGGGACGATCATTCTACAAATGCTTCGAATGAACGGAAACCCGGGTCGGCCGCTGGCGATCATGTCGCAGTCCTGTCAAAAGGCGTTGTCGTTGTTCCGGCACGCGGTGATATCGGCGGAGGTCTATCGCCCATCGTCGGACGACGCTGGTTTGATGTCGTATTTCAAAGGATATGGCTATTCGTGACGGGTTGGGGCGGTATTGGGGTCGCCGTTCTCGCCGCGATATGGTTTGCCGTTTCTCATTTCCGTTCCCGCCGCCGGTCCGCTCGAAATTCGGCTTTTGCCGATGCGCTGAGTGAAGGCGATGACGTGCAGGGTACCGAAAAGGCGACTGCGGAAGACGATCTCGTCGCGGAGATTCTCCGGGAATTCGACAGTGCGCAACTCCGCGAATCACGGAGTGCCCGCGACACGTTTCTTCAGAATGTATTTGAAGTTTCCGAGGTTTCCGCCGTCCCGGCGGAAACGGATAGCTCGGCCATGCTCGTCAATTCGCGCTTGAAGGATCTCCTGTCCAAGGAACCGTCCAAGTACAAACTCATATTTCTGAATTGGGTGTTTCTGAATCAGGTGGGCGTTGCGCTCAATCGCAAGGAACTCCTGATGGAGCAACTCGATCGTGCGATTGGCCGTGAAGTCGATCTCGTGCGGTCCTATTTCAAGGTCCATTTGCTGGAATTGGATCATCGCCATCGGCTTTGCGATCGCTTGCCGGGGCTTTTCTATTGCCTTCAAAAATCGGATTCCTGAACGACACCAACCTCGGAACCGATAAAAGCCCTCCAGGCCCGATGAAATTCATCACGGGTTCTGGCGATCAAACATCAATCTTATTGGATTTGCCGCCGCTGGCGGTACTTGAATGTTGACCGGCTTCGGACGGCGGTATTCCTAATTCTTATGGGTAATTTTAGCCGACCCCTACTCAGTTAGGCGATATTTGACGCAAATTTATTACTACTAATACCTAAATCCCTAACACCCAATTCGTTTTGATCCAAGGCTCTCGTGACTCTAATACTATTCCATAGAGTATTTAATATGAGATTTGGTAAAGCAAAACCTTGTCCAAGAGCTGAGATACCTAATAAAGCGAAGTAAAGGAGCCATCCCCTATTCAATATAAGGGATAGCTAATAAGAAATCGTACTAACTCCGGGTGGATACGCCCGTGTAGGGATGAGGAGGTCGGTTTGGCAACCGAAATTGCTTCCGGTAAGGATATGGCGCGCGAATCGGCGGCCAATGCGGGGAATACGGGCGCGGCATTATTGGCTGACACCGACGCGCCTGACCAGCCGATGAATGATGCGTCGACCGGCGACCGGGTTACTGAACATCCGCAAGTAAAATGGCGCGAGCTTGCGAATAAATCACAGGAATGGCGTGCGGCATGGTTTGTCATGTTCCTGGCCGATGTCGTGGCCTTGGAACTGTGCGTGGTTCTCGGGACATTGACCCGGCTTGGCCTGTCTCCGATCTGGCCGATTGAGATCAGCATTGCGCAATATCTGGATATTGCTATTGCCGTGCTGATGCTGCCGGTGGCCCTGAATTTCATCGGCATGTATCCGGGGTATGGCACCAACCCGGCGTCGCGGTTGCGCCATCGCGTTGTCGCGAGTTTCATCCTGTTCGGCTTGCTCATTGCGTGGAACTACCTTCAATACAAGGATGACTTATCGCGAGGCATTTTGGTCGCGTCGGCGCTCTTCGCCGTTTTTGTACCCTCCATCGTCGAAGCATTTGTTCGGCATACGCTGATCTCCCTGCGGCGATGGGGACAGCCCACCGTCATTCTCGGCGGCGGTCAAACCGGCCAAGCTGTTGTGCGTCTGCTGCAGCGGCGGCCGGAATTGGGTTTCCGGCCAATCGGCGTGTTTGATGACGATGCGGCGAAATGGGGGACCGAAATCGAAGGCGTTCGTGTTCTCGGTCCCATTGCGCATGCCAGTAATTTCAGTCGTTTGCCGGTGCGGAATGCGCTTATTGCGATGCCGCGTCTGAACGGGCATGAGACCGCCAAGGTGCTCGAAGATCTTCGATACGAGAATGTCATTATTGTACCGCATCTGTTCGGCCTGCAGAGCCTCTGGGTCTCGCCGGTCGACCTCGAAGAGGTGGTCGGCCTTCAGGTTAAGAACAATCTGCTGGTCAAGCATAACTATCTCATAAAGCGTGCATTGGACTATGCCATTGGAATTCCGGCCGCGATACTCTCCCTGCCGATCCTCGCTCTTGCGGGGCTATGGATATTCCTGGTCGATGGCGGGCCGATCTTTTTCGTTCAGGAACGGCGTGGCTATAAGAACAAGCGTATTGGTGTCCTGAAACTGCGCACGATGTACAAGGATGCCGAAAAGCGACTGGTCGACCATTTGGCTGAAAATCCGGATGTCCGCGACGAATGGGAGCGGTTTTTCAAGCTGCGTAAGGATCCGCGCATCTTACCCGGTGTCGGCCGTTTCCTGCGCCGGACCAGTCTCGACGAATTGCCTCAGGTCTTGAACGTTCTTCGAGGCGATATGTCGCTCGTCGGCCCGCGGCCGTTTCCCGACTACCATTTGGAAAAATTCGATCGGCGATTTTGTGACATTCGATCCAGCGTGCTGCCGGGCTTGACCGGGTTCTGGCAAATTTCTGCCCGAAGCGACGGTGATTTGGGCGTTCAGGAGTCCTTGGATAGTTATTACATCCGCAATTGGTCGGTCTGGCTGGATCTGTATGTGATGATGCGGACATTCATCATCGTCATCCGCGGAACCGGCGCGTACTAAAGCACGCTTGCGCATCGATCAGCGCATTTTCGGCTAACATAGTAGGTTTGGACGCATTTGCGCCGCCCGGTGGGCGGCGCAAATGCATCGGTGCCGCAACCGATAGACAGCCACCGCGCGCCATCCCAAATGACCGCGCCGCCCCAAAAGAGGAGGTGTATCACCGGGTGGCGTCATGGCGGTTCCTGCTGTAATGACAGCACAATTGCTTTGATGGATTCACCCGGCGCGCCAACCGGGTCAGCGCAATGTCGTTATGGGTACCCCCGCTGTTATTTCGCTACCGACAATGCGGCATGGACCATCATAACTTGTTGAGGTAGTACATTTAATCAAGGTTTTGTGAAGTTTCTGATTTTTGTTGCGATCGGGCCGTCCTCAAAGCCGGTCACCAGCTTCGACCGTCGGGGGGCCAGTTTCGGGGGTTTGCACGGGCGTCTAATTGAATACCGATACGAATGTTGCGGCGAAGCATCTTGCGCCAAAAGCAATAGACGACACACAGGAAGCATGGGCATGTCCAAAGGCAACGAGATTTCGACTGGAGAGTACGACCGGGAATTGGAACCGGCCGGAAGGCGGACATTCAAACAAGGCACCGATGCTCTCGGTACGGGGACGGATCAGAATGGGGGCGCCCCGGAGGCTGCTGTGTGGGCAAATGGAGCGCTCAGCTTGAATGAGGCGGTTGGGGCGCATACCAAGCAGGGCTATGGACGGCGGACGCGGATTTTGGTGTCAGTCGCGCCTGCTACCGAGCGTGAGGAGCTTGTTGCGGCGCTTGCTCATTTTCCGCAATTTGATGTTCGGGTGATCAATGGTTTGGACTATGCCGCGATTACCGATGCCCATCACACCGATTACCTGATCGTTTGGTTCGAAACAATCCAGAAGCTTCGCGAAACGGATGCCAATGCCTTCGTTAAGTTGTCGCGGCACGCGCGGGTTATCGTGGCTCTCAACAGCGACCGGTTGTTGGAGGCGGCGAGTGCGCTTCATCTTGCCGACGCCTGGCTGTTCACGGATCTCGTCTTGCACCAGATCGGCCGACTGGTCGGTCTGAGCGGCAGTGGATATACGATCGTTCCGTCTGACGTCGGAAACGATTTCGGGCTCGATAATCTTCGTCTTCGCCTGCTTGAGAAACTCGATGACGAGGAGCGCAAGGTGCTCGACGAGCTCGGCGTCGGCAACAGCAATCGCGATATCGCATTGCGCCTCAACATTTCGGAACCTCAAACCAAGGCGTTGGTCCGAAATATTCTTGGAAAGCTCCATTTTCGAAATCGTACGGAAGCGGCCGTCTTTATCGCCCGTCGCCGGAATGACATTGAGCGAACCGGCGCAATTCCCGCGATCTGAATTGCTGCGGCGTGCGCGGCACTAGTCGGTTGAGGCGGGGCCGCCGCTCGGCATGAGACCGTTATTCAAGGCCCATATTGCTGCTTGCGTCCGATTGCTCACGTTGATCTTACGCAACAGGCTCTTCATGTGAACTTTGACCGTCGCTTCGGTGATGCTAAGCCGATTTGCGATCAACTTGTTTGAATCCCCCTGAACGAGGCATTGCAGAATTTGCATCTCGCGTTCGGACAATCCATAGGTATTGTCCGCAGGCACGCTTGCGGGAACTGCGTTTGCGACGCCGTTGACGAGCAGGGCCGCGAGATGCGTGGGGAATACTTTTTCGCCCAATACGACGAGTTGAAGCGAAATGAGCAGCGCGTCGAGGGAGATATCTTTCATCAGATATCCACTCGCACCGGCGGCGAGGCATGAAGCAAGCGTATTGGAACAAAGATTGTCGTTTAGGATAACCACCGGCGAATCCGGTAAAGCGCTGCCAAGGTGATTGAGATCGTCCACGATGTGGCTGGGGTTTGACGACAGGTCGATCAAAATCAGACCCGGTTCGAGGTCCGCATCAATCTCGAACATGCTTACATCGTCGGCTTCGCCCACGACTTCGAACTGTGATCCCTTCAGCAAACTTTTCAGACCTTCGCGGAAGAGTTTATTGCGTCCAAAAAGCAGCGTTACCACAGTGTCCATCTTGGTGTCCCCATTTAGGATTACCCACAAAATAACCAGTCACGGATCTACCGATTATTCTGGTTAGGGTCTTTTATTGATTGACGCCATGGTATCCCTAACTTCTGACACGAGATATCGTCCGTTCGGTTAGAAATAGGGCTCAAGGGTCATAATCCGTCGGATAACCTATTTTGTTTATGATTAACCATTACGATACGCAATAGCGAAATATGGTTAACTATTATTCTGTAAAATGTGTCATTTATAAGACGATTGTTCATGGAAAAACAATTGGTTGGGTGTAAATTCTTAACGGTAACGTGGTAAATCATCCTCTAACGTCGGTAAGAATTTATTCATGTTCTCATGGTATTTCATTCGTGTGGGGCGTTGTGGCTCGAATATAACCATACAACCCGTTGTAATTCAGTAAGAGTTTCTGGAGTCGTGACGATCGGCCGAGTCCCGGACCGGTGGGGGGCAGAAGATGCGTATCCTGACGATCGATGACCATGGGATGTTCCGCTATGGGTTGCGGCTGACGTTGGAACAACAGTTTGCCGACGCCGAGGTCCTGGAAGCCGCGACCGTACGCGAGGGGATTGAAATCGCGCAAAGGGGCGTGCCGCTCGATCTCGCACTGGTCGACCTGCATATGCCGGGCGAAGACGGTGTCGCCGCAATCGAGACGATTTGTCGTCTGCTACCCGATACTGTGGTTGCCGCGTTGACCGCGTCGGATGATCGGCAGGATATACTCCGGGTCATGGAAGCCGGCGCTATGGGATTTATTCGAAAGAGCTTCGGTCCGGAAGTTCTCAGGAGCGTCATTGAAATCATTCTTTCCGGCGAGCGGTTCTATCCCGTCGCCGAAATGGACGCGGGCTCGGCGCCGACTCCGCAGGACGGGCAAGGTGAAGATCTCGAACTGCCGGAGGATATCAGGTTCACGCCGCGCCAGATGGAGATCCTGCAAGGGCTTTTGAACGGGCTATCGAACAAGGAAATCGCACGCGAGCTTGGCATCATCGAAGGGACTGTAAAGGCCCATATTCGTACGATGATGGGTAATGTTGGCGTTAAAAACCGCACGCAACTTGCGATAATCGCGACGCGGCTGATTACCTAACCGGTCGACACCGGCGGCAAATTATCCTTCGAAGGACAGGCCCGCCTATGGGTCAGGTTTCATCCTGTCGATGTCGGTTGATGGCGGCCTTCCATCCCGAATCGATCGGATAGCGGGTCGCGTCTTTTTTGGTCAAGTCTTCGAGTGCGGCCAGGAGGGGGCCACCGGCATCGCTCCGTAAATAGTGGATGGGACCGCCGCGGAATGGCGCAAATCCCGCTCCATAGATCAGTCCCGCGTCGAGATGATCGGCGGATTCCACCAGTTCTTCGCGAAGGCAGGCGACGCAAGCATTCAGCAGCGGCAGCATCAGCCGGTGCTGGACCGTGGGGTCGCGGCGCCCTTTGAGGCGCTGCTTTCCGACGGCTTTGCCGTTTTTGTAGCGATAGAAGCCGCGCCCCGATTTGCGGCCTAGATGGCCTTGCGCGACCAAACGCTTGAGCTCCGCGGGCGGCTGCCAATCCGGCGACGGGGAGACGATCTGACCGACGTGCAGGCAGATGTCCAGGCCGACCGCATCGGCGAGTTCCAGGGGGCCCATGGGCATGCCGAAGTCCAGGGCCGCACCGTCGATGGCTTCAGGTGCTTGGCCGTCCTGGAGCAAGGAGACCGCCTCCAGAAGATAGGGCGTCAGCACCCGGTTCACGAGGAAGCCCGGTGCGCTGTTCACGGGTAGCGGAATTTTATCGATCTTGCGGGCGAACGCCTGGCCGAACGCCATCGCCTCCGGTGAACTATTGTCGCCGCGTACGATCTCGAGCAACGGCATTTGGGCGACCGGATTGAAGAAGTGCAGCCCGATCAATCGGTCAGGACGTTTGAGCGCTTCGGCCAGCTGTTCGAGTGGTATGCTGGAGGTGTTTGTGCCGATCAGGGCTCCGCGTTTCATCTTCGGCTCGATATCGCGCAGAAGAGATTGCTTGATTTCCAGTTGTTCCGGCACGGCTTCGATGATGACGTCGGCCAGCGGAACGCCGGCACCGGTCAGGTCGGGAATCAGGCGGTCCAGTGCGGCCCGAACTTTCGCGGGATCACGCAGCCGCCGTTTGAAGTATTTGGCGGCCCGGCCCATCGCCGGTGCGATGAATTTCGCCTCCCGGTCCTGCAACGTGACCCGCAGCCCTTGCAGCGCGCACCAGGCGGCGATATCGCCGCCCATTGTGCCGGCACCGATGACGTGGACATGGTGAATTTCCTGGTCTTCGGCTTTGCCGAGCGCTTTCAGGTGTTCGCCCAAGTGGAATACGCGAATCAGGTTCTGCGCGGTCTCGGCGGTGATCAATCGGGCGATCGAGGTAGCTTCCTGGCGCATCATGCGCGAGCGGAACCCACCATGCCGTTGCCAAAGATCGATCAAGGCGTAGGGCGCCGGATAATGGTCGGGCCGTGCCTTTGCCGCGACCTGGCGGCGCATCACCATGCCAAGCAGCCAGCGGACCGGGGCCAGATTGCCAAGCGCCACCGAAATCCGCCGCCGGCGGCGTTTTAATCCGTCGAAGATCGCGGTGTGCGCCGCGCGTTCGAAGTGACGGGGCTGTGTTACTGCGTCGATGACACCGAGCCCTCGGGCGGCGCGCGCGCGGAGGCTGCGTCCCGTCAGCATCATGTTCATGGCGCTGACCGGCGAGATCAGCCTGGTCAGGCGTGCCGTGCCGCCAAGACCGGGATGAATGCCGAGACGAACCTCAGGAAGGCCGATGCGGGCATCTTCGCTGGCAATCCGGTAGGTGCAGGCCAGGGCCAGCTCAAGGCCACCGCCGAGGCAGAAACCGTGGATCAAGGCGACCGTGGGGTAGGAAAGCCCTTCCAGGTGGTCCAGGATGGCGTGACCCCGGCGGACAATTTCGACGACGCGGTCCGAATCGGACAGGCCGTCAAACTCGGAAATGTCGGCGCCGGCAATAAAACCATTCGGTTTCCCCGACCGGATGACCAGCCCCGCCGGCGGATCCGCGTCCAGCTCGTCGAGCACCACTTCGAGCGCCGCCAGGACGTCCTGCGATAGCGTATTGGTAGTTGAATTGGACTTGTCGAGGCTAAGCCAATGGACGTTCTTCGCGTCGCGTTCGCCATGCCAATGCCGCGGCATAGCCACGGTCGCGCTCACGGGCTTGCCTTTTGCTTTTGGCGTGTCGGCGGCCGGTTTTGCGCGCGCTCGCTTCTTCGCCTGTGTCATGCCCGATTGCTCGCGCAGTGGCGGTGTTGTTCTAAACGGCGCATGGCTAGGCAGCCTCCAACAGCAGCGCGCCGCCCTGGCCGCCACCGATACAAATTGCGGCGATACCGCGTTTCACGCCCGTCCGGCGTAGGACATGTAACAAATGCAGGGTGATGCGCGCGCCACTCGATCCAACCGGATGACCCACGCTGATAGCGCCGCCGTCGAGATTGAGGCGCGCCTTGTTCAATTTTCCCATTGCGTCCTGCAGACCCAGGTTCTCGCGGCAATAGTCGCGATCCTGCCATGCCGCAATACAGGCCAGAACCTGGGCGGCGAAGGCTTCGTTAATTTCCCAGGCATCGACATCGTCCAAGGCGAGATCATTCCTTTGGAGGATCGGCGTTGCCGCATGGATCGGCCCCAGTCCCATCTGGGCAGGATCGAGCGCGGCCCACTCGCTATCGACAATGCGGCCGAGCGGCTTAAGGCGATGACGTTTGAGCGCGTCCTCCGAGGCCAGGATCAGCCACGCGGCGCCGTCTGTGATTTGCGAACTGTTTCCCGGCGTAACCGTACCGAAGGGTCGTTCGAAGGCGGGACGGAGCTTGCCAAGCGCTTCCATACTGTTGTTTGGGCGCACCCCGTCGTCGTGCTCGTAATAGCGGCCGCGCGTATCGAAAATCGGCTCGATTTCGGTCAGATCGCCGGCTTCCTGCGCCCGTGCCGTGCGCTGATGGCTTTCGAGGGCCAGCGCATCCATTTCCTCGCGGCTGATGGCGAATTTGTTGCTCAATATTTCGGCGGTCTGGCCCATGTTGAGGGCGACGACCGGATCGGTAAGTCCCTTGATCAATCCGATGACGGGGGCAAGGAATCCCGGTCGGAACCGGGCGGCAACCGCCAGCTTCGCCCAAATGCTGCGGGCGCTATTCAAATCCGCGAGCCAGCCGACCATGTGTTCATTGAACAGGATAGGGGAGTGGCTGAGCGCTTCGCTGCCGCCGGCGAGGATCAGGTCAGCCCGGCCGTCGGCAATCGAGCGTGCGGCCGTTTCCACCGACTGCATGCCCGACGCGCAGTTGCGTTGCACAGTCCACGCGGGCACGCGCTCGCCGCAGCCCAGGCGCAATGCGGCAATGCGTGCCGGATTGACTTCATCCGCCCGCGGCGACACACAGCCGAGAATTACCTCGTCCAACGCGTCCGCTGCAAAGGGCTGACGCAGCAGCAACGGCCGTCCGGCGGCGACCGCAAGATCCACCGGCGTGAATGGCCCTGGGCGCCCGCGCGCCTTCAAAAAGGGAGTTCGGCTGCCGTCTATTACATAGACAGGGCGGCGGCCATGTCCTTGCTCTGAGATTGCAATGCTCCTTTGGCAATGTCTTCCGGCGCGAAATCGTCGACCATGATGGCGGCCCGGACCGCTTGCGCCGCTTCGGTAAGCAGTGCGGCCTCGGCCTCGGTAATCAGACCCGCCGCCAGGCCTTCTTCGACTGTGCCGAGCTTGTTTTCGCGTAACCGGCGTTCGATGGGTTCGGTGGCGATCGTCCGTTCCAGCGCGTATTCGAGACAGCCGGTGATATCATTCTTATCGGCCGATACGAAAATTCCCGCGGTCAGGCGGTCCCGCGCGGCGGTGGGGTCGAGCATGATTTCGGCGCACCGACCCGCGAGCTTGTCCGATGGCGGTTTGCGGCGCAGCCCCACCGGGAAAACCAACATTCTGAGAAACCATGCGATGGGACGGGACGGGAAATTGGCGATAATCTCGTCAAGCCGCAGCTGGATCGTATGGAGCGACGATTGGCAGCACCAATGGACCAGCGGTTCATCGGCCTCCGGCCGGCCGTCATGCTCGAATCGAGCCAGGGTGCAGGCCATGAGGTACAGTTCGCTCAACACGTCGCCAAGCCGGGCGGAGAGGCTTTCCCGCCGCTTCAGTGCGCCCCCCAAAATGACAAGTGAAAGTTCGGCCACCAGTGCGAATGATGCGCTCGCCCGGGTGAGCTGCTTGTAGTAATGCGTGGCGATGCCCGCATCGGGCGCACTCGCCCATTCGCCGCCGGTCAGGTTGTGGAACAATGTCCGGCCGATGGTCTTGATCTGATGGGTGAGGTGGCCGAACAGCGCCCGGTCGAAATCCTTCAGGCCTTGTTTTCGGTCTTCGTTGTGCGCCGCCTGCATCTCCTTGCGCAGCCAGGGATGGCTGCGTATAGCGCCCTGTCCGAAGATGATCATGCTCCGTGTCAGGATATTGGCGCCTTCCACCGTAATGCTGACCGGCAATGCGAAATAGACGTTCGCGAGATAGTTGCTTGGCCCGTTACAGATGCCGCGTCCGCCATGCACGTCCATTGCGTCGTTTACGGTTTGCCGCAGCCGCTCCGTGGTGTGGTATTTTACGATGGCCGACAGCACGCCCGGCTTTTCGCCAAGGTCCACCGCTGCGGCGGTAATCCGCCGCGCGGCTTCGAGCAGGTAGGCATTGCCGGCGATGCGCGCGAGTGCTTCCTGAACGCCTTCGAACCGGCCGATCGGCATCCTGAACTGCTTGCGGACCCGGGCATAGGCCCCGGTCACCCGGGCGCAGTATTTTGCGCCCCCGGTACTCGCCGCCGGCAAGGATATCGAGCGGCCGGCGGCAAGGCAGTTCATCAGCATGCGCCACCCTTGCCCGGCGCGTTCCTGGCCGCCGATGATCCAATCCATCGGGATAAAAACATCCTCGCCCTGCGTGGGGCCGTTTTGGAAGGCCTGATTCGCAGGGAAATGGCGCCGGCCGATTTTCACGCCCGGCGTGTCGGTCGGGATCAACGCCAGCGTGATGCCAATGTCCTCGTCTCCGCCTAAAATGCCATCCGGATCAGTCAGCCGGAAGGCGAGGCCCATGAGGGTGGCGACCGGGGCGAGCGTTATGTAGCGCTTTTCCCAGGAAACCCGCATGCCCAGCACGCGTTCGCCGTGGATATCCTTGTAACAGACCACACCGGTATCCGGCAGTGTCGCCGCGTCGGAGCCGGCGAAGGGGCCGGTCAACGCGAAACACGGGATTTCGTCGCCCGCCGCCAGACGCGGCAGGTAGTGGCTCTTCTGTTCGTCCGATCCGTATTGCAGCAGAAGCTCTGCCGGGCCGAGGGAGTTCGGTACCATGACGGTGACGGCCGCGGTCAGGCTGCGGGTCGAAATTTTCATGATGACCGCGGAATGGGCGAGCGCGGAAAACCCAAGCCCACCACGCTCTTTCGGAATGATCATCCCGAAAAAGCCTTCCCGGGCAATGAATTTCCAAACATCCGGCGGCAAGTCGCCCAGCTCGTGCGTGATCTGCCAATCATCGAGCATTTCGCACAGCCGCTCCGTCGGGCCGTCGAGGAAGGCCTGTTCTTCCTGACTGAGGGTCGGTGCGGCAAGGGTGCGCATCTTGTCCCAATCGGGCGCGCCGGAAAACAGATCCGCATCCCACCAAACGGTTCCGGCGTCGATGGCTTCGCGTTCGGTATCCGACATGGGCGGCAGGACGCCGCGATACCAGCGCAGCACGGGTGCACTGATCAGGCGTTGTCGTATGAGGTGGAATAGGCCGGTCATAGGGGCACTCTCATTGCTCTCCAATTTAGTCCGCACATCGCCCTGTGTTTTAAGGCCTGGCGCCGGTTTGCAACGGGTCTCATGCTGACACCGCAAGATTTTCTTTTGTTTCCGGCGGGTCTTCGAGCGGGCCGTTCCGAGTATCCTGTTCAATCAAGGCGCGCCGCAACGGCTTGCCGATCAGTGTGCGCGGCAGCTCTTCCCGAAACTCGACCCGTGATGGAATCTCAAATGTGGCGAGCTTGTCTTTCAGAAAGGCGCGCAATTCACCGCTCGTGAGCGTCGTGTCGGGACGCAATCTTACGTACGCCTTGACGATTTCACCCCGATGACGGTGCGGTACGCCGCAGACGACCGTTTCTTCTACAGCCGGATGCAGATAGATCGCTTCCTCCACCATGCGGGGATAGACGTTGAACCCGCCGCTCAGGATGAGGTCCTTGATCCGGTCGATGATGAACACATAGCCGTCATTATCGATATAGCCGACATCGCCCGTATGCAGTCGGCCGCCGTGAAACGTGGCGATATTTTCGTCCGGCCGGTTCAGGTAACCCGCCATCACCTGGGGACCCGATACGCATATTTCTCCGTGTTCGCCCAGCGGAAGGACGATATCCGGGTTGTTGCGGTCGGTGATTTCGATCAGCGTGCCTGGCAGCGGCAGACCGACAGACCCTTCCCTGTTTTCGCCCTCGAACGGATTGACGGTGCAGACGGGACCGGATTCCGTCAGCCCGTATCCTTCAACCAGGGTGCAGCCGCTCAGTTCCTCGAACGTGTTCTTGATGTGCAACGGCAAGGGCGCGCCGCCCGAAATGCAAAGCGTGAGGCTGGAGAGATCATATTTGCCGACGTCGCCGCTGGAATTGATCGCGGAGAACATGGTCGGTACGCCGAGGAAAACGGTCGGTTTCTGTTCTTGGATGGCTTTCAGGACATCGTGGACGCTGAAGCGCGGCTGCAGGATCAGTTCGCCCCCATAGAAGAGGCAGGTGTTCATCACGCCGGTCATGCCGAAAGCATGAAACAGCGGCAAAATTCCGAAAAACTTCTCCGTCCCGGGCGTCGCGGTTACCGCCCATAGGCTGGTCTGCACCGCGTTCGCATAAAGGTTGGAATGGGTCAGCATGGCGCCCTTGGGCGTGCCGGTCGTGCCGCCGGTATATTGCAGCACCGCAAGATCTTCATCCGGCTGGATCGTCACGGGCGTCGGCATGCCGTCGTTGTCGATCAGCGTTTCATAAGGCAGATGATGCGAGTCCGTGGGGATCGAGGCGATTTCCTTGCGGTTAAGGAATGCGAACAGCAGCATGCTGGGAAATGGCAGGACGTCCCGCATGCGGCAGACGACGATTTTGTCGAGCACGTCGCCCAGCAGATCCTTGGCTATTTTCGGGTACAGCGTCTTGAGGTTGAGGGTGATCATGATCCGGGTTTCCGAATCGATAATCTGGCGGGTGATTTCCCGTTTTGCGTAGAGCGGGTTGTAATTGACCACCGTGGCGCCGGTCTTGAGCACTCCGAAATAGAAGATCACGTAATAGGGGCAGTTCGGCAGCAGCAAACCGACCCGGTCGCCCTTGCCGATCCCCTGACCCTGCAGCCCTTTGGCCACCCGGTCGACCAATTCGGCGACGTCTTCGTAGTCGTATCGTTTGCCTAGGAACTCGATGCAGGGGTTATCCGGATACGCCGCGACCGCGTCGTCCAGAAGGGCGCCAAGCGGCTTGGTCTCGATCGGCGTCCGCCAGTCGAGACTTGCCGGATAGGTGTCCTCCCAGGGATGTCGATCGGGCTGGGGCGGCGGAACCGGGCGAAGGTTCCGGCCTGGCCGGAGCCGCGCGAAGGCCGATTTGACCGCAGCGGCCATTTTTTGAAGGCGAGGTTTAACGATTGGATTCAAGTTACTAGCTCCGCCTTCCTAATCTAGAACTTTAAACTTTGCCATTCGCGGCAATGGGTCCACGCTCGGGAAAATACTCCTGTTCGTGTGTTCTTTATCCGTTGAAAAGGTTACCGAATTTTTAATCACCCTGGGCCCAGTTCTTCGCCTCCTGATCGGCAAACTGTATGCCGAATGCCCCCATTATGTCGATGAGTTCAGGTACCATTCGGTCTACCGCTTTTGCGCCTTCTTCGATGGCGTCTTCCGCCCGGTGGAAGTCCAGAAGGCCGATATGGCCCACTCGGGGGGCGATAACAAGGTCCGGCGGTTCGCCGGCAAGGCGGCTGCGCGTAACCCGATCAAGCAGGATATTGAAGCTGGCGGCCATGGTGCCGAACAGGTTCGGCTCCTCCGTTTCGTATCCGAAATACTGCCGCATCGCCGGTCCGATCCGCTCCGGGGTCGGCCGCCGCCGATCCAATCCCAGAAAAGGAAACCCGCCGCCCGAATTCTGCGGTGTGCGCCGGTCCTCGGTCGCGAGCCCGCCCAGCGTATCGCCGGTCAGGTTGACCGCGATCACCAGCCGTGCGCCCATTGCCCGGCAGGTGGATATCGGCACCGGATTGACCAGCGCCCCATCGATCAGCCAGCGGCCGTCGAGTTTGACCGGCTTGAAGATACCCGGCAGCGAAATGGAGGCGCGAATGGCGTCGATCAAGCGGCCCTCGTCGATCCAGACCTCATGGCCGGTCGCGAGTTCCGCCGCCACGCCCGCGAAGGGGGTTGCCAATTCCTCGATTCGGGTATTGCCGAGTTCGCGCTCGAGTTCGCGCAGCAACCGCTTGCCGCCGATGATGCCGCTGTCGGCGAAGGTGAAATCGAGCAGCTGGACCATGCGGAATCGGGTCAGCATGCCGGCGAATCCCGCCAGGGTTTCCATCTTTTGTGCGAGGTAGAAGCCGCCGACCAGCGCGCCCATGGAGGTGCCGCAGATCAGGTCGGGAAAAATGCCGAGTTCGGAAAGCCGCCGCAATACGCCAATATGCGCCCATCCGCGGGCTACTCCGCCCCCCAGCGCAAACCCAATTCTCGGTCCGCTCATGATTGCGCTCTGCGTCCTCTGGAAACGGCAATTTCCGTCCCGGAATGGGCCGGAATTCCGACCGGTTGCCGGCAGTCTCTGATACCGGCGGATCAGCCTGGGATGGTAGCAACCGCATGATTTCTAATTTATTAAGATTGATAAAATTTAGCGAAAAACCGGGCCGATTCGGCCGGTAAACCGAACGCGGGAGGGCGGTATGCTCAAACTGTACAGCATGGATTTCAATTCGGCGGGGCAGCGGGTGCGAACGGCGCTGCACCTGAAGGATATTCCCTTCGAATACATCTCGGTGCGGGAGATCGGCTGGGACGCCTATCGCGAAGTGAACCCGCAGGGGCTGATGCCGACGCTCGACGTGGATGGCCGGCTCTTCGCGCAATCCACCGCGATCCTGGAGTATCTCGAGGAAACCTATCCCGACCCGCCGCTGCTGCCGGCCGATCCGGTCGAGCGGGGCCAGGTGCGGGCCTTCGCGCAGTTCGTCGGCAGCGACATGCATCCGCTGCATGTCAGCCGCGTGCGCAACCGCCTGATGGATGGCTTCGGCGCGACGGAGGAACAGACCCATGAATGGTATCGGCACTGGGTAACGACCGGGCTCACCGCGCTCGAGGAACTGCTGCGCCGCCGGCCGCGGCCGGGCCCGTTCTGCTATGGCGAAAGCCCGACGATGGCCGACCTGTATCTCGTTCCCGAGGTCATGAACGGCCGCCGCTATGGCACCGACATGACACCATTCCCGCTGATCGCCGGGGTCGACGAGGCCTGCCGCGCGCTGCCCGCCTTCCAGGCCGGAATGCCGGAACGGCAGCCGGATTATGGGGGGTAGGGCTCTGTCCTGCGATTTCGTCCGGTCACCCGTGCAGCGCCGCCTTCGGCAGCATCACGTGGATGCCGCTGTGGACGTTGACGATCTGGCTGACATGCAGGTCGGCGGCGATCGAGCAGAGCGTGTAGGCGTCTTCCCTCGACAGGTTGGATTTCTGCTGGATCAGGGCGATCATCTCGCGCAGCGCGTGCTTCGC
>CAJHYV010000063.1_pt1 | contig 16421 bp, 12 predicted proteins | sample 9198851 | NCBI WGS metagenome assembly CAJHYV01 (sample SAMEA7708375, study PRJEB35096) | sediment metagenome | biome: marine neritic benthic zone biome [ENVO:01000025]; feature: sediment [ENVO:00002007]; material: shallow marine sediment [ENVO:03000034] sea grass bed [ENVO_01000059] ...
CGCCAACATTGCTGTGGAGAGCGCGGATTTCCGACGCTTCTCCCGCCACGTCGGTGCGGCGAAAGGTAATTCCCGTATTACATTCGGCAGGATGCAACGCCATCGATATTTTGGCGCCGCTATGGAGGCCGATACCGCTGCAATGAATGCTGCTCTTCAGCGTCTTTTGGCAAACAGGACTCGCGGCAGCGAGAGCGCCAATTTGGGCGCCAGGAAGGTCCCTCAACACAAATTCCCCCACTTGAACTCCAACGGCCTTTTGGCGGCCGGTATTAATCCGTAACACTGTCGCCACGCGTAATCCAGAGCGGCACGTTTATGGTGTAACAATCTGATCGTGCAATCACAAATCACTCTTTGTTACAGAATGTTGCATGGTTTTCGGCCAGAATCGGAAGCGGCCGGACCAATGGTCCGGCCGCTGCTCGACATTTTTAAGCGGGCGATATGGAGGCTAGTTCGCCTGGCGTCGAAGAAATGCCGGAATATCCAGGACCTCCTCTTCGGCCGATTTTGGCTCCTGCTTCGGCGCCTCCTCTTGCGTCGGACTGGCTTGCGCCGGTGGGTTTTCCGGCTTGGGCGGCGTTTCTGTGCGCACCGGTTGTGGTGCCGGCTGCGGTTTCGGTTCCGAGATGCGGATTTCCGGTTCCGGAGGCGTTTCAATGTCAATCCTCGGCGCCGCCGGCTGGATGGTATCCGGTTCACGGGTACGCGCGACGCCGGTCATGCGTTCGAACAGGCTGCGCCTGCGAACAGGCTCGCCGCCGGCCGACGCGGCGTCGTAGAGATCGGAAAAGTCGCTGTCGCCCGCTGCGGAGCCTTCCTCGCCGCTGATCATTGCCGGTGTTACCGGTTGCCGTGGGATGAAAGGGTTGCGGGAGTCGGTGGGGGCTGCAGCAGGCGCGTTCGTCGCGGATTGCATTGGATCGCGTCCCGCGTCATCAGCCTCGACGGTGGTGTGCTCGACAACGGGTGCCGCGTGTTCCTCCTGGAACGCCGCCGGCGACCGATCCGGAATGATCGTGGCGTCGGACGCCTGATCGGTCTGTAGCGACGTATCTTCCGGCTGCGCAATCGGGTCCCGCAGCTCTGCCGCCACGGTCTCGAATTCGACGGTTTCCGCCTTTGCCGGTTCGATGGTTTGCTCGGCCGCCACTTCCGGCGCGGTTTCGCGGACGGGCGCCGCTGCCGGGCCGGTCAGCCGCGGCGCAACGCGCGATTCGACGGCGTCGATACCGGTTGCTACGACCGAAACGCGCAAACGGCCTTCCATGTCTTCGTCGAATGTCGAGCCGAACAGAATGTTCGCATCGGGATCGACTTCTTCGCGAATTCGGTTTGCCGCTTCGTCGACTTCGAACAGCGTCATGTCCGGGCCGCCGGTAATATTGATCAGGACGCCGCGCGCGCCTTCCATCGTGATGTCGTCGAGCAGCGGATTGGAAATCGCCGCTTCGGCGGCCTCGATGGCGCGCCGTTCGCTCTCGGACTCGCCCGTGCCCATCATGGCCTTGCCCATTTCGCTCATCACCGTTCGGACATCGGCGAAATCGAGATTGATCAGGCCGGGCATGACCATCAGGTCGGTCACGCCTCGAACGCCTGAATACAAGACGTTGTCCGCCATGTTAAAGGCATCGGCGAATGTGGTCTTTTCATTTGCGACGCGGAACAGGTTCTGGTTGGGAATGATGATCAAGGTGTCCACGTATTGGGTCAATTCCTCGATCCCGGACTCCGCTAGTCTCATGCGCTGCATGCCCTCGAAGTGGAAAGGCTTGGTAACAACGCCGACCGTGAGGATGCCCTGTTCGCGAGCCGCCCGGGCAATTACCGGCGCGGCGCCTGTGCCTGTGCCGCCGCCCATGCCCGCGGTGATGAACACCATGTGACAGCCGGTCAGATGGTCAAGCGTCTCCTCCAGAGCCTCTTCCGCGGCGGCGCGGCCGACTTCGGGCCGTGCGCCGGCGCCGAGCCCCTGGGTGATCGTGACGCCAAGCTGAATGCGGCGATCCGCCTGCGATAGACCAAGCGCTTGGGCGTCGGTGTTGCAGACCAGAAATTCGACTCCGGCGAGGTTGGATTCGATCATGTTGTTGACCGCATTTCCACCCGCGCCCCCAACACCGATGACAGTGATGCGAGGCTTAAGCTCTGCCTCTACGTCGGGCATCGACAATTTTATTGTCATTTGCACTTCTCTCCACTTTATACCATTACCAATATGCAGTATTTCGCGTCTTAAGTCGCCCCGTGGTTTACCGCGCGGCGAATTTTTGTTGGTAGAACTTTAGTTCTAGTTGGCAAGATCCTAGAAATTTTCTCGTAACCAGCCTCCTATACGGCCAAAGAAGCCGTCGCCTTGTTCGGTATTCGGGGTCGCGAGACCCCGGGCGTCGCCGCGATCGTCGACCGCAAACGATAGTAATCCCGCGCATGCGGCGAAGGCCGGACCCGAGGTGGCCTCGGCGAGGCCCGTAAGGCCGCGCGGCCGCCCGAGCCGGACTTGCTTATTGAGAATTCGGCGCGTCAATTCCACGACACCGGGGAGCTGGCTGGCGCCGCCCGTCAGGACCACGCGGCGGCCCGCGAGCTTGTCGAGGCCGCTCGCTTCGAGGCGAGCGCGCACCAGTTCGATGGTTTCCTCGATCCGTGGAGCGACAATACCGACCAGGAATGATTTTGGAATTTGATTGTTATTGTCCTCTTCCTCCGCGCCAACTTGCGGTGCGGTAACGAACTGTCTTTCATCGCCATGCGAGGAAAGACAGCTTCCGTATAGCGTCTTGATGCGTTCCGCTTGATTCAGCGGTGTCGACAGACCGCGGGCAATGTCGTTCGTAACATGACCGCCACCGATCGGTATAGTGTCCACATAGACCACCGCGCCGTCGTAGAAAACCGCGATTGACGTCGTCCCGCCACCCATATCGATTATGGTGGCGCCCAAATCGATTTCATCCTCGACCAGGGCGCCCAGCCCGGCGGCATACGGGCTGACCACCATATCGGAAACGTCGAGCAAGCAACGTGAGACACAGGTGCCGATATTATGGACGGCACTGGTGCCGGTGGTAACCCGGTGCAGCTTTACGCCCATCGAATTGCCGTGCAGTCCGCGCGGGTCGCGGATGCCGTTCGATCCGTCGATCACATAGCCGACGGGCACGGCGTGAACCAGCGACCGGCCGGCCGTGCCGTCGTCCGTCGCGCATTCGTTCAGCAGATGCAACGTATCCATATCGTCGATCGCGCCGCCGCGCAGCGGGTGCTCGTAATAGGTCGTCTCGCTCGCCAGCCGGCCGGCATTTACGTTTACCAGCACGGACCGGATGGTCAGGCCGGCCATCTGCTCCGCTGCGTGCACCGCGGACAGCGCCGCCCGTTCGGCCGCGTCCATGTCCACGATCGCCCCGCCTTTGACGCCCCTGCTCGCTTGGTGGCCGATCCCGATAACCCGGATATTGCCATGCGAATCCATCTCGCCGATGAAGCAGCATATCTTGGAAGAGCCGACGTCGAGGGCCGATACGATGCCTTCCTTAGCCAAAATTCCGGTCTCCCTCAGTTGTCGTTTCGCAATTTGCGACGGCCGTGTTTCATCAGGTCCGTCCGTCGGTTTTGCTGATTTGGGCGTTGCTGGGATTCTTCCGGACCGTCATTCGGTCGGGAATACGAAGGTCCACGGCAATAATGTCCCGTTTCAACAGGCCGAATTCGCGCTCCATTTCGGTCAATTTACGCCACGCATTTTCCGGGTTCTCCGCGGGCATCCGGATATCGATGGCGTCCTCGAACCGGATATTCCACCGGCGGCCGCCGACCCAGACTGCATGCGTCACCCGCTCCATCATCTTCGGCGCGCCTTCCATCATCGACAGCAGGTCGGCGGCATGGGCCGGTGCGCCGTCGCCGACGATGATTTTCAAATCGCTGTATCGCGCGACGCCTTCTCGGCCGATAACCTCGCCGAATTTGTCGACCAGGACGAATTTTTTCTTGCGCTGCCAAATGGCGATCGGCCGGCGCTCTTTGAGGTATATGTGAATAGAATCGGGAAGGTGCCGCTCAATCCGGGCTTCCGCGACCCAACCTAATTTCACCAACCGGTTTCGCGCCTCGACCGGATCGAACCCGAAAATTGAGTCGCCGATTGCGATATCGAGGGCGCCAATAAGTTTCTGCCGCGTTGCCTCCTTGCGTCCTTCGACATAGACGGCCCGTACGGAGAATCCGGCCCATTTGGTAGCGTCGAGCGCTGCGACCCGGATTGCCTCGGCCATGCGGCTTGGCATGTCCGCCTGATTGAACCAATACATGCTGCCCAGCAATACGCCCAGCACCGTCAATCCGCTGCTCGCCGTCATGAGCCGTCGGCGCACCAAGGAATTCTGCGGCAACCATTCCCAAAACCGGAGGTCCGGCCACCGGCGGGCGCGTCGCTTCGCTAATGGCAACCGTCTTGTTTTCCGTTTCTTCATGCGTCGCATGCTGCGTTCTCCACCATCCAAGCGACCAAATTCTCAAAACTCATCCCGGCATAGCCGGCCTGTTCCGGAACCAGCGACAGGGGCGTCATGCCCGGCTGTGTGTTGAGTTCCAGCATGTATAGATCGCCCGGGTCTCGCGCACTGTCGTCATACCGGAAATCGGACCGGCTGACGCCGCGGCAATCCAGCGCTTCATGCGCGGCGACCGCGTATTTCATGGCTTTTTCAGCGATTGCTGCGGGGACCGGCGCGGGGCAAATATGTGTTGTCTTGCCGTCGGTATATTTGGCCTCGTAATCATAAAAGCCTTTGTGCGGCTGTAATTCGGTAACGCCGAGTGCCTTGCCGCCAAGCACGGCGACGGTCAGCTCGCGGCCGGGAATATACCGTTCCACCAGTACGGTGTCGCCGAATTGCCAGTCATCCGCCGGCAAGTGGTTGTCGCCGGGCATGACGATGTGCACGCCGACGCTGGACCCTTCGTTATTGGGTTTGACGACGTAGGGCGGTTTCATGACGTGGCCTGCGCGTAAATCGGCAATATTGATGACCTTGCCGTCGGGACAGGGAATACCGGCGGCTTCGAACACCGCCTTCGAACGTGTTTTGTCCATGGCTGTCGCGGAGGCGAGCAGGCCGGAATGCGTATAGGGTATCTCCAATATGTTGAGGACGGCCTGAATGGTTCCGTCTTCCCCATAGCGTCCATGCAACGCATTGAAGAGTGCGTCGGGTGGCGGCGTAAGCGCGGCAAGTAGTGCCCCCAGGTCTTTTTGAGCATCAATCTCAGTCACGTCGTAACCCGACTTTCGCAACGCTTTTGCACATTCCATGCCGCTGCTGAGCGAGACCTCGCGTTCGCTCGACCAGCCGCCCATGAGAACCGCGACACGCTTGCTCATCGGCGTTTCTCCGGCTCGGCGACGCCAATCCGGCGAATTTCCCATTCGAGCGAAATTCCGGACTCTTCCAGGACGCGGCGACGGACTTCTTCGCCAAGCGATTCCAGGTCTTGTGCGGTCGCGTCGTCTTCGTTGATCAAGAAATTGCAATGCATGTCGGATACTCGGGCGCGGCCCCGCACTAGGCCGCGGCACCCGGCCTGGTCGATCAACTGCCATGCCTTGTATCCCGGGGGATTCTTGAATGTCGATCCGCCCGTGCGTTCGCGGACCGGCTGGCTTTCGGCACGGGCCGCACCGATCGCATCCATCCGGCCGGCAATTTCTTCCGGATCGCCGGCGGGCGCCTGCAGCTCGGCGGACACCACGAAGCAATCGTCCGGTAGCATGGATTTGCGGTATTCGAATCCCATCGCGGCGCCTTCGAGCGACCACTCTTCCCCATCGCGGGTCAGAATATGGGCGCGCATGAGGATATCGCTAATCTCGCGGTCATACGCGCCGGCATTCATCCGTACCGCGCCGCCAAGCGTGCCCGGCACGCCGGACAGGAATTCCAATCCGGACCGGGCATGGTCCCGCGCGAAACGCGCGATATTGATGTCCAAGGCGCCACCGCCGGCGTGGATGCTGTCGGCGACGACTGTTATATCGGTAAAGCCGTGCCGCAGCCGCACCACCACGCCCGGGATCCCGCCATCCCGGATCAGCAGATTCGAAGCGACGCCGATGACGGTGACCGGAATGTCGGCGGGCAGGCGCAGCAAAAATTCCTTCAGGTCTTCGGTATCGGCGGGCAAGAACATGACCTCGACGGGGCCGCCGACGCGGAACCAGGTATAGCGGGCCAGCGACACGTTTTCGCGATACTCCCCGCGGACGGACGGCAATCGGTCGATCAGAGGGGCGGTAGGTTGTTCGGCGGCCATCAGCATTTCCCCGCTCCCGCCACGCCGCGGTGCAGGGCGGTCATTTCGCCGGGCAGGGCGTTGGCCCAGCTCGTAATCGTCCCGGCGCCGAGGCAGATCACCAGATCGCCCGGATGCGTGACGCCCGCGACCATATCGGCCAGCGACGACGGATCCGACAGCGGCAGGACGTGACGGTGGCCGCGGACACGCAGGCCTTGCACGAATGCATCGCGGTCGATGCCATCGATCGGTTGCTCTCCCGCCGCATAGACATCGGCGACGATCACCGTATCGGCGTCGTTGAAGCAGGTACAAAATTCCTCGAACAGGCTGGCGAGCCGTGAATACCGGTGCGGCTGAACCACCGCGACAATTCGGCCCCGCGTCGCCGACCGGCCGGCCTTCAAGACCGCCGCGATCTCCACCGGATGATGGCCGTAGTCGTCGATGACCGCCACGCCATTGGATTCTCCGGTTTTGGTGAAGCGGCGTTTTACGCCCGCGAAACGGCCGAGACCGGCGACGATTTTGTCGTCCTCGATTTCCATCTCGCCCGCGACGGCAATGGCGGCAAGCGCGTTTTGGATGTTGTGTTCGCCGAACATTGGCAGGCGGACATCGGTCAGCGTTCGCGGCCGGTCGTTGCGCCCGCCAAAGGTCACGTCGAAGGTCATGCCGCCCGGTCCGGCGCGGAGATTGTCGGCGCGCACTTCCGATTGCGGGTTGAGGCCGTAGGTAACCAGCCGCCGATCGGAGATCTTGCCGATGAGCCCCTGAACTTCCGGGTGATCGATGCACAGTGCGGCGAAGCCGTAGAAGGGAATGTTTTGCACGAAACTTTGAAACGCCGCGCGTTCCGCGTCGAATGTGCCCCAGAAATCCAGATGCTCCGGGTCTATATTCGTCACGATGGCAATCGTCGCCGGCAGCTTGACGAAGGTTCCGTCCGATTCGTCGGCTTCCACCACCATCCAGTCGCCATCGCCGATACGCGCATTCGTCCCATAGGCGTTGATGATGCCGCCGTTGATGACCGTCGGATCGAAGCCCGCGCCGTCCAGAATCGCCGCGACCATCGACGTCGTCGTCGTTTTCCCATGGGTGCCGCCCACCGCGATCGACCATTTAAGGCGCATCAGCTCGGCCAGCATCTCCGCACGCCGTACCACCGGAATGAAAGCGGCGCGGGCGGCGACGACTTCCGGGTTGTCCGGGTTCACCGCGGTCGACACCACCGTCACCTGGGCTTCGCCCAGGTTTGCCGGGTCGTGGCCGATCGCAACCTTGATCCCCAGCGACCGCAAGCGCGCCACGTTGGGGTTGTCGGAAATGTCGCTGCCTTGGACGCGGTAGCCGAGATTGTGCATGACTTCGGCAATGCCGGACATGCCGATACCGCCGATGCCGACGAAATGAATTGTCCCGATTGTGAGCGGCATCGATCTCATTGGGCCACCTCCCGCGCGGCGCTGGCGCATTCATTCGGAGACAGCAGGCCGGTCACGACATGGGCAAGCTTCGCCGTGGCGTCGCGGACCCCGATCCGGCCGGCGCACATCGCCGCCGTGCGCAGGGCACGGGTGTCCGCCAGAAGGGTGGTCAGACGTGTGCCCAGGCTTTCGACGTTGAAGGCTTGCTGTGGGATCAACCAACCGCCGCCAGCATCGCACAGGCCTTCCGCATTGCGGGTCTGATGATTGTCGGTTGCGTGCGGGTAGGGGACCAAAATGGCCGGCCGGCCGGCGGCGGTCAGTTCGGCGATGGTCGAAGCGCCGGAACGGCAGATGACCAGATGCGCGGTCGCGAGGCGGTCCGGCAAATCATCAAAAAACGATGCAATTTCCGCCTCGATACCGCATTGCCGGTAGAGAGCTTGCGCTTCGTCGAGGTCGGCCTTGCGGCATTGCTGCACCACGCGAATCCGATTGCGCAGTGTCTCAGGCAACGCCGCCAGGGATTTCGGCACGACCTCGCTGAACACGGTAGCGCCCAGACTGCCGCCGAAAACCAATAGCCGAACTTCGCCGCCCTCTTCGATCGCCGGATAGGGCTTCGAGGCGATCGAGACGATGTCCGGGCGGACCGGATTGCCGGTCCAAACGACCTTGTCGCGATTTTCGTCCTGCATGTTGCCGACGGTCTTGAACGCGGTCGCGATTCGGGTCACCCGCGAGGCGAGGAACCGGTTGGCGCGCCCGAGAATGGCATTCTGTTCGTGGATCACCGTGGCATGATGCAGCCGGATCGCCGCCGCCATAGCGGGAACCGACGCGTAGCTGCCGAAGCCGACGACCACCTTCGGGTTGATCGTTCGTATGATATCGCGGGCCTGGAAATATCCGATGCCGAGACGGGCCATGGCGGCAATTTTGCGCAGGATGTTGCGGCCGCTGATGCCGGCAGCGTTGACCCTGTAGGCGTCGGCGTGCTGGAGCGGTCCATCCATGGCGGTGGCGCGGCGATCGGTGATCAACGCGATGCGGTGGCCGGCGTCGATCAGCGCGCCGGCCAAAGCCTGTGCCGGGAAGACATGGCCGCCGGTTCCGCCGGTGGCGAGCAAGATTGGGCGATCCGCTGCATTCATTCCCGCGCTCATGCCTGTTCTCCTGGCCGGCGGCGGGTGAGCGCGAGCAGCATCCCCATCGCGATCGCCATGCCGAACACCGAGGATCCGCCGTAGGAGAGGAATGGCAGCGTCATTCCCTTGGGCGGCATCAGGTTTACCGAGGACGCCATATTGATCAGCGTCTGCAAGGCAAACTGGATCAGCAGCCCGGTGGATGCGAGTACGATAAAGATGTCCGTGTTCTGAAAGATCCGCATGAATCCGCGCAAAACAATCACGGCGAACACCAGAACGACCAGCAGGCAGGCGATCAGGCCGAATTCTTCGCCGACCACGGCAAAGACGAAATCCGCATGTGCGTCCGGCAACACCGACTTGACCGTTCCGGTGCCGGGACCGGTGCCAAACAGGCCGCCGTTCATGAACGCCTCGGTCGCCCGTTTGACTTGGTAGCCGCCGGCGCCACTCGGATCGAAGAAGCCATCGACCCGGTTCGCCACATGAGGAAAGATGAAATAGGCGGCGACGATGCCGGCGATGCCGAGCGCCATGAACAAGGCGACCCAGATCATCGGCAAACCGACCAGGAACCACTGGCTGAACCATATCAACGTCACGACCGCGGCCTGCCCGACATCGGGCTGGCCGAGCAGCAGCAGGACGACGATGGCACAGAGCGTCGCGGAGATGGCGTTGCCGTGCACTTGTCCGTCCATGCGCTGTGAGGCGAACATCCAGGCGGCGGTTACCGCGAAGGCCGGTTTGACGAATTCGGACGCTTGCAGGGAAAAACCGAAAACACGCAACCAGCGTCGCGCGCCCTTTACTTCGTGACCGAACGGGATCGTCAGAATCAAGGCGGCCACCGCCAGCAGGAATCCGATGACTGCAAACCGGCGGACCTGCCGCGGCGTCATCATCGAAATAAGCAGCATGATCGCCAGCGCCGGCGGCACGAACATCGCCTGACGCAGGATGAAGTGCAGCGGATCGCCATAATGGCTTTCGCCGACCGCCGGGCTCGCCGTGCCGGCGAGAATGAGGCCGAACCCCGGCAAGGCGCATAGCATGAACAGGCTCAACCGATCGACGGTCCACCACCATCGTCCGAACACGGATGTATCGGTGCGGGCGAGGGCTACATTCATGCTGCTACCCCATCGCGGTAAACCTGACGAGCGCTGCCGGAGAGCGCGGCAACCGATTTGCAGAAGGTGTCGCCGCGCGCCTCGAAATTCGGGAATTGATCGAACGAGGCACAGGCGGGGGACAGCAGCACGACCCGATCATCCGCGACGTCCCTTTGGGCATGGCAGTGCGCGCTGCTCACGGCACTGTCGAGATCGCCGCTGATCGTGCAGTCGATTTCGCCGTCAAGAAATTCGGCAATTGCCGGCGCCGCTTCGCCGATCAGATAGGCGTGCCGGATGTGCGACAACAGCGGACGCAGCACATCCAGTCCGCCTTCCTTCGCCTGTCCGCCGGCGATCCAATAGATCGCCTGGTAGCAGGAGAGCGCGCGCGACGCGGCATCCGCGTTGGTCGCCTTGCTGTCGTTGACGTAGCGAACGCCATCGATGCGAGCCACCAGCTCCTGGCGATGCGCGAGGCCGGGATAGGTGACCATCGCCGCGCAAATATCGTTTGGCGTAAGGCCCGCGGCACGTCCCGCCGCATACGCGGCGCAGGCGTTTTGCGCGTTGTGGGTGCCGGGAAGGGTGGCGGCGTCGGCCAACGCGAAAACAGGCGCGTTCCTGCCGTCGGTGTCGTCGTACAGGTAGTGATCGATCGCGTAGACGCCGTTTTTCGTGCGTGTTTGGCCTGAAATCGACACCACGTCCTGTGGGCCGGCGCCGGACAGCGCGTCGGCGATTTCCACGCAGAAACAGTCATCGGCGCCAAGAATCGCGGTTTGGCCCGCCCGTTGGCCATCGAAGATGCGCCGCTTCGCCGTAATGTACCCGTCCATGCCGCCGTGGCGGTCGAGATGGTCGGCGCTGATGTTCAACAAAATGGCGATATCGAACGGCACCGGGTCGGTCAGCTCAAGCTGATAGGACGACATTTCGATGACGTAGGTTCCATCGGGACCAAGCGGTTCCAGTTCCAGGGCGGGCGTCCCGAGATTGCCGCCGATTTGGACCGGTACGCCCGCCTGGCTCAACAAATGGCCGATCAGCGTCGTGGTCGTCGATTTTCCGTTCGTGCCGGTGACGCCGATATAGCGCGCCTCCGGTTGCGCCCGCACCAGCAATTCGATGTCGCCGATGATCCGGCAGTCTACGGACCGGGCGCGTGCCGCGACCGGGTGCGGCGCAGGGTGACTGTGAGAAATGCCGGGGCTGAGCACCAGCGCTTCGATCCCGGACCAGTCTGCACCGGTTAGGTCGGCGATGGGAATTCCCTCGCCGCTGGCGTCGTCACGGCGCGAGGCCGCGTCATCCCAGGCCAGCACAGTGGCGCCGCCACGCAGGAGCGCGCGCGCCGTCGCCATACCGGACCGTCCCAGGCCCATGACCGCCAGCGTTTGACCGCGATATGCAGAGAGATCGATCACCGCGCGTTTTCCCGCCTCACCGCAACTTCAGTGTTGAAAGACCGATCAACGCCAGCACCGAGGCGATGATCCAAAAACGGATGACGATGGTCGACTCCGCCCAGCCCTTCTTTTCGAAATGATGGTGCAGCGGCGCCATGGCGAAGACACGTTTGCCGGTAAGTTTGAAGGACGCGACCTGAACGATCACCGACACCGTTTCGAGCACGAAGAGCCCGCCGATAATCGCCAGCACCAATTCGTGCTTGGTCACCACGCTGATGGCGCCGAGTGCGCCACCGACAGACAGGGATCCGGTGTCGCCCATGAACACCATGGCTGGTGGCGCATTGAACCAAAGAAATCCGAGGCTTGCGCCGACAAGGGCACCGCAGAACACAGCCAGCTCGCCGGTCCCGGCGACATATTGAATTTGCAGGTATTCGGAAAAATTCGCATTGCCGACCACATAAGCGATCAACCCGAAACAGGCAGCGGCGATCATAACCGGCACGATCGCCAGCCCGTCCAGCCCGTCGGTCAGGTTGACCGCATTGGACGAGCCGATCATCACGAACATCGCGAATGGGACGAAGAACCAGCCCATGTTGAACAGCACATTCTTGAAAAATGGCACGACAAGACCCGATGCAAGGGGTTCGCGTGTCAGCGCCAGAATCCACATGGCCGCGGCGAAGGCGATGGCGAATTGCAGCAACAGCTTGAAGCGTCCGGGCAGGCCCTTGGAATTGCTCCGCGACAGCTTGAGATAGTCGTCGGCGAAACCGACCGCGCCGAAACCCATGGTGACGAGCACGGCGATCCAGACGTAGCCGTTGCGAAGGTCGGCCCATAACATGGTGCTCAGGATAATCGCGAGCAGGATCAGAAATCCGCCCATGGTTGGCGTTCCGGCCTTGGCCAGATGTCCTTCGGGTACGTCTTCGCGAATATTCGAAGCGCCGTTCTGCGTGTTCCGCAGCCAGTTGATGACGACCGGTCCGAACAGGAAGCTGATCACCAGCGCCGTCATGATCGCGCCACCGGTCCGGAACGTGATGTAGCGAAACAGGTTGAACGGCAGGAAACTGTCCGCCAGAGGGGTGAGCAGGTTGTAAAGCATTGTCTTGGCTAGGCCTCCGGCGTCGGGACAGGGGAAGCGCCGCCGGTGCGGTCGAGCGCGATCAAGGCGTCGGTAATCGGAATCATGCGGCTGCCGAGCGACCCTTTCACCATGACCGCGTCGCCGGGACGGACCGCTGCCAGCACCATTGGCAGGATGGTGGCGCTGTCTTGCCCGTGTTGGGTGGTGATGTGGTTTGGCAGCGCCGCCGCCAGGTGCGCCATGTTGGGGCCGGCCGCAAACACCAATTCGATGCCGTTCCTTGCGATGTCGTCGGCCAGGGCGGCATGCAGCTCGGGTGCGGCCGCGCCGATCTCCAGCATGTCGCCCAGCACCGCGATCCGGCGGCCGCCGGGGTCGCAAGACGACTGGCCGAGCGCCTCGAGCGCGGCGCGCATGGAGGCGGGGCTTGCATTGTAGCTTTCATCGATCAGCAAGAAGGAACCGGCTCCGGTTTCGATTTCACGGCGTTCGCCGCGCCCTTTCATGGCACTGAATTCCGCCAATTTTTGGGCAGCGTCGTGAAGATTTCCGTTCAATCGCCGGACCGCTCCCAACACGGCGAGGCTGTTGATCGCCAGATGGCGTCCGGCGGCGCCGAGACGATAGTCGACACGCTCGTCATCGATTGACGCTTCGACCCGACTGCCATTGCCGTCGGGCGTTATCCCGAGCAACCGGAAATCCGATTTCGGGTCGGCGCCAAAACTATCGATTTTGCCGATGCCGGCGCGTTTGGCATGGTCCAACAGGCGTGCAAAATGCCGGTTGTCTCGGTTCAGGATGACGCTGCCGGCCTTGCGGACGCCGGCGAAGATCTCCGCTTTCGCATCGGCAATGCCGTCCTCGTCCTCGAAAAATTCGAGATGCACCGCTTCGACCGTCGTGATGATGGCGAGATCGGGACGCAGCAATCGGGACAACGGTTCGATTTCGCCCGGATGGTTCATGCCCAATTCGAAGATGCCGTAATGGGTGTCGCGCGGCATCCGCGCGAGGCTGAGCGGCAGGCCCCAATGATTGTTTAGATTGCCCAACGTGGACGCGGTCGGCGCCTGCGCGCCCAGCACCAGGGCCAGCATCTCCTTCGTGCCGGTCTTTCCGACACTGCCGGTGATGCCCACGACCTGCGCTTGCGACCGGTCGCGCGCGGCATGGGCGAGGTCGCGCAATCCTTGCGTCGTGTCTTCGACCACCAGCAGCGGCACGCCGCTTGGCGAATTTTTCCAGGACCGTGCCACCATGGCCGCGGCGGCCCCTTTGGCAAAGGCGTCGCGGACATGGTCGTGGCCGTCATGGTTCTCGCCACGGATGGCCACGAAAAGGTCGCCCTTTTCCATGCTTCGGCTGTCGATGGACACGCCGAAGGCGTCCCACGGAGCGGTTGCCGCGCCGCCGGTGGCGGATGCTGCCTGGTCGTGTGCCCAAAGCGCTGTCATGCGATGCTCCGAACGATATCCCGGACAACCGCGGCGTCGTCGAACGGCAGCACCGTGTCGCCGACGATCTGGCCCTGTTCGTGCCCCTTGCCGGCCACCACCAGGATGTCGCCCTCGGTCATCGCGGCGGTCGCGGCGGCGATGGCGTCCCGCCGGTCGCCGATTTCGCGGGCGTCGGGGCAGCCCAACATGATTTCCGCCCGGATGGAGGCGGCGTTTTCGCCGCGCGGATTGTCGTCGGTGACGTAGACGAGATCGGCGTGTTCGGCGGCGACTTTTCCCATTTGCGACCGTTTTCCCGCATCGCGGTCGCCACCGCAGCCGAAGACCACCAACAGATGGTTTTTTACATGCGCCCGGACCGCCATGAGCACGGTATGCAACGCATCCGGCGTGTGGGCATAGTCCACCAGGATGACTCCGCCATTATCGCGCTGGGCGACGCATTCGAGCCGGCCGGGGACACCGTCCAGCGTGGCGATATGCGGGATCAGCGCAGCCGCGGCCGACCCGCACGCGATGACAAGGCCGAGCGCGCACAGCATGTTGGCGATCTGGAAGGCGCCCGGATGGGGGAAGGCCGTCTCAAAGATTTCGCCCTGAACGCGCAAGATAAGGCGCCAGCCTTCGTCCGACGGTGTCGCCTCCACGCAGCAGATATCGCCGCTCTTCATTCCGTAGGTGAGGACCCGATGCTTTCGGGTTTTCGCGATTTCCCGCAACGCGCCGCATTCCGGACTATCCTTGTTGAGGATGGCGGTGCCGCGTGCGGGCAGCAACTCGGCGAAGAGCCTTTGTTTCGTCTGGCGGTATGTCGCCTCGTCGCCATGATAATCGAGATGGTCGCGCGTCAGGTTTGTGAAGGCCGCGGCCGAAATTCGTACCCCGTCGAGCCGGTATTGCGCGAGCCCGTGGCTCGAGGCTTCGAGCACGAGATGATCGATGCCCTGATTTTTCAGGTCGGCCAGCGTGTGATGAAGGGCTACCGGGTCCGGCGTCGTCAGGCTTGCGCCGCCGCCGAGCCCCGGGCCGTGCACGCCGAGCGTGCCGAGGCTGGCGGCCGGTTTACCCTCCTCGGCCCACATCTGCCGGGCGAAATGCGCGACCGATGTCTTGCCGTTGGTCCCGGTGACCGCCGCGATGGTATCGGGCTGGGCGCCGTAAAATTGCGCCGCCATGCGCGCGAGACGCCGGCGGGGCTTGGCATCGGTGATGATGTTGATTTCGGGCGCGTCCACATCGTTCTGCAGGTCCGGCGGACCGAGAATGGCGACGGCGCCGGCGTCGATTGCCTGGTCGATAAATTTTCGCCCGTCATGCTGGCTGCCGGGCAACGCGGCGAACAGATACCCCGGCCGGACGTTGCGGCTGTCCGCACTTAGACCGGTAATCTCGATATCCGCGCCGGCTGCGGCGCCCGTCCTGTCGGACTCTTCCAGCAGATTAGTAAGACGCAAGCGTGGGACCCTCTTTTGTCAGGTTGATGGCCAGGTCGCTGTGTATTGCCGGCGATTTCTCGTCCACCGGCATGACGCCCAGGGTCGTGCCGGCGCGTTCGATGATGCGGCGCACGATCGGCGCCGCGACCCAGCCGCCGGTCGCATAGCCATGCGTATCCTTCGTTCCCTTGGGCTCGTCGAGCAGCGCCAGAACGACGTATCGCGGCTTATTCATAGGAAATGCGCCGACGAAGGACGAAATCAATGACCGGCGATTGTATCCGCGTCCGGATTGCTTCTCGGACGTGCCCGTCTTGCCGCCGACGAGAAATCCCGTGGCGGCGGCGCGGCGGCCCGTTCCCTGGTCGACGACCAGTCGCAGCAGGCGGCGCATGGTACGGGACGTGCTCTTGGAGATGACCCGAACGTCGCTCTTCCGGCTCGAATTCGCGCGTTTTATCAGCGTGGGGGCGTGATAGACGCCGTCATTCAGGATCGCGGCGACCGCCGAGGTAAGCTGTAGCGGGCTGACCGCAATTCCATGGCCATACGAGATCGTCATGGTGTTGACCGGCCGCCAAACCTTCGGGAGCTGCGGCGCGCCGACCTCGGGCAATTCGATGGGCGAGGGCTTCATGAGCCCGAGCCGGCCGAGATAGGCCCGCTGCATCTCGCCGCCCACGTCCATCGCCATTTTGGCGGCGCCGATGTTGGAGGAATACATGAAGATTTCCGGTACCGACAGCCAGCGTCGCTTGGCGTGGTAATCGCGGATCATGAACCGTGAGATCTTGATCGGCTTGGTCGCATCGTAGCCGCCGGACAGCGTGACGACGCCCGCGTCGAGCGCCATCGCGGTGGTGAAAATCTTGAACGTGGATCCCAGTTCATAGGTGCCGAGCGTGGCCCGGTTGCGGATTTGATCCTTGGTGGCGTTGCCGGGGTGGTTATTGTCGAAATCGGGCATCGAAACGAGTGAAACCACCTCGCCATTTTGGATATCGAGGATGATGCC
>CAJHYV010000435.1_pt1 | contig 16393 bp, 13 predicted proteins | sample 9198851 | NCBI WGS metagenome assembly CAJHYV01 (sample SAMEA7708375, study PRJEB35096) | sediment metagenome | biome: marine neritic benthic zone biome [ENVO:01000025]; feature: sediment [ENVO:00002007]; material: shallow marine sediment [ENVO:03000034] sea grass bed [ENVO_01000059] ...
ATTTTGCCAGCGGGATCGCGGTGGACATGAGCGGCCGCCGGGTCGCGGTGCAAATCGCCTCGCTGATCGTCGGCGGCATGGCGATCATCGGATTCGGGCTCTCGGGCGTTTATTTCGTGCTGTACGCCATGATCGGTTTCATCGGTGCCGCAGTGCAATCCTGGCATCCGGGCGCCTTGTCCTATCTGGCGTCCGAATATCCGTCCCGGCGGGGATACGTGCTGGCAATCCACGCGCTGGGCGCGAATGCGGGCGATGCGGTGGCGCCACTCGTCGCGGGTATTTTGCTGCTGTGGCTGAATTGGCAGACCACCGCCTTCGTCGCCGCGGTGCCGGCGTTAGTCATGGCGGCGCTGCTTGCGGTAACGTTGCTGCGAAGCGATGCACCTGTCGGTGACGGTGGCAAGCGCGGCATGACGCTGGCTGCCTATCTGTCGGGGTATGTTGCGCTATTGAGGAACCGCGCGGTGATGGGGCTCACCATGACAGCGGGGCTGCGCACCATGGCGCAGGTCGGGCTCTTTACCTTTCTGCCGCTGTATATCGCGGACGTCATGAAACAGAGCACCGTGTTCATGGGAACGACGTTGATGGCGATGCAGCTGGCCGGCATGTTCGCGGCGCCGATTGCGGGCCATTGGTCGGATCGCGCCGGAAGGCAGCCGATCGTCTTCGGTGCCTTGGCGTTAACGTCGGCGATGATCCTGGGCCTGACATTCGTTGCCAATCCGACGGTCTATGTCGCGGGTATCTCCCTGATGGGATTTTTCCTGTTCGCAATCCGGCCGGTAATTCAGGGCTGGATGATGGATATGGTGCCGCCCGAATTCACCGGATCGGCCACCAGCGTGATGTTCGGCGTGCAATCGTTGCTCGGCGCCTGCACACCGGTGATCGGCGGCTTCGTCGCCGACAGTTATGGCCTCGTCACGGTGTTCTACATGCTTGCGGGCATCATGATCTTCGCCAATGTATTCGTCGTGATGCTGCCGCGGAGCGGCAAGGATGCAATCGCCCAGTCCGACTAGGCTTTCGGGCCGGCGGTATTTTGCCAGCACATCGGACCGGGGGTACGCTGCGGTGCCGAAACCGGCACGACGAAGCGGACAACAGGATCGAGTATGGCGGACGCCGGATTGAAATCCGTGCTGCGACTGAAAGGCCAGAGTTCGATCATGATGGTCGGTCTCGGCCATTGCGGCGTGCATTGGGTGTTTGCGGTTTTTTATATTCTGCAGCCCTACATCAAGCGCGACCTGGGTATCTCCTATACGGAGCTCGGTATTCTGCATGCGGTTTTCCATTTCAGCTCGTTCGCCGCCAATATCGGCAGCGGGTTCCTGGTCGATTTCACCGGGCGCCGGGTGCTGCTACAGGGCGTGGCCGTGGCGATCGGGGCGATGGCGCTGACCGCTTTCGCCGTCACCGATGCCTACCTGATGTTGTGCGCGATGCTGGTGCTGATCGGCGCGGCGAACAATTTGTGGCACCCGGCAGCGTTGTCCTTTCTCGCCGCACATTTCCCGGCCAATAAAGGTTATGCGCTCTCGGTCCATTCCTTCGGCGCAAGCCTCGGCGATACCCTCGCGCCGGTCGCCGCCGGCGCGTTGCTCGCACTCTACACCTGGCAGGGTGCGGCCGCGGTCAGCGCCCTGCCGGTCTTCGCCATCGCCGCCGTTTTGCTGACTATTCTGCTGCCGAGGGATGTGTTGCCGGCCGGCGCTGCCGGCAAATCCCTGTCTTTGCGGGAATATCTGAGCGGACTTGGCGCTCTGATGCGGGACCGGGCCATTTTGGGGCTTGGGTTGATGGCCGGCTTCCGAACCATGGCGCTGTTCGGGCTGTTGATGTTTCTGCCGCTCTATATGTCCGAAGTGCTGGGGCTGGAAGCCATCTATCTCGGGGTGGCGATGGCCGCCATGCAGATTGGCGGGTTCGTTGCCGGTCCTGTCGCCGGAATCTGGTCGGACAGGATCGGCCGCCGGCCAATCGTGATGGGTGGACTGTTTTTGACGACCGTGATCATTCTCGGCCTGACATTCATTGCCGATGGCGTGATCTATGTGACCTGCGTCGCCGTGCTGGGGTTCGGTCTCTATGCCATCCGGCCGGTGGTGCAGAGCTGGATGATGGACATGACGCCGCCGCGGTTCAGTGGATCGGCGGCGAGCCTGATGTTCGCCGTCCAGGGACTCATGACGACGACTTTGCCGCTTGTCGGCGGATTCGTCGCCGACCGTTATGGCCTGGCGGCTGTCTTCTATCTGATCGCCGGATTGATGCTGTGCGCCAATCTCATGGCGGTCGTCCTGCCGAACCGGGTTCGGCAAGAAGGCCTGGCGCCGTAGTGTTGAAAAACGGCCCTAGCGGCTGAATTCTTCCGCGCGGTATCCCTGGATATAGAGCAGGGCGGTGAGGTCGGCATGGTCGATGCGGGCGCGGGCGCTTCGGGCGACCATGGGCTTGGCCCGGAAGGCGACCCCCATACCCGCTTCGCCGAGCATCGCCAGATCGTTCGCGCCGTCGCCGACCGCCATCGTCGCCTCGAGCGGAAGCGCGCGGTCTTTGGCCAGTGCGAACAGCCGCTCGCGTTTCGCATCGCGGCCGAGGATCGGTTCGATGACTGCACCGGACAGGGTGCCGTCGGTGATTTCCAATCGGTTCGCCTGTTGGAAATCGAAACCGAGCCGGTCGGCGATGCGTTCGGTGTAATAGGTAAAACCGCCGGACACGAGTGCGCAGAATGCGCCGTGCGCGCGCATGGTCGCGACCAATTCGGCGCTGCCGGGCATCAGCCGAATGCGGGATGCGGCCCGCTCCAGTGCCGCTTCCTCCAACCCGGCAAGCAGCCCGACGCGTTCGCGAAGTGCGTCGGCGAAATCGAGGTCTCCGTTCATCGCGCGCGCGGTGATGTCGGCGATGCGGTCGCGGATGCCGACTTCGTCGGCGAGCTCGTCGAGCATCTCGTTTTCGATGATCGTCGATTCCATGTCGGCGACCAGCAGCCCTTTCCGGCGGCCCTCGGCAGGCTGGGCAACCGCATCGATGGGGGCGTCCTCGAAGGATTCGACCGCCAGATCGACGGCATCCTCGAAGGTCAGGCCGTCGAACGGCAGATCGACCGCGGTCCGGTACGCCAGCCAATCCAGCATGCCGGTATCCGCGCCGGCGCCGCGCATCGTCGCCCCGACGTGGGAAACGGTAGTTTCATCGAGGCCCTGCGGCGCGGCAATCAAGGTGAGAACGTTGTTCATGGTGGCGCAATCTGTATCCTGCTCGGCTATGACGGGCAATCAGGAAATCCCGGTCCTCATCGTCGCAGGGCCGACATGCAGCGGAAAATCGGCGCTTGCGCTGGATATTGCGATTCGCTTCGGCGGTACGGTGATCAACGCCGACAGTATGCAGGTATACCGCGAACTCCGCCTGCTGACGGCGCGGCCGACCGCGGCGGATGAAAGCCGTGTCCCGCATCGACTGTATGGCGTGGTCTCGGCCGCGGAAGTATTTTCGGCGGTACGCTGGCGGGAAATGGCGCTGGCGGAAATCATCGAGGCGGCGGCGCAGGGCCGGGTGCCGGTGCTGTGCGGCGGGACCGGCCTCTATATCAAGGCGCTGACCGAGGGGTTGTCGCCGATCCCGGATGTCCCGCAATCTGTGCGGCGCGTCGTCCGCGACCGGTTCGAGGGTGCTGCGACCGATGCGGTTCACCAGGCGTTGCTTGCGGTCGATCCGGTGGCGGCGGAACGCCTCCCGCCGCGGGACCGGCAACGGCTGCTGCGCGCGCTGGAGGTGTTCGAGGCGACAGGGCGATCCCTGGTGTCGTGGCAGCAGGAGCCGGCGGACGGACCGCCGCCGGGCATGAAATTCCATACGATCCTGCTCGAACCGCCGCGCGCGGCGTTATACGCGGCCTGCGATGCCCGCTTCCACGCAATGATCGCCGCCGGCGCGCTGGAGGAAGTCGCGGCGCTCGGGGCGCTCGACCTCGATCCGTCGCTACCGGCGATGAAAGCGCTCGGCATGCGCAGCCTGCTCGACCATCTGGCTGGGAAATGCGATCTCGAAACGGCGGTGGCGGCGTCGCAGCAGGCCACGCGGAACTATGCCAAGCGTCAGAATACGTGGTTCCAGCATCAGATAGTTGCGCAAATTAAGGTAAATGAGCAATATTCAGAAAAAATATGCGATGAAATCTTTTCGAAAATTTGCAGAAATTGGTTGACCCTTCCGGGCTGAATGCCTAATGTCCCGCGTTCTCCGGGCCTGACGGGTCCGACTGGCGACGAATTAATCAATAAACGGGCCAAAACGGGCCGTGCTGTTTAAGCGGAGTACGTGTCATGGCGGTGGAAAAATCGCTCACCGGCGCTGAAGTCATAATCAAAGCCCTGGTCGATCAGGGCGTCGAAGTCGTGTTCGGCTATCCGGGCGGCGCGGTATTGCCGATCTACGATGAAATCTTCAAGCAAAACAGCCTGCGCCACATTCTGGTCCGGCATGAGCAGGGTGCGGTGCATGCCGCCGAAGGGTATGCCCGGTCCACCGGTAAGGTGGGCGTCGTTCTTGTGACATCGGGACCCGGGGCGACCAATGCGGTGACGGGCCTTACCGATGCGCTGATGGATTCCATTCCCGTGGTTTGCCTGACCGGGCAGGTGCCGACCCATCTGATCGGCAACGACGCCTTCCAGGAATGCGACACGACGGGCATAACCCGGCCCTGCACGAAACATAATTATTTGGTGAAAGAATCCGAGTCCCTGGCCTACACCATGCACGAGGCGTTCTATGTCGCGCGCAGCGGTCGGCCCGGCCCCGTGGTGATCGACCTTCCGAAAGATATCCAGTTTGCAGATGCGCCCTATATCGGTCCGGAAGCGGTCAAGCCGCGCAGCTATGTTCCACAGGTAAAGGGCAATTCCGCACGCATCGAAGAAGCGATCGATCTGATCGCCAACGCGGAGCGGCCGGTCTTTTATGGCGGCGGCGGCATCATCAACTCCGGGCCGAATGCCTGCAAACGGTTCGTCGATTTCGTTCGCATGACCGGATACCCCTGCACGCTCACCTTGATGGGCCTTGGGGCATATCCGGCATCGGACCGTCAGTTCCTCGGCATGCTCGGCATGCACGGGACCTATGAGGCCAATCTCGCCATGCACGGCTGCGATGTGATGGTGGCGGTCGGGTCGCGGTTCGACGATCGGATCACGGGCCGCCTGGACGCTTTCGCGCCGGGCGCAAAAATCATTCACATCGACATCGATCCTTCCTCGATCAATAAGAACGTGCATGTCGATGTGCCGATCGTAGGTGATGTCGCCCACGTTATGGGCCAGTTTCAGCGCTGTTGGAAAACCCGCGTCAAGCGCCGCCGGAACGGCAAGGCTGTCGATGGTTGGTGGCGTAAAATCGAGGGATGGCGCAAGCGTAACTGTCTCGCTTACAAAATGGACGATCAGGTCATCAAACCGCAATATGCCCTCGAGCGGCTGCATGAGCTGACCAAGGATCAGGACGTGTTCATGTCGACCGAAGTCGGCCAGCACCAGATGTGGGCGGCGCAGTTCTGCAAGTTCGAGAAGCCGAACCGGTGGATGACGTCCGGTGGCTTGGGGACCATGGGGTATGGCTTGCCTGCTGCCATCGGCGCGCAAATCGGTAACCCGAAGAAACTGGTTATCGACGTCGCGGGCGAAGCCTCCATCATGATGAATATCCAGGAGATGTCGACGGCCGTACAGCACCGGCTGCCGGTCAAGATTTTCATTCTCAACAATCAATACATGGGTATGGTCCGCCAATGGCAGGAACTGCTGCATGGCGGCCGGTATTCGGAAAGCTATTCCGCGGCCCTGCCCGATTTCGTCAAATTGGCGGAAAGCTTCGGCGCGGTCGGATTGCGGGCGACCAAGCCGTCTGAGATCGATGATTTGATTAAGGAAATGATCTCCGTCGACAATACGGTAATTGCCGATATCGCGGTGGATCCGGCGGAAAATTGCTTTCCGATGATCCCGTCCGGATCTGCGCATAACGAGATGATCATGGGCGAGACCGGAATCGACACCGGCGAACAGTCGGTTGCCGAAGACGGCATGGTGCTGGTCTGACCGGAGCTCGATAAATGGCAAAGAAAAAGAAGATCAAGGCGCAGCCGGGATCGGCTTATATCATACAGCCGCCCGACCCGAACGAAGAACGGCATACGCTCGCCGTTCTTGTGACCAATGAGCCGGGCGTTCTGGCGCGGGTTATCGGCCTGTTTTCCGGGCGGGGCTACAACATCGAGAGCCTGACGGTCGCGCCGGTAACCGAGGATGAGAGCATGTCCCGGATCACCATTGTTACCTCGGGCACACCGATGATTATCGAGCAGATCAAGAACCAGCTCAATCGGCTGGTCCCGGTCCACGACGTTCACGACCTCACCGAGGAGGGTCCTTTCGTGGAACGGGAACTCGCCATGGTGAAGGTCATCGCCAAGTCGCGGTCGCATGAACGCCGGGAGTCGCTGCGGATCGCGGAAATTTTTGGTGCGAAGGTGGCGGATACAACCACCGACTCATTCGCATTTGCGATGACCGGTTCTCCGGAGAAGGTTATGGCATTTGTAGATTTAATGCGGGCTTTGGGCAAAACGGAAGTCGTCCTGAGCGGTGTCGTCGCCATTGCCCGTGGCTCCGAGGCGCTGTAAAACCGCGCGTCACAAACCGACCGAACGATAAAACGACAGAGAAGAGGGAGTGCGGCCATGCGCGTCTACTATGACCGGGATGCCGATGTAAATTTGATTAAATCGAAGAAAATTGCCGTGATCGGATACGGCAGCCAGGGGCATGCCCACGCCATGAATCTTCGGGATTCCGGCGCGAAAGACGTCAAGATCGCCCTGCGGCCCGACTCGGCGACGGCGGCGAAAGCGAAATCGGCTGATTTCGAGGTGCTGACCTCCGCGGATGCGGCAAAATGGGCCGATGTGGTGATGATCCTGACCCCTGACGAACATCAAGGGGCGCTGTATCGGGACCATCTCGCGCCGAATATGAAGGCCGGTGCGGCGATCGCCTTTGCGCATGGATTGAACATTCACTTCAATCTGATCGAGCCGCGGGACGACCTGGACGTGTTCATGATCGCGCCGAAGGGGCCGGGCCACACCGTCCGGTCCGAGTATGAGCGTGGCGCCGGCGTCCCGGCGCTGCTCGCCGTACATCAGGATTCCTCCGGCAATTGTCACGATATTGCTCTGTCCTACGCCAGTGCGATCGGCGGCGGCAGGGCGGGTATTCTCGAAACCACCTTCAAGGAAGAGTGCGAGACCGACCTGTTTGGTGAGCAGACCGTGCTGTGCGGCGGCCTGACGTCGCTCATCCTGGCTGGTTACGAGACGCTGACGGAGGCGGGCTATGCCCCCGAGATGGCGTATTTCGAATGCCTGCACGAGGTAAAGTTGATTGTCGACCTCATCTATGAAGGCGGCATCGCGAATATGCGGTATTCGGTTTCGAACACGGCGGAATATGGCGACCTGACGCGCGGGCCACGGGTTATCGATGCCAGCGTCAAAGAGCGTATGAAGAAGATCCTCGACGAGATTCAGACCGGCCAGTTCACCCGCGAATGGATGCTCGAATGCAGCGCGGGCCAAAGCAGTTTCAAGGCATTGCGCCGGCGCGGTGCGGAGCACCCCGTTGAAGAAGTCGGTGAACGCCTGCGCGGCATGATGCCCTGGATTTCGGAAAACGCCTTGGTCGATAAGAGCAAGAACTGATTAGGCTATTTTCCAATCTTCGGGTTGCGAATTATTACAAGGGTGCATGGTGCAAGACTGTGTGCCCTTGTTAGCCATTTATTAACGTAAAATCCTGTAATAGTTCTGTGGTGGTTAACAGCCAAAAAGCCGAATTTGAAAGCGGTTATATGCTTTTCATTAATCGCGGTTCTGCTTTATAGTCGTTAACCATAATAGAGGCTGACACGCTGACGCGTAAGGCTGGGATGAGGGGTATAACTTGGTGAGGCAATGAGACGTCCATGCGGACACTCCGTTCGATTGGACGCGATAGGCCGGATGTCCTTCGGGATGTTGCGGGACCCAAGGCTTCCACCGGTTCTCCATTACCAGAGTTACGACGTGGCGCTAGGGCGGCAATAGATATTGCGGTCAGACCTTTTGTCGGGGCCGTCGTAAAAATTGCGGCGGATGCGCAATGAACGTAGGAGGACGCTGTCTGTGTCCAAGGTCAATAAGAACCCGTTCAGGGTAGGACGCTAAGAATGTTCGGTCGACTTCTTGGAATGCTGTCCGCCGACATGGCGATCGATCTGGGCACCGCAAATACCCTGGTCTATGTCAAAGGCCGGGGTATCGTCTTGAACGAGCCTTCCGTCGTTGCCATCGCGGAAGTCAAAGGCAAGAAGCAGGTTTTGGCGGTTGGCGACGAAGCGAAAATGATGCTCGGACGCACGCCCGGGAACATTCTCGCCATTCGCCCCTTGCGTGACGGCGTTATCGCGGATTTCGACGTTGCGGAGGAAATGATCAAACATTTCATCCGCAAGGTTCACAATCGCCGCAGCTTCGCCTCACCGCAGGTTATCGTGTGCGTGCCATCCGGATCGACCGCGGTGGAGCGCCGTGCGATTCAGGAGTCCGCGGAAGCCGCGGGCGCGCGCCGGGTATTCCTGATTGAAGAGCCGATGGCGGCGGCGATCGGCGCCGGCCTTCCGGTGACCGAACCAACCGGTTCGATGGTGGTCGATATCGGCGGCGGAACGACCGAGGTCGCGGTCTTGTCGTTGGGCGGCATCGTCTATTCGCGATCCGTCCGGGTTGGTGGCGATAAGATGGACGAAGCGATTATCGCCTATATCCGGCGCAACCATAATCTTCTCGTCGGCGAGAGCAGCGCCGAGCGTATCAAAAAGGAAATCGGCTCGGCGTGCGCGCCCGATGACGGTGAGGGCCGCGTTATTGAAATCAAGGGACGCGACCTGATGAACGGCGTGCCGAAAGAATTGGTCATTACCGAACGCCAGATCTCGGAAAGCCTGGCCGAACCCGTTGGCGCGATTGTCGAGGCGGTTAAGGTTGCGCTCGAGCACACCGCGCCTGAACTTGCCGCGGACATCGTGGACAAGGGTATTGTCCTGACCGGCGGCGGCGCACTTCTCGGTAATCTCGATTATGTCTTGCGGCATTCCACGGGTTTGCCCGTGTCGATTGCCGATGATCCCCTATCGTGTGTTGCGCTGGGTACCGGCCGATGCCTCGAGGAGATGAAAACGCTGAAAAACGTTTTGATCAGCATGTATTGAGCTTTACGACCTCGAACGGCGGACGATAAGCGGGACCGCCGGCAAGGAAACTTGGATTGCGGCATCGGCCAGAACATATCCTGCGCATTACGGCTCCGCTCCGCGGTCTGGCGGATAGGTTCGCCTATGTCTTCCTGTTGGCGGCCGCGTTCGCGATCCTGGTGCTCGGCAAGGCCGATCCACAAATTTTCGAGCGCGCCCGCATGGCGGTGACCGACATAACGGCGCCGGTTCTCGATGCGCTGTCCCGGCCGGCGATGACGGTTGCCAGCACGATCGAGGAAGTCAAGGAACTCGGACGGTTGCGCGCCGACAACCAGGCGCTCCGGTCGCAAAACATTCAGCTGTTGAAATGGCAGACCACCGCCCGCACCCTGATGGCGGAGAATGACCAACTGCGCGGCCTGCTCGGTTTTGGCGCCGATCCTGAGGCGTCGTCGGTCACCGCGCGGGTTATCGGCGATTCCGGCGGCGCGTTCGTTCGCAGCGTCCTGGTGAATGCAGGCCGGCGCGCGGGCGTGCGGAAGGGTCAGGCGGCCGCGGTCGGCACCGGACTGCTGGGCCGTGTCGCGGAAGTGGGTGAACGGTCGGCGCGCATACTGCTGATTACCGATTTGAACAGCCGAATTCCCGTGGTCATCGAATCCTCGCGCGAACGTGCGGTGCTGGCGGGCGATAATTCGGCGTCGCCGCGGCTGCACTATCTGCCGATCACCACCAAGGTGAAGCTCGGCGACCGGATCGTCACCTCCGGGCATGGCGGCGTCTTTCCCCCCGGACTGCCGGTTGGGATCGTCACCACGGTGGCCAAGGATGGCGTGCGGGTCCGTCCCTATGCCGCCGCCGAAAGGCTTGAATATATCCGCCTGATGGATTTCGGGCTCAACGGCATGCTGGATGAAATGCTCACACGGGATGGCGCCGGCAACATCGGGCGCCCATCAGGCAAGGTGGTGGGCGCGGAATGAGGGGCAGCGCCACGTGGCAGACACTGGATCATGTCGCCCGGCGGATGACCCCGTTTCTGATTACGGTGGGGCTGGTGATCCTGTCGCAGGTGCCGATGCAGTTGCCGGCCGCGGTTGCGTTGACGCCGCTGCTGGCGCTGATCGCAATTTATTTTTGGGCGCTACACAGCCCTGACCTGATGCCTGCTCCGGCGGTCTTCGTGGTCGGCATGTTGCAGGATATCCTGTCGGGCGTTCCCATGGGTTTAAACACCTTCATTCTGTTGGTCGTATACGGGTTGGTGGTGTCGCAGCGGCGCTTCTTTTTCGGCAAGTCTTTCGCCGTTCTTTGGTGGGGCTTCGCAACGTTGTGCGTGGTCATTGCCGCGTTTCAATGGGCGCTGACGTCGATGCTATCGGGCGATGCCGTCCCGGCGCTCGCCATCATCGCGGATTATTTCACGACGGCGGCGGTTTATCCCCTGGTTGCCTATGTGTTCGTTCTGACACATAGGAACATCTTGCGGGAGGACTGAACGTGAAGCCCGAACAGGATCGGGGCAGGCTATTCAGCCGGCGGGCGCTGTTCCTCGGCGGCGGGCAGGCGGCGCTGTTCCTCGGGCTGGCCGGGCGCATGTATTACCTGCAGGTCCTGGAATCGAAGCGGTATACGGTGCTGGCCAATGAAAACCGGATCAGCCTGCGGCTGTTGCCGCCGCCGCGCGGGCGGATCGTCGACCGCCAGAATGTGCCTATGGCGGTCAACGTTCAGAATTTCCGCATTGTGATCGTACGCGAGGAAGCCAAGAACATTGACCAGATGCTGACCCGGCTCAGCCAGTTGGTCGAGGTCGGTGACCACGACCGTAAGCGGGTGTTGCGCGAGGCCCGGCGGCGGCGCGCCTTCGTCGAAATCACCGTGCGCGAGAATCTGAGCTGGGAGGAAGTCAGCCGCATCGAGGTGAACGCCCCCGATTTGCCGGGCATTCGCGTTGATGTGGGGCAAACCCGGCACTATCCGTTCGGCGGCAATGCGGCGCATGTGCTGGGATATGTGGCGGCGGTCTCGGAGCGGGAGCGGACCGGCGATCCGCTGCTGGATCAACCCGGTTTCCGGATCGGCAAGAACGGGATCGAGCGGCAGTACGACCGGAGTTTGCGCGGCTCGTCCGGTAACGCGGAGGTCGAGGTGAATGCGCTCGGCCGCAGAATTCGCGAGCTGCCGGGCCGGAAGGAAGCCAAGCCCGGCGAAGACGTGCGCCTGACCCTCGATGCGGGTCTGCAGGATTTCGTCGCCAAGCGGATCAAGGATAAGCGCCGGGCCTCGGTCGTTGTCATGGATACCCAAACCGGCGATGTTCTGGCCATGGCGTCGACGCCGTTTTTCGATCCGAGCTCGTTTACGGATGGATTGTCCGGCAAGGAGTGGAACGCCCTGCTCACCAACCCGGATGCGCCGCTGACCAACAAGGTGATCGCCGGCCAATACTCGCCCGGCTCGACCTATAAGATCATTGTCGCCCTTGCGGCGCTGGAGATGGGTATTTCGCCTGCCATCCGGGCGACCTGCATCGGCGACATGCAGCTCGGCAATCAGAAATTCCACTGCTGGAAGAAACATGGCCATGGCTCGGTGGATCTGATCGACGCCATTCGGGAATCCTGCGACATCTATTTCTATGAACTCGCGCGCAAGGTCGGGATCGACCGAATTGCCGCGATGGCGTTCAAGATGGGGATTGGGAAACCGCTGAACATCGATATTCCCGGGGAGAAGCCGGGCCTGACGCCCACGCGCGAATGGAAACAGGCGACCATCGGCGTGCCCTGGCAGCTTGGCGAGACCTTGGTCTCGGGCATCGGTCAAGGTTATGTGCTGGCGACGCCGTTGCAGATCGCCGTCATGGCGGCCCGGCTGGTGAATGGCGGGTATGCGGTCACGCCGCGCCTTACCGTGACCGCGTCGGAGGGTGATTTTACCGAACCGGCGCAGCCGAGTTTTCCGAAGATGGAGCTGTCGGCCCGTGCCCGCCGCCTCGTCATGCAGGGCATGGAAGAAGTCGTGAACAAGCAGAAGGGCGGCACCGCCTTCGGGTCGCGCATCGCTATACCGGGTTTCAAGATGGCGGGAAAAACCGGCACGTCGCAGGTGCGGCGCATTTCGCTCGCCGAACGGGATCGCGGTTTGAAGAAGAATGCGGAACGGCCGTGGCGCGAGCGCGACCATGCGCTGTTCGTCGGCTACGCGCCGATCGACGCGCCGCGCTATGTCGTGGCCGTGGTGGTCGAACATGGCGGCGGCGGCTCCAAGACGGCGGCGCCGATCGCGCGCGACGTGCTGCTCGAAACCCAGCGCCGCGATCCGTCCGGCACCGGCCGCAAGATCAGCAAGGCGCCGCAAACCGCCAAGCGGAAATCCCGATGAGGCCGATGCCCTACCATGGCACCGATCTGTCGCTGCAGCAAAAACTGTGGCAGATCAATTGGTCGCTGATCCTCCTCATCGTCACGATCGGCGGCATCGGGGTTGCGATGCTGTATTCCGCAGGCGGCAGCCAGATCGATGGCGGCAGCATGGAACCGTGGGCGTCGCGCCAGTTGGTGCGCTTGGTCATTGGCCTGCTGGCGATGGCGGCGATCGCGCTGGTCGATACGCGCATCTGGCTGCGCTATGCCTATGTCATCTACGGCGTGACGATGCTGATGCTGGTGGGGGTCGAGGTGTTCGGCGCCATCGGCATGGGCGCGCAGCGCTGGATCCGGATCGGCTTCTTTCAGGTGCAGCCGTCCGAATTGATGAAGATCGCCCTGGTGCTGGCGCTGGCGCGGTATTTCCATCGCATGAACATCGAGGATATTGGCCGAGCGACCTATCTCGTGATTCCGCTGATGTTGGTGGCGGCGCCGGTCTTCATCGTGATGCGCCAGCCGGATCTGGGCACGGCGGTGATGCTCGGGATCGGCGGCGGCGCGCTGTTTTTCCTCGCCGGCGTGCGGCTCTGGAAATTCGCCGTGGTAATCGTGTGCGGACTCGCCTCGATTCCGATCGCCTGGAACTTCCTGCACGAATACCAGCAGAAGCGGATCCTCACGTTCCTCAATCCGGAAAGCGATCCGCTCGGTTCCGGCTATCACATCCTGCAATCGCAGATCGCCTTCGGCTCCGGCGGGGTTTTCGGCAAGGGCTTCACCAAGGGCACGCAAAGCCAGCTCAACTTCCTGCCCGAACGGCACACCGACTTCATCTACACCATGCTGGCCGAGGAATTCGGCCTGATGGGCGGGCTGATGGTGCTGCTGCTCTACGGCATGCTGCTGGTCTATGGCCTTGCCATCGCGATCCGCTGCCGAAACCATTTCGGCCGGCTGGTCGCGATGGGGGTGACGACCACGATCCTGCTGTACGTCTTCATCAACACCGCCATGGTGATGGGGCTGATTCCGGTGGTCGGCGTGCCGCTGCCGCTGATTTCCTATGGTGGTACCGCGATGATCACCGTGCTGGCCGGCTGCGGCTTCCTGATGAACTGCTATATCCATCGCGACAGCCGGATCGCCCGGCACGCCAGCGAGGCCTGAGCGCGACCGCCGCGCTGCCGGGTGCCCGCTTCGCGTGGGCTATCGACAAACCCGCCCCCCTTTGCTATATCGCGCCGGCTGGTTATGACTTACGGGCCGTGGCAGGGAGTGGGCGTGGCCGCCCACGCCGCACCCGACGCCAGCCGCAAACGGAAGCCAATTGGCCGGTCGGCCATGCGGGCGCTTAGCTCAGTTGGTAGAGCAGCTGACTCTTAATCAGCGGGTCACAGGTTCGAGCCCTGTAGCGCCCACCAATAACCTCCTGATTTTATCAATAAAATCAGGAGGGTTTCTATTTGTTGTCTCCAAAAAAACAGGCCCGGATTGCGTTTTTCATACGCTGGGTTTTGGGGCGGAAATGGGGACGGTTTGCGGAGGCAAAGGGTCCCGAAGGTCAGGTCTGCGGAAACTTCGTGCATATCGTCCGGAATGTCGGCTTTCGTCAGAAGCTGTCCGGTGTTTGGAGACTTGCTAGATCCGGTGCCACTTCATAAGGTGCTCCGCCAGTCGAACATCCGCTGATTATCTCTAACGACTATTGTCGTCAGCGCGTTTTCCGCTGCTTTTGTGCGGCTGCAAAGTGAATAAATGAACTTCTATTGGCTCGAAATGGTGGGGACTGCCGCCTTTGCAATCACGGCGGTATTGGCGGTGACCTCGCGGGGTATCGATCTTTTCGGGGTTGCCGTTCTGGCCATTATCACCGCCATCGGCGGGGGGACCCTGAGAGACCTGATTTTGGGCGTGCCGGTATTCTGGTCCAACGATCTCGATTACATTTGGGTCGCGCTTGGCGCCGGCATCATTGCATTCGTGACGCAACACCATTTCACCTGGAAGATTCTTCACAAACTGGTGTTGTACTTCGATGGACTCGGTGCAGCGCTCTTCTCGGTTTACGCCGCAGACAAGGTCTGGGGCCTCGAGTTCGGACTGCCGCTGGCGCCTGTCATCCTCGGTATTGTCACGGGCATCGGCGGCGGCCTGATACGCGACATGTTGTCCGGCCGACCGACGCTTCTGGTGACACGCGAGCTCTATGCTATTCCGATAATGATCGGATGCGTTTTCTATGTGCTGATCATGTCGTATTTTCCCACATATCGCGAACCCGCCCTGCTCGGCTGCATTTTGTTCAGCTTTGCGCTGCGGTCCGCCGCCATTACCTGGAATCTCGAGATTCCGCATTGGCTGACCAGCGAGAATAAGACAAATTCGTAATAATGCCGGTACAGAAAAGCGGTCTCGATCGGTCCATCGAAACAGCATCGCCGGCGCCCGGATTACCGTCCCCGAAGGCTCGGAACGCGACAGGCCGATTCCCGATAAGGACTATGCAAAATTGCGGCGGCGAGCGCATGAAGCGGCGTATACCCGTCTTTTTGGCGGGATTTCAGTCTTTCATCGATGCCCTTGATCCGGCTCACGCGGCCGACTTGGCGCCCGGCACTGACGGAAGGTACTAAGTCGGGCTGCCTACTCCACAAGAAATCTGCCGGTATGTCCGCAAGGCACTTTATAATGCCGCGATAAATTCAAGGATCCGGTTCGACGCCGAGGTTTCTGTCTTCCATCCATTCGAAAGGGTTAAAAATTGACCAAAACGCTCGGCATCGTCATCGCCGCCACGGTATTCGCCTTCTCCGTCCATTCTGCACAGGCAGGGTTGCCGGAGGAATTGAGAAAATGCGCCGCCATAACCGATGTTGCGAAGCGGGTCGCCTGCTACGACGGTCTGGCGGCAAAGGATGCAGCCTCTGAGGCTGAGAAGAACAAGTCGAGATGGAGTGTGACAACAACCACGTCACCAATCACCGATAGAAAGGACGTTTTTCTGCGGCGGCGCAGTGACCAAACCATCAAGACGAGCATCCTTGGCCAAGCGTCCCCGGTTTTTCTCATTCAGTGCATCAATAAAAAAACATCGGTCGCCGTGAATTGGGACTTCATCGTGGGCGGGGGCACGTTGCCGGTGACCTACCGGATTGATTCGGGGAAACCCGAGACGGTCAATGTCACGGTCGCGGACAATTTCCGCTCAATTTCATCGGTAAGCAGCGAACGGTCGGTTGAGTTTCTGAAATCCCTTTTGGGGAAAAAACGGCTGGCGGTGCAGATTACCGCGCTTTCCCATGGCCAGGTCTCTGCCGTCTTCAACGTCACAGGTCTCGAAACGATAATAACGCCGCTCCGGAAATCCTGCGGCTGGTAACGACGATACGGGAAAACGGAAATTAGGGTCAGCAGAGATGTTGGGCGTTTTCCTGGTCGCTGCGGATCGGCTGCGCGACAGTGCGGCCATTATCTTTGCCTGAACCGAGACCCATCGGACTCGAACCCGGATTTGCCCTTTCCACCACGGCGTTGTCGTCCCCGGGTTCCTCTTAAGCGGCGTCTACCGTAGTGCCGGCATCCTTGGCCTGCCGGACCGGCAGGCTGAGCGTGAAACGGCTCCCTTTGCCGAGTTCGCTTTCCACCTGCATCCGTCCGCCCAGGAGTTCGATAAAGCTCTTGGTGATCGCCAGGCCCAGGCCGGTGCCGCC
>CAJHYV010000387.1_pt1 | contig 16181 bp, 15 predicted proteins | sample 9198851 | NCBI WGS metagenome assembly CAJHYV01 (sample SAMEA7708375, study PRJEB35096) | sediment metagenome | biome: marine neritic benthic zone biome [ENVO:01000025]; feature: sediment [ENVO:00002007]; material: shallow marine sediment [ENVO:03000034] sea grass bed [ENVO_01000059] ...
ACGGAAGAACGGCGAGATTTCTAAAGCGTCAGCGCATTTAGCCAAACGTCATGGATATTGCACATGCTCGTCACATAGACGATGCCACGGAGTTTGCTGATATCGTGGCTTGATACCGGCGCGCCCTTGGTGGGATCGAACATCACCTCGGAAACATACTGGAAATTGGTGTCCAGAACCGTGTGCTTCACGATGTAGTGCTTGAATTCGTCTTGCGGATGCCGTGTCGTGACCTGAATTTTGCCGCCCATGCGCTTAATCACCGGCAAATGGCTGGATACCTTCTTTGCCCAGCGCCCTGGCCGTTCCTTGGTGTAGTACACACCCCACCCGCCATTGGCAGTCCACCGACTTTGAAACCGCCCGCCGCCATGGCGGTGTTCGGGATAAATAACGATCCCGCCGCGCCTGCGAGACCGAACCGAAGTACATCGCGCCGTTCCAAGATAATTCTCCCTAATTTCAAATCATTATGGAACGGCCCTTCGTCCCGTGACTGCTCGAAGCTGCAATAATATCGGGTCGCTCGGCGATCGGTTCTAACACTATTCCCGCCCTGTCCTAGATTTCCCACAAATGCACGTCGCCCACTCAATTGACCTAAATCGTTTGCGCCAGGCGAACTGAATTGGCACCAATGACGGGCCGCGCACTTGCCATCTGGGTTTCGTTGTTTTCTTCCACATCGCGTGAACTGCGGCGCTTTGCAGAGCGATATCAGCCGGAAAATAAGTCGTTACAATGGATCCACTCGTCTTCTTTAGTGTTCTTGCAGCCGCCGCCATGCATGCGGGATGGAACTCCGTCGTCAAGACAAGGGTCGACGGGTTCGTATCCGTAACCGTGATTACGGCAACGACCGCCGTTATTTCGTTGATGATCCTGCCCTTCGTGGATTTGCCGAGCGGCATCGTCTGGCTGTGGCTGTTGATTTCGATGGTTTGTCATACCGGGTATCGACTCTTCCTGATTGGCGCCTACCGGCTGGGAGACCTCGGTCAGGTCTATCCGCTGGCCCGCGGCGCGGCGCCGCTTATGGTCACGGTAGTGAGCCTTTTATTCCTGCACGAAGGTCTCACCCTAACCAGCACCACCGGCATTTTCGTGCTTGTCGGTGGCATCTGGATGATGTCGCTCAAGGGTGGCCGACGGGTTCAGCGGTTGGATCGCACCACGGTAAAATTTGCAATTGGCACGTCCTGCTTCATTGCTGCCTACACGCTGATCGATGGGCTCGGCGCGCGAAAAGCACCATCGGCAACCAGCTATGCGCTCTGTCTTTTCATTGCCGATGGGTTGGTCTTCGTCGCCATATTTCTCGCCCGGCGCGGCGTGCCGGGCATTCTCGCCATGCGGCGCGCCTGGAAGGGCGGATTGGCCGGCGGCATCATGTCAATGAGCGCCTATTGGATCGCGATCTGGGCGATGACGCAGGCGCCGATCGCCGCCGTCGCCGCGCTGCGCGAGACCAGCATCCTTTTCGCCCTGGCGATTTCGACGGTGGCGCTGAAAGAGCGGCTGACGAGATGGCGTCTGGCCGCCGCCGTGCTGATCGTTTGTGGCGTGGTTGTTCTCCGCCTCTGAGTCACCGCCCGCTAGTCTGCCGCCGCATCGAGATCGTCCGGGATCGGTTCGCGCATGGTGACGAATTCTTCCGCCGCCGTCGGATGGACGCCGATTGTGGCGTCGAATTGCCCCTTGGTCGCGCCGCATTTCAGCGCAATGGCGATACCCTGAACGATTTCACCCGCATCGGGCCCTACCATATGGCAACCGAGCACCCGATCGCTTTCGCGATCCACGACTAGTTTCATGAAAGTGCGTTCGTCGCTATCGGTGAGAGTATGCTTCAACGCTTTGAAATCCGAAGCAAAGACGCTAACGCGTCCATACCGTTCCCGAGCCGCCGCTTCGGTCAGTCCGACCGTCCCGATATTGGGTTGGCTGAACACCGCGGTCGCGACGTTTTCGTAATCGACCGTCTGTGGCCTGCCGTTGAAAAGCGTGTTGGCAACCGCCATACCTTCTTCAAGCGCCACCGGCGTCAATTGCATCCGGTCGATGACATCGCCGATGGCGAAGATCGACGGCACCGAGGTGCGGAATTGGTCGTCCACTTTGACGGCTCCGTTGGGACGCATTTCGACGCCGGCGTCTTCCAAGCCGATGTTCTGACTCAGCGGCGCCCGGCCCGTGCAATACATCACCACGTCGGCCGATACCGCCTCGCCGTTCTCCAGCACCGCCGTGAAGCCCTGACCGGCGGGCTTGATGCTGGCGACATTGTGGTTGAAACGGAGATCTATTCCCTTCTTCCGCATCTCGTCGGCAAGGAAATGCCGCACGTCGTCGTCAAAGCCGCGCAGAAAATGCGGACCGCGATAGAGCTGCGTCACCTCGACGCCGAGCCCATTGAAGATGCCGGCGAATTCGACGGCGATATAGCCGCCGCCAACGATCAGAATCTTCTCCGGCAACTTCTCCAGGTAGAATGCCTCGTTCGAGGTAATGGCGAATTCCTTACCCGGAATATCCGGCACCACGGGCCAACCGCCCGTCGCCACCAGGATGTGACCAGCAGTCACCGTCTTGCCGCCAACCTCGATCGTATGCGGATCGACGATGCGGGCGCGGTTCTCGAATATCTCGACGCCGGCCCCTTTGAGCAGGCGATCGTAGATGCCGTTCAGCCGGCTGATTTCGCGATCCTTGTTTTCTACCAAGGTCGACCAGTCGAAGCGGCGCTCGCCGACGGTCCAGCCATACCCGGCCGCGTCTTCGAAATCCTCGGAAAAATGTGATGCATAAGCGAACAGCTTTTTCGGAATGCAGCCGACATTGACGCAGGTGCCGCCGAGATAGCGTTCCTCCGCGACGGCGACGCGCGCGCCAAACCCGGCGGCGAAGCGGCTCGCACGCACACCGCCGGAACCCGCGCCGATGGTAAAGAGGTCGTAGTCGTATTCAGGCATGACGAATCGTCTCCTGCCGGGGTCCTGTCAAGAACGCGCCAAGCTGTTGTTCAATAGAATTATTTACTAATTCCGCCCATACAGACGTATTTTATTTCGAGATAGTCCTCGATCCCGTATTTCGACCCCTCGCGGCCAACGCCGGACTCCTTGAAGCCGCCGAAGGGCGCGACCTCGGTCGACATGACGCCGACGTTGACGCCGACCAATCCGGACTCAATGGCTTCCGCGACCCGCCAAATGCGACCGATATCGCGGCTATAGAAATAGGATGCGAGACCGAACTCGGTGTCGTTGGCCATCGCGATGGCCTGTTCCTCGGTCTCGAAGCGGAACAGCGGCGCGACCGGGCCGAACGTCTCTTCGCTGGTGACCGCCATTTCCGTGGTCACATCGGCCAGCACGGTCGGCTCGAAAAAAGTGCCGCCGAGGGAGTGCCGGCTGCCGCCGACGACCACGCGCGCGCCCTTGCCCACGGCATCGGCGATGTGTTCCTCCACCTTCGCGACCGCGCTGCCATCGATCAGCGGGCCCTGGTTGACGCCGGTCTCAAGCCCGTTGCCGACGCGCATTTCAGCGACCGCGCGGGAAAGCTTGTCGGCGAACGCATCGTAGACGCCGGACTGCACCAGAATGCGATTGGCGCAGACGCAGGTCTGGCCCGAATTGCGGAACTTGGACGCCATCGCGCCTTCCACCGCCGCGTCGATATCGGCGTCGTCAAACACCACGAACGGCGCGTTGCCGCCGAGTTCCATGCTGACTTTCTTCACCGTGCCAGCGGACTGCGTCATCAGAAGTTTGCCGACCTCGGTGGAACCGGTAAACGTAATCTTGCGAACGATCGGATTGCCGGTCAGTTCGCCACCGATCTCCGCCGAATTTCCTGTCAGCACGCTGAAAACGCCCGCCGGCACGCCCGCACGCTCGGCCAGTTCAGCCATGGCAAGCGCGGAATACGGCGTTTGCGACGCGGGCTTGACCACCATGGTGCACCCCGCAGCGAGCGCCGGCCCGACCTTGCGCGTGATCATCGCCGCCGGAAAATTCCACGGCGTGATGGCGCCGCACACCCCGACCGGCTCCTTCAGCACGACGATGCGCCAATCCTCCATCGGCTGCGGAATGGTGTCGCCATAGACGCGCTTTCCCTCCTCGGCAAACCACTCGAGAAACGACGCGGCGTACATGATTTCGCCCTGTGATTCGGCCAACGGCTTGCCCTGCTCGGACGTCATGAGAACGGCAAGGTCCTCCTTGTGGGCGAGCATCAGATTGTACCATTCACGCAGGATCGCGCTCCGTTCCTTGGCGGTGCGCTTGCGCCATGCCGGGTACGCCGTATTCGCCGCCTCGATCGCGCGGCGTGTTTCGCTGGCTCCCATCCGCGGAACCGTACCGAGGGTCTCCTCGGTCGCCGGATTGTTGACCGCCATGGTGTCGCCGCCATCGGCGTCCACCCAGGCACCGTCGATATAACATTGTTGACGAAACAGGCTGGGATCTTCGAGTTTCATGACATCGCTCCCCGCGGCAATCGAATTGGCGTTTGGATTTCCATGAAATCCACCGGGAGTGAGTATAGGTCGCCAGGCAGCGGTGAACCACCACCGACACGTTCGCGACGTTCAAATTTATCTGGGATGTCTAATCTATGGGGCTGGCGTCCGATGGAGGCGCCCGATCGTCAGGGCGGCGCCATGACAGACGTACCCACGAATATTAGAGGCACTGGTTTTTGCGCGCTTTCACACGGCCATTCGGGGCAGGTTGCCCGCGAATGGCCGTGCAGGAAAGCATGCAGGATGATCCCTATTTGCGGGAATCACCTCAGCTTAAGGACCGGAAAGCCCTATCGCATCATTCCGCTATTGGTGTCAGCGGTGTTGGGCGCCTCGGCGGGCGACCGTCCCATCGGTGCATCGGCCTGCATCTCTTGATTGGCCGACGGCATGTCCGGCGGTGTCATCGCCGTCTGGTCTTCGACGTTGAAGGTCTTCTGCGCCAGAACCGTTCCGGCATCATCGACCAAATCAACCCGCCAAGTGCCGGGTCCAACGGCGCTGTTGGACCAGGTACGCCAGCCCGACGAAGTGCCGATATTCACAGTCTTGCGGGCTCGTTCATTCCCCGCATAGTGCCAAATGAAGCTTAGATTCGCGGTTTCGCCGGTGTTCTTGACACGCGCGAAAATATAAGCCTTCCCCTCTCCATTCATAGCGGCGATCGTGTCCTTGGCGTCAGCCGGTTCGCGATCGACAACGCCGGTCGTGAGCACCAGCTCACTAACGGCCATTTCCGCAGACGCCGGTGAAGCCGTAATGCCGAAAACGGCAATGGCCATACCGGCCAGTGCAGCGGCCATGGAGCCTTTTCGAATGGCGCGATTCATTACTCTGTCTCCTCAAAATTCCGATACTGGATCGTCTGTCGCAAAATACTTTGAGCAGCGAGAGTAGTGTGTCATTTGCTAATAAAATCCGAATAAATGAGAGTATATTATTAAAATATACATCATAATTAATGGCTTTATATTTGTTTTTACAAGAATTTTTATCGCTGTCCTTGATCGGCGGTAATTAAATATGACAATCGATCCGGCTTGCCGGCGCCCGGCCACTGACGGGCAAGGATCACGAATCCGCGGATCCGGAATTCATCGCGGACAAAGGCCACCCTAGAATGGCAGACCGCGGTGTCAGTCTTGCGGGGCCATCGCCGCTGCTTCGCGACCGGCGCACCGGCCGCCGACAAAGCATTCGGACAAATTGCCGCCGCCCAGATACAGGTGGCCGAACACACTGCCGAGTTCCCCGGCGGCAAAGAGCCGTGGTATCGGCGCACCATAGACGTCGATGATGCGTTGCCGGGCGTCGTGTACCGGGCCCCCTTGCGTATTGGAAACCAGCGGCCAGGCCTCAGCGTAGTAATAGGGAGGCGTTTCAATCGGCATCATGCTGGATGCGGGACGGGCGAAATCGCCATCCGCGCCGGCGGCGCAGAAGCCGTTGTAACGTTCGACCGTTTCGGCCAGATGCGCGGGATCGAGCCTCATCGCCTGGGCCAATGCTGCAATGCTGTCGGCGCGATGCAGAATGCCAAGATCGACCTCCGCCCGGTTGTCGCTGCTCCAGACGAAATCCAGGCCCGCCTCATTGTACAATGGCTGTCCCACCGGAAAGGTCCCGCGCCCCGCTTCGTCAAAGACAAACCAGCCGGGAATTGCCGGGAAATCCTGGGTTTCCGGGCGGAAACGCTCCATCGGCCGATGCCCGGTATCCTGCATATAGGGTTCGTATTCGTTCATGAACCGGCTGCCGTCCCGGTCCAGCATGATCCACGGCATCCGGACCGCGCGGTCGCCGGCAAATCCGGCATCCCAGGCGATCGTGTCTTCGCCCTCGCCGACGGGGAACCAGTCGGGCAGCCGCTTCGTACGGATGCCGAACGGATAATTCGGATCGCTGTGCTGAAACCCGTAGGTGCCGTGATAGTGCCACATATGCCATAGATCGGCGCCAAGATCCTGCGCCATGCGAATGCCGTCGCCGGTATTGCCCCGGAAAGCGGTGGCGAGAACCGGCTTGCCCTGCCAGTAGTGCTGCTGCATTTCCGGGTTTGCTTCAAACCCGCCGCAAGCCAACACGACGCCGCGCCGCGCCCGGATCGCCCGGCGCGCGCCGTCCGGTCCGACCAGAATTCCCAGGATCTCCCGATCCGGCCCCGCGATCAGACGATGCGCCGGACACCCGGTACGCACCGCTATGCCGCGCTGCCGGACATTGTCGTCGACCACCTTGAACAGGCGCGACCCGGCGCCCAGGCTGCGCGCATAGGGATATGCGGCGTTGATGTCGACGCCGGGAATATCCTCGATCATCACAAAGCCAAAGCTGTCGCGGCCAGCGAACGGGTAATTGCCGAGGCCCGGCCGATAGATGACCTTGGCGCCGTTCACCTCGGCCAGTTGGTGGATGAATTGGTCGATCTCGGCCATCCCCGCCGCGAAACTGCGCAAGACATCGTCCGGTGTTGTGCCGGCATTGGTCGCCTTGAGATAGGCGAAGGTATCGTCCGCGTCGCGGGAGATCCGTACGCCACCCGCGGAACAGATCGATATTCCGCCGGGAGCGGCCATCTTTTCGACGATCATGACGTCGGCACCGGCATCATGGGCGGATATCGCGGCAACACCGCCGGCGAACCCGAATCCGACGACAACGACATCTACTTCTTCATCCCAATGCAGCGACGATGGATCGGGTTTCGTCATGCCTAGCGTATCCCCTTGGTTTTGTTGCTGTTGAGTGCAATATCGACCCGATCCCACAGCACCAACCCGGCGGTGCGAACAATCGCGCCGGCCGATGCGCTAATCACCCCCGAAAACATTGCCATAGATTTGTTTTCGGAACCGGCGGTCGCGTTTGAGGTGCCATTCGCGGCTCATCGCTTCACCGCGGGTCAGGTACCGCTCCAGATACAGTATCCGCCACTGCCGGCCGCGCGTCGAGCGCGCGCCGGACCCTTCGTTATGCCGTTGCAGACGCCGCTCCGGATCCGTCGTCCAGCCGACATAAGTGAGTCGCCGACCGCCGCATTCGCTCCCCAGGATGTAGACGAAACACGCCATCGCCCCTAGCCGCCCGCCGCACGCGAATAGACGCCGACCGCCGACGATCGCCAACTTTTTCTTGAATTCGCAAAGTTACTTGGGTTATCCAAATATTCACAAGACGTTAACACTTGGCCGATAACGTGCCGCCCATGACCGAAACGTCTAAAAAATCCTACACAGTCGCGGTGTGTCTTGCTGCGGTGTTCGGCGTGCTGGGCATCCATCACTTCTATCTGGGGCGTCTTCTGCATGGATTGTTCGATCTCAGCCTGTCGATCGTCGGGTTCACCTTCATCGTTATTGGCGAACCTGAAAGCCTAGTAATAACCGGTGCCGTCCTTCTTGGCGTCGATGTGCTGCACACGCTCTATGTGACCTTTAAACTCCTGGTTGGCGAATACAAAGACGGCCAGGGAAATATAGTCGCCTATCCCGGTCAAAAACGGATTCAAGAATCGCAAAATAGAAGTATCTAGCATTAAGGAGATTATCATGAGTGACGTAAATTCCTTAGACGTTCAGACAAGTACGACCGAGCAGATCAGCGACAAGGGATTCGTTCCCGCGATCCTGCTTTGCTTTTTCCTCGGCGCATTTGGTGTTCACAGATTCTGGGTCGGCAAGTACGGCACCGGCATCTTGATGCTGCTGACGCTTGGCGGTCTGGGTATCTGGACACTGATAGATTTCATTATCATCGTGACCGGCAGCTTTACCGATAGCCAAGGCCGCAAGATTAAGGCGCAATCCTGACGGTTTGCCGTTTCAGGCGATAAGCGGGCTCCAATGCCCGTAAAATCCGGCCCAGGCGACTAAAATGTCGCCCGGGCCGTTTTTTTGTCCATGCCATCGCCGGGCCCAATATTCGGCCCATCACAGAGCTCTCAGGCCTCCGCCATGACCATCGCCGCAAAATTTTCCATCTGCGCCAAATCGTGGTCGTAAGAGTCGGTCCTGAAATCGAAGATCAGTTCGGAAACGCCGAGCGATTGATAGGTTCGGACGTCCTCGACGATTTCATCCTGTGACCCGGTAAACGGCAGGCGCTCCTCCCGGTCCGCGCGCTTGTTGAGATCGTACAGCGGCGCCTTGAACGAGATCGTCATGGTGTCGAAATCCCGCCCTTCCTCGTCCATATACCCCTTCAACTGATCGATCAGCGCAGACAATTCTTCCGGTGTCATGGGTACGGCGGGATTTGCGCCGACCGGATGCCAGCCATCGCCGTAGCGCGCCGCACGCCGAAGCGCCGCCCGGCTGTGGCCGCCGACCCAAATCGGCGGATGCGGCGTTTGAACCGGCGCGGGCTGGCATCGCACTTTTTTGAACTGATAAAACTCGCCCGCGTGTTCCACCGGCTCACCGGTCCAGAGCTTCTTGAAAATCTCGATATATTCGTTGCTGACTGCACCACGCTTGTGAAAATCCGGTGCGTCCAGGGCCTCGAACTCTTCCTTGAGCCAGCCGACCCCGACACCGACCGTCACCCGGCCTTTCGACAGTAGGTCGATGGTCGCCAGCATCTTGGCGGTCAGGATGGGATTGCGATGCGGGATCACCATGATGCTCGAGACCAGCCGCAAGCGCTCGGTCTTTGCCGCGACAAATGTCATCAGGGCCAGTTGCTCGAGTGCATCGCCGTGCCCCGGAAAATTACCGGCCAGCGTATAAGGGTATTTCGAATCGATCTCGACCGGAAAGACAATGTGGTCGGCGATCATAACCGATGTGAAGCCGAGGCGTTCCGCGTTTTCTACCAATGCGGTCAGCGCCTCGGGTTCGGCCGACTTTCCCCGCGTCGGAAGATAAAATCCATACTTCATGCGATTTGCCCTATTCCTCTGCCAACTGCCGCCCATGCCAAACCAATCGACGCACGGAACCTTAACGCAAAAAACGCGCGCTTCGACTAATGCAGTATGGGCGTTATCGGCATGCGGCAACAAGCCTAGGGCAGGAATCCGCTATTCCACCGTCACCGATTTGGCGAGGTTGCGCGGCTGATCCACATCTGTGCCCTTGAGCACGGCGGTGTGGTAGGCGAGCAATTGGACCGGAATGGAATACAGGATCGGCGCGACGAATGGATCGATCTCCGGCATTTCGATCGTCGCCGCCGGCTCCGCTTGTCGCTCCAGCCGCGCGATGCCCTTCTTGTCGGAGATGAAAATCACCCGGCCGCCCCGCGCGATCACTTCCTGCACGTTCGACGCGGTCTTATCGAACAGCGGATCGTTGCCCGGCGCAATCACGACCACTGGCACGGTTTCGTCGATCAAGGCGATCGGGCCGTGCTTCATCTCCCCGGCAGCATAGCCTTCGGCGTGAATGTAGGAAATCTCCTTGAGCTTGAGCGCCCCTTCCAGAGCGATCGGAAAACTCGTGCCGCGCCCGAGATAAAGCACATCCCGCGCTTCGACGAGTTCCTCGGCAATCGACGCGATTGCATCCGCATCGCTCAAAACTTCCGCCGTCCGGCTCGGCACCTCCGACAAGGCGGCACAGAGTCTGGCACCCTCGACTTGGTCGATCGTGCCGCGCGCCCGGCCGAACGCGATGGCGAAGGCGGCAAGCATGGTGAGTTGCGTCGTGAAGGCCTTGGTCGAGGCGACGCCGATTTCCGGCCCGGCAAGGGTCGGCAGCACGCCATCGGATTCGCGGGCAATCGTCGATTCCGGCACGTTCACCACCGACACGATATGCTGATCCTGCGAGGCGGCGTAACGCAGCGCCGACAGCGTATCCATGGTCTCGCCCGACTGGCTGATGAAGATGGACAAGCCGTCCGGCATCATCGGCAGGTTGCGGTAGCGGAACTCGGACGCAACATCGACCTCCACCGGCAGGCGCGCGCATTGCTCGATCCAATATTTACCGACCAGACCCGCGTAAAAGGCGGTGCCGCAGGCGCTGATCGATACCCGCGACACGGCCGACAGGTCCATCGGTAACGGCGGCAAGGCGATGCTGCGCTCGACGGGGTTCAGCATTGAATGCAGGGTATCGCCGATAACCGCCGGCTGCTCGAAGATTTCCTTCTGCATGAAGTGGCGGTAGTTGCCCTTGCCGATCAACGCACCGGACACCACCGTCTGCACCACCGGCCGGTCGACCGAGCGCCCGGTCCAGTCGAAAATCGACGCGCTGTCGCCGGTGACCACGGCCCAGTCGCCTTCCTCAAGATAGCAGATACGCTGAGTCAGCGGCGCCAGCGCAAGCGCATCCGACCCGAAATACATCTCGCCGGCGCCGAACCCCACGGCAAGCGGGCTGCCCTGCCGCACGCCGATCATCAGATCGTGCTCGCCACGGAAAATCAGCACCAGTGCGAAGGCGCCTTCGAGTTGGCGCATCGTCGCGGCAACCGCTTCCTTAGGGGTGCACCCCTCGTCGAGATACCGGGTCACCAGATGAACCACGACTTCCGTATCGGTTTCGGTTTCAAATTGGTTGCCGCGCGCTGCGAGTTCGTCACGCAATGCATGAAAATTTTCGATGATGCCGTTGTGCACCACCGCGACACGGTCGGTCGCATGCGGATGGGCATTTGTCTCATTCGGCAGACCGTGGGTCGCCCATCGGGTGTGACCGATGCCGATCGTACCCTCGACGGGTTCGCGGTCGATCAGGGACGCGAGGTTGACCAGCTTGCCTTCCGCGCGCCGCCGGTCGATCCGGCCGTTCACCAGAGTCGCGATACCGGCGGAATCATATCCGCGGTATTCCAGCCGCTTCAGACCGTCGATCAGCAGCGGCGCAACCGGGTTCTTGCCGACAATACCAATAATTCCGCACATTCAGGAACGCACCTTGCGTCGTTTCGATTTCTCCGGCGACCGCTTCGGCGCCGCTTCCGACAATTTTTCACGTAGCGCCGGCGCCCGGCCCGGCTTGTCCACCTGTTCGCCGCGGGCGATCGCCAATGCGTCGCCCTCGACATCCCGCACAACCGTGCTGCCAGCCGCAATGATCGCTCCGTCACCGACGGCCACCGGCGCAACCAGTGCCGTGTTGGACCCGATGAAGACCGATTTGCCGATCACCGTGCGATGCTTCGCATAGCCATCGTAATTGCAGGTAATGGTGCCGGCGCCGACATTCGTGCCCTCTCCCAGTTCGGCATCGCCGATATAGGACAAGTGGTTCGCCTTCACGCCGGTGGCGAGCCGGGCGTTCTTCACCTCGACGAAATTGCCGATATGGACCTCTTGCCCGATTTCCGCGCCCGGCCGCAGCCGCGCGAACGGTCCGATAATCGCATCCTGTCCCACACTCGCGCCCTCGAGATGGGAAAACGCCTTGATCTCCGCCCGGCTCTCGACAGTCACGCCCGGCCCGAAGACAACGTTGGGACCAACCGTCACGTCGCGTGCGAGTACCGTGTCGTGGCTGAACCAGACCGAATCCGGATCGAGCAGCGTGACGCCGGCCTCCATGGCCTCGGCCCGGCGGCGGCGTTGCCAGACCGCTTCCGCCCGGGCCAGTCCGGCCCGGCTGTCCACACCCATAAGCTCTTCCGCAGGCGCCTCGATGACCGCGCAGGTCCGCCCATGCTTGCGCGCGATCGCGACGATGTCGGTGAGGTAGAATTCACCCTTGGCGTTGTCGTTGCCGATCTGGTCGAGGAATTCGAACATGCGGGAGGCGTCCATCGCCATGACGCCGGAATTGCAAAGATCGATTGCCCGCTGCTCGGGTGTGGCGTCGCGATCCTCCACGATGGCGTCCAACCCGCCGGCGTCATCAAGGATCAGGCGCCCGTAGCCGGAAGGATCCGGCGGCCGAAATCCAAGAACCACGACCGACGCCTTGTCCTTGCGCGCGGCCAGCATGCGTTTCAGCGTTTCCGGCCGGATCAGCGGCGTATCGCCATACAGGACCAGGGCTGTGCCCACATCAAAGCCCGCAAGCGCGCATTTGGCCCGGCGGACCGCGTCGGCGGTACCCAGCCGGTCCCATTGCACCGCGGTCGGATTGGGCGCCACCACGTCGACGACCTCGTCCATATCCGGCCCGACGACGACGACCGTGCGCTCGACATTCAGCGAGCGGAGCGAGTCGAGCACATGGCCCACCATTGGGCGGCCGGCGATCCTGTGCAGCACCTTGGGTAACGCAGATTTCATGCGTGTGCCCATTCCGGCGGCAAGGATGACGGCGGCGGTTTCCGCGGTACTCATATCGTGTGTGGTTCCCGGTACATTCCCGGCTTGGCCAACCCAGGGTGCGAAATTGTCATAGGGTAAAGGATGCGCCAAGTCACTTATTGTTTCGAAGTCTTTCAACATGTTCTTAACCGTAAATTCTAAACATAGGCTTATGATCAGTGAGGACTACGCTCCTATCCGTGTTCTATTTTTACTTGGTTCCTGTGCTCGTGTTGGATACAAGAAGGGCTAGTCCAAGCGGTGGATATGGCCACCCTTCAACAAAATAAATAAGAATTTTCAAAATATTATGCCGAATTTCCCGCTTCCCGCCCTCATCTTCGATTTCGACGGCACGCTGATCGAGAGTGCGCCGGAACTCGCGAGCTGCCTGAACGCGCTGCTGGCCGAGGACGGCCGCGGCCCGCTGACCCAAGCCCAGGTCGAGGACATGATCGGCAACGGTGTCGCCAAGCTGGTCGAACGGGGCCTGCGCGCCAGCGGCGGCGTTCCCGCGACTCTGGACGCGCATGTGAAACGCTTCATGACGATTTACGACAACGCGCCGATCACCGACACGCCGATTTATGACGGCGTCGAAGAAACCTTGGCGCGGCTCGGCGCCGATGGCCATGTGATGGCGATCTGCACCAACAAACCCTATGGGCCGACCATGAAGATCCTCGAGGGCATCGGCATGGCGCACCATTTCAGCGTCGTCGCCGGCGGCGACAGCTTCCCGGTCCGCAAGCCCGACCCTGGCCATTTAAATGGCGTCCTCGAAATGCTCGGAGTCACCCGCGACCAGGCGATCATGATCGGCGACAGCCCGAACGATATCGGCTGCGCCGTGGCCGCGGGCGTGCGGTCGATCGCGGTGACCTACGGCTATTCGCGAATCCCGCATGCGGAACTTGGCGCAGACCGGCTGATTGATCGTTTTGACGCGCTGCCTGCGGCGATTGCCGACCTCGACTAAGAGGAGCCGCTACAGCGCCGACAGGAAATCACCGACCGCCGCCGCGCAGTCCCCATCATGGGAAAACGGCAACCCGTGGCGTGCATGCGGGAACACCCGAAGACGCGCGCCGGCGATCCGCCGATGCAGATCGGCCATGACCTCGACCGGGATGAACGGACTTGCATCCGGGTGCAGGATCAGGGTCGGCGCCGCGATCTCTCCCAGTTCCGGTCCCAGATCCACGCCGGTGAGCACGGCCAGCGCGTCCAGAATAGCGGCGGGATCGGCGGCCGCCTGCTGGGCCTCGAACCAGGCGGCACGCGCATCGCCCAGCCCGCCGTCGAAAAAGCGCTGCTCCATCATATGGCCGGACCAGCCGGCCATGCCGTCGCGCTCGATGATCCCCTGCCAGGACTCAACGTTGCGGATCGAGCCGCCGAAATGCGCCCCGTTACAAACCGTCAGACTTTGCAAGCGTTCGCCATTGCGCGCCGCGCAGGCAAGCGCCACGGTGCCGCCGATCGATTCACCGACGAGGTGAAAACGCGCCGCGCCGGCGGCATCCGCCACGGCGAGCAAGTCCTGCACCATGCCGTCGAGCGACCACCTGAAATCCGCCGGCACCGGCGACGCGCCATGGCCCCGCATGTCGAACCGCACCAGCCGGTAGCGCCCCGCCAACGCGGGGGTCCAACCGGCCCAGCATCCCATGCTGGCGCCGACGCCATGATGGAACAGGATGGTATCCGGCGCGTCGATCCAAGGGGGCGTCAGGTCGATCACGTCGTAGGCGAGCGACCCGCCGCGATGCTGAATTTCCGTCATGTGTGTCTTTCCCCCGCCCCGAAATACGCCCGGCCGCGCATCCGACATCATGCTGCGGCGGCCCGGCGCGCCAAGTCAACAAGCACGGTGCAGGCGGCAAATCGCCAGGCCCGGAGGCGGCCTTGACACTATCGGGACCGGCGCGTAAATCTCCCATCCCGTCTTCGGATCGGGCGCGTAGCTCAGCGGGAGAGCACCGTCTTCACACGGCGGGGGTCACTGGTTCAATCCCAGTCGCGCCCACCATGATTTTCAAGCATTTAACCGACGTTTATCCGACTATGGCCAAATCGTGCCCGAGGCGACTGGGCACTTAGATAGGGCCATCCTGATAATCCGGCGCTAGATGTGAATAACGCTGGACCAAGGCCAGCGATTCATGCCCGGTCATCTGACTCACGTCGTAAAGCGACACATCGCCCAGTACGAGCCTTGATGCAAAAGTGGGACGTAAGTCGTAAAACCGAACATCCGGCGATCCCGGCGTTGCGCTCTAACCGACCGGAGATTCAGGTGACCAAAAACATCTGTATCGCCTATTGAGGATCGGCCCGAATTTTGCGATTGAAACGCATGAGATACGTTCGGTCAGGTTTCGATCTACTCGGTATTCTACTCGTGATCTCTGCGTGTCTGAGCGTGCTCTATTACTGGGATCCGACTCGCGCTCACTACAAGCGGTTTCGGATGGATGACCCGTACCGCTATGAAGAAATCGACCCTCGTCTGCAAGCGCAAGATGCAGCCGAGTTAGTCAATGTCCGCACCGCCGCCTCCGCAAATTTGGCTCGACAAAATTTAGTTCGCGTCATATGGGGCTCGACCGGCCGGCCACTCGATTTGTTGCCGGACATAATCGTCCGCGACATCCTGAAATTAAATGACCCAACCGCCGATTGTGAAAATAATTCCGCGTTGTCCGATCTAATTCTGGCCAGGAAGCGATTACATCGTCACCGTCGGAAACTTCGCTGCGAATTGGGCTTATACAGGGGCTGGAAGAATCTTGCGGGTCTGGACGAATTACAAGTCTCCATCAGCCCTGAGTACTCATCGACTATAGCCTATTATCGCCCCTTCAATGCCAATGGAACGCTTGTGCTTTACCATCACGGTTATGCGGGCACGTTCCACGATCAGCACAGGATGCTGGAACGTTTGGTTGCCGCCGGATACACGGTCGCGGCGTTCAATTTGCTTGGGTATGGCGATAATTCGTGCCGGGGCAAATCGATCTGGTGTGACGTCGCATTGGGAAAATTTGACGTACCGCTGCCGATGCGGCTGCATTTTTCGCCACCGGTTGCGACGATCAATTACGCTCAGAAATTCGGAGACATCGATAAGATCGCGATGATCGGCTTATCAACAGGCGCTTGGGCGACGACTGTTCTGTCCGCGATCGAGCCTCGTATAACAAGAAGTTATGCCGTCGCTGGCGTTATACCGTTTTATCTCCGGCGCGATGGCAATGAATGGCCCGTAGGGCAGCGATATCCGCCACTCGTCAATGCCGCAACCGTGCTTGATCTTTTCATCTTGGGTGCAAGTCCGGCCGACCGACGACAGTGGCAGATTTACAACCGCTACGATCGATGCTGCTACGGAGGCATACGGTCGAAACTATTTGACGAGGTTGTTGCAGAAGCGGTTCGAAA
>CAJHYV010000326.1_pt1 | contig 15855 bp, 9 predicted proteins | sample 9198851 | NCBI WGS metagenome assembly CAJHYV01 (sample SAMEA7708375, study PRJEB35096) | sediment metagenome | biome: marine neritic benthic zone biome [ENVO:01000025]; feature: sediment [ENVO:00002007]; material: shallow marine sediment [ENVO:03000034] sea grass bed [ENVO_01000059] ...
GATGCATTTCATGGTGCAGCTCTCGAAATGATAGATGATCGTCGCCGCCTTGAGCGTTTTCATGCGGGTGTGGTTGCGCCGCTCGTTTGAGCTGGCAATAGTCTCGTCCTCCGGCACAGGAACGCTGACGCTGGCTTGCGGCCCCTCCAGGACGGCGCAAATTTCCTCGATTTGAGCGGGCTTTTCCAATGTTGCGATTGCCGCGGCAATTCCCTTTTCCACGGCGATTTTCGCCGCGGTCAGAAAGGCGGGATCGTGACCCGTCATGAAAACGAGCTTGCCGCTGAAGTTCTGCTCCGACAGCCATTTTGCGATTTGGAGGCCGTCGAGATCCGGCATGAATATGTCGAGGAAAATGATGTCAGGCGCGAATTCCGCGTAACGCTGCATGATTTCCCGCGAACTGGTGATCTGCTCGACGGTATGACCCATATTCGAGACGACACGGCTGACGAGCCTGCAAAATTGGACGTCATCGTCGACGATCAGGATCGAGAATGTCGTCATTTTAACGCGCTCTTTCAAAAGGTTACGCGGGTCTCACCGTTGAAACCCGCGCTACAAATACGGAGGCCGGGCTTGGTTCGGATTTTCGTTAAAGTTTATTAAAAATTCGTAAAAATTCGATGACACCGGGCACACTTATCGCCGCTTTGGGCGCCAGGATCGGGACCATCGCCCGCGATTTATGCGACCGGTTCGACCTTGTCGTGCGGGACCTGTGCCTGAATGACCGCGGCGAGCCGATCCACCAGCTGCGGGCGCGGGAAGGTGGCGCGGTAGACCAGCCGCACCCGCCGGCCGATCGTCTCGGCTGTCTCGCAACAGGCCAGGCCGCGCGCCGTTTCGTCGGCCGGTAGTGCCAGGGCGGGGACCATCGTGATGCCGTCGCCTGCGGCCACCAGGGCGAGGATTGTCTCCAGGCTGGTTTCGCGGGTATTGGTCGTCTCGTCGGTGATCTCCGCATGGCACACATCCAGCACCTGATCCCGCAGGCAGTGCCCTTCGGACAGCAGCAGCATGGAGTCGCCGGCCAGGTCGGCCATCTTGACCGTGCCGGATCGGGCGAGGCGGTGGCCCGGCGGCAGTGCCGCCTTGAACGGCTCCCTATAGAGTCCCCGTTCCGTGAGTTTCCCGTCGGTGGGATCGGTCGCCAGGATCGCGATGTCGAGGTCGCCGCCGAGCAGTCGCCGTTCCAGGTTTTCGGTAAACCCTTCAACCAGGGTCACCGCGAGGTTCGGCAGATGCCGACGGATCGCGGGCAGGATCAGCGGCGACAGATAGGGACCGACCGTCGGAATCATGCCCAGGCGAAGCGGCCCGGAGAGCGGATCGCGCGCGGCCGTCGCCGTCGCCTCGATCCGGTCCACCGTGTCGAGCAGTTCCCGGGCAAGCGCCACGATCCGGTCGCCGGTCGGTGTCACCCGGACATGGCGGTTGGAGCGCTCGAACAACGCAACCCCGAGCGTATCCTCCAGTTTGCGGATCTGGCCGCTGAGCGCGGGCTGGCTGATATGGCATTTCTCGGCGGCGCGGCCGAAATGCCGCTCTTCCGCGACCGCCACCACATAGCGAAAATCCCGAATATTCACGGTCTGTCCTTTGTTTAATAAATGATAAGTAAAAACTATTATTATAGTAAGAACAATCGAATTTACCAATCAATGAGCAGGTTCTACGGTCTCCTGGTTGACGGCGCACAGCCATCGCCGAACCAAAGGAGTAAGGACCATGACGAAACTGACGACCGCCTCCGGCTGCCCCCTCGGGGATAATCAGAACAGCCTGACCGCTGGGCCGCGCGGCCCGCTTCTGGCGCAGGACTGGCAGCTCTTCGAAAAACACGCCCACTTCAACCGCGAACGCATTCCCGAGCGCATTGTTCATGCCAAGGGTTCGGGCGCCTACGGTACGCTGACCATCACCGGCGACATCACGCAATACAGCAAGGCCAAGGTCTTCGAAACCGGCAAGCAGACCGAATGCTTCCTGCGCTTCTCGACCGTCGCCGGCGAAAAAGGCGCGGCGGACGCGGAACGCGACGTGCGCGGCTTCGCGGTCAAGTTCTACACCGAGGAAGGCAATTGGGACGTGGTCGGCAACAACACGCCGGTGTTCTTCGTCCGCGACCCGTACAAGTTCATGGATTTCATCCACAGCCAGAAGCGCGATCCCAGGACCAATCTGCGCAGCGGCACGATGCAGTGGGATTTCTGGTCGCACGCGCCCGAAGCCCTGCACCAGATCACCATCCTGATGTCGGACCGCGGCCAGCCTGCGACCCTGCGCCACATGAACGGCTACGGCTCGCACACCTACAGCCTGATCAACGCCGATGGTGAGCGGTTCTGGGTCAAGTTCCACTTCAAGACGGAGCAGGGCCAGAAGACCAACAGCAACGCGCAGGTGGCCGAGATCATCGGCGCGGACCGGGAAAGTCACCAGCGCGATCTCTATGAGAGCATCGAAAACGGTGACTTCCCGCGATGGAAGCTGAAGGTGCAGATCATGCCCGAAACGGATGCGGTGAAGACGCCGTACAACCCGTTCGACCTGACCAAGGTGTGGCCGCACAAGGATTATCCCTTGATCGAGATCGGCACGCTCGAGCTGAACCGCAACCCGGAAAACTATTTCGCGGAAGTGGAACAGGCCGCCTTCACGCCGGCCAACGTGGTCCCCGGTATCGGCCACAGCCCGGACAAGATGCTGCAGATGCGGATCCTCAGCTACGGCGATGCGCAACGCTACCGCGTCGGCGCCAATCACCAGCACCTGCCGGTCAACGCGGCCCGCTGCCCGGTGCACACTTATCAGCGGGACGGTGCCATGCGCTTCGACGGCAACAATGGCGGCGCGGTGAACTACGAGCCCAACAGCCTCAATGGGCCCGTCGAGGATCCGTCCGCGAAGGAACCGCCGTTGCGGATCGATGGCGCCGCCGACCGCTACGATCACCGCGACGGCAATGACGACTTCACCCAGGCGGGCGACCTGTTCCGCCTGATGCCGGAAGACGAGCAGGACCGCCTGATGGACACCATCGCTGGCGCGATGCAGGGCGTACCAGACGACATCGTCAAGCGCCAGTTGGGGTACTTCCAGAAGGCCGATCCGGCCTACGGCGCGGGCATCGCCGAACGGCTGCGCAAGTAACGCGCGTCACCGTTGCGTTGGGAGAAGAAGCCGGTCGCGTTTCCGCGTGGCCGGTTTCTATTTTCCCGGCGGCGCCCAGCTCGCCTCCGGGTCCATCGGGTAGACCGGACGGGGCATGTGCTGCCAGTCGAAATATTTTAGGGTGTTCGAGGTGAGGCCGGGCACGTCGACCTCGACAATTTGTTCGGGCGGGAACGAATGCTTGAATACGACGCGCGGCGGCGGACTGCTCCCCAAATTTCGCTGGATTGATGCATCACAATGCCGGATACCCGAATTCGCACTAGACGCGAGGTATGATGTGGCGGTTCGGGATAAGAATTTTTGTTGCGGTTTCGTCGTTCGCGACCGCTGTACCTGAAGGTGTTTACGCAGGAGACGCGAGGCGGCCGGTTGAAGGCGTACACAGGTTGCAGGTCAGCGAGCGTTTGCCTACACAAAAGGCCGTGTTGTCAAATGTTTATGTTCGGCGGCTCGGCTCCGCGCTCGGGAAATATCAGGCGATAGCGCGCCAGGGCGGCTGGGATTTTCCGGAGAAAGGTCCACGGCTCGAGCTGGGCTCCTTCGGGTCCGAGGTGTCCCGGCTCAGGGCGCGCCTTGCAAAATCCGGGGATATCGTTGGGCGCCGCGGCCGCGCCGAACGGTTCGACGATGTCCTGAAAAAGGGCGTCTTGCGCTTCCAGGCCCGCCACGGCTTGACGGCGGATGGAATCGTCGGTCCGAAAACGCGCGCGGCGCTGAGTATTTCCGTCCAGGCGCGCATGAAGCAGATCGCGGTCAATTTGCGACGCTGGCGCTCGATCCCGGCGGATCTGGGACGCCGATACATCCTGGTGAATGTTCCAAGCCAGGAGCTTTTCTTCGTGGATCAGGACAGCGTCATCTTCGCATCACCGGTAATTGTCGGGCGTGCGGCGCGGCCGACGCCTTTGTTTGCGAGCAGGATCGTCAAGATCGTCGTCAACCCGCATTGGTACGTGCCCAAGAAGATCGCGGTTCGCGATATCTTGCCGAATTTGCAGCGCGATACCTCCTATTTGAAGGATCGATCGATCAGGGTTTATCGCGGCGCCTTCGACTCCCTGGAGGAAATCGCGCCGACGCAGGTCGATTGGCGGTCTCTCAGTGAGAATAATTTTCCCTACAGGCTCATACAGGACCCCGGACCGAAGAATGCGCTGGGCCGCGTCAAGTTTTTCGCACCGAATGCTCATGACGCCTTTCTCCATGACACGCCCGATGTTCATCTGTTTGAGAAGGTGGGTAGGGCACTTAGCTCCGGCTGTATCCGGGTAAAGAAAGCCGAAACGTTGGCCCGGCTCATGCTGAAGAACGAGTCAGAGACTTCCGCGCTTCGCCTGGACACGGCGCTCGACGGCAATCGGGCGAATACGATCTCCCTGAAGGTTCCGGTTCCGCTGTACGTCGTCTATTCGACCGCATGGGTAAATGAACGGAATACGGTTGAATTCCGAGAGGATATTTACGGCATGGACAAACGGGGTCCGTCACAAATGTTTGTGGACGGCCAGTCCTGTTCGAGCTGAGTTGGCGCGGCCGGGCTTCGTCCCAAATTAAAGATTTTTTGGATCGCTCGTTGCCTATCGGCGACTGATCGTGTTTACGTCTTCTTAATCGGGCAGCCTCCATTCTAGCGGGGTCCCATCGGTTTTGATGCGTTAGTGCGGAGTTCGGTCAGGTTGCGCGACAAGGTCTTGAAAAGCTTCGATCGGCGATCGTTCCTGGTGGGCGGTAGTGCGCTGTCGGCGTCTATCGCCGCACCCGCAACGGTGGCTATTGCTGCTGTCGGGGAGCGCCGGTTGTCCTTTTATCAGCTCCATACCGGTGAGAAGCTCGACCTGCCCTACTGGGTTGAGGGTGCGTATGTTCCGGAAGCGCTGACTCAAATAAATGAAATTCTCCGGGATTTCCGGACATCGGAGGTTAAGCCCATCGATATCCGGCTTCTGGACCTGCTCCATACCCTCCGCGGCAGATTGGATTCACGGGCGCCCTTTCACGTCATTTCGGGATATCGATCGCCAAAGACCAATACGCGGCTCGCGTCATCCGGTGGCGGCGTTGCGAAGCGAAGTCTGCATATGAAAGGCAAGGCAATTGACGTTCGCTTCCCCGGACGGGACCTGCGGGACCTTCATAAGGCCGCCGTTCGCATGAAGCGGGGCGGCGTCGGCCTCTATACCAAATCGCGATTCGTGCATCTCGATGTCGGGCGGGTTCGGTACTGGTAATAGCCAGTGTTCAGAGGAATATTCGGCGTATGAAACGGGGCCCTGAGCAGGCGAAACGGATCGGTAAGGTACGCCAGGCCTGCCGATAATTCGGTCATTCTTCGGCCTATAGCCTCTCTCTCTGGCGACAAGCGATTTAAACGCGCGGGGACGGCGGGATTGGCCCCGCAGTTTACTCCGCCGGCGGCTCCCAGCTCGCCTCCGGGTCCATCGGGTAGACCGGACGGGGCATGTGCTGCCAGTCGAAATTCTTCAAATTGTTCGAGGTCAGGCCGGGTACGTCGACCTCGACGATTCGCTCGGGCGGGAACAGGTGTTTGAATCCGGCGCGGAAATGGCCGCGCGATTTGACCACGGTGCAGCGCGCGGCCGCCGCGTCGACGCCGAAATGGGTGAAGAAATCGTTCGACAGGCATTGCTGGCGAATCGAGATCACCACCATGCGAATGCCGCCGATGCGCAGCAGGCACGACCGGCCGAGGCTCACCTGGCGGCCCTTGACCATGCCGTAATCGCCGGCGAACTCGCCATCCGACAGTTTCAGCACCTCGGCGTCCGCTTCCCAGGGTTGGGAAAACTCCTGGCCCTCGGCGGTGTTGAACTGGGCGTGAAACGTGCCGCCCTCGCCGGCGGCGAAGGCCGCGTCGACCGCGGGCGGGTCGTTGAACACGCCGAACAGCGCATCGGCGACGCCCGCTTCCGCGAAGGCCTTCAGGATATAGGTGGTATTACCGCGTCCGCCGCCGCCGGGATTGTCGGCCGGATCGCAGAACAGCAGGTTGGGGCGGGACGGATCGGCCGCCGTTTCCAGCGCCAGCTTCGTCGCGTCCTCCAGGCTGGTCATGCGCGGCTGGTAGCGTTCGCGGTCGGCCCAGCCGGCGATCGCCAGCTCGCGCGCCACCGCTTGCGCTTTCGCCGTGTCGCCGCGCGCGGTGACGGTGATCGTCATGCCGTTGCGGTCGGTATCGGAAAAGGCGAACCCGCCGGTGATCGAGACGTTCATGATGTCGGGGCCAAGCTTGGTGTGGCCGAGCCGGATCAGGTCGCCATAGGGGTGCCCGGCGGCGGTCAGCAGCGTCACCGACGGGCCGACCAGCGGCAGCCGGATCGACGCCATCGCCGGCTTCAGCCCCGCGTGCAGGATGTCCAGCATGGTGCGCGCCGCTTCCTGGCCGCGTTCATAGGAATCCACATGCGGGTTGGTGCGGTACGAGATCATCGTGTCGGTGTTGTCGACCATGCGCTGCGAGATGTTGGCATGCAGGTCCAGCGTCGCGATCACCGGCACGTCGGGGCCGACGATCTCGCGCGCGAGCGCAAAGACCTCGCCATCCGGGTCGTCATGGCCGACCGCCAGTCCGGCGCCATGTTCGCAGCAATAGACGCCGTCGAGCGGCCCGGCCGCTTCCAGCCCCTTGCGCATGTCGGCCAGCAGTTTCTCGAAAAAATTCTGTTCCGCCGGGCCGTCGGGGAAGGCGGCGGCGAAGGCGACTGGCACCGGCTCCCACGCGTCGTGATCGTCCATCACCTTGTAGAAGCCGCAGATCGCGCTGTCGATCGAGGGCGTCGGCTGGCGCGCGCCGTCGCTGATGGCGTCGCCGTACCAGACGCCGCGCTTGGTGAACTCCGCCTCGCCGCAGGGCGCTGCGAAGCGGTTGGCTTCGAGATGGAACCCCAGGATGGCGATGCGTTTCGGCGTGTTCGTGGTCATCATGCTGTCCCCGTGATGGCGACGCGCTTGCCGCGTCCGCCGGTTGTCTCGTTACAGCATAGTCGGGATGCGATCAGCGCGGAACAGGGGCGGCGCCGAAACTGAGGTGGCGCGGTGGGCGGCGGTTCAATTCGGCCAGCAGCGACCGGATGATGCGCCGCGCGATCGGCATGGCCTCGTCCTTCGGCATGCCGGGTTGCAGCCGTTCGTCATACAGCGTGCGCAACAGGATGGCGTCGTACCAGGTCAGCCATGACACGATGCCGTTGGTTTGGTCGTTGAACAACGATTGGTGGATCAACGCGGTGTCGTTCATCGGACCGAGCAGCTGCGCGAATTCCTCCATCACGCATTCCCGGACCGGCACGAAATCGAATCCCGGGCTGATATAGACTGCGCCGACCACGACCGACCCGTCGCGTGCGAATTTCGCCTCGCCATAGCAGGCATTGCCGATATTGCCGTCGGTCGGGCGCAGCAGGGTGATGTTGTCGCGGATGAAGTGCTCGCCGCGGCGGTCGAAATAATCCGGCGCCACCGGCCGCAGCTTGAGGCGCAGGCCGGTGACGGCGGCGAGCGTGCCGACCGTTTCGCGCAATGCCGCGATGGCGGCCGGGTCGAAATCCTTTTGATAGCGGATTACCGGATGGGTGTTCCATTTCCGGACCCAGCCGACCGGACCGCCGTATTCGGTCTGGAAAACCACGCGCCCGAAATTCTTATGGATAAGATCGAGCGTAACCGCGTCGTCCCGCGGCACGTCGCCGATAATGCCGCGCACCGCCGCGAGCGGCAGTCCCGGCGAAGGCAGGGCCAGCCCGATCCGTGTCGTGCGGTCGTCGAGCGCCGTTGATGCATTGGATTGGGCGGGGTCGGCGATACTTGCGACCGGTGCGATCGACGGGGCCGGCCGCTGGTCGAGGATGCCATGGTAGCCAAGGCGCACCTTGACGTGCCAGGATTCGGCCCAGCGCCGCATCATCGGCCGCGCGGCCGCCGGCGAGTCGAAAAAATAACTGACCTGCATCAGGTCCCGGTTCCCGGCCAGGCGGTAGCGGATCGTCGCGCCGGTATCGAACAGGGCCAAGCCGTCATGCGCGGCGTAATCGGCGAGTTTCGCCAGCGTCGGGTCCTTGGGATCGCGCAATCCGGTTGGTCCGTGCTGCAAGGCCCAGCAATCCTGCTTTCCGCCGGTCCGGTTGGCGTGGATTTCCCGGTCGCGCGGTGCGGCGGCATCGCAAAATGCCGCGCGACGCCAGCCACGTTCGCCGCCGGCCCGCCGGTTGGTGGTAATCAGCACGACGCCGTCGACCCGATGGCGATCGCTGCGGATTAAAACCGTGTCGGTCAAGGCGACACCCAGGCGCGATTTGTAGGCGCGCCGCGCCGCTTCATGCCAATCGCCGTCCGGCAGTGGGATCTGCCGGTTGCCCAAACTGAACGATCCGGCGACATTGCCCATTCCCGCGAGCGGGTTGTGGGTGGCTTCGCAACCGGCGACCAGTGTGCCGAGCAGGAAGGTTGCGAAAAGCAGCCTGCCGGTTTGTCCGGCCGTCCGGTCCCTCGTCCGACTTGGTGGCGCCGCGGGCGCAATTGCGGGAAGAGACACCATCGCCGTCCTTATCGGATCGAATCTGCGGTTGCGTTCAGGAACTCGGTGCGCGGGACGGTGATATCGCCGCCGCGGCATGCGCCGATTGTTTCATAGAAACGCGAATTGCGGCGGCTTTTGCAAAAACGGCGGTTTTGTTCGAATTCCTCCTTGCTCGCCACGGCGTCGCCCGGCATGCAGCCGCCCTTGCCCTGGTAATAGAGAGGGGTGTCACGCTTGCGGCAGTAGACCGGCAATTCCTTAATCAGGCCCGCCGTGAAGTTGTCCCGGTTCGAGGGTTGGTCATCCGCCATGCAATTGCCGGAGACGGCGTAATGGCTCTTGGTGGCGACGTCATAGCAAAATGTCGCCTCCTCCGACCGCGCAAGCAGCATCATTTGCGCCGTCGTCGCCATCGTCACCGGGCCCTGCCAGACAACCTCGTGCAGATCCGCAAGGATCTTGCAGCCGATGCGGCCCTTGGCGAGCTGCCGGCATTGGTCCAGCGCCGCCTCGTACCCGTCCCCGCAATCCAGCGCGTGACCCGCCGTACAATAGACGAAACCGCCCTGTCGGCCGTCGACGGTGATCGCGAAGGCCATGCCCAGCGGGCTGTTCATGTAGCGGTTGAACCCTTGCTGGACGCCCGGTGACAGGGTTACCGGACCGGTGCCCCAATCGGGATGGGCCGTTTGGCACCCGACCAGAACGGACAGCACGGCAAAGACGGCCACGCCCCGCGGCAATCCGCTGAAAAGTGCAGCTAATCGTCCGGTGGCGAAGCCCGCGAAGGCATGCGCAATGAACATGGTCCCGCCTGATCCCCGTGTCGCCGCGACGCGCGGATGAGCCGGCGCGTTGGGCGATCTTTCGCGAACCCTAGCACAGGCCGAATTTCCGTGGATAGCGCCATGATCTGCGCATCGAGGGTATCCTTCCGCACCTCTTTTGGCGACGGACGCGACGATTGGGTTAGGTCGAACTGTTCCGGCCTCTAGACGGCACCCGTACAAGGTTTGCTATAACAGGACGCCAACCGGCCAACAGGGAGAATTCGGGCATGAGCAAGATCGATACATCGGACGTGGACGTCATCGTCGTCGGCGCGGGCAACGCCGCGACCTGCACCGCGCTGTCCGCGGTGGAGCATGGCGCGCGCGTGCTGATGCTGGAGACTGCGCCGAAAGACTCCCGCGGCGGCAACTCCGCCTTCACCGGCGGTGCCTTCCGCTTTGCCTATAACGGCGTCGACGATTTGATGCAGCTCTGCCCGAGCCTGGCCGACGAGGATCTCGACAACATCGATTTCGGCACCTACACGCACGACCAGTACTACGACGATATTTTCCGCATGACCCAGTACCGCTCGGACGCCGATCTGATCGAGGTGCTGGTGACCAACAGTTTCGAGACCGCGAAGTGGATGACCACGCATGGCATCGACCTGATCCCCGCGACCGGCCGCCAGGCGTTCAAGGTCGACGGCAAGTTCAAGTTCTGGGGCGGGCTGGCGTTGCGCATCAACGGCGGCGGGGAGCAACTCGTACAGACGCTGCACGACAAGGCCGAGGAAGCGGGCATCCGCGTACTCTACGAGGCGACCGCGACCGAATTGCTGCATGACAGCGACCGCGGCGTCTACGGCGTGCGTTGCCGCCACCAGGGCGCGACGCACGATTTGGAGGCCAAGGCGGTGGTGCTCGCCTGCGGCGGCTTCGAATCGAACCAGGAGATGCGTGCCCGCTATCTCGGCCCCGGCTGGGATCTCGCCAAGGTGCGCGGCACCGAATACAACAACGGCGAGGGGCTGGAGATGGCGTTGGAGATCGGCGCCAAGCCCTATGGCCATTGGTCCGGCTGCCATGCGGTGGCGTGGGACCTCAACGCGCCGCCCTATGGCGACCTCGACATCGGCGATCAGTTCCAGAAGCACAACGTGCCGTTCAGCATCGTTGTCAATGCCAACGGCGAGAGGTTCCGCGACGAGGGCGAGGATTTTCACAGCTACTGCTACGCGCGCTATGGCGGCGAGATCCTGCAGCAGCCGGGCATGTTCGCCTGGCAGATCTTCGATCAGAAGGTGCAGCATCTGCTGCGCAGCGAATACCACATCCGCCGCATTACAAAGGTCTCGGCCGATACCATTCCGGAACTGGCCGAGAAGCTGGAAGGGGTGAACGCCGAGCGCTTCGTCAAGACGGTCGAGGAGTTCAACGCCGCCTGCCGGACCGACATTCCGTTCGATCCGAACGTGCATGACGGGCGCTGCACCGAGGGGCTGGCACTCAACAAGTCGAACTGGGCCAACCCGCTGGATACGCCGCCCTACGACGCCTATGCGGTGACCGCCGGCGTGACCTTCACCTTCGGCGGCATCAAGGTGAGCACCAGGACAGCGGTGGAGCGCGCCGCCGGACGGCCGATCGCCGGCCTCTACGCGGCGGGCGAAATGGTCGGCGGGCTGTACTTCCACAACTACGCCAGCGGCACCGGGCTGATGGCCGGCGCCACCTTCGGCCGCATCGCCGGGCGTGAGGCGGCGGCCCATGCGCGGGGACGGAACGCGTGAGGGAAGGGACGACTTAAGGACTGTTTCGGGCTTTTCTTTGTGTCCCGTAGATGTTCGAAACTTTACGGAAATCAACGACCCTCATCCCGCCGATATCCGGAGACGCCAACCGCGCCGACCGAATTTGCCTGTTCTATCTCCCGGTAAATTATGGCAATTAAAAAGAACAAAAAAAGAACTTGCACACAGGAACAAAACCGGTACATAGTAGTTGTAGAAACACATTCGGTTGCACCGCGCCGTGTTGCATAGCCCCGGCGCCTGTGGAATAAGGAGTACGCACCTCATGTCGAAAATGTCGGCCGCAACGAATCCGGCCTTGCGCCTCGTCGAAAAGGACACCATGGACAAGCAGAAAGCGTTGGACGCCGCGTTGGGTCAGATCGAGCGCAATTTCGGCAAGGGCTCGATCATGAAGCTCGGCCAGCAAGATCAGGCGGTTGAGGTCGAATCGGTGCCCACGGGGTCTCTCAGCCTCGATATCGCGCTCGGCATCGGCGGATTACCGCGTGGCCGGGTGGTCGAAATCTATGGGCCTGAAAGCTCCGGCAAGACCACGCTGTCGCTGCATGTGCTGGCCGAGGCGCAAAAACTCGGCGGAACCTGCGCCTTTATCGACGCCGAACATGCGCTCGACCCGTCCTATGCCAAGAAGCTCGGCGTCAATCTGGACGAACTCCTGATTTCGCAGCCGGACGCCGGTGAACAGGCGCTGGAAATTGCCGATACGCTGGTCCGTTCCGGCGCCATCGACGTGCTCGTCATCGACTCGGTGGCGGCCTTGGTGCCGCGGGCCGAGCTTGAAGGCGAAATGGGCGACAATCATGTCGGCTTGCATGCGCGGTTGATGAGCCAGGCGATGCGCAAGCTGACGGGATCGATCAACCGATCGAAGACCATGGTGATCTTCATCAACCAGATCCGCATGAAGATCGGCGTGATGTTCGGCAGTCCGGAAACCACGAGCGGCGGCAACGCCCTGAAGTTCTATTCCAGCGTACGTCTCGACATCCGCCGGATCGGCCAGATCAAGGACCGTGACGACGTGATCGGCAACCAGACCCGGGTCAAAGTGGTGAAGAACAAGGTGGCGCCGCCTTTCAAGGTGGTCGAATTCGACATCATTTACGGCGAAGGCATTTCCAAAACCGGCGAATTGCTCGACCTTGGGGTCAATGCCGGTATTGTCGAGAAATCCGGCTCCTGGTTTTCCTGCGACGATCAGCGGATCGGCCAGGGGCGCGAGAATGCGAAGACTTTCCTCAAGGAAAACCCCGATTTGGCGGCGAGTATCGAGCGGCGTATCCGTGAAAACGCGGGTATCCTGTCGGAAGTCATGCTCGAAGGGCCGCTCGGCGACGAAAGTGACGACAGTGATGATGCGGAAGGCCCCGGCGCGGTGGAAACCGACGTGGCGGGTAACGCCTAAAAACGACCTCCTGTTGGTAAACTTCAGCGGCGCCGGCCCCTCCGGCGCCGCATTTGTGTGTGCCTGAGGCTCCGGTCGTTCCGCTCGCCGGTCGCTGGACAGGGTGCAAAGGGCGCGGTACAACCGCGATCCGGCTCTGAAGGGGAAATTATAAGGATTCCGCGCGTTTCAAGCGGCGGCCATACGCCATGACCACCACCAACGAAATACGTTCCGCGTTTCTCGAATACTTTGCGAAGCATGGCCATGAAATCGTCGATTCGTCGCCGCTGGTGCCGCGCAACGACCCGACGCTGCTGTTCACCAATGCGGGCATGGTGCAGTTCAAGAACGTGTTCACCGGCGCCGAGCAGCGCCCCTACAACCGCGCGGTGACCTCGCAAAAATGCGTCCGCGCCGGCGGCAAGCACAACGACCTGGAAAACGTCGGCTATACCGCGCGCCATCACACCTTCTTCGAGATGCTCGGCAACTTTTCCTTCGGCGATTATTTCAAGGATGTGGCCATCGAGTTGGCCTGGAACCTGGTCACAAAGGAATACGGCCTGCCGGAAGACAAGTTGCTGGTCACGGTCTATGCGGAGGATGACGACGCGGCTCTGCTGTGGAAAAAAATCGCCGGTTTGCCGGAAGATCGGATTATCCGTATCGCCACGTCCGACAATTTCTGGGCGATGGGCGATACCGGCCCTTGCGGCCCGTGTTCGGAAATTTTCTTCGACCATGGGCCCGGCATTCCCGGTGGACCGCCCGGCAGCCCGGATGAGGATGGCGACCGGTTCATCGAGATCTGGAATCTCGTCTTCATGCAATATGAGCAGGTCAGCGCCGGCGAGCGGGTCTCCCTGCCCAAGCCGTCGATCGATACCGGCATGGGGCTGGAGCGCATCACCGCGGTCTTGCAGGGGACGCATGACAACTACGACATCGATCTGATGCGGGGGTTGATCGAAGCCTCCGCCGAGGCCAGCGGACAGGCCGCCGACGGCGATCATGGCGTGTCGCACCGGGTGATAGCCGATCATCTGCGGGCCTCCAGCTTCCTGATTGCCGACGGCGTGCTGCCGGGGAACGAGGGCCGCGGATACGTGTTGCGCCGGATCATGCGCCGCGCCATGCGCCATGCGCATATCCTAGGCTGCCGCGAACCGTTGCTGCACCGGCTGGTGCCGGCGTTGGTGTCGGCGATGGGGCAGCACTACCGCGATCTGGTCCGCTACGAGGCGCTGATTACCGAGACGCTTAAGCTCGAGGAAACCCGGTTCAAGGACATGCTGGGCCGGGGCCTGCGGTTGCTGGAAGACGAGACCGGCAAGCTCGGCGAAGGTCAAGCGCTGGCCGGCGATGTCGCCTTCCGACTTTATGATACTTACGGCTTTCCGCTCGACCTAACGCAGGACATCCTGCGCGGCCAGGGACGGAGCGTCGATACCGCGGGCTTCGACACTGCGATGGAAAAACAGCGTGCCGCGGCGCGCAAGGCGTGGTCCGGCTCGGGCGAGGCCGCCACCGAAACGGTGTGGTTCGACCTGCGCGAAAAAATCGGCGCGACGGAATTTCTCGGCTACGAGACCGAAAGTGCCGAGGGCGTGGTCACGGCGCTGGTTGTCGGTGGAGAACCGGTCCAGACCGCCGAGGCCGGGCAGGAGGCGCTGCTCATCGTCAATCAAACGCCCTTCTACGGCGAATCCGGTGGCCAGATGGGCGATCACGGTATCCTGTTTTCGTCCGGCGGCGCGGAATTTGCCGTATCGGACACGACCAAGAAACTGGACGACATGCATATTCATGTCGGCACGATCAATAAGGGTTCGCTCACGGTCGGCGACGAGGTGGAATTGCGGGTCGACGGCGACCGGCGATCGCGGCTTCGCGCCAACCATTCGGTCACCCATCTGATGCACGAGGCGTTGCGGCGCGCCCTCGGCGAGCATGTGACCCAGAAAGGTTCGCAGGTTGCGCCCGACGCCATGCGGTTCGATTTCAGCCATCCGAAGCCGTTGTCGGCGGAGGAAATCGCCGTCGTCGAAGCCGAAGTCAACCGAAGGATCCGGGACAATGGGGCGGTGCGCACGCGGCTGATGACGCCGGACGATGCGGTGGAAGCCGGCGCGCTTGCCTTGTTCGGAGAAAAATACGGCGATGAGGTGCGCGTCGTCTCGATGGGCGACGAGGCGGGCGAAGGCGACCGGTATTTCTCGACCGAGCTCTGCGGCGGCACGCATGTGCGGCGCACCGGCGATATCGGATTTTTCAAGATCACGTCGGAAAGCGCGGTCGCGGCGGGAGTGCGGCGGATCGAGGCGGTTACCGGCGATGCGGCGGTCCGGCATGTCGCGGCGCAGCAGGCGGCGTTGGCCGAAGTGGCGGCGACGTTGAAGACCGGCACCGCCGAAGTCCCGGGTCGCATTGCCGCGTTGCTGGACGAGCGGAGCAAGCTCAATCGTGAGCTTTCCGAACTGCGCCAGAAACTGGCGGCGGGCGGCGGCGGTGGATCGGCGTCTCCTGAGACGCGGGACGTCGACGGCGTCAAGCTGGCCACACGGAACCTCGACGGCGTGCCGCCGAAGGAGCTGAAACCCCTGGTCGATACCTTGAAGAAACAGATCGAATCGGGCGTCGTCGCCGTCGTCGCCGTCAACGAGGGCAAGGCGTCGCTGGTCGTCGGCGTCACCGCCGACCTGACCGACCGGTTCGACGCGGTTATGCTGGTGCGCGCAGGCGCCGATGCGATCGGCGGCAAGGGCGGCGGCGGCCGGCCGGACATGGCGCAGGCGGGCGGCCCCGACGGTTCCGGCGCGGCCGGGGCGCTCGCGGCGATCGAGCAGGCGATGGCGGCTGCGTGAGCGGCCAGGATCAGCCGAGGCGGTGGCCGAGGATCTGTGCATGGAGCTCCTGGTCTGGAACATCAAGTCGACCAGCAAGGCCCACGACGGCCTCTACGTCTACGACACGGTCCAGCGTCTGAACGACGCCCGCTTCGACGACCGCGACATCACCGACATCGCGGCCTACATCAAGCGCGGCGCCCTAGGGCGGGCCTTCGGCAGCGACCAGCGCGTCGTGCTCCTGATCGACGAGGTCGACAAGGCCGACATGGAGTTCCCCAACGACCTCCTGCACGAGCTCGACCGCATGAGCTTCGAC
>CAJHYV010000074.1_pt1 | contig 15837 bp, 13 predicted proteins | sample 9198851 | NCBI WGS metagenome assembly CAJHYV01 (sample SAMEA7708375, study PRJEB35096) | sediment metagenome | biome: marine neritic benthic zone biome [ENVO:01000025]; feature: sediment [ENVO:00002007]; material: shallow marine sediment [ENVO:03000034] sea grass bed [ENVO_01000059] ...
AATGGCGCGCCCGGCAGGACTCGAACCTGCGACCCCTTGATTAGGAATCAAGTGCTCTATCCTGCTGAGCTACGGGCGCCGCGCCGCTGGGGTTATAGCATAACCCGCCCGGCATAAAGCCCCCAGGGCACATTTCGGCGATCCCTAGAACGGCACGCGCAGCTTGGCAATGCCGTAGGTCTCGCTTCCGGCATCGGCGGCGTGTCCCGGCTGCAGGGAGTAGCCCACCGTGGCGTCGATTGACGCCGCGGCGCCGAAATCCAGCCCATAAAATAGCTCGAAGTCGATTTGCCGGCCGGACGGGGTCAGCGCGGAAGACTCGCTGGAAATCGCGTATTCGCCACCTGCCGTGTACCCGGACGTGTAATTGAAGGTCGCCGAACCCGAAGAGATGCGCAGCGGCTGTGTGGCCACCAAGCCCCAACGGTCGCGCCGGCGAAACAGGTTGGCGCCGATCAGCCCGCCACTGAAACTTTCCGCCGACAACATCGAAACGTCCGACAACACCGATCCGCCGGCCAGGTCGAGATTGGCGAAGCCCCGGCTGTAACTGCCGAACAACCGAATGCTGTCGGTCAAACGGGCTTCGACGCGCACCGCGCCGAAACTGGTGGTCGCCGCCGGCCGGTCCCCAAATCCGCCATCGAGGCGGGAGCCGAGCAGGGTCCCGGTTTCCCGCATAGCGCCTGCCTGCAGTCCGACCCGGACGCGCTCGCCGAACGCCATGCTGTGTTCGACCAGCGTACCGGTCGCCGCGCCGGCTGGTGAATCGGCGGTTTCGTCGCTGCCCTCGGTACCCAGGAAGCCGACACGAAACGATCCGTACTTGCCGTAATCCTGCTTCATCGACCAGGCGTAGCCCGATTCGAAAAACGAGAAGAACGGGTTGACCAGAGCATGGCGCGAGCCCAGCAGGCCGCTCTCGTGCAAATCGCCCGCCCCGCCGGAAAACATCCGGGCCGGATCGTGCCGGTAGCTCATGGTGTATTCGGTGCCGTCCCCCGAAAGGCGCAGAAATGCGGAAGTGACCTCTTGCGCCGTCGATTGCCGGCCCCTGTTGTCAAAGCGCGGCACCGCTCCATCGCGATTGGCCGTGGCGATATTGAAGGTGAGGGTTTGGGTGCCGGCCCGGATCGTCCGGGTGTCCATCCTGTCGGCGAACCGGCCAAACCGGGTGTCGAATTCCTCGCGCGGCGCCTGGGCGATGAAATCCCGCAGATTCACCTGATAAACCCGGTCGAAGTCGTCGAACGCCCCAAGCGCGAGCGAAGATTTGGACAAGGCGTCGCCGAAGGCGGCGCCGAGCGCTATCCCGCTCGCCGGCACGGTCGCGGTGGAGGCCGCCGGACCGCCGGCGGAGGCCAGCCGCATTACGCCCATGGGCACAGTCGCTTGCGCCAGGTTCAGCAGGCCGCGGCCGTACACGTCGTCGATCCCCGGCGCGCCCAGGTCGGTCGCCGTGGTCAGCAGAAGGTCGACGATCTGCGTCGGCGTCAGGCTTGGAAACGCCTGCTTGAGCACGGCGATCGCGCCGGCGACATGCGGCGCGGCCATCGACGTACCGGACATAATGCCGTACCCGCTGGCGCTGTCCGACGGATCGACGCTCGAGACGATCTGGTCGCCGGGCGCGGCAAGACAGAAATTCTGCGCCACGCCACAGCCGTTGCTGAAGCTGGCAATCTGGTTGTTCTGATCCGTCGCCACCACGGCGAGCCAAAGCCCGGTAATTGGACCGGGCTGATTCAGCGGCAGAACCGATTCCTGGGTCGGCTGGTCGGCGGCAAAAATCGCGCCAGGAGACGCCGCGATTTCGATGCTTGTCGCAAATCGCACGAAATTGCCGGTCCCCGTGTCGAACACCGGCACCCGACCGGTCGCCGAGTTGAAGCCGTCATTGCCGGCGGCGAAGACCGAGATCAATCCGGCCGTCGCGGCGTTCTGCCATTTTGTAAGAACCGTTGGCGAGAAGCCGCCATCGACGGCGGAGCTTGGCCCGATGACGTCAAAGGTGCCATCGAACAAAGTCACGGTGTCAATATCGCTGGTGCCCCAACTATTGTTGATCACCACCGCGCTGTTGGCGATCGCGTGGTCGATTGCCGTGCCGAGCACCGCATCCGAGGTATCGATCCCGAACAGGTCGCCGACTCGCACCGGGATAATCGTCGCGCCATAGGCAACGCCGTGGCTGCCGAGATTGTTTCTCGCCCCCGCGGCGATACCCGCCACATGGGTGCCGTGGCTGCCGGCCGGATCGAACGGATCCGGCTCCGGAGTGGTATCGAGGTCCACTGGATCGAGCGGCGAAAAGAATTTCCCGACGAATTCGGGATGATCCATGTCAAAGCCATTATCGAATATCGCGATCCGGACATTGGTGCCGATCCAACCCCGGCTATAGGCGACCTGAGCGTTGATGTTGGCGAGGCCGTAATTGACGTCAAATTCAGGTATAGTCTGCCCGCCGCCGCCGCCCGAACCACCGGCGCTGAGGCCGGTGGCGGTAAAGCCGATGATGGCGCCGCCGATGCCTATGCCGGCCAACGCGTACAGCGCGGTGGCGGACAGCCCGGAACTGGAGGCCGGGATGACGGTGCCCTTCTGAGCGTTAAGGTTGACCACATTGATCTTGCCGACCCTGACCAGACCATTGGCCGTTGCAAGCGCCGTATTCGCGTCCTTGCCGCCGATCTTGACCGCTGCGTCGTAGATCGACAGAAACTGATCCGGTTTCCCCTCCACCGCCGCGGTGACCGCGTCATAGAATGCCTGACTGCCGCCTTTATGGGCGGCCTTCAAGCGCCGCACCGTCGCCGGATCGGCCGCGGGCAAATTTTTTGCGAAGGTTCGAGCCGCCTCGAGGATCTGGGGCGCCTGGTCGGGCGCCGCCTGAAGGCCCGCCGCGGCAATATCGTTAACGGCGTTCGGCCGGTTGAGAATTGCATTGCGAATGGTGTCCGGCGCCTGTTCGGGATAGGCGCGCACGACGCGGCGCACATCAGCCAAGAATTCCGCCTTGGAGTTTCGGGCGCCAACCGCGGCGCGGGCATCCGCCAAGGTTGTTTTGCCGGCAGCGTGCGCTGGAGAAGAGATCGCCGACGCGTTCAACCAGGCCGCCGCACACAACAGCAGGAGTGGCTTCCGGAACGCCGGTCGCTTTGAAAATTTCCGCAAGAACAACCTCTCTCGAATGCAAGGACTGGAACCGTCCAGTCGCTCCGAGTTTCCAAATCCCGCTTAGCATTGATTTAATTGAATGATATTGGGCGTCTGCACGACATAATCGGTCGTCCGAACGCAGCCGGCGCGGGTTCAGCGAAGACTAGAGGCCGACCCTTAAAAAAAGGGTTAACAGCGGCGCGGCGAAACAATCTATCGCCTTGAGTTGTCGGGGAGTAACGCGGTATCGCGCGCGGGCGGATGTGCCCCGTGACTAGCGAACGATGCTGCCCAGCGGAAGGGCATAGAACAGCATCACCGAGGCAATGCCAGGATCCTCGTCACCGGTGCCATAATTTGACATATAGTAAAATCCGGCCCCCAGGCGCGTCCAATCATCAAAACGCCAGGCGACATCGAGACCATTCCGGAATTGAAGGGTTCCGCCAAGATCCTGGCCATCGCCCTCTCCATAGGCACCGATGGAGGTGCTGGGTGTTGCCACGATCCGGTCGCCGAAATGGACGTCCAGATTCAGGCCGAGCCAGCCATACGCGGATCCGTTGGTGGCGATCAGGGCACCGATCGAAGGCCGAATGTGAAAGACCTCCAGCTCCGGGCCGCTGCGAAAGTGAAAGGAAAATACACCGCCGGAATTGCGGTCTTTCAGGATATCCCCAACGTAACCACCGCCTAAAAAAATCATGGCCGGCGAATCGTTGGCGCGCGCCGGCACAAACGACAGCAAAGCCATCGCGAGCGCCAGGCTGATCACACCGAGGAGCCGGGCCATGCGGCGGCGTCCGCGCGATACCGGGCACTCATTTCCTACGGTCATGGCCGGCATCATAAGCCACCGAACGGACCGCGCAAGGCGGAACGCCCGGCGATGGTCACCGCAGCCGGCGAAAGGCATTCGTCGCGCCGAGCAATGCGGCACGAACCCCCGTCTCCATCGCCGAATGGCCGGCGTCGGGAACAACGACATAGTCGGCATCCGGCCAGGCGCGGGTCAGCGCATCCGCGGATTCTATCGGACAAATGATATCGTAGCGCCCCTGCACGATCGCCCCCGGTATACCGGACAGCCGATGCGCGGCGCGCAACAAATCGCCTTCCCCCATAAACAAATCATTCATGAAATAATGCGCCTCGATTCGTGCCAGCCCAAGAGCGACATTGGGGTCGGCAAGCGACGCGACCGTGCCCGGGTTCGGCAATAGCGTCGAGCAGGAACCCTCATACTGGCTCCAGGCGCGCGCCGCGGGCATGTGGATGTCGGGATTCGTATCGGTCAGGCGACGATAATAGCTGCCGAGCAAATCGTTCCGTTCCGATACCGGCAGGAACTCGGTGAACCGCCGCCACGCTTCCGGAAAAATGCGGCGCATGCCGACCATGAACCAGTCGACTTCCGCCTTGCGGCACAGGAAGACGCCGCGCAGCACCAGGGCGATGCACCGTTCGGGATGGGTCTGCGCATAGGCGAGTGCGAGGCTGGAACCCCACGAACCGCCGAACAACAGCCAGCGCTCCAGGCCAAGATGCACCCGCAATTTCTCCAGATCGTGAACCAGATGCGCCGTTGTATTGTCCGTCAGCTCACCCAGCGGCGTCGACCGGCCGGAGCCTCGCTGATCGAAGACAACGATGCGGTAATGACTGGAGTCGAAAAACCGCCGATGCGCCGGCGTTGCGCCGGACCCCGGCCCGCCGTGCAGAAAAACCGCGGGAACGCCGTTCGGATTGCCCGATTGCTCCCAATACAAGGTATGGATATCGTCTACGCGCAACCAGCCGGTTTCGAAGGGGTCGATTTCGGGAAACAGCTCACGCTGCGAAGTGGCTTCCACGGTTCATCCTGACGTTGTGCAACGGCAATCCGGTCCAATATTCCTGTAATGTAGGCAACCAGGCGACACCTGCATAGCCCCGCTTGGCGCGGCGGCTGCGGCTTAGGGTATAGTCCGCACATGCGGGCTCTTCTGACGATATGGTTGGTTCTCTGCGCCGTTCCCGGCGGCGCAACCGAAATTGCTCTGCCGGACGGCCTCACGCGCGACGGGGCACCCGGCGTGGTGGCCGAGATCGTCGATGGCGACACCCTGAAGTTGCAAGACGGCCGCGAGGTCCGGCTGGTTGGATTACAGGCACCGAAACTGCCGCTCGGCCGGCGCGGTTTCAAGAGCTGGCCGCTGGCGGCCGAGTCCAAGCAGGCGCTATCCCGTCTAACGCTGCGCAAGTCGGTGACGCTGCATTTCGGCGGCCGCCGCAAGGATCGCCACGGCCGCGTGCTGGCCCATCTCGCCGGGGCGGACGGGAATTGGATACAGGGAACCATGCTATCCCTCGGCATGGCCCGGGTTTACAGTTTTCGGGACAATCGCGCGGCGGTGCGCACCATGCTCGATCTCGAAAAGAAGGCGCGGCGACAACGCCTCGGTATCTGGCGCCACCCCTACTACCGCATCCGCCGCGATACCGATGCCGGATCCGATATTGGCAGTTTCCAATTGGTCGAAGGGCATGTCCGCGCCGTCGCAACGGTACGCAGCCGGACATACCTAAATTTCGGCGCCGATTGGCGGCAGGATTTCACAGTCACGGTGCGTAACCGTTTCCGGAAGCATTTCGAAGCGGCGGGCCTATCGCTGGCCACGCTCGAAGGCCGGAAAATCCGTGTGCGGGGATGGCTCGATTCACGGAATGGACCGATGATCGAAGCCACCCATCCCGAACAAATCGAAGTCCTCGACGCGCCTCGATGAGACGGTCCGATCGCCACATGTTCGAAAATTTGCAATAAAATCACCTGACCATCACGCGGACGGTCAGGTAATTCGAGCCATTACGCGTCGGCGAACAGATCGCCGGGCCGCTCGGCCTGGCGTTCGATATGAACGCGCAGCTTGGCCAAGGCGCGCTGTTCAAGCTGCCGGACACGTTCCTTGCTCACACCAAGGGTCTTGCCGAGCTCTTCCAGCGTTGCCCCATCCTCGCGCAGGCGGCGGCGCCGGATGATCGTCTGCTCGCGCTCGGTCAGTTCCGTCAGCGCTTCATTGAGCCAGCGCGACCGGGTTTCGGAATCGCGCAATCCGGTTACCACCTGTTCCGGCGTCGGCCGTTCATCCTGCAGGAAATCCTGCCAGGCGCCATCTGAGTCGTCGGCCAGCGGCGCGTTCAACGACTGGTCGCTGCCGGACAGCCGCATTTCCATCGACTCGACCTCGGCGAGGGGAACACGAAGCTCGTCGGAAATCGATTGTCGACCTTCATGGCTCAGCCTGCCGCCGGCATTGCCTTCGATCCTGGCGCGCAATCGGCGCAAGTTGAAGAACAGCGATTTTTGCGCCGATGTCGTGCCGGTCCGAACGATCGACCAATTGCGCAGGATATAGTCCTGCATCGCCGCCCGGATCCACCAGGTCGCGTAGGTCGAAAACCTTACGCCCCGTTCCGGGTCGAAGCGCGCGGCCGCCTGCATCAAACCGACGCTGCCTTCCTGCACAAGATCGCCCATCGGCAGGCCGTAGTTGCGGAACTTCGCCGCGGTGCTGATGACGAGCCGCATATAGGCGCGCACCAGTTCGTGCAGCGCATGCTCATCGCCGTCATCACGCCAACGCCGGGCGTAGGCATACTCGGTTTCACGTTCAAGCAACGGCTCGCGCATCGCAGATCGAATGAACTGCAAATTCGCCTGTTGGGTTCTCGGATCGTCGATATGCGCCATTTCGCAGATACCGCTCTGGTCAAACTCGATGCCGTTGGAAATCGCGATAATTTCCGCAGGCTTCCATAATATATTATCAAATGAGTCGGATTTTAAGTAGAAAAATTATAGAACGATTCCAATCTCTGTTATGACATTATTGTGATATAGGGATAAAGATAATGAAATATTAGATTAAAACCCCCATAAACCAATCAATTTTAGCCGGCATTCGGACCGGAGGGGATTCACGCATCCAATCGGCTGCAAAGCTCGCCATTCGGTGTAAAACAGGCCGCGATCAACGCGCCGCCGAAGCCGCAGCCGCCATCCAGAGTGACCGTCCAGGGCGTCTTCTTGAATCCGCCGTGGCCTGGATCATATCCCCGAACGACCATCTGGAAACCATCGAAGGGCGCACCGATTGACGCGAAATCGTCACTGCTCCACCAAAACGCGTCCGCTTGTTGGTCGACCGCGTTGCGCGGATTGACTCCGGCATTGACGAACAACAGCGTCCGTTCCGACGTATAGGCGCTTCGGTGCAAACCGTTCATCAGAGAAACATGTCCCGGGTGTGTCCGCATTGCATCCCGGAGCGAGCCGGCCCACCGTGTTAAGGCAACGGCGCCGCCACGGGCACAGGAAAGCGCCGTCTCCGCATCGCCACCATAAGCGCGCAATGTGGCATCCGCGCCATGCGCGAATGCCCAGCGAAGCACCTCCAGGGGATTTACCGCGAACTGCAGTTGTTGCAGTTTCTGCCAGATTTCTTCCTGCTGCCCGCGCAGATACAGAATGTCATCCGGATGAACAAAGGGTGGTCGAGCCAAATAGGCTTGCCGAAAGCGCAATAATTCATCGACGGTTTCTTTTATTGCGGCGCCATAGCCGATCATATTGCCGAGATAAACAACCCGGTCGTCGAGTAGAATTCGATCCGCCAAGGCGTCATGCAACCGCGCCAGCCGCCGGACGTCGCCGTGCACCGCGCCGATCGCCCAAATTCGTCCCGCTCCCCGGATTGCAATTCCGAATTCCGGGCGTTTCGCGGACCGACTCCCGGGCTCCGACAGGCCGCTCCGGTCTTGCGCCGCGTCAACGTCCGGCATACCCCCACTCACTCGTGCCGTCTCACGAAATATTCCGCGTCTCTGTTGGCTCAGCAAGCGATGCCGTCGAGCAACATAACGAGGCGTCAGCCTATGCGGCTTTCAATATTTCCTCAAGCTTCACGGCGGCAGCCTCTTCGTCGATCGATTCCACCGCAGCCAACTCACGCGAAAGCCGCTCAAGTGCCGCCTGATAAATCTGCCGCTCGCTATACGACTGATCCGGCTGGCCCGCACCACGATGGAGATCGCGCACGACCTCGGCAATGGAGATCGGGTTGCCGGAATTAATCTTGGCCTCGTATTCCTGCGCCCGGCGGCTCCACATTGTGCGGCGAACACGGCTCCGGCCCTTCAAGGTCTTCAATGCGTTCTTCATTTCGTCCTTGGAGCTCAGCTTCCGCAACCCGGATTCGTCCGTTTTCCCGACCGGGACGCGCAAGGTCATGCGGTCCTTCTCGAAACTGATGACCAGCAGCTTCAACGAGAATCCATCGATCTCCTGATCCTCGATTCCGGTAACCTTGCCAACGCCGTGGGTTGGGTAAACAACCCAGTCATTTTTTTTGAAAGTCATTTTCGCAGCCATCTGCGTCTCTCTCGTAGTTTCCCTAGATTCCCAAAATCATCCATCGGCGATCATCCGATTCGCCCAGCAGAACGGACCCGCTCGCACGCCGACGATTGCTTGCCGGCCAACCGGCGCGTCTCGCTTTCCAACCCATACGTTTTCGCAAATCTAGCGACCCTACCCCATTGAATCCGGAGAAATGGCGCGCGAATCGCGAATCCGGCCCCTTTCCGAGCCGGATTTTCCTCATTGCAATTTCCGTGCGAAATCTTATCCCGCCAAGGCGTCACGGAATTAAATATAGCACAAAATTCCGATGATTTACAGGGTTCAGCCGCACAGGTGGCCGAATTTGCGAATTGTCTCGCTGTAGCCGGCCTAACCCTCGCCGGGGTCCGCGCTGAAATATTTCTCGAATTTTCCGGTTTCGTCCTTATAGGTGTCGGCGTCCGCAGGTGGCTCGCCCTTGCGCGTAATATTCGGCCATTTCTCGGAATAATCGCGGTTTAGCTCAAGCCATTGCTCGGCGCCACTGTCGGTATCCGGGAGAATCGCCTCTACCGGGCATTCCGGCTCGCAAACGCCGCAATCGATACACTCGTCCGGATGGATCACCAGCATGTTCTCGCCCACATAGAAACAATCCACCGGACACACTTCGACACAGTCCTGATACTTGCATCGAATGCAATTCTCATTGACGACATAGGTCATTCGGAAACTCCTTCCCCTTATAGTCGCGCGCGCAGCATAGCCCGCCCTTCGCCTTTATCCGTTGTCTGGGTAATCGGCGGCACCCAGGCGTGATATCACGCGTTTGCGCGCCGCCCCACTTTCCTGATCAGTGACATACAAAAGACCGGCCACCCGACGCAACAGATTCGCTTCGAATGGATGCAATTCGCCGTCAGCATACGCAATTTCCCACAACATCTCGATCAGCTTCACACGTTCATCATGGTCGAAGTGCTGCTTGATCTTCCGGGTGAAGCCATAAATTTCGACCGCACCGTCAACCGTCGCCGCCGCGGCATCGATCAAGGACGTCACCTCCGCGGCATCGAGCGTGAACCGTGTCTGCAGCACGGACGCCACACGCGCGCGCTCTTTCGGGTCAAACCGACCGTCAAGGTGGGCCGCCTCGATCAGCAGGGCCGCCGCCGCGAGCCGAAGCTCTTCGTCGTTGTGCCGACCGTCGGGTGACCGGGCCCGGCCTTGGCGATCCTGCAAGAATGCTTTCACATGGGCTAGCATATCCGGGAGTTAGCATAGATAGGGGCGCCGGAAAACGGTGTTTCCGCATACCGGCGATCGACTTGTCCCGTGGTGGTGGTTGACGTAGCGTCACAGCCGTTCCGCCAAGCATGTTTCATCGGGCTCCCGCCATGACCGATTCAAAAGATCTGCGCCGCTATTATCCGGCAACCGAGCGAAACCGGGATTCGATCGTCTCGGTCCTTCGCCGAATTCTGCCGCAATCCGGATTGATTCTGGAGGTGGCCAGCGGTTCCGGCGAACATGCGGCCCATCTTGCAACGGTCTTTCAGAATCTCGTTTGGCAGCCGAGCGACAGGGATCCGGAATTGCTGGACAGCATCGCGGCCCACGCGGACGCCAGCGGCGCGGCAAATATTCTCCGTCCCCTGGTGCTCGACGTGGCGGCGCACCCTTGGCCGGTCGACCAAGCCGCCGCCATCCTGTGCATCAACATGATTCACATCTCGCCCTGGTCGGCCTGCCAGATGTTGCTCAAGGGCGCCGGCGCCCTGCTTGCGGCGGACGGTGTCTTGTATCTCTACGGCCCCTACAAGCGCGGAGGCCGCCACACCGCACCGACGAACGCCGCATTCGATGCGTCCCTTCGGCAGCAAAACCCGGCATGGGGACTACGCGCCGTCGAGGATGTCGCGTCAGAAGCGCGGCAATACGGCCTGCATCTGGAAGAGATCGTGGACATGCCCGCCAATAATTTCAGTCTGATCCTGCGCAAAGATTCTTGAATCCCGGACAACCGGATTGCCGCGCCATCACCCGGACGACCGGTTCACGACCAATCGCCGTCGCTCTTGAGACGTTCAACCGCGCGCCGGTCTTTTTTTGTCGGTCGCCCGGATCCGGGTTCCCGCGCCGGCGCGCGCTTCGACGGCGCTTTGGCATCGGCGGATGGCTTTGGCGGGGTTAGATCCTCGTATAACAGGCGTGCTTCCGGGGCTGGGCCACGGCGTTCTCCGAGCGCCGCAATCTTCACCACGCGAACAAGTGGCCCGGTGGTGAATGTAAGAACGTCACCGGTTTGCACCGGGTGGTTCGGTTTGTTGACGATTTTCCGATTGATGCGAAGGCCGCCAGCGGTCACCCGTTTCGCCGCGAGAGTGCGGCTCTTGAAGAAGCGCGCATGCCAAAGCCACTTGTCGATCCGGAGCCTATCAACGGTCGCTTCCGTCACTTAGCTGGCACCAATCCCTCGAGTGCGGCGAATGGCGATGCGCTGTTGTCGCGCGGTTCCGCCGCACCTCCCTTGGCCACCCCTTTCCGGTTCGACCGTCCCTTCGAACCGGGCCGCCGCTTGGGCAAGAACACAGCCCCCTCCGCCGTTTGGCGGGCCCTGAAGCCGAGCCGGCCGAGCACCACCGCCAGCTCCTCTCCGGCGCACCCGGCGAGCTGGATTAAGTCCGGCGATTCCGTAATCGGCCCCTCACGCGCGCGCCGGCGCAACGCGGAAGACAACCGCTCAACCTGATCGACCCGAAGGGCTCGGCTGCCGAACACCCGGTAACCCGTCGCAGCCCAGCAATCCTTGGCGACCCGCGCCGCCGGCAAAACCGGCCTATCCACCGGTTCGGCCAATATCTCCGGGACCGTCTGATCCCGGAACGCCGCCCAGAGAACCGCGCGGAGGCGGACCGCCGCCGGCTTCGCGAGCGCGGGAAAGAAGACAGATTGTGCGCCGATGCGGATGCCGAGCGCGGCCACGGCCTTGCGCCCCGAAGGCCCAAGACTGTCGACCAGCGAGCGGACGTCTTGGCGTGCCTGCGACCCGAGACCTTCGGAGAGCTGAAAAACCAGCCCCCGGGCGGGCGCCGGCAAATCGGCTTCGAGCGCCGCGAAAAGACATTTCAATCGTTTGCGAATATGACGGCCCAGCCATTCGTCGAGACGGCGACGCAGGACCTCCCGGGCGTTGTTTTCCATCAGGTCATTGCGCAATACCTCGATGCGGGGATGCAGCAATCCGCGACCGGCGCTCAGCCGCGCGATATCGACACCGCGCCAGGCAAGCCGCGCGCCGTTCGACAGGGTAAAACTGCCATCGTCATCTGCGGCGATTTGCGCGGCCCGGCGCGGCAGTTCCTGCGCGACTGCCCGACGCGCGGCGGCCATCACAGTCCGCCGCTGCTCCAGGCCGGATTCGGGAACGAACGTCATGCCCGCCATACTTCCGACCCGTTCTCCTTCGACCACGACTTCATGTCCCGCCGTCACCGCCGACAGTAGCTGCGAGCCATCCTCGCGCCGGCGATCGATCAGTGCAGCCCGGTGATCGACGAACCGCTGGGTCAGTTTCAGGTGCAATGTATCGGACAGCTTGTCTTCGATGGCCCGCGTACGTTCCTGCCAATGGACGTTGTCGTCCAGCCAATCGCCGCGATGGCTGATATAGGTCCACGTGCGGATATGAGCGATACGGTTCGTCAGCGTGTCGATATCGCCGGTGGTGACGTCCAGTCGGCCGATCTGGTCGGCCACCCAATCCACCGGCAGCCGGCCGTCCAGATCAGGACCATCGGTCAAGGCCAGATACACACGCCGCACCAGCCGTGCATGCTGATCCGGCGTGGTCTTACGAAAATCCGGTATTTGGCAGACTTCCCAAAGCAGTCGGACCGCCGCGGGATTGGTCGCCATTTCCATGATATCCTGGTCCTGGATCAACCGGGCCAGTACGGCGTAGTCCTCGCCATCACGGGCCCGAATGAGTTCCGGGCGCGGCGGCGGCAACTCCAAGCTTTTCAGCAGGGTCTTCGGCGACTTGAAGTCGAGGCGGGTCTTGCGCCAATACGCCCGCTCGACCGCATCGAATGTATGGGATTCCACGGCTTCGACCGTCTCCTCGTCGAACGGTTTCAGTTCGTTGGTGATGCCGAAGGTACCGTCGTTCATATGGCGACCGGCGCGGCCCGCGATCTGACCGATCTCCGCCCGGTTCAGAAGTCGCGGACGCCGGCCGTCGAATTTCCGCGTCCCGGCAAAGGCGACGTGATCCACATCCATGTTGAGGCCCATGCCGATCGCATCCGTCGCAACCATATAGTCGACTTCGCCGGCCTGATACATCGCGACCTGCGCATTCCGTGTGCGCGGGCTCAGCGCCCCCAATACGACGGCAGTCCCGCCGCGCTGTCGCCGAATCGACTCGGCCAGCGCATAGACCTCATCGATCGAAAACGCCACCACCGCGCTGCGGCGGGGCAGCCGGCCGAGTTTGCGCGGCCCGGTATACGACAGTTTCGAGAACCGTTTCCGCGTCTCGATCTCGACATCCGGCACCAGCCGCTTGATCAATCCCCGCACCGTGTCGGCGCCCAGGAACATCGTCTCGTCCGTGCCGCGCGCATGCAGGAGGCGATCCGTAAAGACATGGCCCCGTTCGGGATCGGCGCAAAGCTGGATTTCATCAATGGCGAGAAAGGCGACGGGCCGGTCCACCGGCATCGATTCGACGGTACAGATGAACCACCGGGGATTTGGCGGAATGATCTTCTCTTCGCCGGTAATCAGCGCCACCGCGCGCGTGCCCTTCAGCGACACCACACGGTCGTAATTCTCCCGCGCCAGCAGGCGCAGGGGAAATCCGATCATACCGCTGGCATGACCGAGCATTCTGTCGATGGCGAGATGCGTTTTGCCGGTGTTCGTCGGTCCCAGAACCGCCCGCACCCGACCCGGGAAGAAGGTCGTCATAGCCCGTCCATAGAACGGTTTTCCACCCAATCTGGCAAGTAAAATTACGATCCCCGGGCTAACGGAAACTGCGCGCCGGGCCGTCGTCTAGCCCGTGGCGACCAAGGGCACGAACGCGACCGGTAACATTGCGGTCTCGGTGATCCGTCCCGCACTGTCCTTGTCGACCCGTATCAGCGATTGCAGGCCGCCCCGCGGGCCGAGCGGAATTACCATGCGGCCGCCGGGCGCCAATTGGTCGACCAGCGCCTGCGGCATCGCCGGCGCCGCCGCGGTGACCATGATCGCATCGAAGGGCGCGTGCTCCGGCCATCCCGCATTCCCGTCGCCGATGTGAAATTGAACGTTGCGATACCCGAGATCCGACAGCACGGCCTGCGCCCGTTCCGACAGTGCCGCCACTGTTTCGATGGTAAAGACCCGTTCCGCCAGTTCGGCCAGGATAGCAGCCTGATAACCGGAGCCGGTGCCGACTTCCAACACCCGGCTGTCCGGTGTCAGCTGCAGCATATCGGTCATTATCGCGACTATGTATGGCTGCGAGATCGTCTGCCCATGACCGATCGCCAAGGGCCGGTTACGATACGCCCGGCCACGCAGGGAGTCGGGGACGAAAGCGTGCCGCGGCACGGCCCGGAGCGCCGCGAGCACCCGCGAATCGAGCCGGGCCTTGCCGAGGTATTCGCGTGTTGCGCACACCTCCAGTTCGATCTCGGCGACCAGCGCATCCCGTGCGACCGCCCAGTCGCTCCCGCCATTCGGCTCACCGTTTGTCATCGCCAGATATGTGAACACAATATTGGGGGCCTTGCAGCGGGAAATATTGCGACACATATATCGGCCGAGCGAATTACCGCTCGAAACAGCCCCATTCAGTTTGATCCGAGGAAACGACCCACCATGGCAAAGAAACCCGCGGCCGGCAAAAAGAAACCGGCGGGCAAAGGCCCGGAAACCCAGCAATTTCAGGCTGAGGTCAGCCGTCTGCTCGATATTGTCGTGCATTCGCTCTATAGCGAGCGCGAGATTTTTCTGCGTGAATTGATCTCCAATGCGTCGGACGCCTGCGACCGGCTGCGCTACGCGGCGCTGACCGATGCGGCCCTAACCGCGGGCGATACCGAGTTCCGCATCGAAATCGAAATCGACAAAGACGCCAGGAAGATTACCGTTTCCGACAACGGCACGGGCATGGGCCGGGACGAATTGGTCGAGAACCTTGGCACCATCGCGCGTTCGGGAACCGCCGCCTTTTTGGACCAAATGGCCGAAGGCGCCGGCAAGGACGTCAGCCTGATTGGACAATTCGGTGTCGGCTTCTATGCGTCCTTCATGGTGGCGGACCGGGTAACGGTGGTCACCCGCCGCGCCGGCGAAGACAACGCCTGGCGCTGGTCCTCCGACGGCAAGGGAGAGTTCACCGTCGAGGCGGCAGAGCGATCGGGACGCGGCACCAGCATCATCTTGGACGTCAAGGATGACGCAGAGGAATTCCTGTCGGCGGACCGGCTGCGCCGGATCATAAAAACCTATTCCGATCATATTCCCTTCCCGATCATGCTGGCGGGCGAACAGGACGATGCGGCACCGGAAACGGTGAACGAGGCATCGGCAATCTGGACGCGGCCGAGAGACCAAATCGAGCAATCGCAATACACCGAATTTTATCACCACACCGCGCACGCAATGGACGACCCCTGGCTGACGTTGCATTTCAAGGCCGAGGGTGTAATCGAATACACCGGCCTGCTTTTCATACCGGGAGCGCGGCCGTTCGATTTGTTTCACCCCGACCGCAAGCAGGCCGTCAAACTCTACGTCAAACGGGTCTTCATCACCGAGGATTGCGAAGAATTGCTGCCGCCCTGGCTGCGGTTCCTGCGCGGGATCATCGATACCGAAGACCTGAACCTCAATGTCAGCCGCGAAATGCTGCAGAACAACCCGGTGCTGGCAAGGATCCGGGCCGGACTTTGCAACCGCGTGCTGGGCGAATTGGCGAAAAAAGCGGAAAAGGAGCCGGAAGCCTACGCCACCTTCTGGGATAATTTCGGCGCCGTTCTGAAGGAAGGATTGTACGAAGATTTCGAGCACCGGGAAAAACTCCTGACGGTCGCGCGATTCAACTCAACCGCCGGCGACGCGGTGACAAGTCTCGCCGACTATGTGAGCCGGATGTCCGAAGGCCAGGACGCGATATATTATATTTCCGGCGAAGATCTCGACGCGGTATCGAGAAGCCCGCAGCTCGAGGGCTTCCGGGCGCGCGGTGTCGAGGTGCTGCTGCTGACCGACCCGGTCGACGAGTTCTGGATTCC
>CAJHYV010000031.1_pt1 | contig 15709 bp, 12 predicted proteins | sample 9198851 | NCBI WGS metagenome assembly CAJHYV01 (sample SAMEA7708375, study PRJEB35096) | sediment metagenome | biome: marine neritic benthic zone biome [ENVO:01000025]; feature: sediment [ENVO:00002007]; material: shallow marine sediment [ENVO:03000034] sea grass bed [ENVO_01000059] ...
CCGCCCGATCGCCGCTTTGCGCCTGTTTTATCAGGGTATTTTCGTCCACCGGTTCCGTCATCAAGGGGCCCTGGCTTGCTTTCCTGCCGGTTAGACGATGGTGCGCACGAAATCCTTGGAAATTTCTTTAAAAATATTTGCCGCGTCCGAAAATTCGCGATAATTGGCTATCGCTACGCGCTTCTCAGATCCGTGCGACGACATCCTTGCTGGCCGGAATTTCGCCCTTTTCGACCCGTTTGACCGCCCCCACCAGCGCCGAATTCGCCGGCGTCGCGATCCCCACCGCTTCGCCCTTTTCGGCGACGAATCCGTTGATCAGCTCGATCTCGGTCCGGCGGCCCTTGGCCATGTCCTGACCCATCGACGGGCGTTGCGCGTCATTGCGCATCTTGTTGCCTTCATCCATCGCTTCGTCGACCCGCTTGCGGGCGGCATTGTTGCCGTCGACCGCGGCGACGATATCCTCCGGCAGCATCCCGGCGACTTTCTCCAACCGATAGCCAAGCGCCCAGCCAATCCGGACCGCCTCCGCCCCGATGCGGAGCGAAATGTCACGCGTTACCGGATTCGAATCCCGTTCCCGGCCGCTCATTCCCGTGGCGGCCGACAGACCGTTTCGCATGCTATTGACGATGAGTTTCGTCCAGCGCTCGCCCCAAAGATTGGTGGTCACCATGGACGTGTCGCCGCACTTCATCAATTCGGAAACTTCCTGCGCCCGCGGGGTGACGCGGCCGTGCAACTCACCGACCCGGAACACCGCATGATTCCCGTCGCCCAGCGGAACATTGCGCTGGACGTGGCCGGGACCGATAAGTTCCGCCGCGATCGTGCTGGCGATGCAGCCGACGGTCTTCTCCGCGCCGACCGTCCGCGCGACCATTTCCTCGTTCATGCAGTTCTGCAGCGAGACCACGAAACCGTCCGGCGCCAGATACTGTTTCAGCAGGAAGCACGCCCATTCGGTGTCGTAGGATTTAACGCTGCAGAAACCGATATCGATCGGCCGGCCCTTGGCAATCCGCTGCATCTCGGTCATGTGGATTGCCTTGACCGGGATGGTGACGCATTCCGGTTCCGTCAATCCGTCGATCTTCATGCCATGCCGGTTCATCCGGTCGACATGCTCGGGCCAGGGATCGACCAGGGTCACGTCCTCGCCGGCCCGCGACATGTGAGCGCCCGCATAGCCACCGATCGCGCCGGCGCCGAGAACGACGATCCGCTTTCCCATTGCGTTTCCTCCCGCTGCTTGTTGTTTGTTCGCCATCGGCCTGGAAGAAACCGGCAGTGGCCAGTACGGCGCGGGGAATTGGGCGCGCTAGAGAGCGCCCCCACCGGCGGTATACTGCCAAACAACGTAGCCGCAATAAAGCAGGACGAAACCCGCGCCGGCGACGCGGCCGATTCGCGGCAGCACCCGCACCCACAATGACAGCACGATGGTGATCGCCAGCAGGAACCACAGATCGAATTCAAGCATCTGCTGCGGTACCGGCACCGGCGTAACCGTCGCAACCAAACCCATGATGCCGAGAATATTGTAGATGTTGGCGCCGAACACGGTCCCGAGCGCCACATCCGAATGACGGCGCAAGGCGGCGATCACTGCCGTCGCCAGTTCCGGCAGCGAGGTGCCCAGCGCGACCACGGTCAACCCGACCACTTCCTCCGAGACGCCGGCGTCGCGCGCCAGCGCGACCGCGCCCCGAACCAGGAATTCGGCGCCGAAGATCACGCCCAGCAAACCGACGCCCAGCACCATGACGGCGCGCGGCGCGGTTTGGGGCGCCTTTTCCGCGAATTCTTCCGCTTCTTCCGAATAAACGTTTTCGGCGGGCGAGCGCCGGCGCTCGGATTGAAAATTGTAGACCGTCATCGCCACCAGCAGCAGCACCATGGTGATGCCCTGCCAGCGGGCGATATCGCCGTCCCACGCCAGCAGGATCAGCAACCCGGTTGCCAAGGTCAGCACGATGCTCGTGGTTTTCAGGGAAGCGCCGCGCTCGAGGGAAATCGGCCAGATAACCGCGGAAACCCCCAATATCAGGATAAAATTGCAAATATTGCTGCCGACAACATTGCCGACTGCAATCCCGGGCGCATCCTTGAACGCCGCATCCATGCTGACGAAGAGTTCCGGCGAGGTGGTGCCGTATGCGACAACGGTGGCGCCGATCATCATCGGCGACACGCCATATCGCCGCGCAATGCCGACCGCACCGCGCACCAGCGCGTCGCCGCCGATAAACAACAGGGCGAAGCCCACCGGAATCAGCAGATAGACCATACGCCAACCCCGTTCATTGAAGTCTGCTGCGGCGATTCCGCGCCGGCCGATCGACGAATTGTCATGAAGTCCCCAGGCAGTCCATCCAGGGCGCGCGGAACCCGCCCGGCGCCTGATTACAATTTAATCTCGCCAATTGAAACCTCTTTGCTAGGATCAGCGATGCCACCGGCCACGGTCCGGCCGCCATCCACCCAACGGCAAAATGCAATGCGCGTAGCCAAGCGACCCGCTCCGCCCCGTACATTGGGTGGGAGAATGCTTTGAACAATAGGGTATCGACGACGCGATACGAGCGAACCTTAACCTCGTGAATTCCAGGAGAATGACGATGGCCCGCACCCCATCCAAACAAACTTCCACCGAAAAGGACGTCATGGTGACGATGCGGGACGGCGTTCGGCTGGCCACGGATATCTATCTGCCAACCAAGAAATACGCGTCGGCCGATGGCGTGTATCCAGTGATTTTCGAACGTACCCCCTACAACAAATCGGCGCCGTCACGGACCGAAAAACGCGCCGGCGATAAGAGGCCGATGACCCGCACGGCAACGGCGAAATATTTCACCCAGCATGGATACGCGGTGGTCGTTCAGGATTGCCGCGGCCGCTACAAGTCGGAAGGGCGGTTCACGAAATATCTCGACGACGCGGAAGACGGCTTCGACGCAATGCAGTGGCTTGTCGAACAGCCCTGGTGCAACGGGCGGATCGGCACATTGGGATTGTCATATGCGGCGCATACGCAAATGGCGCTGGCCTCGCTCAATCCGCCGGGTCTCGCCTGCATGTTCGTGGATTCGGGCGGATTCTCGAATGCCTATGCGAGTGGTATTCGCCAGGGCGGCGCCTTCGAACTGAAGCAAGCGACATGGGCCTACCGGCAAGCGCTGCAAAGCCCGGCGGCGAAAGCGGATCCGGTCGTCATGGCGGCCTTGAAAGCCATCGATATCCGCGACTGGTTCACCCGCATGCCCTGGCGCGCGGGACATTCGCCGATCGCCGCCGCGCCGGAGTACGAGGACTACCTGCTCGAGCAATGGACCGCGGGAACCTTCGATGAGAATTGGAAGAAAGCCGGCATCTATGCCAAGGGGTTCTACGAGGACATGCCGGACGTGCCGATGATCCATATGTCGAGCTGGTACGACCCCTACACCAAGACGGCATCGGAGAATTATCTCGACCTGTCGAAGATGAAGCAGGGACCGATCCATCTGATTCTCGGCCCTTGGACGCATGGCGACCGAATTTTGAGCTATGCAGGCGACGTGGAATTCGGGCCGGACGCGGTTCTCGACGGCTCGCTGGCGGATGATTTCCTGGCGCTGCGCCGGCAATGGATGGACCGGTGGCTAAAAGACGACCCGGTTGGAACCGAGGACATGCCCCGCGTCCAGGTTTTCATCATGGGCGGCGGCAGCGGCCGCCGCAACAAAACCGGCCGCATGGATCATGGCGGCGCCTGGCGGACCGGCACGGATTGGCCGTTGCCGGAGACTCAGTTCACCAAATACTTCCTGCACTCCGACGGATCGTTGAGCACGGAGACCGCACAAAGCGGCGACACGCCTATTTCCTATAATCATGACCCGCTGCATCCGGTGCCGACGATCGGCGGCCCCATTTCCTCCGGCTCTCCGGTCATGGAAGGCGGCGCCTATGACCAGCGCGAAGAGAAGCGGTTTTTCGGCTCGACACCACCCTACCTGCCGTTGTCGGCGCGGCCGGATATACTGGTGTTCGAGACACTGCCCTTAACGCAGGACGTCACCGTGGTCGGACCTGTCGAAATACGGCTCTGGGTGTCCTCCGACTGTCCCGATACCGACTTCACGGCGAAACTGATCGACGTCTACCCCGGCAACGAAGACTATCCGCATGGATTCGCAATGAACCTGACCAATGGCATCATGCGCGCGCGCTATCGCGATTCCTGGGAAAAGCCATCCATGATGATCCCGGGCGACATCTACCAAATCACCATCGAAACCTTCCCGACCGGAAACCTCTTCAAGGCGGGACATCGCATTCGGCTCGATATTGCCAGCAGTAATTTCCCGCACTTTGACGTCAACACCAACACCGGCGAACCGGAAGGAGCCGCACGGCGCAGCCGAATTGCGGCGAACACAATCCATCTAAATGGTTCCCATCCGTCGCACGTTATCTTGCCGATCATCCCTGCCTGAGCGGGCAACATTCCAACCGCCAAGACTTGGTTAAGCCGCGATTAATTCTTCGGTGCTAGCGTAGGACGGACGATGGTCCGCATTGACCGCCCAAGAATTAATGGAATGATAAATAACTTAAATTTTAAATACTTCCCGCTGATCAGCGGGGTCGTCATCGTTGTAGCGGGCGTCATTTTGGGCGCTCTATACACCTATTCCGTACGCGCCGATTTGAGTCAGATCGCCGAACGCAACAATGTGTCGTTGGCACACGCCATTTCCAACTACATATGGCCCCGTATCGACACCTTCGTCCTGAATGCCAATACACTGGGCAAGGATCAGTTGAGGCGGCATCCGAAGCTCGGCGAAATTCGCAACCTCACGCTCGATCTGGTGCACGAAACCCCCGTCCTAAAAATCAAGATCTACGACCTCAACGGCTTGACGGTATTCTCGAGTGACCCGACGCAAATCGGCCAGGATAAAGGCGACAACACGGCGTTTCAGGCCGCCCGCAACGGCACAGTGGCGAGCGAACTCACCCACCGGGATAGCTTCAGCGCCTTCGAGCAACAGGTTGAAGATCGAGATGTCCTTTCCAGCTACATTCCAGTCCGATTGAAGAATGACGAAATTCGCGGCGTGTTCGAGATCTATTACGACGTGACCCATTTGCTGGCACGCATCAAGTTTTCCCAGCAACTGCAGATTACCGTCGTCGCACTAACCCTGGCGCTGCTGTACCTGATGATCGTCAAGCTCGTGGGTCATCGCGACCGGTTGATCGAAAATCATCACATCGACCGGGTCGCGCTATTCCATAAGAATGTCAAGGTGGAGGAAGCCAGCCGCGCCAAATCGGATTTCCTGGCGAAAATGAGCCACGAGTTGCGCACACCGCTCAACGCCATCATCGGCTTTACCGACGCATTGCGCATGAAGGAGCTGGGCTCGGCCACGCCCGCGAAATCTTCCGAATATTTGGACTATATCGCGTCGAGCAGCCAACACCTGCTTGCCCTGGTCGAAGATATCCTCGACATGTCGCGCATCGAGTTCGGCAAGTCCGATCTTCAACTCACGGAAATATCGCTGCAGGACATCACCAATGAATGCATTGAGATGCTGACCGGTGCAGCGGGGCGCGAAATTCCCACGATCCGGACCAAGATTGCCAGCCCCTCACCCATTCTCCGGGTGGATGAGCGGCGCTTCAAGCAGGTCCTGCTCAACCTGTTCAGCAATGCCATAAAATTTACGCCCGGCGGCGGCGAAATTTCACTCGCCGCCGAACCGACTACCTCCGGCGGCCTGAGAATTCGCATTCAGGACACCGGCATCGGCATTGCAAAACAGGATATTGATAAAGTGCTGACACCTTTCGGACAGGTTGACCGCAATGTCGGCCGTCGAGGCGCGGGCGCGGGCCTCGGCCTCGGCCTATCACTTGCCCAGTCCTTAGTCGAACTTCATGGCGGCATACTCGATCTGGACAGCACGCTCGGCGAAGGGACGAACGTCACGATAACCTTGCCGGCGGAGTTTGTAGTTGCGCCGGCGCATACGGACGCGGCCGGCAGTTAACACGGAGCCGGTCGGTCAAATCGACGGCGGGTCCTCGGCAGCCACAACATCGGCGAGCGCATTATCGACGCAATCCTCGAACGGAATTTCCCGCTCGATCAATCCGCCGGATAACAACGCGACGCGCAGCCTTTCGAAGCCGCCGCGCGGCAATATCGGGTTATGGCCCCAGATGCCAAGTTCTTGATAGCGCGCCACCGCCCCCTCAATCCGGTCGCGCGGCACATCTTCAAAAAATCCCGCAATCGCGGCCGCTACATCCGCGGCACTGTGGCCATGTAGCCATTTCTGCGCGCGGGCCATCGCCCGCGTCATGCGGTACAGGGCGTCACGCTGTGCGTCTAACGTTTTCCGGACCGTATACAGCGTCGTGTAGCTGCATGGCCCGCGCGTCGCCGCCGCATACCAGATATGGCCCACACCATCCGCCAACAACTCCTCGGCGAATGGCTGAAAGACCTGAACGACATCGACATCGCCCCGGCGCAGCGCCGCGGTATTTTCCGGCATCGTACCGTCGGTCACGCGCCGCGTTGCGGCCGGATCCATACCGGCGCGGCGCATGTCGTCCTGCAAGCACATCCAGGGCGTCGGCACCTCGGAAACCGAGGCAAGCGTAACGTCGGCCAGGTCCGACATCTGGAAATCCGGTTTTGCGACACGGCCGATCAGGAAGAACGGATCACGCGTTACCGTTTCGCAAAACCCGACCAGACCGCAATCGGGATCGCGGTCATGGTTCATCATGATACGCATCGGCCCGCCCCAATGAACGTCGGTCGATCCCTGTTGCAATTGAGCCGCGACACTGTCGAGATCCTTGCTGGTGCGAAGTTCGACGTCCACACCTTCCGACTCGTAGGCGCCGAGCACATGCGGCAGATAGAATGGTGTATAGAAAACCGCGCGGAAGTTTTCCGTAAGAATAACGGTCATCGATCAAATTCTCCCTTACGGTTTCATGTAACGGACAGGTTCGCAGGTAAACCATGCCACGAAAATGTATTTTGATCACGGGGGCGAACGGATTTCTAGGCCGGGAGTTGACCCGGCGTCTGTGCCGGGACGGCGGCAACGTCATAGCGGTCGATCAAGCGGTGCCGCCGGACCACGGTCTCCCCTGTGACCTGATCGAGGCCGATGTACGCGATACCGCGGTTCTGGACGAAATTTTCACCCGCAACCCGATCGATGCGGTGGTCCATCTCGGCGGCGTGTCGGGGCAAATGCTGTTTCGCGACGACCCGGCCAGCATCGCGGAAATCAACGTCGTCGCGACCGCCAGACTGATCGAGACCGCGTGGCGCGCCAGGGTTCAGCGTTTTGTTTTCGCGTCGTCGCTGCGCGCCTACGGCGATATGGCGGGCGACTTCTGGAATGCGATGGGATCGGTCCCGGAAACCGCACCGTTCCAGCCGGTTGAAGTCTACGGCGCCAGCAAAGCGGCCGGCGACGCTCTTTTGCGCGGCTACCGCATGGAGCACGGGCTGGATGGCGTCGCGCTCCGCATCGGTGCCGTCTACGGGCCCGAGCGCCGAACCGAGTCCCTGGTAACACGCCTGCTGCGCGCCGCGATCGACGGGCGGCCAATTGTCATCGACCATAACAGCGGCCGAATCGCGCCCTATGTCTATCGGGACGATGTAGTGGCCGCCCTGCGGAGCGCGCTCGATGCCGAGCAAACCCCGGCATACGCCTATAACATCGCCGGCCCGGAAGCCTTGAGCGACGCCGGGTTGGTCGACGCGGTGCGCCATCAGTTCCCAAACGCCGAGATCACCATGCCAGCCGCATCCGGACCGCTCGTCGGCGGAGCGCTTGACGGCGCCCTGGCGGCGCGCGATCTCGGCTACCGGCCGGCTTTCGATATTCACAAGGGTATTGCCGCCACGGCTGCATGGCTGCGCTCGCAGTAGCCCGTCAACCGTGGTAGCCGCGGCCGCCCTCGTCACGCAGGAAGATGCGGATCAGATGCCGCCGCCGGTCAAGCTCCTCGTAGTCTTCATAGCCCGTCCGGCTGTGCGCGCAACGCCAGTTCATGATGTATTCCGCCTGCCCCGGCGCGAGATCGAAATCGAACCGTAACGCCGAGTCTTCCAGAATTTCCGATAAGGTGTTGATCGCGTCCTCGCCTGCCGCGTCGAGCCTTTTCCCCGCCATTTCATAGCCCGCGGTAATGTTGCGCAGATTGAAGCGGCCCCACAGGGCGGCACCGTCAAAACGAAAAACCGGATGAAAGCTTGCCACCGGTTCGCCGGGCGCATGCTCGCCGTAGCGGTTGAGATAGAACGGCTGGTACAGCCGCCGCAGCAACGCCGGATGGCGCCGGCGCATCGCATTGTGCGCCGAATACAGGCTGACCACACTGCTCCGGCCGCCCTTTTTTGCGGTGCGCAGGACCTGCAAACCGAAATACGGCGGCGGCAGGTTGTAGCCGAAATCCGTATGGAAATCGAGCGGGTCCGCTGTCACATCGGCGCGCACTTTGGGGTTTTTCCGCTTGCCCGTATCGGTCACGTCATACAACAGCGTGCCGGAGAACGACTGCGCGACCGGCCGTGCGATCAGAGAGCTCAGCACCCAATAGACAGTCCTGAGTTCCGCCTTGTCGAACTGCGCAACCGGCAACCGGTCGAGCACGGTAAAGCCCACGCCACGGTCGAGGATGCGCTTCACCCGGCCCATCAGGACGCGGCAGCGCGGCACGGAGAAATCGTCGGGCGTCAGAACTTCGGTCTGCAACGGGCTGGCCCGCACCGAATCGATCATTGCGACAATTTCCCGGATACAGTCTTCCGGAATACGCACGAGATAGTCCTCGGGCCTGAGCGAGTCCCGGGTCCAGGCCTTGCGGCCGCGAACGGTTTTGTCGAGCATGCGCATGATTGCTGTTCCTCGCCCTACTCGGCTGAACTGCCGGGCACGGTGCCGACCGGCAGCGTTTTAACATGGTTGGCGATTGCGCCTGGCCGCGTGAACCAGACCTTACCGGCCTGCGGGTGATGCACGATGTGCTCGAGCGCGCGGCGAAGCTGGGTCAGCCGGAAAGGCTGTCCGACGACGAAGGTATGCAGTGCGAGTCCCATGACCAGGGGCTGGTCAACCGAGAGCCGCAGCATTTCGTCGAACTGGTCGGTCGCCATCTGGCGGAAATCGGCGGCCGTGTGCCGCCGATTCAGCTGCGCCGGGGAATCGTTGATCTCCACCGGATAGGGTACCGAGAGGATCGGCCCCGACCGGGTGCGCATCCAAAACGGCTGGTCGTCGCATGGCCAGTCCATCAGGAAGCTGTATCCGGCCTCCTTAAGAAGGTCCGGCGTCACCAGGCTTTCGGAGATCCACGGTCCCATCCAACCGCCCGGCGGTGCGCCTTCATGCCGGGCAATCGCCTCGGTCACGCCACGGATCAGCGCTGCCTCGCCGGCCTCCGGTAAATCGCCCTGCCGCTCCGAATTGGTGCGGCCATGCCCGACGATCTCGTCACCGCGTTCCCGGATCCGGTCGGCGATCTGCGGCGCGTAATCATAGACGGCCGTGTTGAGCAGGTGACAGGCCGGCAATCCCAGCTGGTCCAGCAGATCGAAGATCCGCCAAATGCCGACCCGGAGACCATAGTCGCGCCAGGCGTAGTTGCGCGCATCCGGCGCCGGTCCTGGTTCGGTCGGCGTGTGCCCGAGTCCTTCGCCGAAAGCGAAATGCTCCACATTTAAGGCAATGTAAAAAGCCAGCCGCTTACCGTCCGGCCAATCGTAGTCAGCCCGCTCGACGATGGGCACATAGTCGTATCGGTCGTGATAGGGCAGTGCCATGAATTTCTTCCGACGCCGCAGAGTGTCCTATCGTCGCCCAGGGTCGGCGAAGTTGCAACGGATCGCGCCGCGCGCACCGGAGCACTATAATACGAGCACCCGCCGCCTCGCATCCTTGCCCGGAAATCGACAATGCCAGAACGCCACGACGCCGATACGACCGCCCCGAAACGCGGGCCGCTCAACGGCATTCGCGTACTCGACTTGAGCCGGATCCTAACCGGCCCCTTCTGTTCCATGGTTCTGGCCGACCTCGGCGCCGAGGTGTGGAAAATCGAGGAACTGCGTCATGGCGACCAGACCCGATCGATCCCGCCCTACGTCAAGGGGGAAAGCCATTATTACCTGGCGATCAATCGGAACAAGAAGAGTCTGGCAGTTGACCTGAAGACACCGGCCGGGCGGAAGATTGTGCTCGATCTCGCCCGCAACGCGGATATCGTGCTGGAAAATTTTCGGCCCGGCGTGATGGACCGGCTCGGGCTCGGATACGACATGCTCAAGGCCGCGAAGGACGACATCATCATCTGTTCGATTACCGGATTCGGTCAGGCGGGACCGATGTCGGACAAGCCGTCTTTCGACCTGGTAACCCAGGCGCTGAGCGGCGTCATGAGCATCAACGGCGAACCGGACGGACCGCCGACCAAGCTCGGCATTCCGCTTGGCGACGTCGGCGGCGGCATGTGGGGCGCGATCGCCATACTCGCCGCCCTGCAGCATCGCAATGCAACCGGCGAAGGGCTGCATATCGACCTGAGCCTGCTCGACGGGCTGATCGGCCTGCTCGGCTATCTCGCGGAAATCGAGCTGGTCACCGGCGAAAGTCCCGGACGCGTCGGCAGCAGCCATCACAACATCGTGCCCTATGGCCGATACCCGGTGAAGGATGGGTATATCGTTCTCGCGCTGCATGTGGGGCGGTTCTGGCGCAATTTCTGCGATGCGGCCGGACATGCCGCGCTGGCCGCGGATCCCCGATTCCGCACCACCGCCGACCGTCACGAAAATCGCGCCGAATTGGAGCCGATGGTGATCGATATCCTGAGCCATAAAACAATGGACGAATGGCATGACATCTTCGACGCGGCCGACGTGCCGCACGCGCCGGTATACGATATCGGCCAGGCGCTGCGTCAACCGTCCGTCCGCTCGCGGAACTTGGTCGACACGGTCGAGCATCCGCGCGCCGGCCCCGTCGATCTGGTGCGGACTCCGATAAAATTCATGTCCGGTTTCGACGATCCGCCGCTGACGCCGTCCCCGGTGCTGGGCGAGCATTCGCGGGAATTGCTGAGAGATATCCTTGGATACGCCGACGACGTCATCGACGGCCTCTGCACTGACGGCGTCATCGAACACACCTCAGCCGAGCAATCACAACTGGACAGCGAGGAACGGAATGGCTGATCATCACGGCCGGGCCACCGAGGAGGAACTCGAACGGCTCCGCGCCAAACTGGGCCAGCGCGTCGAGATCAACGAACCGCCGCATCTGACCGAGGTGACGCGGGATGCGATTCGCCATTGGGCCTGGGCCACCGGCGACCGCAACCCGATTTATCTCGATCCGGACTATGCCGGACAATCGGTCCTGCAAGGGCTCATCGCACCGCCGTGCATGCTGTATGCCTTCAGCCGCATTTCGATCGGCTATCGCGGCGGCTTGCCGGGCGTCCACTCGATGTTCGGCGGTTCCCATTGGCGGTGGCGCGAACCGGTCAGGCTGGGCCAATGCATCGATACCGAAGTGACCTTCAAGGAACTGGTCGAGCTGCCGAGCCGGTTCGCCGGACGCATGTTCAAACAGGTATCGCACATTCGCTTCGTGACCGCGGATGGGCGGGAACTGGCCGAAGCCGAATCCTGGGGTATGCGGACTGAACGCACGACCGCACGCAAGAAAGGCAAATACAAGAAGCTCACGCCCGAACCGCTGAGCGCCGACCAGCTATCCGAGATATCAAGCACCTATGCGACGGAGAAAGTGCGGGGCGGCGAGCCGCTTTATTGGGAGGACATCGAGCCGGGGATCCAAGTTCCGGAGATCATTCGCGGCCCCTACTCCGCGACCACCGCGGTCGCCTTCGAACAGGCCTGGGGCGGGTTGTTCATCAAGGCGCACGGCTACTGGTACGATTTCCTGCGGCGCCATCCGGCGGCCGGCATCGCCAATGCGCATGGGGTGCCGGAACCGCCCGAGGCGGTGCATTGGGACACCGCGCTGGCGCAGAGCGTCGGCGTGCCGGAAGCCTACGACTACGGCCCGGAGCGCATCTCCTGGCTGGCGAGCATGCTGACCAACTGGATCGGCGATAGCGGGTTCCTGGAGGAACTCTATTGCGAGGTGCGCCGCTTCAACCTGGTCGGCGACGTGACCCGTTGCCGGGGAACCGTGACCGAAAAGGAACCGATCGACGAAACCACGGGCCGGGTCAAACTCGACATCGCGGCGGTGGATCAGCGCGATCAGGTGACCGCCAAGGGATGGGCCCAGGTGCGGCTGCCCCGCCGGCAGTCCTAGGCGACGAAGGCGCATCGCCCCTGCTCCGGCCTTAAGAAAAAACCCCCGCCCTTTATCGGGGCGGGGGTAATTCTCAAGTCTTAAACGCAGACTTACTGCAGCTTCGGATCGATCCAAACCTGGTCAAGCGCCTGGTTCAGATAGTGACTGGGCGCAATGTTCCAGCCCTTCACGTAGCTCCGATGCGGATTGATCTTGTTCCACCAGAAAGCGGGAATGAAATGCGCTTGGTCGGCAAGAACGTCTTTCTCATAGGCGCGCATTTTCTCGAATTGCTTCTTGGGGTCGGTCTCGTAAAGCATTTCGAGATAGAGCTTGGTGGTGTTGTCGTTTTGGTGGTTGGTGTAGTTGTTGCCCGCACCCTTGATCCACTTGGAAACGTCGATCGTCGGGTTGATGACGGTTTGCGCGTTGAAGGCGACGGCGACGTCGAAATCACGCGTCTTGCGCAGGCCGGCATACCACGGACCGGATGGCAGTACCTTCTGATCCGCCTTGGCGCCAATCTTCCGCCACTGATCGATGTACCAGGTGCCGACCACCTTGTAGGGCTGATCGACGGCACGGTTCCACAACGTCACCTTGAGGTTCGGATGTCCCGCTTCCTTTAGCAGCTTCCGTGCTTGTGCCCGGTTCGCCTTCACGTCGGTCCCAAAGCCGGGAATATTCTTCTTGAGCCAATCGTTCGTTGGCGCAAGCGGATGCTTCGGGAAGACGATTCCGCCGACCGTTTTGACCAGCGCGATCTTCGACAGGTACTTCGATCCGCCCCAGCGATCGAACGCCAGCGTCAATGCCCGACGCACGCGCGGATCCTGGAACCGCTTGATCTTCTGGTTCGGCGCCGCGCCCATGATGACGTTCCAGTCACTTTCCTGGACACGGATTTTGTTGCCAAGCGCCTTGACCAGATCGTCCCGCGCTTTCGGCGGGAATCCGCGAAACTCGATCGCCGCCCGGTTACCCCGGATCGCCTGCAATCGGACCGACATCTTCGGCGCCGAAATCGCCTTGAAGCCGTCGAGATACGGCAGACCCGCACGATGGAAATCGGGGTTGCGCGCGCCTTCGACGAAGGCACCCGGCTGATGCTGAACGAACTTGAACGCACCGGTTCCGTTGATGTTCTTCTTGTGCCAGGTGTAGCCGTGCGTATCCAGATCCTTCTTCGAATAGGTGAAGTTGAAGGGAGACGCGAAGGCCGGGATGAGAGCAGGCAACGGACGCTTCAAATTGATAACGAGCGTATATTTTTCCGGAACCGTGACTTCTTTGACCTGGGTGTACCAGGCCTTACGCGAACTCGGCACGGTCTTCGGCGGAAAAATTATCTTATCCAACGTCGCCTTCAGATCGGCCGCGGTCAACGGCGTGCCGTCATGGAATTTGACGTTCTGCTTGATCTTGAAGGTATAGGTCTTGCCGTCGTTCGTCGGCTCCGGAACCTTACCAACACACAGGTCGCAGATGATGTCGGTCGGCGACTGCGGGTTGTCCGGATTGATACGCACCAACAGGCTGTAGAACGGCCGGATCGGATGGATCATGCCGAAGGTGGTCTCTTGATGGCCGTCATATGACGGAATCTTACTGCCGACCACATAATTGAGCGAACCACCATTGACCGGCGTTTCGGCGGCCATCGCCGTGGTAACCGCGCCGAAGGCGAGGACAACCACCACCGCGAAGGCGGTCGTTAAACGAGAAAACTTAAAGTGCATAGACGTAACTCCTTCCCTTAAGGCCTTTTTTGTATTGACTTTTTTAACTGACTCCCGGCACCGAAGAAGGCACCGAAACAAAGGCCCTAACGACAGCATCGATACTCCACCGGCGCATTCGGCACCGAATTCGAAACGAAATTATCGTCAACGCCAACACGAACAATATAGATAGATTGGCGACTTACACAAATTGTACGCAACGCGACACTAACGCAAAACGCTCCGATGGCGTAACCCGCTCAAAAGGTTTACACAATTCGCGGCAAATTAGTCAATGTGATGGTCGGCAACGATTTCCGGCTTGATCCGCAATCCGTGACCCGGCGACTCCGGCGCGGTCATGATTCCGTTGACCGGTTTCGGGGCGTCGATCCAGATATCCTCCAGCAACCCCATGTCTTCGATGATCAGACCGTTGGGAATTGACGCCATGACGTGAATCATCAGCTCGGGATAAAGATGCGGCGCGATTTGCATGCCCCAGGTGTCGGCGACCGCCGCGGTCTTGCGCAAATCCGTCAAGCCGCCCCGGATCACGTCCGGCTGCAGGATGGGTATTTTCGGATTTTCGAAGTAGGGCCGCAGGTCGAAGCGCGTAAAATGGCTCTCGCCACCGACGATCCGAATATCCAGCGCGTCCGCGATCCGGAAATAACCATGGAAATCGTCCGGCATGACCGGCTCTTCCAGCCAGTAAATCTCGAACTCCGAAAGCTTGCGGCCCATCAGGATCGCCTTATCGGCGGTCCAGGCCATGTTGACGTCGACCATGATGTCGATATCGGGCCCGACCGCGTCCCGGACACGCCGCACATGGTCGATGTCTTCGGCGTCGGTCCAGGTATGGCCGACCTGCATCTTGATCGCCTTGAATCCGTCCGCGACGAATCGCTTGGCCTTCTCGACCATGCCGTCGCCGCCGAGCCCGCGCCATACGCCGGAGCCGTAGGCCGGCACCTCCGCCCGGTAGTGTCCCCACAGCCGGTGCAGCGGCAATCCCGCGCGCTGGCCGACAATATCCCACAGCGCCACATCGACCGCGGAAAGCGCCAGCAACGGCGCGCCGCCGCGGCCGTCCGCCAGCGTCGATTGCCAAATATCGCGCCATATCGCCTCCACCGCCGATGCGTCGCGCCCCAAAATGTTGGGCACGATCACCTCTTCCAGGCAGGCCTTCGTGGTCCGGAACCCGTCGCGCAGATAGAGCTGATAGCCGAGGCCGACGATGCCGGATTGCGTTTCGATTTCGACGGTAAGGATGTCCCGGTCCCGGGAATAGCCCGCCTGCAAGGCCGGCTGTTCCCGGTACGGAACCCGCAACAGGGAAATTCGAACGTCTTTGATGATCATGATGCGGCGCCTCTCTCTGCGGTTTAGCGGCGAGGTTCCTTCCACGTTTGACACGCCCCGCTTGCTGCTGTCAAACAAGGGTAAAGACGCTGGCCGCCGCCGCGCCGGCGCGTTGACAGATACGAAAATTCGCCTCGGGAGAACCGCAATGGAATTCGAATACTCCGCACGCACCAAGAAGCTCAAATCCGAGATCGAAGCGTTCATGGACGCCCATATCTTTCCCAATGAGGCGACCTATGCGGC
>CAJHYV010000038.1_pt1 | contig 15437 bp, 10 predicted proteins | sample 9198851 | NCBI WGS metagenome assembly CAJHYV01 (sample SAMEA7708375, study PRJEB35096) | sediment metagenome | biome: marine neritic benthic zone biome [ENVO:01000025]; feature: sediment [ENVO:00002007]; material: shallow marine sediment [ENVO:03000034] sea grass bed [ENVO_01000059] ...
GTGGGGTCCGTAATTCATCGAACAGGGTTATTTCCGATTGGCATCGAAACGGTTCAAAACCTCTAAAGTCTGAACCCCTATCGGAGGGCGATAGCGCGCACTGATTGTACCGGCGAATTCCGCTCTCACCCTGATACTGTTGATAAAGTCGGTCGTCGCGCTCAGCCGCGCAGCATTTGAATCAGATAAGCGCCAGCGACGATTCATCCTTGCGGTGCGGGCCCATCCTACGAATCAATGTTTCGTCATTGCTGCTGAAAAATACTTTATCAACAGTATCGACCCACAGCGGACATTCGGCAATTTTCCCAAATTTAGGTATAAACGACACGGAAGGTGAAGGCTGACACAAGCGACGACATAGTCGTCGCTTTAGCGTAAATGGATGGTGAGATGATGATCCATCTATGACGTTTCTGCCTCAGCGTCCGAGGGTGAGAGCAGCTTTTCAAACTGTTCCGGTATCAACAGGTAGCCGCCAATCAGGAAGCAGACTGCTCCGGCGAACGTGCCGAAGTTCGCGATCCACGGCGCGGCAAGGACTGATCCAGGCTCGACGAAACTGGCCATCGCGGATGCCATGAAAAAGATCGAGCCGAGCATGTTTATGGCCGTGATCCACCAGGACAGGTTACGAAACTGCCATGTCCAATAACGGTGCGAGACCTCCATCACGGCAGCATGGCTGGCGACGAGGAAGCAGATCGACCCTATCATGTTGGGTGTCCATATCAGTATATCTTCACCGACCCAGTCGAGACCGGCGATAAAAGCGTCGGCGGTGTTTACATTAAAAAAGAGCATGCCGATTAGCTGAGCCGCAACCGCCAGGTAGCCAAGGTTACGCGGACGCCAGCCGTAGAAAAGCCATCGGCGTGGCGCAGAACTTGTCGCTCCGGCATCCGTCACATCTCCGTTGATCACTTCCAGCCATTGCAGGTAGCCGGCCGAGGTAAAGAACAGCGACCCGACGAAGAAGATCCAGCCTGCATGGCTTTTGTCGATTGAACGGATGACAGGCATCTCAGGCCAGGTCCCCATGGCCCCTCCGATCGCGAACAGGGCCGAGCCGATCATGAACAGGACGCCGATCCACCATCCGATCCGTTGCGGCGCCCAAAAACGAAACCAGTAGTGACGGGTTTCGAAGATCGCCACGCGGGGGTCAATGTCAGCCGATGGAACTTCCAACGGAGGGAGGCGCTTGCGTACGCGCCGCGAGGTCCGCAGCAGCGTCCGCCTGTGCGCACGCCTCTCAGCTACCCACGTGAGAAAAGGACCAAAGTAATGCCGCTTGTGGCCGGAATCTTGGTTCGAGTCCGTCATCGCCGAGACGCTGACATTGGCAGAAATTCCCCCGTCGTTTCTTGCAAACGGCGATCACGCCAACAAAATCAAGCATTGATCGAAAGTGCTTCTACTCATCCCGGTTTGGCAATCTGAGATAGAACGCGCGTCGCGTCCAAAACCTTAGCCAGGCGCGATACGGCGCGTCCATCTGATAGTTCAACAAGCCTCTAATAGCCACCCGCGGCTTCCGCCTGGTACCAAGGCACGGGCCCGACCTGATTCCAACAGTTAATACAGATGAGAGCAGGTCATAAGAGATACGGAGTAAAATTCGAACCGTTAATTACACCAGTAATTTGGCGGCGAAGATGTGATTGGGCGGCGGTAGCGCATGTCCGTTCCTTCGTCTTGCCCCGTTTCAGTGGACAGTTTCAAAAGATCCGGCTGACCGCTCTTCAAAGTCGGCCGGGCTTATGTTGCCAAGGTAACCATGGCGCCGTTTTCGATTGTAGAACACCTCGATGTAGTCGAACACGTCGGCACGTGCCTCATCGCGGGTTCGATAGCGGACCTTCCGGCGCTCCTGATCGACTTCCGGTCTTCCCCCAAGAGCGGACATTCCCGCAGCCGCACTCGACTTCCGCTGCTGACCCAAAGGCGACGTCACGGCTGGCCAGTATCGCAATGCCTAGTGACTAATTTACCGACATCCTGTGCCGCATCGACCGGCTCAGATCGAAGCCAAGTCCGGCATTACAAACGGGACACCGCTTATGCGTGCAGACGATAGGATCGGTGTGTCCGCAACACGGCATGACCTGCAATATCGGACGCGACGACGGCCAATCGGCTCGCTATCCCCTGCTATCGGCAAGGCCATTGTTGCAAAATGCTTTCGGATTGCCAGCCGAAGGATTTCGAGCCACGCTCAAGCTGCTGCAAGGCTCAATATGGGAAATTCCTTAATATGTACCCGGATGAAAATAGGATACGCTTTCGCGATTGGTCTTATCCCTTGGCAGGGAATCGAGCACATAATCTTTGGAAGCACGCGATGAAGATGTTCAGTTGTCCTGCGACTTGGCTGTTCGCTTTGGCCGTTCTGAGCGGTTGCGCGTCAACCGACGTGGAGTCAAGCAAGTCATACGTAGGAGACAAAAAGCTCGCTCGCCCGGGTCAGGTTATCGTGTACGACATCTCGGCGACAGGTGCTGACGTGGCAGCGGATTCTTCACTGTCGGGCCAGTTCGCCGAGCACAGCACGCCCCAAACGGCGGAAGAGATAGCGGTCGGGCGCAAATTAGGCGCTGAGATTGCCAAACAGCTGGTTACCGAGATTCGCGACATGGGGCTGGCGGCAACTCGAGCTTTGGATCGACCCCAAAGGAAGGTGGGCGACCTTGTCATCAAGGGTCACTTTGTGTCCGTCGTGGAAGGTAGCGCCGCCAAGCGCATTTTGATCGGTTTCGGCTCCGGCAATGCAGACGTGAAGACAGTGTTCGAAGGCTACCAGGTGACGAATAGCGGCCTGCGTCTACTTGGAACCCGTGAGCTCAAATCCAGTGGAGGCAAACTACCGGGCGTGGTCCTCCCGGCGGCGCTCTTTGCAGCGACGCATAACCCGATCGGCCTTGTGGTCGGCGGCGCGGTAAAATTGGAAGGACAGGCGTCAGGCCGCGACACTGTTGAGGGCGATGCCAAGCGAACAGCCAAAGAAGCCGCCGAGGAGCTAAAAGCCGCCTTCGAGAAACAAGGTTGGATCTAAGGGAGGGGGGGGACAGGCTTGCTTCAATGGCAGCTCCGGATCAAAAGCAGCGGTATGGTGCGCGTCGGGCGAACTGTTGAAATAACGGAGAGGATTTTGCATTCACGGAGGCGGCGGATCGCCCGTGCCAGCCTCAAGGGGATATAGTCTGACACTGGTCGCGGCTGCTAAGGTGTAGCAGCCCTCGTGTAATGTCGCCTCTTGGCTGAGGGTGTTGAAGAACTCCGAAGGCCCAAAGAATTTGAAACAATGATTCAAAATGCAGCGTCCCATTGAATCATTATGTCCAAAAATGAAACTGGCTTGACCGACTGTTGCTTGTTTTTCGATGGGTCCGAGTTCTTCAACACCCTCGGCTAATAGCCGAAGGTCGTACGGCATCGGAATGCTTCCGCTTTATCCCTAGAAGTCGACATTCCGAAAGGGATATCCGCTTTGGCCGATTTAATGTCCGGTCCTGCGGATTGCCACGGCAATTTGGCGGATATCAAGCGGGAGTCCAGATCGGGAGCCCGTCGCGATTGCCCCATTCCTGCCAAGACCCGACATAGTTTCTTATGCGGGGATAGCCGAGCAGCCGAAGCGCCAAATAGCCATGGGCGGAACGGTAGCCGGTGTTGCAGTATAACGTGATCTCTTTGTCGGGCGTGGCGCCCAGGGTTTCGAAGGCCGTCCGCAACGCGCCGGCGGGTTTCATGCAGCCGCTGTCGTGGTCGTAAAGCTCCACCCAGTCGCGGTGCTTTGCGCCGGGAATTGCGCCCCCATGGCGCGCACGCCTGTCGGTTCCCTCGAATTCTTCGCGGCTGCGCGTGTCGACAATGATGCGGTCGGGATCATCGATGGCGGCAAGGACATCGAGATAGCGCGCCACCTTTTCCGGCACGGATTCGACGGTAAATTTGGCCGGCGTCGGTGGATCGCTATCGACTTCCAGCGGCAGGCCGGCCGCCGACCAAGCCGCGACGCCGCCGTCCAATACATGAACGTCGGCATGGCCGAGATATTCAGCAAACCAGAATCCGCGCGCGGCACACATGTCGGTAAACTGGCCGCAAAATACGATCGTGTCGGTGTTTTGCACGCCCCGCCAACCCAAAAGGTTGGCCCACATTCGCGTAAAAGACGCTAACGGCGCCGGGTCGGTGTCATCGGTGTTGACGAAATATAAATCGAAGTGTCGTGCGCCGGGAACGCGTCCTTTTGCGAACAGTTCGGCGGGGCGGGTATCGATGACCGCGAGGTCCGGCCGCGCCATCCGTTGCCGCAGAGTGTCGGGCGACCACAGTAAATCGGGGTTGGCGTAACCGCGTTCCGGAATGCCCATTGTTTGTTCCCACCGCCAGCTAAGGTTTAAGCGATCTTCAGTCCAAGTCCGGCAATGGTCAAATAGTGGGCTGCAAATTTTCTAGAACGAACGCGCGGAAGCCGTTCCTGGTGAATGGCAGATTGTGGTGCGTCAAACAGGACGACACATCCAGGCACCCTGGCCCGATTGCCCCGCAGGTTTCGGGCGAGGGTCAGGTCTCAACGGATAAACCGCTTCACGTAGTCGGAGCCGAGGCCAACCGACTCATAATGCTTGCGTGCTGCCGCAACCCGGCTAAACACGTCGGTGGAGCCTATGGTCTTGCCTTCTTCGTCGCAGTACAGCAGCGCGCCGGAGTTATGGAACAGCGTGATCATATAGTCACCCTCGTCCACCACCAATGTGTGCACATCGCCTGGTGGTTCAAACAGATAGCTGCCTGCCGTGGCGACCCAATCGCGTTCCAGATAGCGCCAGCGCCCTTCCAATACAAAACCGTGAACAGGCGCCGGATGGCGATGACGCGAGACGATGCCCGCCTCCGTCACCTTGGTCAAATGGACCCAATAGCCCTGGCTGACATTCAGGCAAAGCGGCCTGGACCAGCGGCCGGGACCGTTCGGTACCCAAAGCCGCTCATCCTCCGGTTCCCGGGCATCCTTCCAGAAGATCTCCTCCAGCATGTCGGGCGGGGCGAGGGGCGAGTACCGGGTCTCGATCGTATCGGGCATTGGTTCCACCTTTAAACTGTCAATCTGCCGTCGACTATAAACAAAGCGCGCACGCTCCAACACCCTAGAGCAGCGTGCGCCCAATTGGGCGCACATAAGCTGCTCTATCTCTATAGAATCGATCAACTTTTCTGCCTTTAAATGATTCCATTTAAAGGCAGGTTGATCTAGCCGCTCACACATATCCCGTTGAAGCCGACGCGGCGAAATACCGGCGTCAGGTTTGGAAAATGCCGTCCGCTCTCTTGCCGATTGCGGCCGCTCGATCGCCAGGAGTGGACGTATCGACACGGTGCCCGCAAAATCTGTTCGCGGTCCTTTTCGGACATTCGGCCGCAATGGACTCCGCCATCGTCGGTCCATGGCGTTGCTCCAACAGATGCAGGAGCAAGCGTGGCCGAGGAGCGTATTCGGTATTCGAGTCATTGGAGATGCACGATGAAGATCGACGGTCAATGTCATTGCGGTCGTGTCCGCTATACCGCCACGGTCAATCCGGAAAACGTCAGTGTGTGTCATTGCACCGACTGTCAGGCCATATCCGGCAGCGCCTTTCGCACCACACTTCGGGTGCCCGATTCCGACTTCGAAATGACCGGCGAAACCAAGACCTACATGAAGGTTGCGGCAAGCGGCAACCAGCGCGCCCTGGTATTCTGCCCGGAATGCGGAACCCAGATGTACGGCACGATGGCCGGCGATGGGCCCAAGCTAATCAGCGTTCGGCTGGGCACCTCCAATCAGCGCGCGGAGCTCCCGCCCAGGCGTCAAATTTGGTGCCGATCGGCGATGCCATGGGTGAACCGGCTCGCCGATGTGCCTATGTCGTCGGAGCAGGATTGAGCGGCCCGGTGAAAAGGCCAAATGAGAGTTTCACTCCGCGCAATGTGCCTGACAGCCGCTGAGTTAGCCGGCTTGATCGGATTCCCTTCGATTGAGTTCGATGGCTTGCCATCTATTCAGAACGGCGCGTCCTCACCCTTGATGGTGATCCGGTGCATGCGCCGCCGCTGCCCCGCATAATCATTGATCGCGTAATGCTGGCAGCAGCGATTGTCCCAAATCGCCAGCGATCCCGGTGCCCAGCGGAAACGACACGTAAATTCCGGCCGAGAGATATGGTTCTGAAGCTGCGCCAGTATTGGTCTGCTTTCCTCCGGTGTGAAGCCGTCCAGCCACTGCGTATGTGACCCGATGTAGAGCGCCTTGCGTCCTGTATCGACATGCGTACGGACGAGCGGATGGACCGACTCCGTCTGAACGTCGCCGGGATCCTGCAGGATCATTGCGGCCGCGCCGGTATAGCGTTCGGCCCGGGACTTGCGGCCATGGGCGCTCGTCCGGTCGCCGCTGTTGAAGCCGTGCAACCCGTCCAGCATCGTCTTCATGCCATCCGACAACGACTCATATGCCAGATATAAGCTGGCGAACAGCGTATCGCCGCCATGAGCCGGCGTCTCTTTGGCGTAAAGCATGGTGCACTTCGCCGGTTTCGGCGCGAACATCTGATCCGAATGCCAGCTATTACCGAAGGCATAGGTATCGGTTTCGGTCTTGACCAGTTCCAGAATCTCGGGATGCGCGTCGAGCCCTTTCATGAAGGGGTGGAGATGGATGGCGCCCCAGCGCTTCGCGAAGGCTAGATATTGCTCGGGCGTCATCTCCTGATCGCGGAAGAAGATGACCTGATGCTCCACGAACGCCTGGTAGATTTCGGCGAATAGTCCGTCCGTCAACGGCTTCGACAAGTCGGCGCCGGCGATTTCCGCCCCGAGCGCGCCGGCAATCGGCGTTACCTCTATGGCCTCATAGGGACGGTGATTCCAGAGCTCGACAGCTTCGGGCATGGCAAATCCAGGATCTGTTGCTGTTTGGACCTTTCGGAATATTTATAGCAGCGCTCGGCCCACGGTCGCAAAGGGCGGGGCGCGATCCTTTTTTGGATCAGTCCTCGGGCGGTGTTTTTTTACGGATGGGGTCGTTGCCGGCGGGGCTGGCGGCACCAACGGCATGGGTGGTTCTACGCATTTATTGATTTCGTGTTGCGGAACACAATCGGCCGACCGACCAATTGAAGGAAGCCAAGCTTTTGCGGTGTGCCAAATGCGATCCACGGCGAGTTGCCCATTATCGACTGCGTGACACAGGAGTGATGAGGTCCTAACTTTGAACCCGGCAAATTAGTGCGATCGGCATTTGAACCACGAGAGCCGGCCAGCCGATGAGTATTTCACGGGACGTCTGTCGCGGACAGCGATGGTACGACGATGCGCTTGAAATGCGGCAATAGGGACGAGGCCTTACATGCGGAAAGTGTCGAGAAATCGGTGGCGTTGGGACGTGCGTATCCTCGTCCTCTCGGTTGTGGCTGTTGCACTAGTCGGCTGCGAGGAGAAGAACGCTTACGTGCCGCCGCCGCCGCCCAAGGTCACGGTGGCCAAACCCGTCAAGAACCCCTTTACCGAATACCTGGAAGTCACCGGCAATACCGCCGCGATCGAGACCGTCAAGTTGCGTGCCCGCATCAAGGGATTCCTGGATAAGGTACACTTCGACGACGGTGAATTCGTGAATGCGGGCGATCTCTTGTTCGAGATTGATCCCAAGGAATACGAAGCGGCGGTCGCCCGGGCAAAGGCCGCGGTGACAAAGGCCAAGGCGGCAATCCCGCGCACCGAGAAGAACCTGGCGCGGGCGCGGGCGCTGTTCAAGCGCGGCAACATCAGCGAACAATCCGTGGACCTGCGGATCTCCCAACGCGACGAAGCCAAGGCGCAGGTCGAGGAAGATGAGGCGGCGCTGCGCACGGCCGAAATCAATCTCGGTTACACCCGGGTGGTTGCTCCCTTCAGCGGCCGGATGAGCCGCCGCTTGGTGGATCCGGGCAATCTGGTTGGCGAAAACACCAACACGCATCTGGCGACAATTGTCCGCACCGATCCGATCTATGCCTATTTCACGGTCAATGAGCGTGACCTGTTGCGGATACGATCGAAAAACCAGGCAGAAAATCCCCCGCGCGCTAAGAAAGCATTTCGGCCAAAACCCGTGGCGCTGGCGCTGGCCGACGAGGAGGGGTTCCCGCATCCGGGCCAGTTGGATTATGCCGATCCAACCCTCGACGCGACCACGGGAACCATTGAAGCCAGAGCGACTTTCCCCAACCCGAAGTACAAAATGCTGCCCGGAATGTTCGTGCGCATTCGCGCGCCGATCAGAAAGGGAACGGTTGCCCTGATGGTTCCCGCACGGGCGGTCGGCAACGATCAGAGCGGTCCGTACGTCCTCGTCGTCACCAAAGACAACACGGTCGCACGGCGCTCGGTTGTACCCGGTTCCACGGTCAAGGACATGCGCGTCATCGAGAAAGGGTTGAAGGGCGACGAACAAGTCGTCGTCAAAGGGCTGCTGCGCGCCATTCCGGGCCGGAAAGTGACGCCGGAGACCGAACAAGCGTCTGCGCAAAACAAGTAATCTGGAAGCGGAACAGCCATGTCGAATTTCTTCATCGACCGTCCGATCTTCGCCATGGTCGTCGCGATCGTTATCGTCATCCTCGGCGCGGTCTCGATCCTGCGGCTGCCGGTTTCGCAGTATCCCAACATCGTTCCGCCGACGATCCAGGTGACGACGACCTATCCCGGCGCCAGCGCCGAGACGATCGCCAACACCGTCGGCATTCCCATGGAAAATCAGATCAACGGTGTTGAAGGCTCGATCTATATGCAGTCGACCAGCGGCAGCGACGGGACTTATACGCTGACGGTGACGTTCGCGGTGGGAACGGATCTCAACGCCGCGCTCTCGCTGGTGCAGAACTTTTCCAACGCGGCGCTCGCGCAGTTGCCCGAGGCGGTGCAGGCCCAGGGCGTCACCGTGCGCAAGGTGTCGACAAACATGCTGCAGGTGGTGAGCCTTTATTCGGACGACGACCGGTTCGACGAGACCTTTCTCGCCAACTATGGCGTCATCAACCTGCAGTATCCGCTCGGGCGGGTGCGTGGGATCGGTCAGGTTGCCGTCAAAGGCGCCGGAAGCTACGCCATGCGGCTCTGGCTCGATCCGGAGAAGCTCAAGTCATACGATCTGGCGGTTCTGGACGTGGTGCAGGCCATCCAGGAACAGAACGCCCAGGTGGTCGCCGGCCAGCTCGGCGGGGCGCCGGTGCCGGACAGCCAGGTCAACCAGTATACCGTCAATGCGCTGGGACGCCTTTCAGAGGTTGGGCAGTTCGAAAACATCATCGTCAAGAGCGCGCGTGGCACGAGCGCGCGTGGTGCTAGTGCGAGCGTGGTGCGCGTCAAGGATGTGGCAAGGGTCGAACTGAGCCAGCAGACCTTCGCCAACTTCGGGAATGTCTCCGGCAAGAAGGGCGCGCAGATCATCCTCTATGCGCTGCCGGGCGCTAACGCCCTCGATGTCGCCGATAGGGTCCGCGAAACCGTGGCCGAGTTGAGCAAGGATTTTCCCGAGGGCCTCAAATACGCCATTTATTACGACACGACGATCTTCGTCGAGGACACCATCGAAGCGGTCTTCCACACCCTGTTCGAGGCCGGCGTCCTTGTCCTCATCGTTATTTTCGTTTTCCTGCAGAATTTGCGGGCGACCCTGATCCCCGCCATCACCATCCCGGTGTGCGTCATCGGCGCGTTTGCGGCAATGGCGATGTTCGGGTTCAGCATCAATCTGATGACGCTGTTCGCCATCATCCTCGCCATCGGCATCGTCGTCGACGATGCCATCCTCGTCGTCGAAAACACATCGCACTTCCTGGAACAGGGCATGCAGCCGCGCGACGCGGTCATCAAGGCGATGAGCGAGCTGAGTGGACCGATTGTCGGCACCACCCTGGTGCTGACCGCGGTGTTTATTCCGGCCTCGTTCATTCCCGGCATCACCGGGCAACTGTTTCGGCAGTTCGCGCTGGTCATCGCGTCGACGACGATCATCAGCGCCGTCATCGCGTTGACCCTGAGCCCGGCCCAGTGCCGGCTCATCCTGCGCCCGCCGCAGGAAAGCAAACACGGCAAGATCGCCCGAATCTTCTTCGGCGGGTTCAACAAGGGGTTTCAGGCGGTCGAGAACGCCTACATTGGCGTCGTTCGCCGCATGGTCAGCTATCCGAAGTCATCGGTGCTCGTTTTCGTGGCGGCGATCGGCGTTACCGGCTGGGGTTTCGCGAATCATCCGACCGGTTTTCTTCCCGACGAGGATCAGGGCTACGCCATCGTCTTCTCGGCCCTCCCCGAAGGCGCCGCGCAACCCCGCGTGAAAAAGGTCGCGGCGCGGATCGACGAGATCGCTCAAAAGATCCCCGGCATCGCCCAAACAGTTACAATTGGCGGGCTCTCGCTTATGGACAACGCCGCCAACGTGACGACTGTTTTCTCGACCTTTTTGATATACGACAGCTTCGAGAAGCGTGGAAAGAAACTGCCGCAGGCGAAGATCCTCGCCAGTCTGCGCAAGGAAATGTCCTCCATCAAGGAGGCAAGGGTCGTGGTTCTCGTGCCGCCGCCAATCGCCGGCCTCGGCCAGTCCGGCGGTTTCCAGATGATGATCGAAGACCGTCGCGCGCTCGGCTTGGCGGAATTGCAGAATGCGGCGGTGGAGACGGCCCGCGCGGCCAACAGCCAATCCAAGCTGCGCGGCGTTTTCACCACGTTCAGCAACCGAAGTCCGCAGATATTCCTCGACATCGATCGGACCAAGGCTGAATCCCTCGGCGTGCCGATCGGCGACGTTTTTCAGACCCTTCAGGCCTTCGTCGGGTCGGCGTACATCAATCTCTTCAACAAGTTCGGACAGAGCTTCCAGGTGCGCGTCCAGGCCGACGCGGCCTACCGCCTGAAGCCGGAGGACATCAACGAGCTCTATGTGCGCAACACCGAGGGCGAAATGGTGCCGCTCGGCACCCTGGTCGCGGCGAAGCGGACGGTCGGATCCGAATTGGTCACCCGCTACAATACCTACCCGACGGCGCCGGTATTAGGCGCACCGGTGCCGGGGGCGAGTTCCGGCGAAGCGCTCGCGCTGATGGAACAGGTCGCCCGCGCCAACCTGCCGGCCGGAATGAACTTCGACTGGACGGCGACCGCCTACCAGGAAAAGCAGGTCGGCAATCAGGCATACTTCATCTATGCGCTGTCGATCATCCTGGTCTTTCTCGTGCTGGCCGCCCAATACGAAAGCTGGACCAACCCGGCCGCTGTCATCCTGGTGGTGCCGATGGCGATGGTCGGCGTGCTGGTCGCGCTGATCGTCCGCAGCTTCGACAACAACCTGTACAGCCAGGTCGGGCTCGTCCTGCTGATCGGTCTGGCCAGCAAGAACGCCATTCTGATCGTCGAGTTCGCCCGAGAGCTGCGCGCCGAGGGCAAGTCGATCGCCGAGGCGGCAGTCGAGGCGACGCAACGCCGCTTTCGACCGGTCGTCATGACGTCGTTGGCGTTCATCCTCGGCGTCGTGCCGCTGCTCGCCGCGTCGGGCGCCGGCTCGGCGAGCCAGCAGGCCATCGGCACCGTCGTTTTCGGCGGCATGCTGGCGACGACCGTTCTGGCGCTTCCCTTCGTGCCGGTGTTCTACCTGCTGATGGAGGGGCTGAGCGAGCGCAGCGCGAAGAAGGCCGCCGCGAAAGGCGAGGGCGACCAAGGGCCGACGGAAGCGGCAGTCGAACCCGGAGAGTGACCTTGGTACCTTCTTGCTTTCCGATACGGCAATCCGATCAGATCCACGGTGAACCGGATGTCCGATTAGCGTCGATGGCGTTGAAAAAATCGCCTGAGACGGAGCATTAGGCGTATTCTGTCCTTCCGATGGGTTTCATCGGGAGGATGTTTCGATGATTGGTTGTCGGAGCAGCGCCTCTGAACCGCAGTGTAATTTCAAAGTTGAATCAAAAACCTTCCAATGAGGTGTTGAGCATGGCTTTGTTGGCGGGATTTCGCGCGGTGCAGGTCGGCCCCGGCATGGCGGCCGCGGTCTGTGGGCGTCTCTTCGCCGATGTTGGCGCCACGGTCACCACCATCGACGCGTCCGCATCGACACCCTTTGCGGCTTATCTCAACAATAACAAAACAATCGCTGTCGATACTGCGGCGACACAAGCGGTGCTTTCGTCGGCCGACTTAATCGTCTGCGAGGGCGCGCCTGCCGAACTCCGTGCCCGGCGGCATGATGCCGATAGTCTTCGCCGCTCGAACACTAGGGCCGCGATCGTCTTCATTTCGAGTTTCGGACAGACCGGGCCCAGGGCGGACGACCCCGCGACCGATCTGACGCTGTTCTGTGCCAGCGGAATCGCGCGGTTGCTGACCGGACAGGTGGATGACCTTGCGGAGCCGCCGATCCGCCCGGCCGGTGAACAGTCGGCCTTTCTCGGCGGAATCGCGGCGGCCTGCGCCGCCATGCATGCGGCGCTTTCCGCGGAAGGCGGCGCGGTCATCGATGTCTCGATCCAGGAGGCGCTTGCCACCTTGGCCGTAGGCGAGTTGGCCCGGGGCGGCCTCACTGGCAAGAGCTGGTCAAGGAAGCGTCTGAAAGACGGCAATGGCGCCACCGTTACGATTCTCCCGGCAACGGATGGATACGCCGCGATCTCCCCGCGCGAGGAGCGCCAATGGACTGCGTGGCTTGAAGCGATGGGCTCGCCGGACTGGGGCGGCGATCCGCGCTTCGCCCGCAAGGCCGACCGTGTCGAAAACTGGGATGCGCTTCATGCGCTGATGTCCGACTGGAGCCGCCGCCACGACAAACAGTGGATTGCCGACACGGCGCAAGCCGCCCATGTGCCGAGCTTCCCGCTGCGCGAGCTGTCGGAACAGCTCACCTCGCCGCAGCTTGAACATCGCGATTTTTACTATTCGCTTGATATTGGCGGGCGCCGGGTAAAAGCGCCGGGCGCACCCTTTGGGCTAACATTCGCCGATGGCGGTCTTACATCCAGCGACCGGCGCGCGGGATGCAGTTTATCCGGCCCGCTGCCGCTTTCGGGTGTCCGCGTTCTGGATTTCAGTTGGGTAATCGCCGGGCCGACCGCAACGCGCTACCTCGCCGCCATGGGAGCCGAAGTGATCAAGGTGGAAGCGCCGGGCCGTGGCGATCCGGGGCGGGGATCTGAACTGCACACTGTGCTCGGCCAGGCAAAGAAGGGCATCGTTCTCGACCTCAAGAAGACGGAAGCGGTCGATATTGCCAGGGCGCTTGCCGGTAAGTCCAACGTGCTGATTGAAAACTTCGCGACGGGCGTCATGGAACGGCTGGGCCTTGGCGCCGCCGAACTGCAGGCCCTGAACCCCAACTTGATCTATCTCTCGGCCTCCGGGCTCGGACGGACGGGTCCTGAGGCCGGCACGGTAGCCTACGGCACGCTGTTGCAGAGCTATGCCGGGTTTGCAGGGCTCAACCGCCATCCGGACCAGCCGCCGAGGGTTGGTTTCGCCTGGCTCGACCCGATGTGCGGCCTGTTGCTGCCCTTTATTGCCGCGGCCGCGCTCTGGCGGCAACGCAATGCGGACGGCGGCGGCGTTCGTGTCGACTTCTCGATGATCGAGGCGATGCTCTGGACCCTGGCGAAGCCGCTTCTGGCGGCGCAACTCGGAACACCGCCGAAACCCGCCGGCAATGCATCGACGGAACACGCCCCGCATGGCGTGTATCGATGCGAAGGCGAGGACAACTGGATCGGGATTGCCGTTACGAACGACACGGAATGGCAAAGCCTCTGCGCCAACATTCCGTCGTTGTCGTCGCTGGCTTCGCTCGGTCTTCGCGAGCGGTCTGATATGCACGATAAGATCGATAGCGAACTGGCCGACTGGGCAGGTAGGATGCAGGCGTCGACAGCAGCGGCGGAACTGACGCAGAACGGCATTCCGGCGGCGGCGCTCGCCACGTCGTGCGACCTTGTCGCGGACGAGCACTTGCAAGCGCGGGAATTCTGGGATGTCCACGGCACGGGCGTCCTGCCGGGCTTGCCATGGCGCGCGAGCTTTGGCCGGCATTCCGGCACGGCACCGGCATTGGGCGGTGACACCGACACCGTTCTTCAAGAGGTGCTCGACCTATCCGCCGGGCAAGTCGACGAGCTGCGCAAATCCGGTGCGCTTGGATAGCCGGGCAGACTCGCGAACGCTCAGTAATCGCCGCTGCGATAGGCTTCATCGAGACGCTTTGCGTCTTCTTCCGACGGTTCCTCCCAAGCTTCACCTCGGCGGCGCAGGGTACCCGTGAAGTTGGGCGGCCGCTTTTCATTGAAGGCCTGGCGACCCTCTTCACCATCGGTGGTCGTCTGGATCAGGAGCGAATTGATGAGGTTCTGGACGTGCCAGGCCTGGTCCGTCGGCAGGTCGCCAAAGCGGACCACAAATTCCTTCATCATGCGAACGGCGACGGGCGGCAGCGTGACGATGTGGCGTGCGATCTTTTCCGCGCGCTCCATCAAATCGGCGTGGGGCACCACCTCGTTGATCAGCCCGATATGCAGGGCCTCCTCCGCGCCGAACGGTTCGTCGGTCAGCAGGATCTTCATCGCATCGATATATCTGAGCTGGCGGATCAGAAGGCTGGCGCCGGGCCCGTTCCCGAGCCAGCCTTGCGTAAGCAGCGCGAACTTGAACCGTGCGTGCTCGGCGCTGGCAAGTCGGATGTCGGTGGACGCGAGCAGCATATAGAGGCCCGCCCCGGCCGCCCAGCCATTCACCGCCGCGATGACCGGTTTCCACACACGCGGGTAATGATCCCCCATCCGGCCGTCGACACCGGTCTTCTGGCCGTGCACCGTGCCGGCAAGCGGCCAGTAAATTTTGTTGGTGCGGAGAAATTCCCGATCCTCGGCGGTCAGGTCGGGACGTGGTGCGAGATTGTGGCCACCGCAGAAATGCCGGTCACCGGAACCGGTCACGATGGCGCAGCGAATGTCGCGATCCTCCCAGAGGTCGATCCAGGCCTCCGAGATTTCGTCCGACGTTGCCTTGTCGAGGATGTTCGCCTTGTCGGGGTTGTTGAAGGTGATGTAGGCGACGCCGTCACGCTTTTCATAGTCGATAGCCAAGTCGGAATCCTCCCCTGGAGTGTGGTTCAAGCGATTGCGGGATCGCGCCGATTGACGGACCCTTATTCAACACCCGGCGTTACAGTTTGGCCATGAGGCGATGTGCTCGGATCTGGGCCGACCCAACGCGCTAGTCATAGCATTCCTCCGCCGTCTTAAAGGTCGACCATTGCGCAAGATCGTGACCGAAAACGACCGTTGTCCCCGATTTCTCAATCTGCTTGATCTTGGCGACCGATTTCGTGTGTAGTTCCGGATTCCAGGTGTTTTTCGGGGCCATCTCCAAATCCA